>Ga0326726_10005058_pt1 | contig 11980 bp, 8 predicted proteins | sample MHFenrmetagenome_2_FD_207603 | JGI IMG/M metagenome (GOLD analysis project Ga0326726, IMG submission 207603) | Lab enriched peat soil microbial communities from Michigan Hollow, Ithaca, NY, United States - MHF15MN | ecosystem: Environmental > Terrestrial > Soil > Wetlands > Peat | place: USA...
TGGGTCCTTGACAGCGTCGAGCGTATGTTGATCGTCGTACGCCGATACAAACAGGAATGGCAATTTCTCAAAGTCGGGATTGGACCGGACTTCGCGGTGGAACTTGATCCCGTCCATGATCGGCATGTAGATATCCGAAATGATGAGATCGACCTTCGAATCCCTGAGTTTTTCCATTCCCTCTTCACCATGTTCGGCGAGAAGGACATCCCAACCCTCCGACATGAGCACGCTCCGCATGATCAGCCGGTACTCTGGCTCATCATCAACGACAAGTATTGTCATATCGGCTAACCTCCTCTGCCCTGGCAGAAAAAGTACAAGCAACTGCCTTGCAGATCGCTGCCCGCGTGGGGCCAAACTGAAATCCCCCGCCCTCTGTGAACATTATCACAAGCGGAGAAAAATTACCATGTTTCTCATCACATACCCCCGATCCTGCCCTCCTTCAATTCTCTCCGGGGAACACCGCGAAATTGTCTGAACTGACGCAGACCATTCGTTCGACCATGTCCGTCCCCCCCCTCAACCACCCTATCGCCGGGAGAACTGAATCAGAGTCCTTATTAAGGACCTTGAATACGCTAAAATACAGCACATGAGACACAAATGCAATCATCACCAGGCACGCGGTTTGCCGGTTCCGCGTTGCCGGGGGTTCTTATTGAGAATTTAGAGCAGGATCGCGCCATCGGCTCTCTCCTGAATCTTGCCAATTCGCGGGGAATCCCGACGTATGACGGAACCCGTCCGCCTCTCTTCCCAAGGCGGCGTCTGAGTCAATCCAGAGGACGGGGGTATACAGCTGCGCCATTGGGCGAGCAGGAAGGGATTACGAATCCTTGAATACACGCCGGACACGCGGAGGGATGAGCGACGTAATCTCATAGGGGATTGTCCCGATCGTTCCGGCAATATCCCACGCAGTGATCGACTGCGCTCCACTCTTTCCGATCAAAGTGACCTCATCTCCGACTTCGCAGCCGGTCCGTTCGCCGAGGTCCACCATAATATGATCCATGCAAATAGTCCCGGCCACGGGGTATCGCTCACCCCGTATGAGCGCAGAGGCCCTGCCGGTGAGGAGCCGGGGGAATCCATCCGCATATCCGGCAGGGACAGTTGCAATGAAGGTGCGCCGCGGCGCAACGTAGCGCCGTCCGTATGATACTGGGGTGCCTGCCTCGACCTGCTTGATCATCGACACCTTGGATACCAGCGACATCACGGGCCTCACAGGAAAGTGTTCGGAGAGATTCCGGGCAGGGGGGTATCCGTACAGCATGATCCCGGGACGGACCATCTCGAAGTGAGCCTCCGGCATGCAAATGACCGCCCCGCTGTTGGCCATGTGGCGAATCGGGACTTCAATCCTTCTTTTGCCGAGGTCATCAAGCACCTGACGGAAGCGGGAGAGCTGTTCGCGCGCGAACGACGTATCGGGCTCTTCCGACGTGGCGAAATGGCTGTAGACAGACACGAGCTCCAGATGCGGTCGCCGCAGGATTTCCTCGATCACAGCCGGCGCGGAAGCGAATGGAAGCCCGAGCCTCCCCATGCCGGTGTCCACTTTCAGGTGAACGCGTGCACTCTTCCCGAGTTTCGCGGCCGTGGCGCTGATGGCATCGGCTGCGCCGGGCTCTGCAATCGTCAGCTCGATGTTCTCGGAGAGAGCGGCAGCAACGTGATTCCCCGGGGTTATCTCGAAAACCAGCACCGGATGATCAATCCCTTCACGTCGAATCTCGAGTGCTTCTTCTGCTCGCGCGACTCCCAGATATTCAACGCCTTCGGCAATAGCAACCCGACAGAGCTTCACAACACCATGGCCGTAAGCATTCGCTTTGACAATTGCCATGATGCGCACTGACTCGCCACAGTAGGAGCGAACGCACCGGATGTTGTGACGAAACGCCTCGAGATTGACATGGACGCAGGTAGGATGGTGGGATGAAGGATCGGACATATCAGTCAGTGGAGTTGCGGGCAAGGTGAAATTCAGACCCTTCAATATCGCCACAGACGGATTGATTTGCAACAAATTGATTTTCCTGAAACCATTCGATACTTTTGAAGAGAGCATAGTCCACCGACGTGTCCCCCGCTTCAGCACCGTGTCCATTCACATTACTCACGGGTTCTTCATGAAACGCATGATCGTCCTCATTCTTTGCTGCTGCTCTGTCGCATCGGTGTTCGCCCAGAAAAAGGCTTTTACCATCGCTGACCACTACCGGCTCCGCGGCATCGAGAGTCCACGATTTTCACCTGATGGAAAAATGATCGCGTTCGTTGTCACTGCAAACGATCTCGCACTCGGCAAATCCAACAAGGATATTTATGTCGTGCGCCCGGACGGCAGCGGCCTCCGCCGCCTTACGGATGATCCGGCCCGCGACAGCCACCCACGCTGGTCACGTGACGGCTCGTCCATCCTCTTTGCCTCCGGCAGAAAGAACGGCGAACAGGCGTGGGTTCTCCCGGTCAGCGGCGGAGCTCCAAAGCAGTTGACGAACCTCTCCACCGGGATCTCCGACCCTGAATGGACGGCCGATGGCAGAAAGATTGTATTCACATCTGATGTGTATCCGGAATTCGGGGCAAACGACAGCGCCAATGCAGTCGCCGATTCATCCACTTTGGAGGGCCCCCTCCACGCACACATGACGGATGCCCTGCTGTATCGCCATTGGACATCTTGGAAAGACGGAAAACGAACCCATATCCTCGCGTTCGACATTGCAGGAAACAGACTTGCCGACCTGACGCCAGGGAACTTCGACTCCCCGGCATTTGCATTGGGCGAAGCGAGTTTTGATCTCTCACCCGATGGCAAGGAAGTCTGTTTTGCTTCGCAACGCGACGGTCAGGATGCGGAAACCACCAACAAAGATCTCTGGATCGTGCGAACCGACGGCGGAAATGCGGCATCCATTACTGCAGACAATCCTGCATTTGAGGGGAATCCTGCGTACTCGCCCGACGGCCGGTATATCGCTTGCCGCCTCCAGAAAGTCCCCGACTATGAATCCGACCTCTTTCACATCGGGTTGTATGACCGGACAACCCAAACAATGCGTGTCATCACACCATCGTTCGACAACTGGGTATTGCAGATGCACTGGTCGCCCGATGCAAAATCCATCTATTTTACGGCTGCTGTTGACGGCCATACACCCCTCTATGCGGTCAAATTGGCGACAGGCGTCATTCGAAGCGTCATCGACTTGAAAACGATCGATGATTTTGATATCAGTCCCGATGGATCCACGATTGCCCTTGTGCGGCGCTCGGTTGGCGAACCACGCGAGATCTGGACAATCGGCACACATGGGGGGAAGCCTCGACAGGTGACCTTCATCAACAAGGAAGTGGTTGATCAGGTTGACATCCGGCCCGCAGAGGAAATCTGGATTTCCTCTCCGACGGGCGCAAAGATCCAGACATTCATCGTGAAGCCCCACAACTTTGATCCGGCGAAGAAATATCCACTGATTCTGAATGTCCACGGCGGGCCGCAATCCCAATGGACGGACGGATATCGTGGCGATTGGCAGGTGTATCCCGGTGCGGGGTATATTGTTGCTTTCCCGAATCCTCACGGCTCGACGGGACGCGGACAGAACTTCACCCGGGCAATCTCGCAGGACTGGGGTGGGAAAGTGTATGACGATATCCTTGCCGTCACTGATTCCCTTGCCCGGCTTCCTTACGTCGATCCAGACCGCATGGGGGCGATGGGCTGGTCGTACGGCGGCTACATGATAATGTGGCTTGAGGGACATACCCGCAGGTTCAAGGCGATCGCGTCCATGATGGGTGTGTATGACCTGACGGCGATGCACGGTGCGACGGAAGAGCTCTGGTTTCCGGAATTCGATCTCGGTGGAACCCCCTGGACTTCCGACCTCTATGAGCGTTGGTCGCCGAACCGTTTCGTGAAGAATTTTGCCACCCCATGCCTGGTGATCACAGGAGAAAAAGACTACAGGGTTCCTTACACTCAGAGTCTTGAGTTCTTCACGGATCTGCAGAAGATGCACGTCCCCTCGCGATTGATTGTCTTCTCAGACGACGGGCACTGGCCCAACGAGATTAAGTCCATGCCCTTCTATTACAACGCCCACCTGGATTGGTTCCATCGGTATCTGGGAGGCGGGGCCGCACCCTATGATATGACGTCGATGCTGAGGAATCATACATACATCCAGGGGGAGAATTCTGTCTCCGGAAGTACGCGATGAGTGAAAGCGGAACGATATGACAAGATCTGCGATGCCCTGCCGGAGGGCTCTGTGTTATCTGGCATTCGCTGCCACCTTCGGCCTGTTTTGCTACGGCCAGCCGCTCAAGACGGCCGGCGTCATGGCAGAGCAAAGGGCAGGGCATACTGCAACCCTGCTGCCGAACGGAAATGTCCTGATCACCGGCGGATTCAAAAAGGCCGCAGACGGCTGGAGTCAAACCTACTTCTCATCTGCGGAGCTGTATGACCCCGCAAAGCATTCATTCTCGGCCACAGGTTCAATGACATACCGGCGCTGCGGTCACACCGCAACGCTTCTGAAGAACGGCCTGGTGCTGATTGCGGGAGGTGTCGCAGATATGGGTGTGTTGTCCAGCGCGGAACTCTACAATCCTGCGGCAGGGACATTTATTCCAATCAATTCCATGCGCGCCCGCAGATGCGATTTCACCGCCACCCTGCTGGCCGACGGCCGGGTGCTTATGTGCGGCGGGGGGAGCCGTGACGCACTGGCGACTGCGGAAATCTTCAATCCTTCCACCAAATTGTTCACTGCCACCGGCGAAATGACAGCGCCGCGCCTGGCCCATACGGCATCTCTGCTCCCCGACGGCGATGTCCTGATCACCGGAGGCAGCTCACGCCGGTACGTCGTGCTTGCCACGGCCGAGCTGTACACTCCTGCAACAGGAGAATTCCACGGCGTCGGCGATATGGAACAACCGCGCTACAAGCATGCAGCGGCGGGAATTGAAGGAGGCCCGGTTCTGATCCTCGGTGGTTCAACCAAAGACGACTGGCGGGGCACCCTCTCGGCAATGGAACGATACGATCCTGCGCAGCGTACATTCTCCCGCGTGCCAAATCTTCTCCATGCCCGCTTCAAGATGCCGCAGGCGGTAGTGAATCTGAGAAACGGCACGGTTCTCGTGGCAGGCGGTGATTCCACCCTGGAACTTGTCGATCCTTCCACCGGTGAATCCAGAATCGTTGCATCGCTGGGGACCCCGCGATACTACGGGACTGCGACCGTCCTTCAAAACGGAGAGGTACTGATCGCCGGCGGGTATGACAACAAGCTTCGTTGCACGAATAAGACCTGGCTCTACAGCAAATGAATTTCTCCCGAACCACCCTCATTGCCCTGCGCCTGATTTTAGGGATCTGCTCGCTTGGTTTGTTTGCGGAATGCTCGAGACAAGCGCCTCCGGGCGGGCCGCCGCACGGTCCACTCTCTCCCCTGAACTACACAATGCATCTCTCCAGCCAGCGTGACGGAGATTGCGGGCCCGAAGGATCCGGATGTGTAAGAGTTACGGTTCGTTATCCCGAGTTTTCTCCGCTGACGGGATTGCGCACACCAGACTCTCTTAATGAAGCAATCAAAAGCTACATTCTCAGATCCGCGGAGGAGAAAGGTCCGGCTCCGGACAGCATTTCCGCATTGAGCGAGCAGTTCATCAATGCATACCGGGACCGACAGAGGGTATTCCCGGGCCGGTGGTTCTGGACTCTCGACCGTTCGGTCAGCGTGGCGCGTGACTCGGCCGGCATTGTGACACTGGAAATGCGGGAGTACGTTTTTTCAGGCGGCGCCCATCCCAGCGAGTCCCTGGTGTTTGCCAATTTCGATAAGCGGACGGGGATGAGATTGCATCTCTCGGATGTCATCTTTCCGGACCGGACTGCTGATCTCACAACGGCAGCAGAAGCAGCCTTCAGGAAGGTTCGCAATCTGGAGCCGGGTTCGAGTTTCCTATCACATGGATTTACCTTTAATGACAACGTGTTCCGGCTCAACGACGATTTCTTTCCTTCCGGCGACACTCTTATCGTGCACTTCAACACTTACGAGGTCGCACCGTATGCGATGGGTCCGACAACTCTCCGGATTTCTCTCAGAGAGTTTGGCGGAATCGTCCCGCGTGAATGACTTGGTGCCTCATTCCCCACCCCCCATCTCTTCCATCCGGAGCCAATCAGCCGCATTGTGAATCCCGCGGTTTAGTGGTATATTTATGTAGTCAGAAACGTGCGGGAGAGGCAAGGTCATCGAGCCATGCAGGATTACGCGGCTACAACGGGCAACATTACGGTCATCGCCAAATCAGTCTATCTTGACGGACGGTCCGACCAGCTTGCAAAGAAGTTCGTCTTTGCATATTTCATTACGATTGAGAACCATGGCACCGAACGCGTTCAACTGCTCAGGCGACACTGGCAGATCCGGGACGGTAACGGAGAAATGATGGAGGTGGAAGGCGAGGGTGTGATCGGGCACCAGCCGGTCATCGCGCCGGGCGGAAAACACGAGTACAGCAGTTATTCAGTACTGCGGACATTCGAGGGATCGATGGAGGGGAAATTTCTGATGGAACGCCCAGACGGCGTGCGTTTCAGTGTAGCGATACCGCGCTTTGCCTTGCGCGCCTCGGCGAATTAGTATCCAGAGACTGATGGAGGATGCCTGACGTACGATATGGAACCCACCCGCAAAATGCTTCGCGCAAAGATTCACCGGGCGATTGTCACCGAGGCCAACGTGGATTATGAAGGAAGCCTCACGATTCCACCCGAGTTGCTGGAGGCAACGGGCATACGACAATTTGAGGCGATCCAGGTCTGGAATGTGGACCGCGGGACGAGATTTGAGACGTATGCGATGACAGGAATACCTGATTCAGGGCAGATCTGTGTCAACGGGGCAGCCGCTCACCTCGCCCAACCCGGTGATCGAATCATCGTTGCGGCTTTTTCTGAAGTCCCGGAATCAATGATCGATACCATGCGACCGGTGGTGATATTCGTGGACGAAAAGAACCGTCCGGTTCGAACCGCACAGGAGGTCCCCGGTCCCCGTGTACGGGGAGACGGCTGCTGATTCTCCCCTTTTGTTGCCCCCCGCATCTTCTCCCTCAACCTTCCTTTTGATCCTCTGCGGTACCGTTGCACGTTAATGTGATGAACACGACTTCGGGTCTGTTCCCGAGGCGCGCAGGAGGCCCCCATGTGCCGAAACCGCTTGATACGTAGTAGTGCGTCTGGCCAATACGCATATATCCCCGGCTAAGCTGATACACTGCCCGCGTGATGTAGGTGAGCGGCCAGAGCTGGCCGTCATGCGTGTGACCGGAGAGCTGGAGATCCACCTTTGACTCGGCTGCTTCATTGAGCCTTATGGGCTGATGGTCCATCAGAATGAGCGGGTGCGACGCATCGATCCCTGCGAGGAGCCGGGCCAATGGTGTTCTGCCGTGTCCCTTGAACTGCCGGATGCTGAGGTCTTCACGGCCTGCGACAATGAGGCCGTTGTTAAGCCGCACGACGCTGTCCCGCAGGAATGTTACTCCGTGTTCCCGCAGGTATTCGCATGCCGCGTCGACCCCTCCGATATACTCGTGGTTTCCTGTGACCGCATACACCCCGTAGCGCGCGTGCAACTGTCCCAGCATTGCTCCGAGGTTTTGCCTGATCACAGGTCCCAGGTCTTCATCCACGATATCTCCGGGCAGGAGGATCAGGTCCGGTTCGAGATCATTCACTGTTTCCACGAGGTTCTGGAGCCTTCCGCGACCGATCAATGTTCCCAGGTGAACATCCGAGGCGACCGCAATACTCATGCTTTGGGCTCCCTCGAGCGTCTTCGGGAGGGTCACGGTCATTCGATGAATTTTCGGATGGAGTGCATTGATAGTCCCGGCGCCCAGCAGGAGGACAACAACAAGCGCGATCCCTCCGGCAAGCCAGGCTTTGACCACTGGATATCCCGTGTTCACGGAGGAGGGAAACCACGGAACGATGGCATTTGTCAGACGAAGGAGATCGAGAAACACAAGAGCGAGTATGAAATACAGGATTGCTCCGAACCAGTACGAACCGGCCCAGATCAATGCAGCGGATACAGGCGACGGCCAGAACCGTTCCAACAGACGGCCCCCGAGGAACGAAAGGCCGAGAAAGAGAAACAGACCAATGTAATACGGCCGCGCGGGCTCGATCGCTGCAAGTGACTGCCAGCCCCTGAGAAAAATGTAGAAGTTCAACAGACCGTAGACAGTGAAGAATATTCCGAAGAACAAGAGCATATTCGCTTTCTTCATTCTTGCGTGAGAGGTTGGGTGACTGTCGGCAGGGCGGTGCGCCGGGAGGAAGGGTCAGATACCACTCATGAACTGCGCCATCGCCTTGATCTGCTGCATGAGAACCTGGAACATGTCCGGCGTCAGGGACTGATCTCCATCCGAGAATGCTTCCGCCGGCCGCGGATGGACTTCAATGATCAGTCCGTCAGCGCCGGCAGCGACCGCAGCACGGCTCATGGGAATTACCAGGTCATGCCGGCCCGTGCCGTGGCTCGGATCGACAATGATAGGGAGATGCGAGAGCAGTTTGATTGCGGGTACGATGTTGAGATCGAGCGTGTTGCGCGTATACTCGACAAAGGTGCGGATCCCCCGTTCACAGAGAATTACTTCGCTGTTTCCTCCGGCAAGGAGATATTCCGCGCTCATCAGGAACTCATTGAGAGTGGCGGAAAAATTCCGTTTGAGGAGGACTGGCTTCCGAACGCGGGAGAGGGATCGCAGAAGCTTGGAGTTGTGCATGTTGCGGGCGCCGACCTGAATCAAATCCGCATACTCCGCTACCATGTCAACATCCGATGACTCCATAACCTCCGTGACGATGCCCAGCCCGGTGGCCTCCCTGGCCAGGGCGAGCAGCTTCAAGCCTTCCTCCCCCAGCCCCTGAAATGCGTAGGGGCTTGTCCGCGGCTTATATGCTCCTCCGCGAAGCAGGTCAGCCCCGGCGGCTTTCACCTGGCGTGCCGTTGTCAGAAGCTGCTCCTCGGATTCGACAGAGCAGGGACCGGCGATAACCCTCAGGGTTCCACCCCCGATTTTCACCCCTGCAACCGCGACGACAGTGTTCTCTTCCTTGAATTCCCGGCTCGCAAGTTTGTAGGGCTTGAGGATGGGAATTACATCATCGACCTGTGGCAGAAGTGAGAGCTGCTCCTTCTTCACGAGCCGCTCATCGCCGATGACACCGATGACCGTCCTCTCGACCCCCTGAGACGGGTGTGCCTTCAGGCCGAGCTGCTCAATGCGTTCGACGACGTGGCGAACGTCATCTTCGCTCGCCCCGGCTTTCATCACAATGATCATGGGGGGGAATCTTTCTTTTACGTCAAAAAAAAGCCCCGTTGACAACCTCAGCGGGGTTCATGTTCCTCGATCGTGGCTCTCACCTGGGAGCGGCCTGCGCTATCCCCGCAACCGCGCGGCGCTTCGCAGCTTCAGAAGCGGGAAGAGCGCGAGCGTGAAACCATCAATTAGAATACGCAAGGATGGCCAAAAAGTCAAGGTCGCTCACTCATGTCCCCTTGACCACAACGATTGTCGCGTCATCATGCTGGGCGTTACCGCCCATGAATCCGTTGATTTCCTCCAGCAATGCATCGCGTATGCTCTTTGATTCCGCGCTGCCGTGTTCCCGAAGGAAGGAGGCAAGCCGGTCTTCCCCGAACTGGTCGCCGTGGGTGTCCTCAGCCTCGGTCACACCGTCGGTAATGAACAGGAGGACGTCATCCTTTGCATAGGTGATAATTTTTTCTTCGATCTCTGATGCAAACACTCCCGCGTTCTCAAGACCCAGACCGAGTCCGCGCGGGATGATGCGGACGACAGTCCCGGTTCCCGCCCGAAGATGGTACAAGGGGAGATGCCCTGCCCGTGCGAGAACCAGTTTCCGCTCGCCGGGCTGAAAAGCTGCCCCCACGGCCGTCACGAACGATCGCTTCTCAAGGTCGCCGCACAGCAATCGGTTTGCCCTGATGAAGAGGTCTCCCGGTGAGAGATCAAATCCGTGAAGCGACCTGAGTATTCCCTGCACTTTTGCCATGTACAGCGCGGCGGAAGTCCCCTTGCCGCTGACATCGCCCACAACGATTGTCAGACGATCCGTGCTGCCGTTGAGGTAATCGAAGAAATCTCCGCCGACCTCCATCGCGGGAATTGATATGCCTGCAATGTCAAGGCCCTTGATTGCAGGTGTGTTCTGCGGCAGTGATTGCATTTGAATCCGCCGGGCAATTTCCAACTCGTGCTTGAGCCGCTCCTTCTCGGCCAGTTCTTCGTACAGGAAGGCGTTTTCCATCGCAACCGAGACCTGAGCAGTTGCTGCAGACAGGAATTCGTAATCCTCGGTGCGGTATGTGGCCTCAGAGAGCTTTTCTCCAAGGACCATGACTCCCAGAAGCCTGCCCTTCGAACGAACGGGGACCAGAAGCGAGAACTCGTGTTGTTTGAAGGCTTCCTGCATGTGCGGCGGGAGATAGTCAGCCCGGACCCAATCGGCGGACATGGTGAGCGCCGCGGCCAGGTCTTTCTCTACCGGAGTGCAGAACGTGATCCATTCATTACGGTCAATCCCGAAAGCTTCAAAGCACGACGAAACCGTTCCCTGCTCAAAGAAAAAAACCCCCGCGCGGCGCACGTGCATCAACTCGGCCAGTTTTTCGGCAAGCCCTTTTCCGAGATCCGCCATCGTTAATCGGGATGCAAGCACTTCGCCGAGCTCGTTGACCGCACGTCGATAGTCGTACCGGGTGCGGAAATACTTCTTGTCGATCAGGTTCTGACCTTTGCGTCGCAATCTCCAGAGCAGGTACCAGAGCACGACGCCGGCGCTCATCACGAGGATGCGATTCGTCCACTCTCCCCCGCCGGTGTGCTGCGGATCGTCCAGGACCTCGATCAGACCGCCACGGAAGACAATAGCCGGAAGGTGGAGCTGCATGTCCGCAAGACGGAGGAACACGAAGACGAACAATGCTGCGAGGAGCATTCCCCAGAAAACGGAGAGGACCGAATATTGCACGTTGCGGCGCACGCGAAGGTTGAGCTCCAGCAAACGGTAACGCGCGATGACATAGAGGTGAGAAAGTGGGATGGCAAGAAGCACAAAACCGGTGAAGCCGATGGCCGTGTTGACACCATGGAGTGGAACTGTCGCAACACCGGCAGAAATGAGGCCACCGACAGCCACCGAGGTCCATTTGATGATGCCGCGCATTTTTTTGGTCTCGCCGGAAAGTTTCTTCCGGTACACGATCCGGATGACGATGGCAAATATGATGATGAGCAAGCCGCCGAGAAGGATTATATAGCCTCCGAACGCCGCCCCCAGGGCAAGGAACACCAGCGGCGAGCAGAAGAGAACCCACGCGAACCATTTCTTGGCCAGGATGTCCGTCCGCTCGACGGGGAAGTGTGTGCTTGACCACACGATGAAGGCTGCTCCGTAGAGCAGCGATGCGCCTAACAGGAAGTCCCTCAGAATTACGAAGAGATCGCGATCCGGTTCTTTGCGGATAAGCACAAGGCTCACGAAGAACCCGAGGATCAGCAACATGAGCCCAACTGCCCGGGCGGCGGGAATGCTCGGGCGTTTCAGGGATATGAATGCCCCGACACACATCATGAACAAACCGGACAGAAAGAGGATCAGGTAGGCCGGCGGTATCCCGAATCGTGCCAGGACAACATGAAGTGCGAGGGGCCTCCCACCACGGAGGACATCGTAGACGATGCTCTTCCCCGTCTGCCCGCGATGAAGGATCCGATCAGCGTCGAGTGCGCCCTTGAATCGTTGCCCATTTATGCTCACAATGAGATCGCCAACATGCATTCCGGCCCGGTCCGATGCTCCCCCCGGCGTCACGTCTCTCACAAC
>Ga0326726_10005059_pt1 | contig 11980 bp, 12 predicted proteins | sample MHFenrmetagenome_2_FD_207603 | JGI IMG/M metagenome (GOLD analysis project Ga0326726, IMG submission 207603) | Lab enriched peat soil microbial communities from Michigan Hollow, Ithaca, NY, United States - MHF15MN | ecosystem: Environmental > Terrestrial > Soil > Wetlands > Peat | place: USA...
CGCATTAGTCGCGAGTGCATCGTCGAACATGTACACGAAAGCATTGAGGAAGCAGAACAAGTAGCCTGAATGGTCAGTATTGGATTCCTTCGGTCAATTCGAATTTCTTGGGCATTTTCACCTGGGTAACCTCGTTCACGAAGTCCGCCCTGTCTACGAGCTCCTTAGGAGCCATCCGCCCCGTCATCACGACCGTGGTTTCCGCTGGCACGTTCTTCAGCATCTTGAGCACGTCCTTTACGTCGAGCATCTTCCACTGCACCGCCAACGCGACCTCGTCCAGCACGAGCAGGTGCGGCTTCTTCTCCAGCATCGTCTTCTCGGCGAAATCCAGCGCTTCCGTCGCCAGTTTCCTGTCGTGAGCCTTGACGCCCTCCACCGTGAATTTCTCGCCAGCAAACTCTGCCGTCTGGTCCTTCTCGCCCAACCATGCTTCTCTGCCGAATTGGTAAATCTCGTAGTACGGCTTCAGTTTGTCTTTGACGAGGATTTCGCCGATGTCTTTCTTCCACTTGAAAAACTGGATAATCACAACTCGTTTGTTGTGTCCGACTGAGCGCAGGGCTAACCCCAACGCGTTGGTGGTTTTGCCGCCGCCAGTTCCAATGTATAAGTACACGTAACCCATCTTTTCGTCGCCTCAGCTTGGGAATGGGCAGTTCTGCGTTGGGCAGCCGCCCGCATACTCCGACTCCGCCGACACAAACGTTCCATCCTTGGTTTTGATTTCGCCGATGTACAGGACCTGCACGGGCTTGCTGCCATAGCGGAACACCGTGACGCCCTTGCACTTCAGCTTCCAAGCTAAATCATAGATTTCCTTCACGTCATCGGGTTTGGCGCTGTTCGGCAAGTTCACGGTTTTGCTGACCGCGTTGTCGGTGCTCTTCTGGAACACCGCCTGCATCTTGATGTGCCACACGGGCGCGATGTCCAGCGCCGTCACGAACATCCGCTTCACGTCGTCTGGAACGCCGTCGATTTTCTGCACCGACCCCGTCCGCGCAATCTCCTCAAACAGCTTCGCACTGTAGAACCCGCGCTCCTTCGCCATCTGCTCAAACAAGGCATTCGTCTCAAACAGCCTTGCACCGTTCAGCACGTTCCGCATGAACGACACGGCGAACAGCGGCTCGATGCCCGAGGAGCAGCCTGCGATGATGCTTATCGTGCCCGTGGGCGCCACCGTCGTCACCGTCGCGTTCCTGAACGCCTTGTATTTTCCGTCCCAGATGCTGTCCTTGAAATTCGGGAACGACCCCCGGCTCTCAGCAATCTCAGTGTCCTTCTTGTGCGCCTCTGCCTCGATGAAAGCCATAATCTGCTCGCCAAGCTTCAACGCATCGTCAGAATCGTAGGGCACGCCGAGCATGATTAGCATGTCCGCGAAGCCCATAACGCCCAACCCGATTTTGCGGTTCGCCAACGTGATGTCCGCAATCTCCTTCAGCGGGTAAACGTTCGCGTCGACGACGTTGTCGAGGAAGTGCGTGGCGCCCTGCACCGTCTGCCGCAGCTTATCCCAGTCAATCTTGCCGTCGCGAACCATCCGTGACAGATTAATCGAGCCAAGGTTGCACGACTCGTAGGGAAGAAGTGGCTGCTCGCCACATGGATTCGTAGACTCGATTTTTCCTACCTGTGGGGTTGGGTTGTGTCGGTTGATTTCGTCGATGAAGACGACGCCGGGGTCGCCGCTCGCCCACGCTGATCGGGCCATGAGGCTCCAGACATCTCGAGCCTTCAGCTGCTTGATTTTTTCTTTGTTACGGGGGTTGACGAGCATGTATTCGCCGTCCGTCTGCAGTGCCTGCATAAACTCGTCGGTCGCCGCCACGGACACGTTGAAGTTCGAGAGAAACATCGGGTTCTGCTTGGCAGTGATGAACTCGATTATGTCGGGGTGGTCCACGCGGAGGATTGCCATCATGGCACCCCTGCGTTTGCCGCCAGCCTTAATGACTTCGGTGGCAGTGTCGAAGACGCGCATGAAACTCACCGGTCCCGACGCCACGCCCTTCGTGGACCTGACGAGGTCGCCTTTGGGTCGGAGCTGTGAGAAGTCGAAGCCAACGCCGCCGCCCGTCTGCTCGATGAGCGCCATGTTCTTGACCGTGTTGAAGATGTCCGTGAGCGAATCGTGAACTGGCAGCACAAAACACGCTGAGAGTTGCCCAATGGGGGTGCCAGCGTTGAACAACGTGGGCGTGTTGGGGAGGAACTCGAGCCCCGCAATCATCTCGTAAAACGTTTTCTCCGCTGCCGCGGCGTCATCGCCGTACTTTCCGTCAACTTTGGCTATGGCTTTCACGACGCGCCCGAAGAGCTGGGTGGGGTTTTCCACGATGTTCTCCTGTTCGTCCCTCAACAGGTACCGGGCTTTGAGGACTTCCATGGCGTTGACGGTTAGTTTGGGCTCGTAGCCGATTTTCTCCCTGAGGGAGCGGAGCTCGTCTTTTTTCTTTCGGAAATCCTCGTACGCCGTGGCTACTTTCTCGTAGCCTTTGCTCTGGAGAACCTTCACGACGGCATCCTGCGCGTCCTCCACCGACGGCGTAGCCTCGGGGAATTTCTGCTCCAAAATCCTGACGACCGTTCTTGTCACGCTCTCCGCTTTTGCACCGTCGCCAAGCTCCACGGCGAGGAACGCTTTGTGGACGGCGTCTTTGATGCGTTCGGCGTCAAAATCGACGAGACTTCCGTCTCTCTTCTTGATTTTGGATAAAACCATAAGAAGCCTCAAACAACAACAATGTTTGGAAAAATATAAACTTTTCAAAAGCTTCGGCATCGACGAGTAACCGATTTATGCTTCCATGCGTCATTCTTCCTTGAGAGGTTTTTTCATGGAGCCATTTGAGAGCCGCCGCGCAAAAGCTCAAGCCATAATGAAGGAAAAAGACGTTGCCGCCCTCCAAGTAACGAGCAAAGAGAACTATTACTACCTCACAGGCGATGTCCGCAACGTCGCCCGACTCTTCCTTCCACAGGAAGGCGCCCCCACCATCATCGTCTTCGACGAAGAAGTCGAACCCGCAAGACACGCCTCAGGCATCCAAGACGTCAGGGGCTGGCGGAATCCCGCACAGCTCATGCAGCACTTTTTCACGCTCGTCAAGCAGCACGGCGTCGCGGACAAGCGGGTAGGTTTCTGCATGCACACCAACCCTGGATTTCTCGTGTACAAATTCCTCCGCTCGAACCCCAAAATGACGGTTATCGAGAACGAAGAAATTCTGATGCCACTCCGCTACGTGAAAGACGCTGACGAGTTGGCAGCGATGAAGCGGGCAGCGGAAGCCGCGGACAAGGGCATTGAAGCCGCCATAGCCGCAGTCAAGCCGGTCGCGACAGAAATCGAGGTCGGCGCGGAAGCTGAGTACGCCATGCGTAGAGCTGGCGCGATGCGTTACGGTTCAAGCACGTTCGTGGATTCGGGACCCCACAGCATCTACCTCCACGGCGGCACCTCACACCGCAAGATAGAGAGCGGCGACTTGGTCGTCATCGACGTGCACCCCGTCGTGGACATGTACGCCTCGGACTGCGCCCGAACGGTCGTCTGCGGTCAAGCCTCGCATGAACAGCGCGAACTCATGCAACTCTACAGCCAAATCCAGCAAGCCGTAATCCAGCAAATCAAACCCGGCTGGAAGGTGGGGCAGGTTACCCGAACCTTCACCGAAAACTTCACCGCCAAAGGCTACGGGGCTCAGTGGATTCCTGGACCCGTGCACGGCGTTGGCTTGGAGTTCGAGGAGTGGCCGCACCCGAGCCACTACTTCAGTCACACGGAGCTAAAGATTGCCGAAGGCTGGACACTGGCGATCGGGCATTCTATACTGCCTGTTAGAGGGGTTGGAGGCGTGAAGTTTGAGGATACCATCCAGGTAACCGCGGAGGGCGGAAAAAGCCTGAATCGTATGCCATCAGTTCTCTGAAATTGGTAAAGAAAAGTTTGGTCTAGATTTCGCTTGCGATTTGTTTCCCGAGTTCAAAGCATTTCCGCAAGTCCTCATCGTTCGGGACGAATTTGACTTCGATACCCGGTTCGCGAACCTCAAACCCTGCTTTTTTCGCCGTCTCGGTCATGCCTCGGACTGCGCCGCCTCCCCAGCCGAAGGAGCCGAAGAAGCTCCACACCTTGCCTTTTGGTCTTAGACCCGTGATGTACGCGAGGAAATGCCCTAGCGTGGGAAACATCTGGTTGTTCATTGTCGGCGAACCCACGATTACGGCTTTGCTGTCGAGGATTTCAGTGACGACCTCGGATAGTTCTGTGGCTCGCAGCTTCATGAGTTTAACTTCTACGCCTTGGCTTGTGGCTCCGTCAGCTATAGCGTGTGCCATCTTGTCGGTGCTGCCCCACATCGTGTCATAGACGATGGAGATTTTCCGTTTGGCCTTGCCCTCGCTCCACTGCAGGTAGGCGTTGACGATTCGTGATGGGTTGCTGCGCCAGATTATGCCGTGGCTTGGCGCGATCATCGTGGGTGCGATGCCGAGTTGGGTGATTTCTTGGATTTTGCGTATGATGATTGGTCCGAAGGGCATGAGGATGTTGGCGTAGTACGTTCCAGCTTCCTCCATGAGGATGTGCTCATCCACTTCATCGTCGAACCGCTGACTGCTGGCGAGGTGTTGTCCGAAGGCGTCGTTGGACATGAGAATCTTGTCGGGTGTGACGTAGGTCATCATGCTGTCGGGCCAGTGCAGCATTGGCGCCTCGACGAAAGTGAGGGTTCGGTCGCCAAGGTTCAGGGTGTCGCCTGTTTTGACGGTTTGGATTTTGAAGTGGTCGCCATAGTGGCAGATTATGTGTTCTTTTCCTTTTTCGCTAGCAATTATGGTGGCGTTCTTGGCTTTCTCTGCAATCATGGGCAGCGAGCTTGAGTGGTCCATTTCGACGTGGTTGACGATGATGTAGTCGATTTTGTCAAAATCAGTGACGTCTTTTATATTTGTGGCGAGTTCTTCGGCGAACGTGTGTTTCACAGTATCCACCAGAACGGTTTTCTCATCTGCAATCAGATAGGAGTTGTATGTTGCCCCTCTGTTTGTGACGTAGCCGTGGAAGTCGCGTAGGTTCCAGTCTACGACGCCGACCCAGAAGATGTTTTCCGCTATCGCAGTTTTCAATTCAATCATTACTCCTTACTGTTTTTAGGTTGTAGGTTATCTTGACGCCTGCCTTCTCGAACAAGATCCCCACGGGGCAGTTTTTCAACGTCAACTCATACAGCCTTTGCACCCTGTCTTCGGGTGCGTCGAGTTTGAATGTGATGTCGAAGGTTTCTTCGCCGATGGTTCCCGTTTCAGGATTTTTCGCGGCTTCGAGTTTCACGTCGCAGCCTTTCAACGTGAGGCGCATCTTCTCCGCTGTTAACGCGCAGATGGTGGCGTAGCAGCCTGCGTGGCTCATGAGGCACAGTTCGAGGGGTGTAGGTCCCAGACCTTGCGAGGTTTCGGTGTGTTGATCGGCGATGGTACCGTGTGCTCTACCGTTGTCGAGGGCTAGTTCGTAGCCTTGGATTATTTTGGCTCCTGCATGAAGTTTAGCCATATTTCACAATCTCCTTGTTTGACTCTGAAAAGATAGGAGACTTCTATTCTGGCGCGTTAATATCTGTTTCGTCAACGTAGCCCTCACAAAGATAATATGTGAGACTGCACACGGTTGTTCACAGGACTTGCGTCCTTTTGGAGATTGTCAAAGATGAGCTTGATACCTGATGACAGGAAAGACGCGCTCCGAACCGATCTGCAAGAGCGCATGGTTGACCCCGTGAAAATCGTCATGTTCACCCAAGAGTTCGAGTGCAAATTCTGCTCCGAGACACGGCAGCTTGCGCAGGAGCTTGCGACTTTGAGCGATAAGTTGTCGGTGGAGGTTTTCGATTTCGTGGCGAACGCCGACAAGGCAAAAGAGTATAAGGTGGAGAAGATTCCTGCGTTGGCGATTATCGGCAAGAAGGACTACGGTGTGCGCATCTATGGCATCCCCTACGGCTACGAGCTGCAGACGCTCATCGGCGCCGTGGTCAACGTGTCCCGCGGCACCACCGACCTGTCGGACAAGACCAAAGCTATACTCGCAGACGTCAAATCACCCGTCCACATCCAGGTCTTCGTCACCCTAACGTGCCCCCACTGCCCTGTGGCAGCGTCGATTGCACATAAGTTGGCGATTGAGAGCGACATGATAACCGCCGACGTCATCGATGCGGGCGAATTCCCCACCTTAGCCCAGAAATACTCGGTCATCGGAGTACCGAAAATCGTCATAAACGAGAAAGTCGAGTTCGTCGGCGCCTTCAACGAGGACCTCTTCGCCGAACACGTCGTCCTCGGCTCCTTCCAATAGCGAGGTATTGCACGGCGTGAGCAAGCAGGAAAAACCCAAAGAGCTCTCACTGGTCTTCGTTTACAGCAAGGACTTCATGGAGCGCGTCATCCGCAACATCGTCAACGACCCCAGCTACTGCAAAGCCTGCGGACTCTACTGCGAATCGTGCAAATACAACGTGTACACCTTCGTCCGCAACGTCCGCGCCGCCATCCAGTTGCCCAGCCCTGCGGATTTGCCGGCGTTCATTGACAACCCGGAGGAGTTTATGCCGCGGAAGCTGCCCGAAGCCGAAGTCTGCCTCGCCTCAGGACTTCACCGCGATTTGCTTTTGGAGCTGCCCGAACATCTGAAGAAGGCAGGCATCAAAGCGCTAATTGCGCCGATTGAGGATTGGCAGGAGCTTCCCACGGGTACGCGGAAGCAGATGGAGCAGAAATGCAAGGAACTCGGCTTGGAATGCGCGTTTCCGAAGCCTTTCTGCACGCTGGAACCCGAGAAGGACAAGCCCATCATCGCGCGGTTCATCGAGGAAACCCGCGTTGGGCGTCCGCTGCTGGAGATTTCCACGACAACCATCGGCAAGGACGAAGTCATCGAGTACGCGGCGGTCAGGCGGAGCGCTCCCTGTGGCAGCACGTGGTACGTGGCGAGGAAGCTGGCAGGAGTCTCAACGAAGCAAGAAGCGCTATACGACGCCATAGCAAAAGCGCACCACAGTTTTCCCTGCACGGCGACCATGGTGACGGACCCGGAGACGAAGGAGCCGATTCTGCATATCGGCGGCTTCACAATTCGCGCAGAAGTGGATAAGGCGTTGGAAAAAGCGAGAAAGCAAAAATAGAGAAAAGAGCTGGAAAAGGCTGCTCTCAGCAGTGTCCTCCGCAGCTACAACTGTGCCCTGTCTTGCCCGCTGAGCCGCTTGTGTATTTCGTGGGGTCCTTGTCGAACGTTGCCTTGCACGAGGGGGCGCAGAAGTAGTAGGTGTTGCCCATGTAGTCGGATTTGAGTTTGGCTTTTTTCTCATCCACCATCATGCCGCAAACTGGGTCTTTCGCCATTACTTTTCCACCTCCTTCTTTGCTTTTTTCGGGTTGGTGTTGAACTTTTCCGCCTTGAACTTCGCGAACTTGAGCGTTGCCGAGTTGCTCACGACGGTTAGGCTGCTGATTGCCATGGCACCCGCCGCATAAATCGGGTTCAACAAACCAGCCGCCGCGACAGGAATCATGACAACGTTGTAAGCGAACGCCCAGAACAGGTTTGTGTTGATTTTCCGCATTGTCTTCTTGCTCAACTCTACTGCAATCACGACGTCTCGCAAGTCGTCTTTTATTAAAACGATGCCCCCTGTTTCTTTCGCGATGTCTGTGCCGCTTCCGATGGCGATGCCAATGTCCGCCTGTGCCAATGCTGGAGCATCATTTATTCCATCGCCCACCATCGCGACAACCTTCTTTTGGCTTTGCAGCTTTTTGATAGCTTCCTGTTTCTGCCAGGGCAACACGTTCGCGATGACCGTTTCGATGCCTATTTGTTTCGCTATGGCTTGAGCGGTTCGTTCGTTGTCGCCCGTGAGCATCGCAACTTCGAGACTCATTTCCTTCAGTTGAGCTATTGCTTCGGCAGCGTTCTCCTTCGCCGTGTCCATCGCGGCAACGATTCCTGCCGGTTCACCGTCCACTGACATTAGCATGGCGGTTTTTCCCTGAGCCTCCAACGTTGCCAGCGCATCTTCGAGTTGTGCGGTCGGGATGCTTTTTTCCTGCATGAGTTTGCGGTTGCCGAGGAGCACGATTCTGCCTTCGACGGTGCACTGGACACCCCGTCCGGGCAGGGCTTCGAATGACTCCGCATCCGTGAGCGTTATGTTGGCGTCTTTGGCTTTTCTCAGAATAGCCTCTGCGAGCGGGTGTTCGGAGCCTTTTTCAGCGATAGCAGCATAACGTAATACATCGTTTTCGGTGAATGCACCGAAGGGTCTTACGTCAGTCACACTCGGCTCACCTTTCGTCAACGTGCCCGTCTTGTCGAAAACAACTGTTGTGAGTTTTCGGGCTTTCTCCACGTATTCCCCGCTTCTTAGCAAAACTCCGTATTCGGCGCCCTTGCCGACGCCCGCAAGGATAGCTGTTGGTGTAGCTATACCTAACGTGCATGGACAGGCGATTAGGAGCACGGCGAGCAACGCGAAGAATGCAGCTGCAAAACCCGTGGTTATGTACCAATAAGCGAACGACACTGCTGCCACGGTGAAGACTATTAGGACGAATTTTCCGACGATACGGTCAGCGAATTTCTGGATGGGCGCACTCGACGCTTGAGCTTCTTCAACCAACTTTACGATTTGGTTTAGGGCAGTGTCGTCTCCAACTCTCGTGGCGCGAATCGTGAGAACGCCGTTCTTGTTCATGGTGGCGCCGATGACTTCGTCGCCCCCGTTCTTCTCGACAGGTATGCTTTCGCCCGTGATTAGTTTTTCATCTACCGAGGAGTAGCCTGCGGTGACGACGCCGTCGATTGGGATTTTCTCGCCAGGCTTCACCAGAATCATCGTGCCCACTTGGACGTCTTCGATGGGGAGCTCGATTTCTTTTCCGTCAAGTAGAACGCGGGCCATTGTTGGTTTGAGTTCGAGAAGTTTTCTAATTGAGGCGGCTGATTTTCGTCGGATGGTGTCTTCCATGTATTTTCCGAGGAGGACGAAGGCGAGGATGCCGATTGACACTTCAAGGTAGCCTTCGGACGCGGCGATTGACGGGAAGAACGCGTTAATAGCACCGTAAGTCCAGCCCGCGAGAACTCCTGCGGTGACGAGGACATCCATGTTTATGTTTCGGTTCCTAAGCGACAAGTAAGCGCCTTTGATGATACTGAAACCTGCCACCCACACGACGGGCGTGGACACGATGAAAACGGCTAGACTGTAAACTTTAAGCTGCCCCACCAGATTCAGAGCCATTATGCCGCCTGCCAAACCGAAGAACAAAACAACGCGTAAGCCGCCTGCTGCCAGCACGCCCAACAAGGTTATGGCTACGCGGCGTTTCATCTGCGATAATTCGCGTTCAGGCTGAGTGTATACGTCGGCGCAGGATTGGCTGCAGAAGTAGTAGGTGCGGTCGCCGATTTTGCGGCTTATGGCTGTCTCGGTGTCGACGTCCATGCCGCAGACGGGATCTCTCGCTTTCGTCATAACAAGCTACTCCTTGGAGTTAGATACTTAGTTCTTTATAGGCGTTCCATATAAGTATATCTGGAAAAGATATATCTTTTCAGACGTCGAGGCGGGCAAAACAGACTACGCTCAAGATCCGAAGAGACTGCGCCTGCAACCCTATTCTAAGCGTTTGATGATGTGGTAGCCAAACTTTGTCTTAACGATGGCGGAAATCTCGCCCTTCTCAAGCGCAAACGCCGCGTTCTCAAACTCCTTCACCATCTGACCCCTGCCGAACTTGCCCAGGTCGCCGCCTTTCTTGCCCGAGGGACAAAGCGAAACATCTGTGGCTATGCTCGAGAATTTTTCGCCCTTCTTGACGCGTTCCAAGATGGCTTTTGCTTCTGCTTCGGTCTTGACGAGTAAGTGTGCGCAGTGAACTTGATTTGCCATGGCATACGTGAATGCGGTTTCCGTTAATAACTCTTGCTTGCGACTCGCCGTTGGGCTCGACGAGTATTTTTCCTGAAAAAATATATAATAGACACCGTTGCCTTACTGATGGAAAACGGGGGATTGACCACAGAGTGAGAGCACGAATCGATGAAACCGACGCGAAAATTCTGGGCATTCTGCAAGACAATCCTCGAACAACCTACCTGCAACTGGCAAAAGAATGTAACATATCCATAGATTCGGTTAGACGCAGGTACGAGCGACTCAAGAACGAGGGTGTTGTGGTCCGCGAAATCATATCCCTGCACCCAAAAGCCGTAGGAATCGACTGCATATCGTGGCTGGGAATAATCACCGAACCCGGCAAAGAAACCGAAGTCTTGGAAGCCCTCAACAAACGACCAGAAGTTGGGATGAACTTCGTAGAAATCGGCAAATACAACATCCGAAGCATCCTTTCACTCTCTCACCTTGATGAATTGGACCCCTTCGTGGATTCCCTAAAAAAAATCCCGTGCGTCAAGGACATAGAGGTCATGATATGGTCCGACATCGGGAAAATGGCGTACCCGAGAAACCTCGTGATTGAACCGTTCTCCGGCTGCAAAGACGAAGACACGTCGAAAGCCGCGCTTGAAGACGAAGAGGTCAAGACGAGCTCCTCAACCTACCTCTGTCAAAAAGAAAAAACCGTTCCGGCTCTTAACGATTTGAACAATTCGCTGGACAGCACAGACGCAACAATCCTTGGGACTCTATCTTGCAACGCTCGGATACCGTTCAGCACGATAGCCAAGCAAATCGGAATCTCCACCAAAACCGTGATTTGCAGGTTCAACAAACTCAAGAAAGAATACGTCGCATATTCCACGTTGGCTCTGAACCTGCGAAAACTCGGCTACAACGGCTACGCCAGCTACAACATCAAAGTCTCATCCAAGAGCTGGGTGAAAGACGTCTTCGACAAAATAATAGAGGTGCCCAACGTGGTCGTCGCCCTAAAGCTCATTGGACCCTACAACATCAACGCGTTAGCTCCCTTCAACAGCCCAGAAGGGCTAATGAAGACACACGCCAGCATCTCCAAAATCCACGGCATCGAGCGCATCGACCAACAGATTGGGGATTCACTGCATGTGTGGCCAGCCCGCTGATTTCAGAATACCAATGGAATTAATTGACCAGCTGTCTGAATTTTATACAGTTTTCGAATCCTTAAATAAACACTTCACGCAATGCGAATCTGGTGGATATTAATGCCTAAAAAGAATGCGACCGAACAGAAAAGTCACGATGAAAGTGTCCGAGAAATTGCCGATGAATTGAAACAAGACAAATGGGATGTGAAGGAAAAACCCTCCAAAATCGGCGGGTTCACACCAGATATCGAAGCCACGAAGGGCGGTTTGCGGCGCATCTGCCAAGTCGTCACCGAAAAAGACTTCAACGGCGACAAGCAAGCGTACATCGAGTTCAGGAACTACTGCGACGAATACGACTTCCACTTCTACGTCATCGACAAGGATGGAAAACGCAGAGAAGTCGACCCGAAAACCCTCGGCAAAAAATAACTACATCGAAAACGCTGCCCACATCCGAAAGATAACAACCCTATTCTTCCCTTTAAATAAGGGGGGTATAGAAACACGTGAGCACTAGTCCAGCGTTCTTCTCACAATGTTTAACTGATTCACCACCCATTGGCTTTTCCATGCATGAATGGGCACTCGCCGAATCAGTCTTGAAAGCTGCAGGCGAAATCGCGGAGAAGGAGCACCTCGTCGAAGTCACAGAAGTCAACATCAAAATCGGTGAATTGCAGGACGTTGAGCGAGAAATCTTCCTTTTTGCGTTGCAGCAGCTTAAGCCCGAGAAGTTCAAGCAAACCAAGTTCCGCATTACACGTGCCCAGACAGCTCTTAAGTGCCGAAACTGCGGCAACACCTGGCAACTCAAGAAACAGCACCTCGACAAAGCCACAAAGGAAGCCATACACTTCGTCCCTGAAGTCGCACATA
>Ga0326726_10005060_pt1 | contig 11980 bp, 12 predicted proteins | sample MHFenrmetagenome_2_FD_207603 | JGI IMG/M metagenome (GOLD analysis project Ga0326726, IMG submission 207603) | Lab enriched peat soil microbial communities from Michigan Hollow, Ithaca, NY, United States - MHF15MN | ecosystem: Environmental > Terrestrial > Soil > Wetlands > Peat | place: USA...
CTGGTTGTCCGCCTCCTTGCCTTCGGAATCCCACATCTGCTCTGTGCATCCGAGCTGGGAGAAGACGAAATACGCCTCCTTCACTTCCGCCTCTCCGGCAAGGACATCCGAGTCCGAGAAGAACGGCGTCGCCACGTTGTCAGGATGCTGCGTGCTCATGCAGCGCGGTATAGACCTCATTGATATGACCCTTGAGACATAAGAGACGGGGACGTGGTTTATAATATTTGCTTTGAATGACTAAACCAAGGTGACGAGATTGATTGACAGCATCAAGAGAGCTTTCAACGCATATTCCAAGAGCCCGTTCCCGTTCGCATGGGGTTCGCTGCTCTACATCTTCCTGTTCATAGTGTTCCTTTTCGCTACGATAGGCCTCGCGCTGATATACTTCATATCGATGTCCGTGTTCAACCAGGACATAAACCTCCAGTCGCTTTCCACTGCCATTGTGCTCGGGGTCATGGCGCTGATATTCCTTTTCTCGATCAATGGCCTGAATGCCGCGCTGGCGAAGACATACCGCTCGGCATTGCTCAGGGAGAAGATGAGCCTCACCGCGTTCTTCGCATATGCCGTCGATAAAGCGCCGGTCACATTCGCCGTAATGCTGATGCAGGATATCATCTGGCTGATATTCGCCGGGCCGGCCATCGCGCTCTATATCTACGCCATGGCAGGCGTCGCTTTCATGGACATCGTGGTGGGCGCATATCTCCTGTTCGTGACATTCATAATCCAGATGCTGTTCACCCCGCTCCTGATATACACATCCCTCGGAACGGACCTCTTCGGAGCGTTCAGGAGGACCATCAATGCGCTGAGGCGCAAGCACGTCCAGTTCCTCGGCCTCTATATCCTGTTCGCGGTCGCCTGGCTGCTCAATTTCATCCCGTTCATAGGGCTGTTCTCGATTTTCTTTTTATACCCGGTCGTCTATACGGCCATGATAATCATGATGGAAGGCACGATCAAGAGGGAAGAGGAGGAGAATTGAATGTACCGCGTATACGAATGCGATCTGGGCAAAAGGAAGGATGTGACGAAGATACTCGAGGCTGATCCGTATGCGGATGACAGCTTCGCGAGGATGGGCTACAAGGTGAAGGACGGGCAATTCATCGGAGAGGACAAAGCGAAGATGTACGTGTACATCAAGGCAGCGGACGATTTCCTTAAGAAGGCCGATGAGAGGCTAAAGGGCGTGGTCGAGCGCTGCAAAGGGGATATCGAGAAACGCATCTATGACAAGATACAGGCCGAAGAGGAGAGCGCGGAAGCGGGCCTTGGCGATATTTTCGGATAGGGTGTTCAGGATTTTTACGTTCCGCATATAATATTATAAATATCAACCCGAAATGAAGGAGCAGGTGCGACATGGGTATCCTCAGCCTGCGACGCAGGCAAGAAGCTGAGCCTCAGAAAGAACACAAGCCGCCTTGTTTCTTAAGGAGCGTAGTGCCAGGCATGGGGATACAGAGGATAGAATCCTACGACAGGCTAAGGGGCCTCCTTGAGCAGCGGAAGACTGACAAGGTCGTCCAGATGATGCGGGAAAAGCCGATAAATATCACGTATGTCGCGCAGATATTCGGCCAGAACGTATTCGACGATAACATCATCTCCACAGCAGCAAAGGCCCTGAATGCCTGCCAGGACGCTGGTCTCGATACATCATTGGCGCTCCGTGAACTGAGACGGCTGGCATCCCATGGGAACCCGATCGTGCGCATCAGTGTGAGCAGCGTTTTCTGCAATGCGGCGAGGAACATCGCCCCTTCGGATGAGGCGTTCTCGCTCCTGCACAAATCCCTCTTGTCCCGTGATCCGAGGTTGAGGGAGCACACGGCATGCATCTTCAGGCAGATAGGCCTGGATTGCGAGAGGATCCCCATAGAGAAGGTAGCCCTTCTTGAGGAACTGGAGAAAAACGACCCTTGCCCGGAAGTGAGGCGCGAGGCGGCTAGCGCCCTGAAAGCGCTATCAGGAGCGTACATAAAGGCCAGGAATTCGACCCAATAGCAATATATTCCTTGAGCGGCTTATCAGTGGACGATGGCTGAAAACGAGGATGATGGCTCTTTGCAGAGCGGAGCGGAAGCGCAGAAGAAGCAGATATCCTCACGCGGCGTCCCGTCATCCGAATCGATCTACCTGCCGAGATTCGACAGCCCGGAGCTGCGCTCGTTCCAGGACCAGAACGAAGGCATGACCAGGAACCTCTGGAACATGGAAGAGATAACGAATTTCATATTCTCGAAGAAATACCAGCCCACGTATTTCTCCATCGCGCTCTCATTCCTCAAGCTTCTCGGAGAGCAGACAGTGCTTGGCGGAGATGAGATAGCTTCGTTTGTCAAGAGCAATGGCATATCGAAGGCGACATTCTACAATCGCGTCCTTCCGCGCCTGAAAAGGGTGGGGATGATCAAGGTGGAGCGGGACACGATAGTCGCGGTGGAGAGCAAAAGGAAATTCAGGCCCATGAGGATATCGCTATCCAAGACGTTCGGGAACTATTTCATGAAGATAGGCGATTCCTGGCTGGCTGCTGTTGATGATGCCAGGAGCAAAAGGGAGAAGAAAGAGCAGATGAGGCTTTAACGGCCTCATTTATGAAAAACCACTGCATCAGCGCTTCTCTTTATCTCTGCTGATATCACAGTATCGTTGCACGCTTGCTTCACCGAATAGTTGTGGAGCGTAAGCACGAATCCGCCGAAGTATGTGGGCCGCTCGAACGGTACGTGGGTACCGTCGCTCAGGTTCGCGCCGTCTGCGTCGATGGAATTCACCTTGATCTGCTTCACGTTTTTCGCAGTGATGCCGAACCAGAAAAGTGTATCACCCACTTTCACTTTCTTCTCATCTAAAACAGGTTTCGCTTTTGCGGTCTTCGACAACTCTGTGTATCCGCTGGTGCCAGGACCATGGTATCGTGATACGTAGCCCCGGATACAGCTTGTTTCTAGCAGCGGACATAAGACGTCTTTCGGTTCGGCATCTGCTTTCGCAGGGGGTTTCAGATCGACGCCCTTCTTCTCGCCATACGGGGTGATTGTGATTCTCGCTGTTCCTGGCGTATCGCCCTTTTCTACAGCCACATTGAATAATGGGTCAATACCTACATCAGGGACGCCCTTTGCCTCTCCATAGAGGATTTTCATCGGCATCTTATCATTCGTCGCATGCTCGGACATGGAAAGCTCCATGCTCATCTTGATATCGACTCCCTGATCATCGATTTTTCCGGCCTTGACCTCGAAAAATCCGGCTTTCTCGTTCAGGAATTCGATGAAAAGGATTGAGTCGCCTTCTTTCAACACGGATTTTTTCGCTACGCAAATCAAAGAGACTGAAGGGTTGTTGCAATCAAGTTTGGCTTTCGCAATCTTCTTCATCTCCGTGTATCTTTCTGGCACCGCTTGCGCTGGATATGATTTTGATCCAGTAGTCTTCTTCATCTCAGTATAACCAGTCTGCGCACCTGCTATCGATGGCAAAAACGCCAGACCGGCTGCGAGCACACCCGCAGCGGCACATCTCCTCAATGAGGATCCCGGTTTTTCAGTTGTTTCCGGTTTCGGCTTATTCATTTGACCGTGTTTGAGTTCCATCGATTCCACCCACCCTGAGTTATATAAAAATGATTAAATTAAAATAAGAAAAAAATCATTTCCTCTTCTTGGATTTCGAGACGACCTTGGATTTCGACTTCCTCGAGCTCTTGCTCTTCCTGGTCTTCCTCGATTCGTCAAGGAGTTTGGAGCGTTCTGCCGATTTCTCCTCGAGGATGCGGCCGACCTTCGCGGTCTTGGCCTTCACCTTCGCGACCACCTTCTCGTAGTCGTAGGCATCCGACACTTCGCCGCGGAGCTTCTTGATCATCTCCTGCGATTCGGATGCGAGGTCGTTTATCCTCGTTTTGGATTCGGAGATCTTCTGGTCGATGTCCTTATCCTGCGATATGGCATCGCTCAGCTCCGTCTCGTAAGCGTCGGTGAGGTTCTCGAGCTCGCCGAGGAACTTCTTCATGTACTGCTGCTCGGCAGCTTCCCTTAGATCAGAGAGCTCGTCCTCGCTTTTTGCCACATAGCGCTCGATGTCCTCTATCTTGGTCGAGTAGTCGCGGACGTATTCCTGCGCCCAGCGCTCTACCTGCGCTATCCCTTCGAGCTCCTGCTCCAATGATTCGAGCTCGCTCCCATGATTCGCGACTTCATCCCTTATGTCCTGGGTCATGGACTCGATCTCGGATTTCGTCTGGTCCACATGGGACAGGTCCACAGAGACCGCGTTCATGGCCGCTGAAAGCTCTTCCACCTGGGCCCTCGCTGAAGCGAGAGCGTCTTTGAGCTTGGATGAGCGGGATTCAAGAGACGAGCGGACGCCGTCAAGCTCTTTCAGCTTCGATGACTGCTTCTCGAGAGAGGAGCGCACATCATCCATCTTGGATTCTATCTTCCCTTTGGAGGATTCCAATGAAGCGACATATCCCTCTGCTTTGGATCTGACCCTGAGAATGGCTTCCTGGCCTTCCACACGGAGCTCGTCCATCTGTTTCTGGACCTTCTCGAGCTCATCGACCTTGTCCGGCAGCTCCAGGATGCCTTCTTTAAGTTCCGCGATCTTGGATTGCTTCTCGAGCACTTTCTCTGTCAACGTGACCAGATCGACCTGCATCTTACCTTCCATCATGGCGAATTTGTCGTGATAGAGGGCTTCCTTATCTTTCTTGAGCGATTCGACCTTCGCCTTCTCTTTGCCGATCTCCTTCACATAGGAGCTGATGAGCTCGCGGACATCCGCGGTCGGCACCTTCAAGGCGGGCTTCTTCGCGCTCGGAGCGATATCAGGGACTGCTTCCACTTCGGAATCCTCTTCGCTTTCATCTTCGGCAGATTCCTTGGGAACCACCACATCGACGCGCTTCTCTTCAGGGACCGCTTCCCTGGCTTTCTTGGCGGAGACTTCCTTATCCCCGAAACTTGTGAGTATCTTGGATTTTATGCTTTCATTGTCCGTATCATCGCCTTTCATCTTCCTGGCCAGATACTGGCTGAGAAGCTCTTCAGGCTCGGAATCTGCTTCGGTGACCTTCACTTCGGATTTCTCTCCGGATTCCTCCATCGGAGCGGCATCCTTGAACTCGATCGGCTCCGGCCGTATCTCTTCAGAATCCTGCTGGACCGGCTGCTCATCCATTGCCTCTGTTTCTTTAACCTCTGAAACAGGCTCGGACGGTGATTGCGAAGGGGACTCAGGAGCCTCTTCCGCGACTTTCGCCGAGGAAGGCACTTCCATATCACACCAGTTCACATAGGTGCCTCTAAGACCGTATTCGACTGAGACATAGCCCTCGTCCTCGAGGACGGCGATCCATTTGTCCATGGTCTTCTTGTCGATCCTGCAGAGCGTTCTTAGCTCGTTGAGGGGTACTCGTTTCCTCTCGGCTATCGTGCGTATCAGGTTATCGACATCAGTGCTTATCAACGGTTCATCTACTGTGACTTTATCGTGAGACAATCCACTCACCTCTCCCATCATTATTATGTATGAATAAGTTTATAAATGGTGACCACAACCTTACACTAATAGCGATAAGGTTCCTGTGGCATGGCTGGGATATGGAAAGGTCCGGATCAAGAGAAAAATACGATAAAAATATGGAAAATGGAAAGATCAGCAGGGTGCGACGGTCCTGTTCTCTACGACGATGCGGTACCTGCCCGAGATCTTCTTGGTGGCCTTGTCGAGCGATTTCTTCATGTGCTCGACATTCGCCTTGTATGAGCGGATCGTGAAGAGGTCGGTCCCGACGCCCAGCCTCGCCGCGCGGTCCACAGGCCTGCCGAAAGCCTGGCGCATGCCTTTCTGGAGACGGTCTGCGCCGGCCCCAGCGATCATCTTATTCTCGCGCACGACGTGGTGTGGATAGACCATCACCATGAAATAGTAGGCGCCTGCGAGGTTTTTCTCCAGGTATTTGTTCGATGTCTGACGGGCGCTCTCTATGGCGTTGTCGCGGAGTATCACCGCATCCTGGGCGCGCAGGCATACCACGCAATCGTAATCCGGCTTCACCACGCCCATCCTGAATTGGTGCAGATCCGCGTGCGGCATGGATTTGATGAACGACTTGCGCGGCTTGCTCCTTGAAAACCTTGTCCAGGCGACCTTGTCCGGGTCCCTGATGCTCCTTCCTGGTCGAATTCCCATCAGTATCACCTTTACACATAACTCAAATTAGGATAATGCAGGTTGAACTGTGTCCAGTTAGGATTTTAAATATAGGTTTCCTCGAAAAGCCCGCTTTCTAGCCGGACGGAACACGCTCAGTCTGTTAGCTCGAACACTTTTACGCTTCCGGTCGGATCGGTGTAGACATCCGTGAAGCCGGTGAGATTGCCCAGGATGATGCCCCGATAGAGGATTGAATCGTAGAATTTTGTCGTCCGATCCGGATACCCTTCGGTCAGGGTGCCGTTCACAGGCCAAATCTCGTCATGCGTGTAGAATAGGGTCGCTTCGGTCGCAGGGCCGAAGTGATATGTTTCGGGCAAATCGGTGAAGAACGCCAAAACCGCGCGCGTGAGCACGCCGTTGGATGAAGCATTTTTGAAAGAGAATGGGGCTGAGACGACCTTTCCTCCAGATGTGCTCGTGCTGGCGACACAATAAGCCGGGACCGCCTTTATGTAGTTTTTGCAGTATTCCATAACGCTCCTGGTGGCCGGGTTGGTGCAATCCGATACGTAATATGGCGCATATATCGTATCGGTCACGCGGGTGCCCTTGAATCTATCGTAATACATCTTGTAGGCAATGAGGCCGTTTTGATCCGCTGAGACATCGCACGGCTTATCCGAGATGAAGATGGTCTCCCAGAGGTTATCGGACTCGCATCTCGAGTCGCCTGGATTGTCCGAGGCCGATGTCTTGTTCTCATAGACGCATGAGAGGTAGTTGAGCGCCCCGAATTTGCCGCCCAGCGAATCGCCGCTGCTCAAAAGCTCGCTATCGAGCATGACGTATTTCACGCCTCGGGCCCTCATGAATCCAGCGAGTCTCGTCTCGTTCCCTGAAACGAGAAGGTCAGCGACCTGCATGATGACAGGGTCATTGCGGTCTTTCGAGGATATGACGCTATGCATCCCCACGCAGTCGAGCGAACTGCCATAATCCCACCAGGAGAGGACTTTCTCGCCCGGATGGTTCTTTTCGAGCCAGAGCATCGTGTCCCCGAAATATGTCGCATCGACAAGGACCGAAGCGACTATGTCCTCCTTGCAATCGGCTTTGCCGACAAGCGTCCCTGAGGCTGCTATTGAGTTGCAAAGGTCCGCTTTCTTGGCACCACCCTGCTCGGTTTGGTCATAGACGCAGAGCGATGCGTTGCCGGTCTGTATGGCGATCTCCCGCTTGCATGCATCCCGATAGGAAGATGCGCTTATGCGTTCGCAGAACGAAGGGTCGGAACGCTTAATGGCGATCTTGTAATAGCAGGTGAGCGCGTAATTTTGGTTTTCTTCGTCACAGATGGACGGATCGTCGAGATATATGGCAGCGCTGTTGAGGCACAGGGACTTGTAGTAGTCATCCTGGAGTCCGAGGCAGTCATCTATCGTCAGATTCACGGTCCCGTAGATGATGCGGGCGTCGTTCGGCGAATCCGCCTGATCCGCGATCGTCTTCTCCATCGCCGGCGAGGCCTTCGATCCGGTTTCATATATGAAGGACCTCTCATGCCCGCTGAGCAAGCCGATGATCGGATTCGTGCCGTTCGTAGAGGTGATATTGGCGGTTGTCGGGATTGCGATGCAGCCCAGCATTGCGAAAACCAGCAGGAGCCCGAGCAGGGAAATAATCCGCATACTGGATTATCCGTGTGGAGGAATATATAATCATATTAGCGACTGAAGAAACAGGTTCACCACGAGCCCTTTTCAAATATGAAACGAAAGATCTGAATGCGCTTGCTCATATGATATTTCCGCGGAATTGAACCCTCTTTGTGTTTATGAAGCGCTTTTTGGTAGAAGTCATCATGAATCTTAGCGAACTGAATCGGGCTAAGGTAATGGTGCGCTGGAACAGGATATACAGGGAGGAAAGGGAGATAATAAGGAAAAATGCTAAGTCGACCAAACACCTGAAGGCCCGGATACATGCGTACCTTTGTGGTGATGGGAGCGTTTCTAGAAGATACGAGAAGGGAACTGGAAAATTGCATCATGAGATCAGGTTCTATCCTGACCATTTGTCTATGGCAGAATCATTCAACGAGGCTGCGGTAAAGGTATATGGCAGAGCTTTCCCGATTGCGCCCCTGAAGAATCATTACAGATTAATGGTCTGCTCGAGGGCCATCGCAGAGGATCTTTTGACTGACGGGCCATTCTCAAGCTTGAAATGGAAAGTGCCTTCATGGGTCATGAAAAGCAGACGGTATAGCTGGGAATGAATCCGCGCATTTTTCGACGCAGAGGCTTACGTGGGATGTAAACGGATCTGCGTCCAATGCGTGAATCAGAAGGGGCTTAAGCAGGTCGAGAGAATGCTTGCGTATTTTAATGTGAAGTGTGGGATGTATAAATACGAAAGGAAGAATAAAAATTGGAATACGAACTTCCATTTAGTGATACAGAATAAGGAGGGCAGAAAGAATTTCTTAAAAAACGTAGGGTTCAACCACAAAGAGAAGCTGAGAAATTTAATTGCCGACGTCCTACCGGCTCAGGCCGCTGGACGTCCGGCTAATTTGCGACACGTGATTTCACGCCGACGTCGCATAACCCGGTAGTGCGTCGGAAACCATAATGGTTGGCGAATCTCGAACCGGATTATAAGGGAAAACCGATCCCCTTGGGAGTGCAGGTTCAAATCCTGCCGTCGGCGTTTTGTTCACAAAATGACGACTCGTGCCGCTTTTTTGCGGCACGTGCGTCGGCGAAATTTTTTCAAAATCTCGACGTGCAAAAAACCAATGGTTTTTCGCACTCGGCGATTATTTTACTGGAAAACTCCGTTAAGCTTCCACTATTCGCTCAAGCAGATCCGTTCCCAGAACATCTCGAGGAGTACTTTTTCAGCTTTTCTCAAGAGCTTCCTCTCTTCCACCAGAAGGTACGGTGAGTCAAACTCCTGCTGTTCTGGCACGATTTCGTGGATACGCCTGACCACTGCGAATAGAATCTGGGGATCCCCGACTGCCCACCCGTCCTCTATCAGCATCCTTAACAGATGAAGCGCTTTTTCGTAGCTCTGTTTGGCTCTTTCAGTCTGCCTTTTCCTTATTTGCGGTATTGATGATCCTGTCTCTCCCCATCCGGCTTCGTAGTCTTCCATCTCTTTGCTCGCTTCCAGAAGCCGGTTCAGCCGTTCCATCTTCGCCTCGAATGAGAACAGATTAGGTTGTGTTTTCGGTATCCCTTCAGCCAATGGCAACCTGCCCGAGGTTGCAGCGCCAAAGCAAATCCCCGTGGCTCACATTCTTTTCATCTCCTTCCCGATTCCTTCGTTTCATGCGTTGCACCTCCTTTTTCGTCGATTATTATTCTTTCTGAGTTTGCGAATTAGAATATATAAATCAAAGTAACGAAATTCGAGATTGAGAGTTTTTCCTGGAAGCCAAAAATCACAAAAACATATTAACCCTAATTCCGATACGTCATTCATGATAGTCCTGAACCTGAAGACATACGAAGCGACGATAAGGAAATCGCTCTATTTCACAGACGTGGCCAGCGAAGTGGTGGCAGAGACAGGCCTGCGGATCGTGGTCTGCCCGCCTGCGCCGTACCTCCGTCCTGCTGCGGAAAGATTCGCCGGCGTCTTCGCGCAGCATGCTGATCCTGAGCTGCCGGGGGCGTTCACAGGCTCGATCCCAGCCGCGATGCTCAAGGAGATAGGGGTCAAGGGCTCGCTGGTGAACCATTCAGAGAAGAAAATCCCCCACGAAGCAGTGAAAAGGAGCGTGGACAATCTCCATGCGAACGGGCTGGAGAGCCTTGTGTGCGCAGGAAGCGTGAAGGAATCGTCCGAACTCGCGCATTTCGCTCCGACTTTCATCGCTGTCGAACCGCCGGAGCTAATAGGCAAGGGTGTGAGCGTATCAAAGACCAAACCCGAGATAGTCATCAATTCCGTGAAGGCGGTCAAAGAGGTCAACCACAAGATAACCGTCCTCTGCGGAGCAGGGGTGAGCAACCGCGAGGATGTCGTGAAGGCATTGGAGCTCGGAGCTGAAGGGGTATTGCTCGCGAGCGCTTTCGTGAACGCGAAGGACCCTAAGGCGTTCCTCTCGGATCTGGCTGGCGCGTTCAAATGATGCGATAGAAAAAAGATTAGCCAACGTATCTCGCGGTTATGTTCGCATAAGTCCCGTCAGCGTACATGTCGCCGAGCTTCTCCTGCCAGTTCGAGACCACGCTATCAGGGACATCCTTGCTGAAACCGATGTATAGCGGATTGTTCATTACCTCATAGACGGGCTTGAAGTCGGATTGGCTGAGGTTCTCCTTTGCGATCACGCCATCGAAGCTCGTGCTGCTTCCGAACCAGAGGGAGACGCTCCCTTCTTTGAGCTTCCTCGCGCATTCGCCATCCGTTGCGACGGTTTGGATCTGCGTGAAGTTGTCCTGCATTAGGGTGGTGTATCTGGCATCGTTCTTCACGACACAGACTACACCTGCTCTGCGGGCCCCATCCATATCGGTTATCGAGATGTTGCTCTTGGAATCAGCATAGAAGGTCAGCCTCCATACGCCTATCGGACCGACCCATTTGAGTTTATCTTCCCGTTCCGATGTCCGGGCGACAGAATAGATCATGGTGTCCGGGCCGCTGATGGCGAGAGTATACCCGTCGCTCCAGTTCATTGATTCGATATCCGCGGAGGTGTTAGTCCTCTTCATGAGCTCCCGGACGATATCGGTCGATATGCCGGAGATCCCGGATGCGGTTTTGAAGTTGTATGGCGGGAATTCCTCGGTGATCACCCTCAATTTGGTCGATACCGTGCAATTCTCTTCCCAGACGCGCAGGCACTTCTGCTTCGCCTCGCACCAGGAGTATCCGGCCGAACCCTTGCAGCCGTGAGAATCTGAATCATTGCCGACCACGGCATTCTGCTGTACGCAGCCTATGCCGACTATCAGCACTAGAACCAAGAACACCGCGATGGATCTCATGATATCAACTTAGTGGGCACAAATATAAATGATTACGACTTTGGAATCCTTTGACAGGATTCGGCTGATGAATAGCCCTTAATAATCATTTGGAAATATATCCCTTTTTGCCATTTGAACAATTGTTCAACTGGATAACGCGGTTGTAGTCTAGCCTGGTCAGGACTTGGGGTTTCCAACCCCATAACCCGAGTTCAAATCTCGGCGACCGCAATCATTTTGCTAATTTTTCCCTTCGGGAAAAATGCAAAACACAAAAATCTGAAATCGTAAGCAGAGCGATTCGATTGAATCGCCTCCGTAGCTCAGTGGTAGAGCGCCTCTCTCGTAAAAGGAACTTAGCGGTTCCTTTTGAACCTCCCTTTTCTAGGGGGTCGGGTAAGGAGGAGGCCGGGGGTTCAAATCCCTCCGGGGGCTTCAATTCAGCATCCAGATGGAGAGATTCAGGATGCTCGCGAAAGACACCCAGAGGATATATGGGACCAAAAGAAGCCCCGCGGTCTTCGAAATCTTGTGGAATTTTTTTATCGTCAGCGCGATCGCGAGCCAAAGCGCGATTATGCAGACAAGACCGGCAAATGGGGAATGCAGCCCGAAGAAAACCAAGGACCATAAGACATTGAGCACGAGCTGGATGCCGAAGACGGCGATCGCTTCCTTGGCTTCCTTTTTCCCTGCGCCTTCTTTGTAAACAAGATAGGCGGCGATCCCCATGAGGATATAGAGCGTTGTCCAGACCGGGCCGAAAATCCAGTTCGGGGGATTGAATGCGGGTTTGATGAGCGTCG
>Ga0326726_10005061_pt1 | contig 11978 bp, 6 predicted proteins | sample MHFenrmetagenome_2_FD_207603 | JGI IMG/M metagenome (GOLD analysis project Ga0326726, IMG submission 207603) | Lab enriched peat soil microbial communities from Michigan Hollow, Ithaca, NY, United States - MHF15MN | ecosystem: Environmental > Terrestrial > Soil > Wetlands > Peat | place: USA...
CGTGAAGCCGTGCTCCAGCGACAGCCGCGCGTTCCGGGCGGCGAGAATCGCCCGGTAGGCGATCGATTGATACAGCAGCTGGACATCGTACGCCTCGCTGGTCGAGTCGCCCTGCAACAGCAGGTGTGTGTGGGTGTCGATCAGCCCGGGGAGGACGGTCATCTGGGAGAGGTCGATCACCCGCGCGTCACCCGCCTGGGCCTGAATCTGGGCGAGCGGTCCCACCGCCTTGATGCGTTGCCCCTCGATCAGGATCCCCACGCTGGTCTGGGCCTGATCGGATCGGCCGTCGATCAGGCGACCTGCCTTGATGAAGACACGGGCGGGGGGGGCGGCCGGGGGGTTCTGGGCGGCGAGACCGGTCGGGAGGATGAGGGCGAGCAGCAGCGTGAAACGTGACATGAGTCACTCCATGAAGGACGGGGGGCGAGGCGAATTTCCCCATGAAGGCAGAAGTGTCAAGCCGTCACTACATTTAGTATCATGACCACTACCGCCGCCGAACCCAAGCCCAAAGTCAGCGCCGACGAGGCGCGTGCCGTCGCCGAGGCGGCGCGCGAGGAGCAGTGGACGGCGCCGAGCTTCGTACGGGACCTGTTCCTGGGCGTCCTGCGGATGGACCTGATCCATCCCTATCCGCTCCAGAACCCGGCCGAAGCCGAGCGGGCCCGGCCGTTCCTCGAGCAGCTCACCAGGCTCCTGTCGCAGGTGGATTCCGACCGCATCGACCGCGAGGGGGAGATCCCGGCCCCGATCGTCCAGGGACTCAAGGACATCGGCGCGTTCGGCATCAAGATCCCCCGTGACTACGGCGGCCTGGGCCTGTCGCAGCTGTCCTATATGAAAGCGATCGAGCTCGTTTCGTCGATCGACGGCTCGATCACCGCCCTGCTCTCCGCACACCAGTCGATCGGGGTGCCGCAGCCGCTCAAGATGTTCGGCACCGACGAGCAGAAGAAGAAGTACTTCCCCCGACTCGCCAAGGGCGCCGTGTCGGCGTTCGCGCTCACCGAGCCCGACGTCGGCTCCGACCCCGCGGCGCTCGAGACGACCGCCGTCCCCTCCCCCGACGGGCGGGAATGGACTCTCAACGGCTCGAAACTGTGGTGCACCAACGGGACGATCGCCGAGCTCATGGTGGTGATGGCGCGCACGCCGTCCAAGACCGTCGGCGGGAAGGAAAAGCGGCAGATCACCGCGTTCATCGTCGAGGGGAACGCGCCGGGCGTGAAGGTTGAACACCACTGCCACTTCATGGGATTGAAGGCGATCTACAACGGCGTGATCTCGTTCACCAACGTCCGCGTCCCGAAGGAGAACATCCTGTGGGGCGAGGGCAAGGGGTTGAAGCTCGCCCTCATCACCCTGAACACGGGCCGGTTGACGCTTCCCATCTCCGCCGTCGCGGCCGGCAAGCGCTGCCTCCAGATCTCGCGCGCGTGGGCCAACGAGCGAGTGCAGTGGGGCAAGAAGATCGGCCAGCACGACGCAGTCGCGCAGAAGCTCGGCACCATGGTGGCGAACACCTTCGCCATGGAGGCGGTCGCGGAGCTGTGCGGGGCCCTGGCCGACCGCGGCGACTCCGACATCCGGCTCGAGGCGGCGATCGCCAAGCTGTACAACTCGGAAGCCGGATGGCGCATCATCGACGACACGCTGCAGATCCGCGGCGGCCGCGGCTACGAGACGGCCGACAGCCTGCGCGAGCGCGGCGAACCCGCCGTGCCGGTCGAGCGCATCATGCGCGACTTCCGCATCAATCTGATCTTCGAGGGCAGCTCGGAGATCATGCACCTGTTCATCGCACGCGAGGCAGTGGACAAACACCTCCAGGTCGCGGGCGACGTCGTGATGCCGGGGAAGACCGCCGGCCAGCGGCTCGCCGGCCTGGTGCGCTCGGCGCTGTTCTACGGCTGGTGGTACCCGTCGCGCTGGATCGGGTGGAGCTTCTGGCCGAAGTACGGCGAATTCGGCCAGCTCGCCAAGCACGTGCGCTTCATCGAGCGCAGCGCCCGGCGGCTCGCGCGCGGCTGCTTCCACGCCATGCTGCGCTTCGGTCCGAAGCTCGAGCTGCGCCAGGGGGTGCTGTTCCGCCTGGTGGACGTGGGCGCCGAGCTCTTCGCCATGGCCGCGGCCTGCTCGCGCGCGGCGCGCCTGATGCGGGACGATCCCGTCGCTGGGGCCAATGCGATGCGGGTCGCTGACGTGTTCTGCCGCCAGGCCCGCGGCCGGGTGAAAGGCAAGTTCCATGGCCTGTGGCGCAACGAAGATGTGCCGACATACAAAGTCGCCCAGGAAGTGCTGCGCGGGGAGCATGCGTGGCTGGAACGGGGAATGGTAGAGGTCAAGTACTGAGTTCCGGCGACTAGGCAGCTTGGTGGGCGATCATGATACTCTTGAGCCGCTCAGGACTATCCGCCATCGCGTCCCCGTAGAGCTGCCCCGTCTGCTCCTCTTCCGGCAGCACGTTGGGGCAGACAAACTCGAACTGGCGTGCCCGGATCCGTTCGGCCGCAAGGGCGCTCGCCACCGGCGTCGCGATCGCGATGCGCCGCGCTCCGAGCTCGTGCACCGCGCGGGCCGCGGCCAGTACCTTCCACGGATAGAACACCTGCCCGTCCACGATGACGATCTGTCGATCGTCGAGCTTCTTGATGGGGCGGTGGGTGCGGTACAACACCAGGTCGCGGCGTACCCGGGCCCGTGATTCCTCGATCGCCGACCCGAGCTTCTCGACCAGATTGATCCCGGGCTGGAAATCGGGGTCCATTTCCGCCGCCGTGGCGTTCTCGGCCAGCGCCCCCACGGGCGCGAGATTCGCCCCCAGCCGGATGAAGGACGCCACCAGCACATCGAAGCTCGCGCCCATCGCCTTGGCGGCGTTGGCCGCGATCTCCACGCCCTCGGGGGTGACGCCGAGCAGGAGGGTGTGGACGTACCCCTGGGACGCCAGGAGCTGCCCGAGGTACGCCCCAGCCGCTGAGCGGGTGGGGTAGAGGCTGGTGCGGGGAGCCGGAGGCGTTGCCACGCATCAAAATAAGGGGATTGAGCGTTCGGAACAGAGCGACCATCTTCTGGCCCCATGATCCGACCCCTTCATCTTCTGGTGAGCGTGTGCCTGCTCGCCCCCGTCCCGCTCGCGGCCCAGCGCCGCGGCGCCCCTGCTCCGGCCCCGGCCGCGCACCCCCTCGACACGCTGGTCTACCGCGGGTTGAAGTTCCGGGCCGTGGGGCCGTCGACCATGGGCGGCCGGATGTCGGCGTTCGCCGTCCGCGAGGGGAATCCGCAGGTGATCTTCGCCGCCGCCGGGACGGGCGGCCTCTTCAAGACGACGAACAACGGCACCACCTGGTCGGCCGTGTTCGAGGACCAGCCGGTGGCTTCGATCGGCGCCGTGGCGGTGTCGCCACGGGACTCGAACCTCGTGTGGGTCGGCACCGGAGAAGGCAACGGTCGCAACAGTTCGTCCTGGGGCAACGGGGTGTACCGCTCCACCGACGGCGGCGGCAAGTGGACACACCTGGGTCTCGACAACACCCACGACATCCCGGCGCTGGTGATCGACCCGCGCACCGACTCGACGGTCTGGGTCGCGGCCCTCGGCCATCTGTGGGGCAAGAACCCGGAGCGCGGCGTCTACAAGACGACCGACGGCGGCAAGACCTGGACGGCCGTGCTGCAGCTAGGCGATTCGGTGGGCGCGATCGATCTCGTGCTCGATCCCGGCGCACCGGACGTCGCCTACGCCGCGATGTACCAGCGGCTGCGGTCGCCCTGGTCGATGCGCAGCGGCGGACCCGTGGGCGGGATCTACAAGACCACCGACGGCGGCAAGACCTGGACGAAGCTCGGCAACGGACTTCCCGCGCAGACCGGACGCATCGGACTCGACATCTACCGTACGAATCCCCAGGTCGTCTACGCCGTGATCGAATCCGACGTGGGTGGCCCGAAGGACATCGACGACGTGCACTCGCGCACGGGCGGCGTGTTCCGCTCCGACGACGGCGGCGCCCACTGGCGCCGGCTCTCGGATCTCGCGCCGCGCGGGTTCTACTTCACCAAGATCCGCGTCGACCCGACCACCGACGCCCACGTGTACGTCCTCGGCTACGGGCTCGACGTCTCCGACGACAGCGGGCACACGTTCCGTCACGACGGCGCCGAGAAGATTCACGGCGACTTGCATGCCCTGTGGATCGACCCCGGTAACCCCAATCACCTCATCCTGGGCACCGACGGCGGGATCTACTTCTCCTGGGATCGCTCCAAGACCTGGGACTTCCTGAACAACGTGGCCACCGGCGAGTTCTACGAGATGGCCTACGACTACCGCACCCCGTACCGCATCTGTGGTGGGCTGCAGGACAACGGCACCTGGTGCGGCCCGGCCCGCAAGCGCTCCGACGACGGGATCGCCGCCTCCGACTGGTACCGCGTGGGCGACTGCGACGGCTACTACGTCCAGGTCGATTCCACCGACTCCGACATCGTCTACGCGGAGTGCCAGCAGGGCTTCGCGTTCCGGCTCAACCTGCGCAACGGCGCGATCAAGGCCATCAAGCCGAACCCCAAGGAAGGCACCCCGGCGTTCCGGTTCAATTGGAACACGCCGTTCGCCATCTCCCACTTCGATCCCACGGTGCTCTACTTCGGCGGCAATCAGCTGTTCCGGCTCACGGCCCGTGGCGACGGCTGGGAGACCATCTCCCCCGATCTCTCGACGATGAACCCGCAGACAATGACCGCCGCGGGCTCCGGAGCGGAGACCTACAACACCATCGTCACCCTGTCGGAGTCGCCGCTCGATCCCAAGGTTCTCTGGGCGGGCACCGACGACGGCAACATCCAGCTCACGCGCGACGGGGGCGCCACCTGGACGAACGTCGGAGCCAACCTGAGGGGACTCCCCAAACCGAACCTGTACATCGCGCGCATCGAAGCGTCGCACCTCGACTCGGGCGCGGCGTACGTGGCGATCGACGGGCACCGCAGCGACGTGTTCCAGCCGCTCGCGTTCATGACGACCGACTTCGGGCGCACCTGGACCTCGATCGCCGTCACCCTGCCGCCCGACGGCCCGGTGAAGGCGCTGCGCGAGGATCCGCGCAACAAGAACCTGCTCTTCGCCGGTACGGAGTTTGGGCTCTACTTCTCGATCGACCGGGGGACCAGCTGGAACCGCTTCCGGAGCGGCCTCCCCACGGTCGCGTTCGACGACATCGCGATCCATCCGCGCGACCGGGACCTCATCGCCGGCACGCACGGCCGCAGCATCTACGTGCTGGATCAGATCATTCCGCTCGAGGAGATGACACCGGCGCTGCTCGACTCGGCCGTCCATCTCTTCGGCACCCGACCGGTCCAGCCGTTCTGGAAGCTCCAGGAGTCGGGACTGTGGGGCCATCGCCCCTATCAGGCCGCCAATCCTCCCTTCGGGGCGCCCATCGACTATTACCTCAAGAGCTACACGCTGGACGACGTCTCCATCACGATCGCCGACAGCGCGGGCCGCGAAGTCGCGAAGCTCACCGGCAGCAAGGACCCGGGTCTGAACCGCGTGATCTGGGATCTCCAGCCCAAGGAGTCGCTGCGTACCGCGTCGCCGGGGGATCCCACGGAATACGTGGCGCCGGGGACCTACACCGTGACACTCTCGGCTGTCGGCAAAACACTGAAGACGACGCTGCAAGTGGTGGCACCAGCGCAATAGGCCCCTGCCGTCATTATCTTCTTACCCATGCCTACCGACTCCCTCACCATCGTCGACAATCGCACCGGCCGCACCTACGAGATCCCCGTCCAGGACGGGACGATCCGGGCGGCCGACCTGCGACAGATCAAGGCCGGAGCAGAGGATTTCGGCCTCATGAGCTATGACCCGGCCTACATCAACACCGCCGCGTGTCGCAGCGCGATCAGCTACATCGACGGGGACCGGGGGATCCTGCGCTACCGCGGATACCCGATCGAGGAGCTGGCCGAACGCAGCACGTTCCTCGAAACCGCGTACCTGCTGTTGAACGGGGAGCTTCCCAAGCCGGCGGAGCTGGACCGCTGGGTGTTCGACATCACGCACCACACCATCATCCATGAGAACATCAAGAAGTTCATCGACGGCTTCCACCACGACGCGCATCCGATGGGCGTGTTCGTGAGCACGGTCGCCGCGCTGTCGACGTTCTATCCCGAAGCCAAGCACATCGCCGATCCCGACGCGCGCCGGTTTCAGGTTCACCGCCTCATCGCCAAGGCGCCGACCCTGGCCGCGTTCGCACACCGGCACACGGTCGGGATGCCCTACGCCTATCCGGACAACGACCTGTCCTACGCGGGCAATTTTCTCAACATGATGTTCAAGGGCACCGAGGTGAAATACAAGCCGCACCCGGTGCTGGAGAAGGCCCTCGACGTCCTGTTCATCCTGCACGCCGACCACGAGCAGAACTGCTCGACGAGCGCGATGCGCGGCGTCGGATCGGCGCACGCCGATCCCTATTCGACCATGGCGGCCGCCGCCGCGGCACTGTACGGCCCGCTGCACGGGGGCGCCAACGAGGAAGTGCTGCGCATGCTGCGGGAGATCGGCACGCGGGACCGGGTGCCGGCCTACATCGAGCGGGTGAAGCGCGGCGAAGTGAAGCTGATGGGGTTCGGCCACCGCATCTACAAGAACTACGATCCCCGGGCCCGGATCATCAAGCGTGTGGCGGACGAGGTGTTCGAGGTGACGGGCAAGAACCCGCTGATCGACCTGGCGCTGGAGCTCGAGCGCATCGCGTTGCAGGACGACTATTTCGTCTCTCGCAAATTATATCCCAACGTCGATTTCTATTCGGGTATCATCTACGAGGCGATGCAGTTTCCAGTGGACATCTTCCCGGTGCTGTTCGCCATCGGGCGCACGCCCGGGTGGCTGGCGCAGTGGCAGGAGATGCTGCTCGACAAGGAGCAGAAGATCGCGCGGCCGCGGCAGGTGTACGTCGGGGCGCCGATGCGGAGTTACCAACAGATAGAAAAGCGATAAGGCGTCAAGCAGGAGCTCGACGCCTCAGGACTCAGCGCCGTTTCCGTCCCCCGCTCCGTCCCCGGACCGTGAGGGAAGGCCGCTTCACCGCTGCGGTCGCGTGCTTCGGCTGCAGCGGGGCGACCGACGGCTCGAATCCCGGGATGATCTCCCGCGGGAATATCTGCCCCACCAGCTTCTCGATGTCTCCCATCAGCAGCCACTCGTCGGGCGAGAGCAGTGTGAGGGCCAGCCCCAGAGCGCCGGCGCGGGCGGTGCGGCCGACGCGGTGCACATAGGTCTCCGGATCGTTCGGCACGTCGAAGTTCACGACCATGCGAATGCCGTCCACGTCGATGCCGCGGGCGGCGATGTCGGTGGCGACGAGCACCTCGGCGGTCCCGGCGCGGAAGGCGTCCAGGGTGCGGGTCCGGTGGCTCTGCGCCTTGTCGCCGTGGATCGCGTTGGCCCCGATGCCGGCCTTGCGGAGGAAGGACTGCAGCTTGTCGGCGCCGTACTTGGTGCGGGTGAAGATGAGGGTCTGCCCGGCCGGCTTGGCCTTGAGGATCGCCGCCAGCACGTCGCGCTTCTTGAGCTTGTCGGCGGCGACGATCACGTGCTCGATTCCGTCGGCGACCTGAGCGCGTCGTCCGATGTCGATCGACGCGTGACCGGAGAGTGCGCTGCGGGCGAGGGCGTCGACCTCGGGCGAGATCGTCGCCGAGAAGAGCAGCGTCTGCCGCTCGTCGGGGAGCGCCCGGAGGATGCGCCGCACGTCGGGAGCAAACCCCATGTCGAGCATGCGGTCCGCTTCATCCAGGACCAGCACTTCGAGCTTGGAATAGTCGCAGTGGCCGCGCTCCATGTGATCGAGCAGCCGGCCCGGCGTGGCGACGACGATGTCCACGCCGCGGGTGAGGGCTTTGGTCTGAGGCTCCATCCCCACGCCGCCGTACACGGCGGCGCTTTCGAGCGGGAGGTGACGGCCGTAGGTGCGCGCGCTCTGCAGCACCTGCTCGGCGAGCTCCCGGGTTGGTACGAGGATCAGCGCCCGCAGGATCCGTGTCCGCTTGGCGGCGCTCAGGCGCTGCAGGATGGGCAACAGGAACGCGGCGGTCTTGCCGGTGCCCGTCTGGGCCGACCCGATGACGTCACGGCCCGCAAGGACGAGGGGGATGGTTTCCTGCTGAATGGGGGTGGGCGTCTCGTATCCTTCTTCGAATACGGCACGCACCAACTCGGGCACGAGCCCGAGAGAGGCGAAAGGCATAGTACTCCTACTGGCTAAGTGCGTACGGAGAAAGACGTATGGGGAAACACCGTAGGGAAACAGCGCACGATTCTACCGTACGCACTTCGCCCCTACGCTTCTCTCGTCACGACTTCGTTTTCTGAACCTGGGGATGAGCCTACAGATGTGAGGCCCGCTCCTGAGCGGGACCGTCCTACGGAAGGATGCCAGCTCGCGGTTCTAGACTGCGGGCGGCAATCTAATGGGAAGACCGAGCAAATGGAAGCGGCGGACGAGGCCGGAGACTCCTCGTCCGCCCTCCGACGCCTCTTACCGCCCCGCCTGCGGCTCCTCTCCCCACCACCACATCGCGGGCAGCGTCTTCTGCCGCGGCCACACCTCGTTCAACGTCTCCCCTTCGTACAGCCGCCCGTTCTTCATCACGAAGTGGATCTTCTCCGTGTTGTGGATGTCCTCGAGCGGATTGGCATCGAGCACGATCAAATCTGCGAGTTTCCCGGGCTCGAGCGATCCCAGATCGTCCTGCAAGCCAAGCGCCCACGCGCCGTCGCGCGTGCCCACCTGCAGCACCTCGTGGTTGGTCATCCCCCCTGCCGACATCGCCCACAGCTCCCAGTGACAGCCGAGCCCATCCAGCTGACCGTGGCAGCCCATCCCCACGTTCCCACCGGCCCGCAGCACTGCTGCTGCGCTCGCCGCAATCCGCGGGAACACGTACTGGTTGTCGCGGAACCAAGGCCGGCGTTCCGCACGTTGATCGATCTCCTCGTGGGGGATGAAGCGCCGGATCTTCGGGTTGTCGTGGATGTCGTAGTGCTCGTAGAAGTAGTTTTCGCTCCACGGACCGCCATACGACACCAACAGGGTTGGCGTATAGGTGATCCCCGACTGGGCGATGAACTGCACGTCGTCCAGGTATAGCGGCATGATCGGATAGCTGTGCTCGTGGCCGGGGTACCCGTCAAGCGCTTCAGTGAGGTTCATCTTGAAATCGAGCCCGCCCTCGGTCGTCGGCATCAGGCCCTGTTCCTGCGCCGCCATGATCACCCATTGCCGCTGCTTCCGGTTTCCGGTCATATACATTTTGATCCACTTCGTGCCGTAGAAGTCGCTGTAGCGGCGGAGTGCGTTCCGAGCGTCGTCCAGACTCTGGAAATTCTCGTCCCAGAAGACGCCCGGACCCGTGTGGTAGATGCGCGGCCCCAGCAGGTCGCCGGTCTCCACCTGGTCGGCATAGGTGAGGACGTCGGTCGTCGCCGTCTGCGGATCCCGCGTGGTCGTGATGCCATACGCGAGGTTGGCGAGATACTTCCAGACCTCGGTCTCATGGATGCCCCAGGTGGGCCAGGGATGGGCGTGCACGTCGATCAACCCGGGGATGATCGTCTTGCCCGTGACATCGATCACGCGGGCGTCACCTGGCGCGGTGCAGGCGCCCTTTGCCCCGATGCAAGCGATGCGGTTCCCGGTCACGACCAGGTCGCCGCCCTCGATCACCTCGTCGCCCTTCATCGACACGATGCGCGCGCCGCGGAGCACGACGGTGCCGCTGGGTACGTCACGCGGAACCCGAATCGTCACGTCGACCCGTTGCGGCTCGTAGGCCGGGAGTTTCGCGAGCGAGTCGACTCGGGCTTTGCCGGCCGAGTCAGGCTTCTCCTTGGTCGCCTGCTTGAGGGAGTCGGCGCGGATCGAGTCGGTGCGGGCCTTCGCCCGGCCGAGTGAATCGGCTACCGCTGGGTCGAAGCGGAAGAAACTTCGTCCAATGGACCAGTACACCGACTTTCCGTCGGGCATCCATCCGATGAAATCGCCGCCGATCCGAGTCAGACGATGGACCGGGAACGACGCCCCCGAGGTGTCGGTGATGCCGATCGTCGGGGTCTCCCCGCCTACCTCCGGCAGTGCCACCAGATAGACGTTGTTGCCAACCTGGGCCAGGACGCGATCGGTGTCAGGAGAAATCAGAATCTCGTCGGCGGTATTCGGCTCGGAGCCCGGCCCCGGATAGGTGTAGCCGGTGACCTTAACGTACGCGCGCCGGTCGGTGCCATCGTAGCGCATCGACACGAGGCCGTCGGACCCATCGTAGATGAACACGCGATTGGGGTCACGAGCGAAATGGGGCCGGCCCGAATTGTCCAAGGGCGTGATTCGCGTGGGGGCACCGCCCCCTGCGGGCACCCAAACGAGATCGTAGCCAGGGCCGGCGTGCTCGGTGATCCGGGGCTGGCGCGGCCCCCGCACAGCCACGATGCGTTGCCCGTCGGGAGACCAGACCGGCGTGTCGTAGAATGCGGGTTCCGGCGTCAGGCGCACGGGGCCCCCCCGGCCGTCCGCCCGGCTCTTGGACAGATACCCACCTTGCTCGGTCCACGTGACGTAAGCGATCCACTGCCCATCGGGCGACCAGGCGGGCGCCTGCTCGTGCACCGTGTCGCTCGTCAGGCGCCGCGGCGCGCCGCCGGGCAGGTCCATCACGTACATCTTGTCGAGCGCGCTGAACAGGAGACGCTTGCCGTCGGGTGAGGGAGTGGCGTTTCGGATCTGGCGCACCAGGACGTCACCCGTGTCTACACGGTTCTCGAAACGCACCGTCGGCCCCAGGTGCTGTTCCACGTGCGCTGTGAACGGGATCGCGCTGGCCTGTCCCGACGGGACTTCGATGCGCCAGAATTTGCCGCCGTACGAAGTGATCAGGGCCCGCGAATCCGGCGTGAAGGAGCTTCCCGGCATCAGATCGCGAGTAAAGCGCGACTCCTGATCATCGCGCGTGACCGGATACGCCAGCCACTGCTCGTCGCCCGTCACGAGATTCCGAAGGCGCAGCCCGGTTTCGGCGTCATAGCGGGTGGCGTACACGAGCCACTTCCCGTCGGGCGAGAGCACGGGACGCATGGCGCTTCCGTAGAGGTCTGTCTGGTTGAAGAGTTTGCCGGTCTGGCGATCGTAGATGGCGAGTTCCCACAGTGGATACTGGAGATTGTATCCAAAGCCGCCGCGGTGGCGCGCGACCCAGACGTATCGTGGGTCACGGCCGAAGGCGGCGCCCAGCGTGTTCATGGACGGGCTCGTCCGGCCGGAGCCCAGGCCGCCCACCGCCACTTTGAGCATCGCCGTTCCCGAGCCGCCGTCCTTGTGGTACAGCCACAACTCGTACACGCTCCCCAGCACGCCGGTGGTGCGCGAGGCGACGATGTAGTTGCCGTCCGGAGTCCACTCGGGAGATGCATAGAGCTGGTTCTGCCCCTTGGTCACGGCCTTGGGGTTCTTCCCGTCCGCATCGCACAGCCAGATGTTCTCGGCTCCGTCACGATCGGACAGGAACACGATCCGTTTCCCGTCGGGCGAGTAGCGCGGCTGGGAATCGAACGATGGCCCGGACGTGACGCGGGTCGCAGTCCCGCCGGCGACGGGCATCGTGTACAGATCGCCCAGCAGCTCGAAGGCGATCGTCTGTCCGTCCGGTGAGACGTCGAGCGAGAGCCATGTGCCTTCGGTGACGTCGAACGACACAGTCCGCGTCGGCGTAAGCGGCAACTCGTCGTTCTTCTTCGTCGTGTCCTTCGTGCTGTCGCGGGTCGTATCGACGGCCCAGCTCGATGCGGATGCGGCGGGCCGCGGCGCGGGCAGGCGAAGTACGGGAATGACGGCGGCGAGAACCGTCGCAGTCAACACTCGGCGCATGGCGTTGGCTCCGGAATGGCGGTAACGGCAGAG
>Ga0326726_10005062_pt1 | contig 11978 bp, 3 predicted proteins | sample MHFenrmetagenome_2_FD_207603 | JGI IMG/M metagenome (GOLD analysis project Ga0326726, IMG submission 207603) | Lab enriched peat soil microbial communities from Michigan Hollow, Ithaca, NY, United States - MHF15MN | ecosystem: Environmental > Terrestrial > Soil > Wetlands > Peat | place: USA...
AATTGTGTTTTGGTAGGAAGTTTGTGGTCATAAAATCCTTTGTAATCGAGATTCTTTACCCGAAAACTTCACCATCAAAGTAAAACAGACAGATGGGACTTATCTTGAAAAACAAATGGAATAAGAAAAATTTGAAAATATGCTTTAACCAATTTTAATAGACAACATTATGCCCAGACTTATTAAGCATCTTTTAAAAAAAGGGAAACCATGAAAACAGTGAAAACAATCTCTTCTGTTATGATAATCCTTATAATAATTATTGGAAGTTGCAGTAAAGGAACTGATGAAAAACTTACAGGTAAGGGATTTAACATTTATTTGTCAGAGGACACTATTATTAATGGAAGTATTGATATATCAACGATGGAGATTGAGAAAGAGCCTTTTATAGCCTATGATGATATTGAATGGTATGACTCTTCAGAATATATCTTTAAAATGTCTATCTCTGTTGATTCAATATTTAATTATGGAAAAAGTATGGATTATCGTGGATTTGTAGCTTGCTTAGATACAATAAAACTTTTTTATGGAATTTTCTATTCCCCGATTCATTCAAATCCGAATCCAAATATTGTAATTAGTTTACCTTGTGATAATTTATCAGAATGTAATAGATTAAAATTTTATGAAGGATATCCAAATTCGGATTATTATAAAAGCTATTTGAGTGTGAATGACAAGAGGTTTATTGACTTACTTAAAAAAGATAACAAATTAAAATAATCACTGCTGCTAATAAGCGGTATAGTTAATTTCCGTCTCAGTACAAGTTTTAAGGTTATTACTCGTCTTAAACATCGATGTAAACTGATAGGTAAATGCTCTGAATTCGTCAACTAAACCATACCGCCAGCCGTTGTGGACAATTATTACCGATAAATAGCAACTACTTCTGATTTTAGTGCTTTTGCTTTGCCCTTTAGTTTTGTTAACAAGCTCATAATTAAAACAATGAAATGATACATAATTTAGTTTTTACGATGGGCTGGGAGGGAGCAAGTCAGCATTTCTGGAAAATTTCCCAAAATAAATATTTAAGATTATTGATTTTCATCAAACAAAAGAGAGATAGCTAATGTCGAATTTGTTTGATAGAAAAGTATGTTCATCATACTCATACAAATTTATCGTAACTGATTGACCATTTTTGTTATTCACATGCTTTCCTGAGAAATCAAAATCGCCTTATATAAAAAACCACTATCTTTAATATCCAATTACTGCAGCAAATAATCGAGATACTAAATGAACATCTTCAACATTCATTCACAGGTTATTGAGAGCTATAAAAGCTATATTAACAGCTTTATCAATATCCGCGATGAACGTATAAAGAAAACCATCGAAGATGAAATAAACTCCGGCAAATTATGGCCTGAACCTCTTATCCAGCTTAATCCTTCATATGCAAATGGAGGAACAATTGATGAACTATGTAAAAATGAGGGACTTCACAATGATTTGTCAAAATTTTTTAATGGCATAATACCTGGGCTATATCTTCATCAGAAAGAGGCAATTCTGCTTGGAATAAATGGTAAAGATTTTGTCGTTACATCAGGTACAGGATCAGGCAAATCATTGATCTATCTCACAACAATTTTTAATTCAATTCTAAAGAATAGAAAGCCGGGGATTAAAGCTTTGCTGGTTTTTCCTATGAATGCTCTGATCAATTCCCAGAAAGAGGAAATAGATATCTTCAGTAAGAATTATGGGGATAACTTCCCGATTTCTTATGCAGTTTATACAGGTCAGGAAGGTGAGGAAAAGAGACAGGAGATTATGCAAAACATCCCTGACATTCTCCTTACGAATTACATGATGCTTGAACTCATTATGACACGAAGTCGTGAATCCATTATACGTGATTCAATGCGAGATAACCTCAGATATCTTTTGTTTGATGAGTTGCATACTTATCGCGGAAGACAGGGAGCGGATGTGGCGATGCTTATACGGAGGATTAAATCGTTTTGTAAGAATCCCCTTTTATCAATCGGAACTTCCGCTACAATGGCATCAGGTGTTTCACGGACTGAACAGAAACAGGCAGTTGCTAAAGTTGCTTCTGAAATATTTGCCAGCAACTTTACTACCGATCAGATTATTGATGAGACCTTGCGATCTCTTACTGAGTTTAACGGACTTCTTCCTGATAAACAAATACTTGCGAAAAGCATAAGCTCACCTGTTATTTTAACCTGGTCATCAGAAGAGTTTCTGGTTCACCCCTTGTTAATCTGGCTTGAAAACAGAATTGCACTTCGTCGTGATGACACCGGATTCATTTTCAGAGGTAAACCTTTATCCCTGTCTGAAATGGTCTCCATTCTTCATGAAGAATCCGGGGAGGCGGCTAACTTATGCAGGAAAGCATTAGAGAGCATCTTAAACTGGGCTGAAACACTTAACCTGAAAGAACAAGAGAAAAAACCTTCAAAAACTTATCTGCCATTTAAAATACATCAGTTCATTTCGCAGACTGGCAACGCTTATGTAACACTCGAAGCAAAAGGAATCCGGGAGATAACCATTCAACCAGGCAGATACATCAGGAAAAATGATGAAGACAGGTATATATTTCCATTGGTATTCAGCAGGTATTCAGGGTATGAATTTCTCTGTGTTGTAAAAGATTTTGAAAATGGTATTTTAAAGCCAAGAGATGCTGACGATCTGCCTCCCCGGATAAGCCGCGATGACCTGATTGAAGAAGGAGCCGAACGAAAGAGAAGAAAGCTCACCGAAGAGGATTTTTCTTATGGTTACCTTCTTATTTCTGATGAAAATGAACAGCATTGGTCTGAAGAAGATTTGGACTTGTTGCCTGACAGTTGGTTTAAGACTAAAAAAGGAATCCGCAGCATTGATAATTATTATGAATTCAGGTTACCTCAAAAAATCTGGTTTGATGAAAATGGAAAATTTTCTAACGAGCCTAAATACAAATTATCAGGTTGGTTTATCCCTGCCCGGTTGCTTGTCGATCCAACAGCTGGCATTGTGTACGATCTTAAGACAAACGAGACAACAAAGCTGATGCGACTTGGGAATGAAGGCAGAAGTACTGCCACTACCATCATTTCATTCTCAATTTTAAAATCATTACATGACAATGGTATCCCTCTGAATATGCAGAAGATACTGAGCTTTACCGATAACAGACAGGATGCCTCTCTGCAAGCAGGTCATTTTAATGATTTTATTACTCTCAGCCGCATCAGATCGTCTATTTACCAATCATTGCTTTCGGCTACAGACCAACAGCTTACAATTGATAACATTGCATCTTATGTTTTTCAAAAGCTTAATCTTCCTGAAACAGAATATTCAAGGAATCCCTCACCTGATCCGACCTGGCCGGATACAGAAAACGAGAAGGCGTTAAAAGATTACCTCCTTCTCAGAATAATTTATGATCTTAAACGTGGATGGAGGTATAATACTCCAAACCTTGAACAATGCGGCTTACTTGAAGTTATCTACGAAAAAATTGAAGCTTTCTCACGGGCAGAACAATTCTGGAAAGATTTCCCCCTTCTGCAAGACCTCACTCCTAAAAAAAGAGAAACCATTGTTTTACAGGTTCTTAATTTTTTTCGAACATCATATGCGCTTGATTATTACAGGCTTGATCCTGGAAATATAGAAGAACTGGAAGCCCGGCTAAAAAATCGCCTGGATACCACAAAAACCTGGTCGCTCGATCAGAATGAGTCAATTGAGGTTCCTGTATACCTTGTTGTTCAACGCCCTGGTCGTACTAGAAAAAAAGTATTTACTTCAAGTGTCGGCCCAAGGAGTTACATGGGAAAATATATAAGGAAGCAATTTAAAGATAACGGACTTGAACCACTGCATGGCGAAGAATTCAATAAGTTCATTTCAATGTTTCTTGAAACTCTTTTTCGTGGCAACTATCTCTCAAAAACAAAAATTGAAGGGGAAGTTGCTACTATAGGCTACAGGCTCAGGATGGACAAGGTGATCTGGCATCTCGGTGATGGAACCGTGAAAAACGATGAACTCCGGTTAACAAGTTACAGGAACGTAGAAGTTAAACCGAATCAATTTTTTCAGGTACTCTATAAAATTGATTATAACCAGTTTCACAAAAGCCTTACTGGCAGAGAACATACCGGGCAAATTAAGAATGAGCAAAGAAAAGAAAGAGAAAATGATTTCAGGGAAGGAAAAATTTCTGCCCTTTTTTGCTCTCCAACGATGGAGTTGGGGATAAATATCGCTTCACTGAATGTAGTCCACATGCGGAATGTTCCTCCTAACCCGGCAAATTATGCACAGCGTAGCGGTCGTGCCGGAAGAAGCGGACAGGCAGCATTGATCTTTACTTATTGTTCATATTTCTCGCCACATGACAGGAACTATTTCAACAACTCACACCAGATGGTATCGGGTATTGTCGTTCCTCCACGGCTCGACCTTATAAATGAAGAACTTATATATTCTCATTTTAATGCATATATATTAATGGAGTTGGGGCTATCATCACTTCATAATTCGGTTGGAGATGTTCTTGAACTAGATGATCCTGCAATTCCGGTTAAAAGTTCTCTCACGGTTTATATTGAAGAACAATTATCTGCTTTGAAAGATGATATACTAAAGAATTTCAGAAAAACTATCGTGGATATCTATCCAAAAATGAAGGAATCATGGTGGTTTTCTGATGAGTGGCTTGAACAAAAATACCTGAGGTTCAAAAGTAATTTTGATGCCGGTTTTGATCGTTGGAGAAATTTGTACCGGCATGCACAGAGCATGATTGCCAATGCCAAAATAGTTTTGCTCGATCCTCGCATCAAATCTGACAATCCGCAAAGAGGAGATGCAATAAGGCAGCAAAAAATAGGTATCAGACAACGCGATTTGCTATTGAACGATATTCAGGATACTGACCGGAATAATTCAGAATTCTATGTTTTCCGTTACCTGGCATCAGAAGGATTTCTTCCAGGCTATAACTTTGTAAGGCTTCCTATCAGGGCATTTCTTGGCATGCGCGAAAAAGGGGAATTCATATCAAGATCACGTTTTCTTGCACTGAATGAGTTTGGACCAAAAAACATTATTTATCACGATGGCAGTAAATATCGTATTGACAGGCTGAACCTTACTGATGCAGAGATGAGGCTCCATTCAATGAAAGTATCCTGTGGAACAGGTTATATTTTTCTCGATGATGAGGGCAAAGGTGTTAATAATGATCCTATTACAAATGTTCCCTTAAGAGGCGAAGACCAGGTTACAATGTCTAATATCCTCCTTGAACTTTGTGAGAGCCAGGGAAATCCACTCGAACGAATCTCATGTGAGGAGGAAGAAAGAAGCCGCCAGGGATATGAATCAGACAGGTATTTTTCTATCCCAAAAGGTATGGAATCGGTTCGTAAAGTGACCCTGTCTGCCGACAATAAACCGCTTCTTAAACTTTATTACGCACCGGCTGCAAGACTTGTAGGTATTAACCGTAAATGGAGAATTGCCAAAGAGGAAGAGGGCTTTGCCATTGGTAAAGTATCTGGCATCTGGAAGCAGAAAAAAGATATTGAAAATCAGAATCCTTCCGATCCTGCAATCAAAGTTCAGTTATATACATGGGATACTGCCGATATTATTTATATCCAGCCTGTTGAATCTCTTGCTCTTTCATATGATGGGGTGATAACACTTACCTATGCCCTGAAAAGAGCAATTGAAAAATTGTTCCAGATTGAAGAAAATGAAATAGACGCCTGGATAATGGGGAAGAAAGAGAGCTCTAATATCCTGCTGTTTGAAGCTGCAGAGGGTAGTTTAGGCATATTATCGCAACTTATCGAAAACAACATTCTCCTCAACAAAGTTTTCATTGAAGCTTACAAGGTCTGCCACTTCGATCCGGCAACTCAGACAGATACAAGACCCGAAGAGCCGATGGCATCTTACGAAAACCTGCTTTCATATTATAACCAGCCATGGCACGATATAATTGACAGACATTCAATTAAAGCTGCACTTGAACTTCTTATGATCTGCACTCCGGATAGTACAGACACATTTGACAATTATCAGGAACAATTCGATTTTCTTATAAGCAACCTCGACAAAGCTTCCTCAACAGAAGAAAAATTTATCAGATACCTATATAATTATGGTATAAGGTTACCTGATAAAACCCAGGTCAATATACCTGGCTATTATGTAAATGCCGACTTCGTTTATTCTGATAATCAAGCTCTGATCTTTTGTGATGGTTCAGTTCATGACCCGACAGATCAGCAATCAGAAGATAAACACAAGCGACAGCTTCTGAGGGATGCCGGCTATGATGTTATTGAATGGCATTACACAGAACCGATTAAGCAATTAATAGAAAGAAGAAAAGATATCTTCCGTAAAATACGATAATGGCTGGTAAAGAATTTACTCCCGGTAGTCTTGTTACTCTCCGTGGCCGCGATTGGGTAGTCCAACCGTCTGATGAACCTGATGTTCTGCTTGTCAAACCTCTTGGGGGCTCAGAAGATGAATTGACAGGTATTTACCTTCCAATATTGCAAAACGAAGAAAAAGTACAGATTACAACATTTCCCCGGCCACAGGTTACTGATCTCCATGATTTTGAATCGGCAAAAGTTCTCTATGATGCATGCCGTCTTGCATTCAGGAATGCCTGCGGACCATTCAGATGTATGGGGAAACTATCGTTCCGCCCCAGATCATACCAGATTGTTCCCCTGGTAATGTCTTTAAAACAGGATGTTGTGAGGTTATTAATAGCTGATGATGTCGGAATAGGAAAAACAATCGAAGCGCTTATTATACTGAAGGAGATGATGGAAAGAGGAGACATAAAGCGCTTTGCAGTGATCTGCCCGCCTCACCTCTGCGATCAGTGGCAACAGGAATTGAAAGACAAGCTTGATATTGAAGCCGAAGTAATACGTTCCTCTACCGCTGCCAGCCTCGACAGAAAACTTACAGATGACCGGTCCATATTCTATCATACTCCTTACCAGGTCATTTCTATAGACTATATAAAATCTGATAAACGACGAGATCTGTTTCTCGAAGATTGTCCTGAACTGGTTATTGTTGATGAGATCCATACCTGCGCAAATCCCGCGGGTACAAGACTAATAAACCAGCAGCAGCGTCACCATCTTATTCATGATATCGCAAAGAGGGAAAACCAGCACCTTATAATGCTTACAGCCACACCTCATAGCGGAAAAGATCCTGAATTTTTATCCCTTCTTGGTTTCCTGAAACCCGGATTTGAAAATGTTGATCTTGGAGAAATATTACCTGTACAGAAGAAAGAGCTTGCAAATTATTTCATCCAGAGAAAACGCGAAAACCTGAAGTATTGTCTCGATGAAAAAACACCTTTCCCCGAAAGAGAGAGCAAGGAAATAGCTTACAAACTGACTCCAGAATATGCTTCTTTTTATAATGATATATTGAGATTTGCCCGGGGTATTACCATTGGAGGTAAAACAGTCTGGGGTACAAAGATCAGATACTGGGCTGCACTTGCTTTGCTCAGGGGAGTAATGTCGAGTCCAGCCGCCGGACTTGAAATGCTAAGGAAAAAGAGTGCTTCTTCTGCTGAAACAGATAAACCTGAAGAAGTATATGGCGACGATGAGATTAATCCTGTTATTGAAAAGATTGAATCAGACTCAGATGTACCGCTTACTGATCTGATGGATTATGCTGCCCTCAACCAGGATGAAAAAAGCAGGATAAACACGCTTTCAAAAAAACTTGAAGAGTTTTCCGGAGAGGTGAAAGATAATAAGCTTTTCATAACAATTAAACTTATAAAGGACTGGATAAAAGAGGGTTACAATCCTATAATTTTTTGCCGGTATATTGCAACTGCAGAATATGTGGGGAGGTTCCTGAAAAAAGAATTACCAAAATCTGTTGAAGTACAGTCAATAACCTCAACTCTATCGGATGAACAGAGAAAAGAGAAGATACTTGAAATGTATATGCATGAAAAAAGGGTTCTGGTCGCTACCGATTGCCTGAGCGAAGGTATTAATCTCCAGGATGGCTTTACAGCAGTCCTGCACTATGATCTGCCATGGAACCCTAACAGGCTTGAACAGCGCGAGGGACGTGTTGACAGGTTTGGACAAAATGCAAAAAAAGTACTTGCATACGTTCTTTGGGGAGAAGACAATCCCATAGATGTTGTTGTTTTAAATGTTCTTATAAGAAAGATAAAATTAATTCAGAAGTCAATAGGTGTTTCAATTGCCATAGGAGAAGACAACCGTTCTATTTCCAACGCTGTTCTTAATGCTGTACTTCTGAATCCGGCTTCCGTAATGATTGATACCCAGCAGAGTCTCTTTAAAGATCAGATATTGATTGACTCCGATAACATGATGACGCAGGAGATCAAGCTACAGCGCGAAAAGGCAATCCAGTTAAAAAATATATTCGCCCATTCTTCTATCGATGAGAAAGAGATAAAAAAACAGCTTGAGGAAGTTGATGAGGTGATCGGTAACATGGAGACGGTTGAGAATTTTATTAAAGCTTCAATTGTTCATCTTGGTGGAAAAATTGACCGCGACGGAACCGGATATCTCCTCCATGCTTTTAACCTGCCCGACCATATTAAGGCGGCTATCGGGGTAAAAGATAAGATGAGGATTTCGTTCGAATCACCTACTCCTGAAGGATACAGATACATAGGACGAAACCACCGTTTTGTTGAATTGCTATGTCAGTTCATGGTGGCTCTTGCATTCGAGAAACGTGATCATTTTAAGAAGGTTGCAAGGGCATCGGTAATGCAGACCGGAGCAGTTAAGACCAAAACGACTATCATTCAGTTCAGGGTGCGCAACCTGATAAGAGAATCGGGCACCGGAAACGATTTTGTTGCCGAGGAGATGTACCTGTGGGGTTACGAAGGAAGTGGTAATAATGCCCGTTTCCTGCCATACGATGAAGCTAAAAGGCTGTTATTGACCTCAGTAGCGTCAGGAAATCTGAGTTCTGAAAGGCAGGAAAACGAACTAATTAATGAGCTGGGTATCTTTAAAAAACTCGAAAAAGAATTCGATAAACTGGCAGAAGCAAGAGCTGAAAACCTGGTGAAGGCACATTCTCACTTTAAAAAGCTTATCGGAGGTAAAAAATTCGAAAAAGTTATGCCTGTATTGCCTCCCGACATTATGGGAGTCTATATTTTAATCACGAAACCATCTGTACTGTTATGAACTATCCCGGAATAACCATACTTGGAAGCATAGTTTCGGGTGAGACAATTGAGAAGATCCGATCCGAAGAGATTAAATATCAGCAATCTGCCGATTTTGGTTTCGATAAAACAGTAAGGCTTCGCGAAGAGATCGGTACCTCGTGGGCTGCAGTAAGAGCACACTGGACAGCATTTAAAATAAGAAGGGACCGTCTGAAAGAATCCGATACCGGTGCTTCTGAAACAAGGGCATCGTGGGTGATGCCGCTTATGCGTGAACTGGGTTATGACCTCAGGTATAACTCCACTGCCGAGATTGCTGTAAATGGTAAAAGCTATCACATTAATCACGGAGACGCAGAAAGAAAGGAATTCCCGGTTCATATTGTAGGTATAAACCAGAAGCTCGATATCCCGACTGAACAAGGTCGTTTTTCTCCCCATTCGCTTGTGCAGGAGTATCTTAATAATACCGATCATCTTTTTGCAATAATTACCAACGGTCAGTTTTTAAGGCTTTTACGCGATGCAAACAGGCTCATTAAGTTAGCCTATCTCGAATTCAACCTCGAAAAAATACTGGAGGAGGAGCTATATTCCGACTTTGCAATACTCTTCAGGCTGCTTCATGCTTCACGAATGCCAAAGGACAGGGAGTCGGGAGAGGATTCATATATAGAGTATTACCACCAGGAATCACTTGCCTCCGGAAGCCGTTTCCGTGACAGATTAAGTGATGCCATGGAAGGAAGTCTTACCGATCTGGCCAATGGATTTCTTTCTCATCCTGAAAATGGAACTTTAAGAGAAGCTGTCCAATCCGGAAGAATTACACCCTATAACTATTTCCAGTATCAGCTCCGGCTGGTGTATCGTATTCTTTTCCTGTTTGTTACCGAAGAACGAAATCTTGTTTATACTACAAATGGGAAAGAACTTGAACAAAAAAGAAAGATCTACCTGAAGTATTACAGCATGGAGCGATTGCGCCACTTGGTACTCAGGCTTAATTATATTGACAAACAGAAATATGATCTCTGGGAAGGTTTAAAATCTACTTTCAGACTGTTCGAAGATGGTTTCTATGGACAAAAACTTGGAATAAAGCCATTAGGCCACGGGATTTTTTCTTCTGATGCAATTGGTATACTCAAAGATTGCAGGCTCGATAATGAGACTCTTCTAAAAGTGATAAAGAATCTCACAATTTTCGAAAACGAACAAAAGTTAAAGGTTCGTGTAAATTATGGTGACCTTGATGTTGAAGAATTCGGATCTGTTTACGAAGGATTGCTCGAATATGAAGCAAGCTTTACTCTGGTTCGGGGAATGCCGATATTTATTTTTGTACAAGGTGATGAACGGAGCCGTACAGGTTCACATTACACACCAGAAGAACTTGTTAAACCTCTGATTAAACATTCGCTCGACTACCTTATTGAAGATAAGCTTAAAGAAAAAGACAGAGAGGAAGCGTTACTTTCTTTGAAGATTTGTGATGTGGCCTGCGGAAGCGGACATATTTTACTCAGCGCTGCCAGAAGAGTTGCAACTGAACTGGCACGGGTACGTACCGGAGAGGATCAGCCGTCTCCCTTCTCATTCCGCAAAGCAATTTGTGATGTTATTGTTAATTGCATTTATGGAGTTGATAAAAATCCCCTGGCTGTTGAGCTTTGTAAAGTGGCATTATGGCTCGAATCGCATAACCCGGGCGAACCGTTGAATTTCCTCGATAACCATATCAAATGTGGCGACTCGATTGTGGGACTTGCCCACCGCGAGGAGCTTGAGAACGGAATTGCCAGTGAAGCTTATAAGGCACTGCCGGGTGATGATAAGGAGGTTGCACAGGCCCTGGCAAAACAAAACAGGAAACAAAGGGCAGAATATGAGGCAAAAACAGCACAGTTAAAAGCTGATTTTGATAAGTCAATCGAAGAAGGAGTTCAGGATTCGATGGTTGAGTACAGGAAATTCTCATCTCTGCCGGAAACGACACCCGAAGAAATTACTGCAAAGGAAAAAGCCTACAAAAAATTCCTTGCCGGTAAAGGGCGTAGTTTCCTGAAAGCAATGGCTGACCTTCAGGTTGCACAGTTTTTTATTACCAAAACTCCTGAAAATAAAGAAAAATTGATTACCGATGCCGATTACCGTCAAATGCTTGGGGGGTGGCTTGGCTGGCAGGACCGCCGGACATCTTATGCAAATGTTATTGCAGATGAGAAAAAGATTTTTCATTGGTGCTTAGAGTTTCCTGAGGTATTTAACCATGATGGATTTGATTGTATTCTAGGAAATCCACCTTTTTTAGGTGGACTTAGAATTTCAACTAATTTTGGGAATGATTATCTAAATCTGTTAAAAACCAATTATCCACCTGCTGGAGGAACTTGTGATTTGGTAGCATACTTTTTTAGAAGAGTATTTAACTTAATAAAGGTTAACTCTTTCTTAAGTTTAATATCTACTAATACAATATCTCAAGGGGATACTCGGGAAGGTGGAATTGAACCTATAATTCAAAGCAATGGCATCATTAATCATGCAGTTAAATCGATGAAATGGCCAGGGCAAGCAAACTTAGAAGTGTCTCTGGTTAGTATTAATAAGGAAGCTTCTTGTAAAAAGTATTTAAATGGTAATCTTGTAAGTTCAATAAATTCGCTTCTAACCGATGACTTGGATATTGGAAATCCTTTATGTTTGCATCAAAATATGCAGAAATGCTTTGCCG
>Ga0326726_10005063_pt1 | contig 11978 bp, 10 predicted proteins | sample MHFenrmetagenome_2_FD_207603 | JGI IMG/M metagenome (GOLD analysis project Ga0326726, IMG submission 207603) | Lab enriched peat soil microbial communities from Michigan Hollow, Ithaca, NY, United States - MHF15MN | ecosystem: Environmental > Terrestrial > Soil > Wetlands > Peat | place: USA...
GGTCCGCAGAATGTCACCATCGGCACCATCCTGAGAGACAACGGCTACGCCACGTCCTGGTTCGGCAAGAACCACAATACGCCGGGGTTCCAGTACAGCGTATCCGGCCCCTACGATCAGTGGCCGTCGGGAATGGGCTTCCAGTACTTCTACGGATTCATGGGCGGCGAGACCGACCAGTGGACCCCGTACCTGTTCCGCGACCACACACAGATCACTCCCTGGGTCGGGAAGCCCGGATACAACCTGACCACCGACATGGCGGATGAGGCGATTGGCTATCTGAGCCAGCTGAATGCCGCCGATCCGAGCAAGCCGTTCTTCCTGTACTACGTGCCGGGTGGCAGTCACTCTCCACATCAGCCGACGAAGGAGTGGGTCGAGAAGTTCAAGGGCAAGTTCGACATGGGCTGGAACGACTTGCGCGAGCAGATCTTCGCCAATCAGAAGAACCTGGGAGTGATTCCCGCGAACGCGCAGCTCACGCCCTGGCCGGACAGCCTCCCGAAGTGGGACTCGCTGTCGCCGGACGAGAAGAAGCTCTTCGCGCGCCAGGCAGAAGTCTATGCGGCCTACACCGCTTACACCGACCACGAGATCGGCCGAGTCATTCAAGCCGTCCAGGACATGGGCAAGCTCGACAACACGCTGATCATCTACATCGACGGGGACAACGGCACCAGTCCGGAGGGCACGCTGCTCGGCACGCCCAACCAGTACACGTCCTACAACGGGATCCTCGACTTCCCGGTCGCCGAGCAACTCAAGTTCTACGACGCCTGGGGCTCGGCGGCGACTTACCCGCACATGGCGGTGGCGTGGTCGTGGGCGTTCGACACGCCGTTCAAGTGGACCAAGCAGATCGCCTCGCACTTCGGCGGCACGCGGCAGGGGTTGGCAATCTCGTGGCCCGCCCGCATCAAGGACGCGGGCGGCGTGCGCAACCAGTTCCATCACATCATCGACGTCGTGCCGACGATCCTCGAAGCCACGGGGATCAAGGCTCCACAGCTCGTCGACGGCATCAAGCAGAAGCCGATCGAAGGCGTGAGCATGGCCTACACCTTCGACAAGGCCAACGCGAACGCGCCGTCGAAACGAAAGACTCAGTACTTCGAGATGATCGCGAATCGCGGCATCTATCACGACGGTTGGTACGCGTGTACCACGCCGCCGCACGGGCCGTGGATCCTGAACGCGCCGCTGCCCCCGCCGGCCGACTACAAGTGGGAGCTCTACAACCTGAAGGACGACTTCACGCAGGCGAACGATCTCGCCGCGAAGATGCCCGGGAAGCTGAAGGAGATGCAGGCCATCTTCCTGCAGGAGGCGACCAAGTATCAGGTGCTTCCGCTGAACAACGACACGTTTGCGCGCGCGCTCGCGCCGCGGCCGAGCGCCACCGCTGGACAGACGGTGTTCACTTACTCGGGGGTTCTGCCCGGAATTGCGACGGCCAACGCACCGAACATTCTGGCCAGGTCGTACACTATCACGGCCGACGTCGACGTCCCGCAGGGCGGTGGCGATGGCATGATCATGACTCAAGGCGGACGCTGGGGCGGATTCGGGCTGTACATGCTCAAAGGCAAGCCCGTGTTCGACTACAACATGCTGATTCTCGCACAGTACCGCTGGGAAGGTCAGCAGTCCCTCTCCCCGGGCAAACACACGATCGTGTTCGACTACACGTACGACGGTCCCGGAATCGCGAAGGGAGGCACCGGCGTTCTGAAGGTGGATGGCCAAACCGTGGACACGCAGAAGCAGGCGAACTCGATCGCGTTCTTGACGGTGGCTGACGAGACCTTCGACGTCGGCGTCGATACCCGTACGGGAATCAACGACAAGGACTACCAGGTCCCGTTTGCATTCGACGGCAAGATCGACAAGCTCACGATCAATCTCGGCCCGATGCAGATGGTCGAAGAGGATCGCCAGAAGGCGACGGCCGCGATCGCGGCGGCGCACGACTAGTCACCGGCGGCGGTGCTCTGACCGGGATCCTCTCGCTCACGGCGGTCGTGGAGTTCGGTACCGGCATCGCCTTGCTGGTCGATCCCGCGCGCGTCGTCTCGCTGCTGCTGGGCGCGGAGAGCTCGGGCGCTGTGACTCCCGTCGCGCGTTGCTTCGGGATCGGTCTGCTCGCGCTGGGCGTGGCCTGCTGGCCGCGGCATCACCCCGTCGCGAGTGACTCGCCCGCATTTCGCGCGATGCTGGTCTACAACGCGGGGATCGCGCTGTATCTCGGCTGGCTGGGCGCGGGCGCGCACGTCGGCGGCGTGCTGCTGTGGCCGGCCGTGGCGCTGCACGCAGCGGTCGCGTTCCTGTTGGTGCGCGCGGCGCGCGGCGCTCGAACGCTCTCATGAGGCGCGCTTCCAATGCGCGCGCGATCCCACTACGCTGGTGCGCGAAATCCGACGATCTCGCTCGGAAGGAGACTGCCGTGCGACGTTCTTCCGCCCTGATCTGCTCCGCGACTCTTGTCTGCGCGCTCGCGCTGTCGTTGGCCTGCACGACGACGAAGGAGCAGAAAGTCGAGGTCAACTCGCAGATGACCGGCTTCCTCGGCGACGCCTATTCGCTGTTGAAGCCGGGCACACCGGGTCAGATCGCGCTCCGCTACGTCAACGAGGACGCGGACTGGGCGTCTTATCACGCGGGGTTGCTCGAGCCCATACAGTTCTGGGCTGGGTCGGACAGCAAGCTCCCGGTCGACGCGCAGCAGATGCTGGCCTCGTATTTCTACAACGCGCTCAAGGCGAACCTGGAGAAGCAGAACATCACCCTGACCGACCTCCCGGCGAAGGGCGTGATCCGCATCCAGCTCGCGATCACGGACGTCACCAAGGCGACGCCCGTGCTGCGCACCGTCTCGGTGCTGATCCCGCAGGCGCGGGTCATCAATCAGGCGCAGGAGCTGTTGACGGGCACCTACGGCTTCTCGGGCTCTGCGGAGCTCGCCATCAAGGCCACGGACGCAAAGACCGGAGAGCTCCTGGCGGCGGGGATCGATCGGCGCTCCGGCGGCGGCGCGGTTCAGCAAGCCGCGCAATGGCAGTGGGGCGATGCGCAGGCCGCGCTCGACTTCTGGGCCCAGCGCGCCGGCGACGTGCTCGGTCGGCTGCGCGCGAAGGTGCGGGAGGCGAAGTAGGCCGAGTCACTCGCCCCCTGGCAGGTCACCGACGCGGCGCGCCCACTCTTCGAACCCCAGCGACAGGCGCTCGAGGCGGCGCAAAATCTCGGCGTTTTCGAGTCGCTCCTGGTCGCGCGTGGCCACTCTCGGGAACTCGCGCGCGAGCTCGCCGAGAAAGCGCGCGCCGCGCGCGCGATGCACGTCGTGACAGCGCGCGACGAACAGCGCCTGAAAGCGCGCGTACTCCCGCCCCGTGGGAACCGATCGCTCGAATTCGTCGAGGCTCGGGGTCGTCGGCCGCATGCTCTTCGCGAGGGCTCGGTTCACGATCACCACCTTGCGCAGTGACTCCGGCGCGCGCGCGGCGAGATACTCGTAGGCGACGTACCAGGCCACGAGCTCGTTGAACCACTGCGAGGGCGGGCCGATCCCGAAATGGCGCCGCTGATACGCGTGGCCCAGCTCGTGGACCGCGACCAGGTCAGCCAGCTCGCGCGCGCCGCCGCGCAAGCTGCCGCATTCGGCGCGGACCTGACTCGAGACTTCCGGCGCGCTCGCTTCCAAGCCGTCGACCAACACCCGGAAGATCGCGCCGGCCTCGAGGTCCGCGGGAAGGAAGACGATCGCACCGTCGCCGCGATACGCGGAGAGTCCGTACGGCAGATCGAAGGTCGCCTCCCAGTCGGACTCATCGAGCACGGCGACGTTCGTGTCCGCGCCTTGCCCGCGCGCGACTCCGTAGAACGTGGCGACGTCCGCAAGCAGCGTTGCAACTCCTTCGGCGCGCGACTCGCGATCGCGCGAGAAGTAGACGGTCAGCGCCCCGCGCTGGAAGGACGCGAGACCGAGTGCCTGCACGCTCTCGAGCCGAGATCGCTGCGCAGTTGCCGTTCCCATCCGCACCCTTTCGAGCGCGATCGTACCTCGCGCTCGAGGATGACGGGCTCGCGCGAATCTACAAACGGGTCAGTGGGTCTCGTTCGGTCCCGACGACGAAGCCGGCCGCGCCTCGCTCACCAGCTCGAGGATGCGCGGAGAGGTCGTGCCCGATGCGAGCTCGAGGTGCGGATCGAGCGCGAAGGCGCTGCGGAATTCGTCGATCGCGCGCTCGCGGCGAGCGAGTCCTGCGGCTGCCGTCCCCGCGACGACGTGGCAGCGTGCACGGATCTCATTCGCCGCGGTGTCCGCGCCGTAAGGCGCGAGCCCGCGCACGCAGATCTCGGCCAGCGAGAGCGCCTTCTCGAAGTCGGCAGCGTCGAGGCGGGCGGTGGCCGCCGTGAGCGTGAGGCTGGCGCGAGCACGCGCAACGCCGAGGGCGGCGTCTTCGCCAACGCAGCGGTTTCCTCGCGGCAAGTGCAGTCGCGCGCCAGCGACGATCAGATTCGGATCCGAGATCCGATTGGTCTCGGCGAGATAGGCGACCGAGACGCCGCTGCAAGCAGCGATTCGACTCAGACTTTCGCCTGGCCGTACGACGTAGTCCGTGTGGGGCGCAGGCGCCGCGCGATGCTCGATCACTTCCCGCGCGGGAACATCGCGCTGAACGACCGCGCCCCCGCAAGCTGCCCAGCCCACGGCGGCCACGCAGACCACGAGGCGTAATTCTTGCTCTGTTGTTCGAGTCATATGCAGAAAGTCATGCAAGAACGGTGCTGGGGACTCGGGTGATCTCACTCGATCCGCTCTCCGGCCACTCCGATCCACGTTTGTACGTTTCTCTCGACAGCGGCGAGTCCGCGCTTGCCGCGCTTTCAATGGGCTTGAGTGCGGGCTGCTCGCCGGCGCTTCTGACCGGACCGACCGGGATCGGCAAGACGCTGCTCCTCCGAGTTCTGGCCGAGCGCGAGTGGAAGGCGTTTCCGCGCATGCGCTTCTCACCGTTGCTCTCCCCCGTGCCCGAGGAGATCGCAGGCTGCTTGCTCCACCTCTTGTTCGGGAAGCCCTCGCCGAACGATCCAGAGGCGGCGGAGGTCGCTCTGCTGAAGGAGCTCCACCTCCCCGGTGACCGCCGGACTCTCCTGCTGGTGGACAACATTCACCGCGCGACGAACGGCGCCATTCGCAAGCTCGTCGAGATCGCGCGCGCGAGCGCGCCCGCGCTGGCCGTGGTCGTTGCGGGAACCAACGGCGAGGATCTGCACGCGTTGATCGGGGCGCTCGCACCCGGTCTCACCGTGTCGCTCCCCGAGTCACTCCCCGACTCCGAGATCGAAGCGCTCTACGATGCGATCGCCGCGCACCCGGGGCTCTCGCAGCGACTCCGGCACCGGCTGGCGAACGCCTCGCGCGCGGAGATCATCCAGGTCGCGGCCGGACTCCCTCGGCTGCTGAAGAGCGAGCTGGCGCGCCGAAATCAGGACAGCCGCGCTCCCGAGCGGGAGCTTCCGAATGAACGCGCTCTCCGCCGGGACACCATTCGCGCACCCGCGCCGCGAGTCACAGAGCCGGCCGCCCAGACACTCCGCGGGCCCGTGGCCCGGAACGAGCCGGAGCCTTCGCCGCGTTCCCGGCTGCACCTGGTTCCGGCTGCGGCCCCAGAGGTCAGGGCCACAGCAGTGAGTCTCGTGAGCCCGGTCATGGTCAGAGCTCGTTCGACGCTGCCCCTGCTCGCGCTGCTCACGCTCGGCTCCGCCGTGAGTGGCGCCGGCGCCGCGGCTCAGCGCCTGGCGTTGGGCCTGGTGCAGTCGGCGGGCAAGGCTGTCACACGATCCATATCGAGGCTCTGGGAAGCGGTCGTCGCTGCGCACTGCGCGGCTCGCGTCTCGCTCGAGAGCGGCCGCGCTCGAGTGACTCGAGTGCAGCGGGTGGTGACGGGAATTCGGAAGTCGGCGGCCGAGGCCGGCCAGCGCTCGGCGTGGAAAGTCCTCGACTCCCTCGTAGGCGCAGTGCGCGACGCGAGCGCGCCGTTCGCGAGAGGCTACGCGAACGTCACTCGAGCCTGGACGTGCCTTCTCGGCACGGCACGCCGCGCTGGCTTTGCCGCGCGTCGAGTGCCGACTACGCTAGTGCGGTCGGTGAACGAAGCCGCCAGTCACTCCTCGCATCGACTCATCGAATCGGTCGAAGCCGCAAGCGACGCAATCGGCGTGGCGGCCCGCACTGCCATCTCGGAAGCTCATGCCGAGTCGCGAGCGCGCTTGCGCTCGACGACCGAAGCGGTCCGCAGCGTCAGAGACGGGCTGCTCGCTGGCGCTCGCGAACGTGGCACCCGCACATCCCACGGGATCGGCGAGGCGGCGCGCCGCACAGATGCCCTCGTTCAGCGGAAGGCGGGAGATTTCTCGCGGTCCAGACGCCACGCGGTCGATCGCGGCCGCGCTCGGCTGGCAGAGTCGCGAGCCGCTACACGTCGCGCGGGCTCGACTCTGCTCGCGGGCGCGAAAGAGCACGCAAAGCAGGCTTGGGCACAGGTCCGCACGACGGTTGGCGAGGGCACGAAGAGGAGCTCAGACACGGTCGCACAGGTGGGACGAGCCTTCTTCCGTGCCGCGCCTGTGGCAGGTGGTCTCGCTGCGGCGCTGCTCGCCGTCGGGCTGCTCGCTCTTGGTGCGCGCGAGACGAGGTTCTCGCGGCTCGCCTCCACTCCGCTCGAGCGTTCCGAAGCAGTGACTCTCGCCGAGGCGAGCGTACGCCCCGCCTCTCGACCGGTGAACGTTCAGGTCAATGCGCGGCCCTGGGCGCAAGTCCGCATCAACGGGGTGGACGTCGGACCGACGCCGCTCGTACACCCGCTCGCACCCGGCGTCTACCGGCTCGAAGCCGAGTTCCCCAACGGCCAGCGAATCGAGCGAAAGATCGACGTCGGGCCGGAGCGTCGCTTCGTATCGCTGCCGTGAGTCAGGGCGCTTGCCGGCACAGGTGGAGCGGGAGCACGACGCCGAAGCGCGCCTGGAGTGACTCCATGTCGCGGAGGTCCTTCTCGCTCGGGACGTAGCCCTGTCCGTGGCACTGCACCTGCGCTTCGGCGGAGAGACAGCGGGCCTCCCGGCCCATGACTCGGCCGCGCCCTGTGAACGCCGACGGCGGAAACGGCCATCTCCTGCCGTCGGCGAGCCGGAAGGTCCCGTAGCCGCGGTCGTCGAACTCGATCGCGTGCACGTCGACCTCACGCCCGAGCGGATCGGCGAGCACGAAGTTGCTCGGCGTCCCGCCCGGCTTCACCGAGAAACCCCCGGGCGCAAGCGCTTCCCAAACCCGCGCCGCATGGCGCGAGCTCAGGATGACGTCGAGATCCGAGTGACTGCGGGTCTGCTCGCCGAGCAGCGCGTCGACGCCCCAGCCTCCGTCGAGCCACACCTCGATCGAAGCCGCGTCGAGGAGCTCGAGCACCCGCAGGACCGTCGCCGCATCCATCTCGGCCTTCAGGTCGACCCCCACCGGCAGCCCTCGAGACGCCATTCTCGCTCGCGAGCGCGTTCGCCTACAATCGCGGAACCGAACCAGCGGAGGAAGCCATGAGCGTGCGCATGCAGCCCGAGGAGTACGTTTCGACCCGGTCCATGCCCTGGGCGACGCTCTCGCCCGGGATCCGGATGAAGGTGCTGCGTCTCTCGCCCGAGAGCGGGACCTGGACCGTGCTGCTGCGCGCCGACGCGGGCGCGTCGTTCGCGCGCCACCGCCACCTCGCGGCCGGCGAGTACTTCATGCTCTACGGCAAGATGGAGGTGCGCGGGGGAGCACAGGCCGGCGGCACCACGGCGGTCGCGGGCGATTACGGCTGGGAGCCGGTCAGCGTGATCCACGATCACACCTTCTTCCCCGAAGAGACGGAGTTCCTGTTCACGAACCACGGCGCGGTGCAGTTCGTGGACGAGAAAGGCAACACCACCAGCGTGCTCGACTGGGAGGTGATCCAGTCACTCGCGCGGACCGCGAGCGCGCGCGCGGCTTAGCGCTCGCGCACCCACCCGCCCGACCTGCAAACCGCGTGTCCCAGTTTCGATAGACTGACGCGATGATGCGGATCTCCGTCGCGAGTGCGCTTGCGGTCTGCGCCGCGCTCACGCTGGGTTGCCAGACGATGATGTCCACCGTGCGGAGCCTGCCGGTGCCCGGCATGAGCGACGAGCGGATCACCGAGGAGGAGCTCCACGGCGAGGTCTCGGCGCTGGCGAGTCGCTTCAGCGCGGGAATCTCGACGGCGGCGAACGCAATCGCGCTCGGGACGCGTGACCGGACGATGCGGCGCGACTCGCTCGTCTGGAAGATCAACATGATCCCGATCGCGCAGCGTGCCGCCACGTCGCCGAGCGCCCCGCGGGGGCTGCTCGCGCTGTTCACCCTGGCCATCGCGCAGCGCCGCTATCTCGAGGACGGCGACGGGCGGTCGCTCTTCGGCGAGCAGCAGGCGACCGCGCGCGACATGGCTCAGAACCTCGAGAAGGACGTCGAGACGACGGTCGCGCGCGTCCTGCCCGCCGCCGACGCCGAGCGGCTCAACAAGCAGGTGGAGCAGCTCGCCAACGAGAACCCGATCCGCGGTGTCTTCATGCTCGGCACGGTGCAGAGCGGCTTCACCAGCGCACAGTCGAAGGGGACCTTCGACTGGTTCCTGACCGCGCCGATGGCGCCCTTCCGCGTCTTCCAGGGCGTCGAGAGCGGTGCCGCCGCCATCCACGAGTTCAACACCACCGCGCGAGAGCTCGGCGACGTCGCGGCGGCCCTTCCGGAGCAAACACGCTGGCAGCTCGAGCTCTTCCTCTACGATCTCGAGGATCGAGAGACCGTCGTCTCCGGGCTCGACGCCTTCGAGAAGATCGCCGATGCCTCCGCGCAGCTCTCGACGGCCGCGGCGGAGCTCCCGCAGGCGACGCGCCGAGAGCTCGAGGGGCTGCTCGCGGACTCGTCGAAGAGTCAGACGGATCTGCGCAACACGCTCGATCAGCTGCGCCAGACGATCACGAGCACCGACGGCGCGATCGCGAACGCGCGCCCGCTCGCGGAGTCACTGGAGCGCTTCGCCGCTCAGGCCGACCAGGCGGGGAAGTCCTGGACGGAGCTCATCGCCGCCGTGCGGGCTCAGCCACCCGAGAACGCGCCTCCGTCGCGCCCGTTCGACATCACCGAATACGAGCGAACCGCGGCGCAGCTGCAGCAGACGGCGTCGGAGTTCCGCGCGCTCGTCGTCGAGGTTCAGGGCGGCGCCGGGACCTCGCTGCTCAACGCCGTCTTCTGGCGCGCGCTCGCGTTCGTCGCCGCGTGCTTCGCGCTGCTCCTGCTGTACCGCGCCCTCGCGCCGCGCGTCGCCGTGAAGCGAGGGAGCGACGCCCCGTGACTGGCTCGCGGCACAGCGCGTGACTGCGCCCGCGGTCTCGCCACAACGGCCGCCCTGGCTTCTGCGCGTCGTCCCCGCGTTCGAGTCACTGCGCGGCTACGGCGCGCACGCCGCGCGCGCCGACCTGGTCGCGGGTCTGACGGTCGCGGCGGTCGCCGTGCCGCAGGCGATGGCGTACGCGATGGTCGCGGGTCTGCCGCCGGTGTACGGCCTCTACACCGCGATCGTGATGACCGCCGTGGGCGCGCTCTTCAACGCCTCGCGCCAGCTGGTGAACGGCCCGACGAACGCCATCTCGATCGCCGTGCTGAGTGTTCTCGCGGGCATCGCGGAGCCGGACGCGCGCGTGCAGGCGGCAATCCTGCTCGCCTTCGTGGTGGGCGCCATCCAGCTCGGAATCACGCTGCTCCGGCTCGGCGACCTCGAGCGCTACATCTCGCACTCGGTGATCGTCGGCTTCACCGCGGGCGCCAGCGCGCTGCTCGCGCTCGACCAGTTCAAGAACCTGCTCGGCATGAAGTCGGTCGGCGACGCGCACAGTCACTTCCTGGTGCGCTTCGTCCGCTCGATCACCGAGGGCGGCGGCGTCCAGCTCGAGACGGCCGCCGTCGGTCTCGGGACGATCGCCGCGGTCGTCGCCCTGCGCTGGCTGAAGCGGCGCCTCGACCTGCGACTCGCGCCCGAGCTGTTGCTCGTCGTGATCGCCATGGCCGCGCTCACGTCCTGGCTCGGCCTCGACGCCCGCGGGGTCGCGGTCGTCGGCGAGATTCCCGGCAGGTTTCCCTCATTCTCGCCGCCGGCGTTCGAGCTCGGTCAGATGCGCGAGCTCGCGTCCGGCGCGCTCGCGATCGCGGTGCTCGGCCTGCTCGAGGCGATCTCGATGTCGAAGGCCCTGGCGGCGTCGACTCACCAGAAGCTCGACATGAATCAGCAGTGTCTGTCGGAGGGGCTCGCGAACCTGACGGGCAGCTTCTTCCAGTGCATGCCCGGCTCGGGGTCACTCACTCGCTCGGCCATCAACCAGCAGGCCGGCGCGGTCACGCAGTGGTCGGGCGTGATCTCGGCCGCGGCCGTCGCGCTGACCATGCTCGCGTTCGCCCCGTACGCGCGCTTCGTCCCGCGCGCGGCACTGGCGGGGATCCTGATGCTGACGGCCTGGAACATGATCGACTGGCGCTCCCTCTCCTATCACCTGCGCACCACCCGCTTCGACACCGCGATCGTCCTGGCCACCGCGATCTCGGCGGTGGCCATCTCGATCGAGTTCTGCGTGATGATCGGCGTGCTCATGTCCTTCCTGCTCACCGTGCCGCGCGTGGGCGAGATGCTGCTCACCGAGTTCTCGCTGACCGACGGCCCGCTGCACGAGCGCCTGCCCGAAGATGCGCCCTGCGGGCGGATTCTCGTCTTCGGCCTCGAAGGCGAGATGTTCTTCGGAGCCATCGCCGCGCTCGAGGCTCACTTCGCGACGATCGAGGAGCGCATCGGCCCGGACGTCCGCGTCGTCGTGCTGCGCATGAAGCGCGCGCGCAATCCCGACGCGGTCGGACTCACTCTGCTCGAGGACTTCCTGCAGCGCGTGAAGGCGCGCGGCGTGCACGTGCTCTTGTGCGGGGTGCGCACGGAGATGGCAGAGAAGCTCGAGCGCACCGGCATCAGCGCGCAGCTCGGAACGCGGCTCTTCCTCGAGCAGCCGGTGCGGCTGACCAGCACGATGCTCGCCGTCCGCCACGCTTACGAGCTGATCGGGAACGAGACGTGCGCCGTCTGCCCGCGCCGTGGCGGCCGCTCGGCAGGCGTGGCTGTGCAGTACGAGATCTGAGACTCACTTCACGCTGTAGCCACGCCCCTCGAGACAGGCCGAATACGCCTTGTTGAAGGTCGCGAGCTGATTCTTCGTGTTCGAGGCCTGCGCCTGCGCCTGTCCCTGAGCTTGCGTCTGCGCCTGTTGGTTCGCGGCCGCGGCCTGCTCGTTCGCTGCCCGCTTGCGCGCGCCGCCGACCATCGTGCCGGCCACGGCTCCGGCCGCCGCGCCCTTGCCCGCATCGCCGGCGATCGCGCCGATCGCCGCACCGCCCGCCGCGCCACGCGCCGCGCCTTTGACTCGCTGGCCGCTCGCCGGAGGCGGAGCCGCGGGCGCCGCCGCTACAGGTGCGGGCTGTGCTGCGGCGTTCGCGAGCGCGAGCGGATCGATGCCCGTGTTCTGCTTCGCCCATGTCTGGCACTCGCCTTCATCCTTGCTCTGCTGCTCCGCGGTCTGATTCTTCGCGGGGTAGATGACGAGAGACTGCGCGTCGGCGTGACTCGCGAAGCCGAGCAATGCGAGCACGAGCGCGATTCTGGATGTGGCGTAGAGCATCATGTAGATCTCCCCCGGCGCCTGCAGCGCCGAATGGCCTGGTTGTTGTCTAGAGAAGCATACACAACAGGCGCTCGTCGAAACCTGCCATCATCGTGCATCTGCAGTGGAGAGCAGAACTTGGAAGCCAACCGCTCCCCGGACCTCGCACGCACGAGCCTTCAGCTGCTCGCGCTCGGTGTGCTGATCGCCAGCAGCTTCTGGATCAT
>Ga0326726_10005064_pt1 | contig 11973 bp, 12 predicted proteins | sample MHFenrmetagenome_2_FD_207603 | JGI IMG/M metagenome (GOLD analysis project Ga0326726, IMG submission 207603) | Lab enriched peat soil microbial communities from Michigan Hollow, Ithaca, NY, United States - MHF15MN | ecosystem: Environmental > Terrestrial > Soil > Wetlands > Peat | place: USA...
ATGACAAATCTTGGTAGGGAACGGTTTTAAACCGTTCCCTACCAATTTCAAATGAGCAAAGAAACATTGTTTCCAGTTTCGGTGATTGGGATTACGTAAAAAATACCTCATCTTCCCTGACGGGAGAGGATTGAGGTGAGGGGAATATAAGGTGGCCAATTAGTCACCCCCACCCACACCCTCCCCCATCAAGGGGGAGGGGAAATTATATTTCCATCGGTCGTGGGTGACGCATTCGTCATGTAAAATTTATTTGTAATTTGGTGCCTGCCTGCCGGCAGGCTATTTGGTGCTTCGCTTAACATGTTAGGGTTTGGGTACCAATTTGGCAACAGTCTAACTTCTAAACATCCAGATGGAAAAAAGAACCATGCTTAAGATTAAAAAGCTAACCGTCCAATACGGACCTCTACCTGCATTATTTGAAGTCTCTCTCGAGATCGAGGAGGGAGAGATCGTCTCCCTTTTGGGACCCAATGGGGCCGGAAAAACCACGCTCTTGCTCACCCTCTCTGGAATCTTAAAGACCACGGAGGGAAGGATTATTTTCGAAGAGGTGGATATCACGAACCTCAATCCTCATCAGATCGTCTCAAGAGGAATCGGACATGTTCCTCAAGGACGGCATATCTTCCCCACCCTTTCTGTCATCGACAATCTTGTCATGGGCGCGTACCTTTACAGGAACGAAAAGAAGGAGATCAAAAAGGGTTTGGAGCGGATCTACCAACTTCTCCCCGGCCTTGAAGGGAGAATCCATCAGAGAGCCGGGACCCTTAGTGGGGGCGAGCAACAGATGCTCTCCATCGGAAGGGCCCTGATGGGGCGTCCTAGGCTCCTCCTGTTGGATGAACCTTCATTAGGATTGGCTCCTCGTCTGATGGGCGAAGTCTTCGCCACATTCAAGGAACTGAACCAGAAGGGGCTCACCCTATTTATTGTAGAGCAAGAGGTCGAGCTCTCTCTCAATATCTCGGCGCGAGGATATCTTCTGAGAAATGGTCGCGTGATCAAAGAGGGATCGGGATCCGCATTGATGGAGAGCCGGGAACTCATGATCTCTCTAGGAGGTTGTATGCCCGATTCGTCCTCTTCTATCAGAAGAAGACCGAAGCAGAGAAGGATCTAAATGAAAAGGCATTCAAGCACAAATGGATCCTCACTACCCACTTCAAGTTGAATTTGATATAATTTGATTGGATGTTGTGATAAAAAGTTGAAGGGGGTCTTATCGTGCTGGATTGGCTGTGGGGTGTTGTCTCTCTGTCGATCTTAGCTCCCGTTTTTTTATTTACTCCTGGAATTGCTGCCGCGGAGGAGAAAACGATCATTGGGGGAGTCGAAGACGTCATCCTCTTGCCGTGGAGGATGAAACTTCCAGCCCGCGTTGATACCGGGGCTGCAAAATCTTCGCTCGATGCGCGCGAAATCAAAGTTCAAGATGATATGATTGAATTCAAGCTGCCGAAAAAGTACGGGGAATTGCAGATCCGCTTGCCCATCATGGGATGGCGCCATATTCGAACCCCTGAAGGCCTCGAACGGAGACCCGTCGTGGAGCTAGAAATCTGTCTCGGGTCGAAGCGATTTCTTACGTTGGTGAATCTCACCGATCGCTCTATGGTTAAATACCCATTGATTTTGGGACGTAATTCCCTCAGAGAAAATTTTCTTGTGGATGTCAAGCGACGGAGGCTACTCCCCCCTCGTTGCCCGGATACTCATTGAACGGAAAACTCGGCGTCTCGGCCGCTCTTTCTCCAATAAAAAAATCGATTCCACTTGCCGAAGAAGGTTCAACCATCTTATAAAATGAGGAAAATGGGGAACGGGCAAAAAAGATTTCGAATACACCGGATGCTTAGACCAACGGTCCTGACGTTTGTCCTCTTCTTAATCATCCTTCTCGTTTCAGGAAAAGGCGAAGCTGGAGACAAAATCACGATCGGTGAAGTGGAAGAGGTGATCCTGATGCCGTGGGGTGTGAGATTGCCAGCACGGATTGATACGGGAGCGGATACGTCATCCCTCGACGCAAGGGACCTCAAGGTTAAAAATAACATTGCTGAGTTCAGGTTGCCTAACCGGCATGGCGGCTTGGAGTTACGTTTACCCGTAAAAGCCTGGCAGAACATCCGAAGCGCAGATTTCAAAGAAAAAAGACCCGTCGTGGAGATCACATTCTGTATGGGTCCGAAAATGCTCCAGGTCAGGGTCAATCTCAACGACCGCTCCACTGTCAAGTATCCCTTGATTTTGGGGCGAAATGCCCTGAAGGATCACTTTGTCGTTGACTGCGAACAGACCCACTGCCTGCCTCCAAGCTGCCCGGAGGCCAAACCGAAATGAAGCGCCCCGCAACCCTGCTGGCAATGGCGCTACTGCTTCTCTCTTTCGCTCTCATCGGCTACCGCGTCATTTGGCTCAAATACCCAATCTTTCCGGCGGCCCCACAAAAAGTGTGGCGACTCTCAATGGATGGCCATGTATCCGGTGGCGAAAATGAAACCACTGTGATGGTCGGCCTTCCTTTTACTCATAAAGGGCAGATCGTCGCAGAGGAGCGCATCCGCTCCGGCACACTCGCTTTCAATCTCCTTCGTGAGGGACCAAATCAGGTTGGCGTCTGGTCAGGGGTGATCAGCCCGAGAGGTGAAGGGATCGGTTACAGTGCAACCGTACAGGTCCGGCCCCAACAGCCCACCAAGACTAAAACTCCAATCCTCGAATCTTATCCGCTCAATATCCAGGAGGAAGATCAAGCTTTAGCAAAACGATTGGTGAGGAGATGGGACCTCCTCCCGCCCTCAGACCGACTTCGAAGAATAGCCGCGGCGTTGAGAGGGATTTGGGGGAGTTCACCTCCGGAGGATCAAGATCTAAAAGAATGGTCAGCCTTTCAGGAGAAACACATACACCTGGATGCCGTCCTTTTGCTCTTGCGGGCTGCGAGTTTACCCGCCCGAGTGGTTGAGGGTTTGCAACTTGCTGAAACCGTAAAAGGCTCAACCCTCATTTGGGTTGAGGTATGGACAGGCCAAGAGTGGGACACCCTTCAACCCGACAAGGGAGAAATTCATCAAAAACCTGTTCCCTTTCTTCCATTGACAACGAATGGATTGTCGGCGACTCGAGTGATCAACGGAGAACTATCTGACGTTCGGTGGACCCTGAGCCGCGAGATTATTAACCAGTGGCGCATGCAGTTTGACCGTATCATGCGTTCAAATCGATTTCTTGATCGTTGGTCGCTGTTCCGGCTGCCACCCGAGTTTCAAAAAACTTTCCGCATTCTCATTCTGGTTCCAATTGGCGCGCTGATGATATGCCTATTCCGTAACATCATCGGCTTCCCAACATTTGGGGTCTTTTTGCCGGTTCTCATGGCCCTCGCCTTCCGAAATACTGGCCTGGCCTATGGACTCGGCATCTTTTGGGGCGTTGTCCTCTTCGGATATGTCGTTCGCCGCCAGATAGATAAACTCCGTCTTCTCCTTGTCCCGCGGCTATCCGTGATCCTGACGCTCGTCATCCTCTGTATCATCTTCTTCGCCCTGCTTGGGAACAAATTCGGCCTCCGGGAATTCATGGCTGTTGGATTACTACCTTTTGTCATCCTCACGATGACCATCGAGCGATTCTTTGTCATCGTGGAGGAGGCAGGTGCACGAGAAGCGCTCTGGACTGCAGTGGGAAGCGCCGGAGTTGCTGTCATTACCTACAAGATTCTACAATTGGAACCCCTTCAACTCACCTTCTTTGTCTATCCGGAACTCCTTTTTGTCATCGCCGCGATTCAAGTGCTTCTTGGTCGCTACACCGGTTACCGGCTTTTGGAGCTTTTTCGCTTCCGGGGATTTTGGAGGTCATCATGATTCTAAAAGCCGTCCGCTGGCTCAGAGAAGTCGGGGTGCTCGGGATGAACTGCCGAAATACCGAATACATCATGCGTTTCAACCCTCGGTCCTTTTTTCCGCTTGTAGACGACAAGCTCAAGACTAAGCAACTGGCAAAAGCCCATCAAATCCCGACCCCACCTTTGTACCACGTGATCGAGCATCACGGGGATATCGGCGACCTCAAGGAATTGGTGAGCGACCATCCGGAGTTTGTCATCAAACCCGCCCGGGGTGCGGGTGGCAGCGGAATCATCCTTGTTTCAGAGCATTCGGCAGAAGGTTTCACCAAGCAAAACGGAGAGGTCATCCTGTTGAAGGACCTCACTTACCACATCTCCGATATCCTCTCCGGAATCTATTCCCTTGAGGGGCTCGAGGACCGGGCCTTCATCGAGGCACTTGTCCACCCCAATACAGCCTTTGATGCCATCACCTATCTTGGTGTACCGGACATCAGAATCATCGTCTATCGCGGCGTCCCAGTGATGGGCATGGTTCGCCTTCCAACCCGGGCTTCCGACGGCAAGGCCAATCTTCACCGCGGTGCAATCGGCGTAGGAATCGACATGGGAGAGGGTACGACGCTGAAAGGGGTCCATCGCTCCCGAATCGTGACTCACCATCCGGACACGAATAAGCCCGTGACAGGGATACAGGTGCCTCATTGGGAAAACATTCTCCTCATCTCGGCAAGAACAGGCGATATGACCGGCCTTGACTATCTCGGGGTGGATCTGGTGATCGATCGGGAGCGGGGTCCGTTGCTTCTCGAACTGAATGCCCGACCCGGACTCCAAATCCAGATTGCAAACCAGGCAGGGCTCCTCAGGCGCTTCCAGCTCATCGACAATGCCCCTCCGGAAATTTTTTCGACCCCAGAGATAAGGGTCGCCTGGGCACTCGAAACGTTCTCGGCTCGCGCTACGAACTGATGACACCGAGTTATTGGACTGACGTCTCTTCAGCCGGATAAATGAGGAACTTCCCGTCCCAACGGGCAAAGGGAGTAATGCGATGAGGTTGAAGATGGGTCGCGCTGAGGATATGAGCTACCTTTATTTCTCTGACCTCAAGGGCATCGGAGATCAGGGAGCGATGACACCGCCAGGGCAACGCCTCGGCACACATCAATGCGATCCGCTTGTCTTGAGCAAGCTTTACCAACTCATTTAAATGATTTTCAAACTCAGGGGTTCTCATATAGTCAGCGAAACCCCTGAACGAAGCATTCCGCCACCCTAGGTTTATCGAATCGCGGTGCGCCCGGCGAAGCCCCCCAAGTCCTGGCATATGGAGGTATCCGATGTCGGCAGCTTTGAGGTTAATCGGCAGCGAGTCATGATTAAACTGCGGGTTGTGCCGAGAACGAGGAACAGTGCGTACATCGATAACCTGCCTCACATCATAGGTCTTCAAAAGAAGGACGAAAACCTCGAGGGTGCGAGTGGAATGCCCGATGGTCACCACAGGGCACCCTGTTTTTTCAGAACGATCTCTCGTCGTCACACCCTATTTTTTTGGAGTTTCCGCAGGGGTTTTCCCTTTCAGGGATTTAAGATAGGCAATCAGGTCTGCCATTTCAGCGGACTTGGGATCGATCCCTTTGCCCTTCAATGCATTCTTGATGCACAAGTTGACCTGCTTCTCAAGATCTTTGTCTTTCCTGTCAGCAGCCTTCTCCAATCCTTTTCCATCCGGATGACATGAGTTGCAGGACACACCCGCAGTCCCTCCGCCCAGCTTTGGATCGTTAAAAAGAGCCTTGCCTTTTTCCACATTGTCTGCCGCGATGGCCAAAGAAAAAATGAGACTTAAAGCGATCAGCGAAAAAATTCCAATTTTCAAAGCCTTCATTTTGATTCACCACCTCCACTGAGTTAATAAATCCATTTTCTCATTCAAACTTTCCTTTTTCAATCTTTTTTTCAGGGTTGTATAAAATTGACACCTCTTATTTTTGAATATTATAATGGTTGTTTAAAGAGCTTGCATGTACGAAGAGCGGACCTACCGAAATTTGGTGAAAACCGATGACCTCATCAAGTTTGAAGTCATTGTTAAAGAAACCGATCTCCTCGTCCGGGCGGAGAGAAACCTTTCCAAAGAGACTAGAGAATCGGTATTAAAATACCGTCATCAACTCGAAGCCTACATCGCCGCAAACCCTCCATTCCAAGAAAGCCTCGTTCCTCTCACGGATGACCCCTATGCTCCGGAAATTGTCCGGGAGATGATTCGAACGTCTCAATTGGCCGGTGTGGGTCCGATGGCTGCTGTGGCTGGAGCCATAGCCGAAATAGTTTCAAGAGACCTTCTCAAACTCTCGAAAGAGGTGATCGTCGAAAATGGCGGGGACATTTACATGGCTACCTCCAAGGAGCGGACTATCGGGATCTATGCAGGCAATTCTCCTCTCAGTCTAAAAATAGGGGTCGTGATTTCACCCGAAGAGTCTCCTCTGGGCATCTGCACCTCCTCAGGGACGGTTGGCCCTTCCCTCAGCTTTGGGAGAGCGAATGCTGTCTGCCTTCTTTCCAAATCCGCAGCTCTTGCGGACGCAGCAGCCACGGCTGTCGGTAATATCGTAAAAGAGAAGAAAGATATCGAATTGGGTCTTGAAAAGGGAAGGGAAATCAAAGGGATTTTAGGAGCGCTCATCATCGTCGAGGAAAAGATGGGTGTCTGGGGCAATATCAAATTGACTCAACTCTAGAATGATGACGACCATCTCTATTGTTACACTTGGCTGCAAAGTAAATCAGTTTGAATCTGAAGCTCTGATCGATACTCTGGAACAGAGAGGGTATAGCCTCATCCCCTTTGAAGAAGGGGCGGATATTGCGATCATCAATACCTGTACCGTCACCCATCGAGCTGATTTTCAATCGAGGCAGATGGTTCGGAGAGCCGTCCGACACAATCCGGAGTCTTTGATCATTGTAACCGGATGTTATCCCCAGGTGGAACCAGATGCTTTCTTAAAGATGAAAGGCGTGCACTATGTTTTGGGAAATAAAGAAAAGAGCCACATTCCTGACCTCCTTCCCTCGATGCAGAAAGGCCAGTTTCCAACAGCTCAGGTGAGTGATATCCAAAAGGAGGACCTCTTTTCTGAGACCCCTCTTTATTCTTTTCGTCACCACACCCGCGCCTTTCTAAAAATTCAGGATGGCTGCAATGCCGGATGTTCGTATTGCATCGTTCCCCGTGCCAGGGGTCGATCGAGAAGTCTCCAGCCGGAAAAGGTGATCGAAAATGTAAAGGTATTGAAAGAGAGAGGGTTTAAAGAAGTCGTCCTGACCGGCATCCACCTGGGCGCCTACGGGCTTGACCTCCATCCTCCTTTTCCTTTGGACAAGCTTATCACGCAAATGGAAAAAGAGGAGACTCCTGACCGAATTCGGCTCACTTCGATTGAGCCCAAGGATTTTTCTCCTGAGCTTATCTCCACTCTCTCAGAGTCCAATAAGATCTGTCCTCACCTTCACATCTCCATCCAGAGCGGAGACGATGAGACACTGAAAAGGATGAATAGAGACTATGACCGGTCCTTCCTTTCCAATCTCGTCCAGGGACTTTATGTGAAAATTCCAAAGCTCTGTATCGGCGCGGATGTGATTGTAGGATTTCCAGGCGAGACAGAAGAAGAATTCAAATCTACCTACCGCCTGGTTGAATCTCTGCCCTTCTCTTATCTCCATGTCTTTCCTTTTTCCAAGAGAAAGGGAACCCCTGCGTTCCTATTTCCTCAACAGGTGGATGATAAGGAGATCAAGAAAAGGGCTGAGGAGATGAGGGAGCTGGGTCAGCGGAAGCGCCAGGCATTCTACCGTCAGTTTCTCAACCAGGAGCTGAGCGTCTTGGTAGAAGACCGTAAAGGAGAACAAACCGGGAGTTGGAAGGGCCTTTCCCGGAACTACATCCCTGTTCTGCTTGCCGATCAAAAGAGGACCAAAGAAGACTGGGACTTCGTCAATCAGGAATGGACTGTAACGGTGACCGGGTTGGCCGAAAAGGGCGTTGTCGGAAACGTTTCGAGGAATGATATGGACGACGAGAGGTTAACATCTTTAAAAAAATTGGAAGAGCGCCTGGGCCTTCAATTCAATGAGATCAAATGGCTCGATCAGGCGCTCACGCACAAGTCTTTTGTCTATGAAACCAATCGCTCCGAGAAAGCCGCTAACGAGGTTTTAGAATTTCTCGGAGATTCGGTTCTCGGTCTTGGCATCAGCTACCTCCTCCTCCAAAGATTCCCCGAGGCCCAGGAAGGGGCCCTCTCCATGATGAGGTCGCAATTAGTCAAGAAAAGTTCTCTGGCATCCCTCTCTAAAGAACTTCAAATAGAAGGTTATCTCCTCCTCGGAAAAAGTCAACAGGCAAACGGGGCGATGGAATCCTCCATCTTGGCCAACGCTTATGAAGCCTTGATCGGAGCCATCTTCATGGATTCAGGATTCAATCGGGCTTTAGAAATTATTCGACGCCATTTCGAGCCTTATCTCGAAGCAAAAATGTCATCTGTGCTTTCCGACGATTTCAAAAGCGTTCTCCAAATACATTGCCAGCAGACTCATGGAGTCTCTCCTCAGTATCGGGTGTTGAATGAGTCCGGACCGGATCATGATAAGTGGTTCCAGGCATCCGTCACCATCAAGGGAGAAGTGAAGGGATCGGGGAGGGGAAAAAGCAAGAAAGAGGCAGAACAAGACGCCGCCAAAAATGCAATGGAGGAATTGCGGATTACAGATCGCAAATCGCAGATTGACAAATCTGAAATCTAAAGTTCTGGCCAAGAGCATTTGAAACTTTCCGATAAGCATATTGCAGTTCGTCATTCCTGCGGAAGCAGGAATCCAGTATCTTTGGGTTTTTCTGGATTCCCGTTTTCAAGGGAATGACATTTTCACGCAAAATTCAGTTGAGATGAAAGACCGTATGGCCCCATTGATCATTCCCATCTTCCTTCCTGCTATAGGTTGCCGTGAGCGCTGCCTCTTCTGCAATCAAAAGGCATTAGCCGGGGAACTTCCCTCTCCTCTTTCGGTTCGGAACTTCATCGAAGCCTCTCTTCCCGCACTTCCATCTGAGGCAAAAGAGAGGGAGAAACAGATTGCCTTCTATGGTGGGAGTTTCACAGCGATCCATAGAGATAACCAGGTCAGTTATCTCAAGGAAGTCCAGCCGTTCCTTGTTTCGGGTTTGATCGATTCCATTCGCATCTCCACCAGGCCCGATGCCCTGGATGAAGAAACTCTCTCCCTGCTCAAACAATATGGAGTAAAGACCATCGAAGTCGGAGTACAATCAATGATCGATGAAGTCCTTCTCCTTGCCCGGAGAGGTCATTGTGCAGCGCATGCAGTAGATGTCGTTTCCCGATTAAAGAACAAAAATTTCGAAGTGGGGCTGCAGCTTATGATCGGCCTTCCGGGTGATACGCTTGACCGATTTTTTCAAACCCTTGACCGGGTGATTGAACTCAAACCCGATTTCCTGAGGATCCATCCCACATTAGTACTAAAAGGTGCTCCCCTTGAAGATCTCTGGAGGGCTGGAGAATATTCTCCCATGCCGTTGATAGAGGCCATTCAATGGCTCAAAAAAGGGATTGTTAAACTGGAAAATTCATCCGTTTCGGTCGCTCGCATCGGCCTTCAGCCCACTAAGGAATTGCAAAGAGATTATCTCGCAGGCCCCTATCATCCAGCTCTTCACCAGCTTGTCGATTCTGCCATCTTTCTTGACATGGCGACATCTCTTCTCCAAAGATTCCAAGAAAATGGTCAAGCTATATTTTCATGTCACCCTAAAGAAGTCTCGAATCTAAGAGGCCAGAAGAATGAAAATCTTTTGAAACTGAAAAAGGATTTCAACGTGAGCGAGATATCAATTGAAGAAAGACAGGAATTGCCAAAAGGTTTTCTTGGACTTCAAACTCGGGAAGGGGAGGTCTCAATCGACAGAAAGTCTCTCGGGTCTTAAAAGAATTGTGGCGGGATTATCTAACAGGATACAGGTAACGCCCTGCGTGACCAGACGGGAAAACTAACAGCCTATAGCAGAAAGAAGTTTAATTAAAGCATACGAAAGAATTTAAACCGGCTACGTTTTGCCGTTCCGTGTCCACGTAGTTGTTAGACATCCTCTTTTGGTGCGACTGAATTCAAATAGTCGTAATATTCATCAGGCGTTATAGACCTCTTTTGTATTTCATTTTCTACAGCTTGCGTAATCCTCGCAACTTTTTTGTCTAAAACGAACTGCAAACACCTCGGAACATGGTGGGCGTAGTGACGATATATTCTTATGCAATTATAACAATCTCCATGCCATTCACATCTAATATTTGGACACGAACATTCGGCACATTCGTCTGTTTTTAACACTTCGCGTATCTCTTTAATTATCTCCACGAATTTCTCTTTGGATAGCTCCATTTAACTACCTCCCATTTCTAGTATGTTTAACGCGGAGGTCACCGGGAACCGGATTTATCGGCGATCCGGTGCATCGCCTCTTTGGGCGAGTTGTTTTTTTCTCCCATCTCCCACGTCCTTAACCATGCTTCTTCCCCCTAATTTCATAATTTAGTGAGTGTCGCCATTCCCTCCCGTACGACTCCTTACCGCGCCGACGCGAGCCGCAACGTTTCGACAACGAACCGTACTGGAACCACAGCGGCCAGCTTGCCGCCAGTATCATCGCTTATAGTGCCGTGGACCAAGCCATATATCTTCGTTCCTTCACCCGTCGTCGTCACAGCGCCCAGCACATAACGGGACACGTCGATTACAGGAGCTCCACTGTACCCACCAGTCGATGCGTTCTGAAGCATGAAGAACTCCGTATCGATCGGTATGTCAAAGCGCTTCATGCTCAGAAGGCTGCTCGCAGGCAGTGTCTGAAGAGTCAGCGGCGAGAACCGGCCTTTCACGCCGAGGCCTTTCGGAAAGCCAATGACCGTGAGTTGTGTTTCGCGGGGTGGCGGTGAGTCTACTGCACTGAATACCTCGAACGGAAGGAACCTGCCCTGTAAGTAACGCTGAACCGTCTGTTGCGATGGCTTGAGGACGAGAACGGCGACATCTGCGGACGCGTGTTGCACCCAGTTTTGCCCCTGGCTACCAGACAGGTCATCGAGGGGTATCGTCTCAGGGGTGTCCTTGGGACCTGCAAGCGTGACCAGACTGCCGGGGCCCATCGCCTTCGCGACATGTGCAGCGGTCACAAGGTAGAGGCGCGTACCATCGGTAACGAAAAATCCGGTGCCGGACTGGGTCACCAGGCGCGGTTTTGGACTTTGGTCTCCTGGGCCCTTTAGCCATACCTCCTTCATGACACCGTCGTCAAGGACCTGAGCGGGCTCTGACCGATGGAGATAAACGACTGCCACGGAGAGCTGAGCTATCGTCCATATCTGGCCTGCTGTGGCATAGGTAGCCACAAGTGTGAGAACCACGACAAGAGTAGTAATCCGATGTCTCATCTAATGCATCCTCCTATAGCCTAACAACCCGCTGAGCTGTGAGCCGGAGGCCCGTCTGCTCGAGCGGATTGTTCCCGAGGCGCGCAGCGCTGAGAGACTTTTTTTAACCTTGTTCTAAGTTTGTCTCATATTATAGACAATAAAGAGAACTTGTCAACGAACTTTTCTTGTTGAAAAATCTTTGAAATCAGACACCCTTTCAGTATAATGTTTGCTGAGGACTCCATAATTGAAAAAACATATCGTTGTGAAAATCTTCCCCTGCCCCTTCCCTTCGGCAGGCTCAGGATGGTGAGTTAGTCGAACCATTTGCCGAAGGGGGGAATGGGAGCACAAAGTGAAATGGAGAAATTCTTTATGAGTAGTGTGAAGATCAACTCTCCCCTACCATTGATAATCATTTGCTCACTCTTTTTATTTATTTCCTGTGGACCCAGGCATGTAGTGATTGAAAAAAGAACTCCTGCTCCGGAAAAACAAGAAGTTAAGAAAGAGAGGTCTGTTCCAGAGACAAAGATCGAAAAGATGGAGAGCAAAGGAGTTCAATACGGAGTTGCGTCCTGGTATGGGGGTGAGTTTCACGGG
>Ga0326726_10005065_pt1 | contig 11973 bp, 16 predicted proteins | sample MHFenrmetagenome_2_FD_207603 | JGI IMG/M metagenome (GOLD analysis project Ga0326726, IMG submission 207603) | Lab enriched peat soil microbial communities from Michigan Hollow, Ithaca, NY, United States - MHF15MN | ecosystem: Environmental > Terrestrial > Soil > Wetlands > Peat | place: USA...
ACCAGCTCGATGTTCCGGAGGGATTCGGTGATGACTCCGGAGATCTCGTTCGTCTCGCGGTTGATCTCTCTCTGCGTTGTTTTGATCTTGACCGAGAGCATCCAGGTCAGGGATCCGAGGACGAGGATTCCTATGAGAAAGACCGGCACCAGCAGCCAGTTCTTCGTGAGGGAATACGCGAGGAGAAAACCGATTCCCACGAACGTGGAGAAGAGGACATTGATGAATGCATTGAAGAAGGTCTGGGTATCCGACCGTACTTTCTGCAATACCGATAACGTCTCGCCGCTCCGCTGGTCCTCGAACTCGTCATATGACAGTCGGAGCGTCTGCTTCAGTCCGTCGTTGAATATCTGCATCCCGAATTTCTGAACTGCCAGTCGTGCGAAATAATCCTGGAACGTTTTTGCCACCCGGGCGAGAACCGCGATCGCGACGGCCACTCCCAGCCAGAAAAGCACCCCCGTGACCAGTGCGTTTTCCGGGATGTTATTTGGATTTAAGGCATAATCATCGATGATCTTTCCAAAAATAATCGGATCGACAAGGTTCAATAGCTGACTGATACCCGCTAACACGAGCGCGACAACGATAAGCCACTTCTGCGGCTTCAAATACTTCCAGAGGATCTGCATTATTTTTACAAAACAGCGATTATACTCTTCTCATATATATTCGATAGAGTTACGTACCTTCAATATTAGTAATTGCGGGACGATCCTATACCCTGTCTAAAAAAGCCATTAATACTTCAGAGTGATGGCACATAAAAATCCGGTATTTTCTCATTCTTTTCACAGGTACACAGGAAGGTCTGGCTTTATAAAATATAAGTGTACACGGTCCCAGTCATCTTTTTCGATAGCGGGCTGAGATCCCTGGACCCCGCAGGAATAGCACGACAGCAACCATGACTGACGGGATGATATTTGTGAGGGGGGGTCGTTCTGGAAACCGGGCTCATAGTGATCCTGGCATGAAACAGGATCATACCAATAACACTTCTGCCTGTGTTTTTATAGATCCAGACCATGAGAATGCACAACATCCACCCTGGAGGTGCATTGTCCTGCCACCCAAACTGGTGTACACGCCTGTACCGGGGTTCTAGGACTCTTCGATTGTGATGATCTGCACAGGACAGAGATCTGCAGCCTCTTTCACGCAGGCTTCCAGGTCTTTCGGGGCAATACCTTTTCCCGGGTTTTCGGACGCCCGGAATTTTTCAATCACCCGGCTGAATGAATCGTCCGGGTCCTCTTCAAAGAATTCAGGGCACGTCTCCCAGCAGGTACTGCAGCTCGTGCAGTTTGCACGGTCGATATTGACTTTCATGTGAACTCACCGGTTACCGGGCGGACCTTCATGGTGTCCGCACCCGGCTTTTTCCCATGGTCTCCGCCGCGCCTGACGTACTCATACCGGTGATGGGAATACACGACCCATCCGCACCGGTCTCCGGTGCCTTTATCGCCACTTTCACGTCTGGCCCATCTCTTGTATCCCAATGTGGTGGCATAGGGTATCTCTCTCATTTTTCCGTCTGTTCTCTTTCTGCGGTATGCTCCCCGCCTGTATGGGGATGTACCAGATGAAGGTATAGGCTCTTTCCCCAGAGTCAGATTATGAAACAAAATTTGAAACAACCAAAACAGGGTTTTATCCAGGGACCGGCACCTAATAATATATCCCTTCTGCGGTGAAGAGACGCCCATGCCCCTCAAACCATCCCTGCGTACCGTTTGGGATCTCAATGGCAACGCTGTCCGAATAGGTGTTACTCTGCCAGCCCCCTTTCCAGATCATATTGGCCCCCGAAACAGAAACGCGGACCGATATCCCCACAGGGTGCTCAGATGTATAGGTGATATACACCGGGACCGGGTGGTCGTACACGGGTCCATCACAGGCCGGGATCTCACATGATCCCGGAGTAAAATCTCTCTCCGGGAAAAAGAGCGGTTCATGGCCGACCGGGGTGCGGGTGTCGATTTCCGGGGCACTCGTTTCCATGACTGCAATAGTGACGGGCATGAGGACAGGGGTATCGCTGGTGTACTCGTGGCCGGGAACCAGGGTAGTCGGGAGAACAGTCGTGCCGGGCTCGATCGCGATCGGGTAACCATGGTATACGGGGACCATCCGGGCAGCCCTGATGGCGAGCATCGGTGTCCCGTTCTCCCTGACAACCGAAAGGTTCCAGTCCGGGGAGACACCATACGCCGTCCCGTTCAGCAGGGTTTCAATGAACAACGGGTTCGCATTCAGTTCGGGGACGGGAAGTAAAAGGGTCACGTTATCGATCGTAGCGGTGTAGGAAAGATCGATAGTATAGAAATAATTATGGCGCTCGCTCAGGCGGGCGGACTGATCGAACTGCCAGTTGACCCAGGCAAAGAACAGGACTGCCAGCAGGATGAAAACGAGGATGACAAGTGTCCGGCGTCTGACGGGTAACTGCTGTGTCATGGCTCAGTGTAGTTCTGGCTCCTGTACGTTCCCTTTCACATACGACACGATAGGGTTTGCGGGACGGGATCCCGTACGTATTACTGATCGGAAACGGCAAGCACAGAGGCTGCCACAGCATCAGTATGAAATCTGCAGGAATTGTGCATCAACAGCCCTGACGGATTTCCCGCAATGTTCCGGTTACTCCGATGGCCTTTCTGAATACCTCTGAATCAAATCGGCTGCACACAAACACGCAGTTTTAAAAAATGCAAGAAAAAGATTGTTATCTCCTGGTTATATCTTACCTGCAGCAGCAAAGCGCTTTGCGACCTTGTCCCAGTTCACGACATTCCAGAATGACTCGACAAATTTCGCCCGGTCGTTCTTGTAATCAAGATAATAAGCATGCTCCCAGACATCGAGAACCATCAGGATGGGACACCCGGGAAACACATTGGCATTATGTTTCTCAATCTGCATGATGATCGGTCTTCCTGTAAGATAACAATAGGTCAATGCTGCCCAGCCAGAACCCTCGGCGCTCGTCGCGGCTGTGGAAAACTCCTTTTTGAAGCGGTCGAATCCCCCGAACTCTGTATCGATAGCCTTTGCAAGTTCCCCTTTTGGCAATCCCCCGCCCCCTTTCCCGGCAGGGGCCATATTCCGCCAGAACATGTTATGGAGTTTAAACCCCCCGATATGGAACGACAACTCCTTTAAGGTCGCTTTCACATCAAAGTCAGTCTTCTCTTTGCGCGCCTTATCGAATTTCTCGAAGATTGCGTTGGCACCTGTCACGTATGCCTGGTGGTGTTTTGTATGATGCAGGGTCAGCTGTGCTTCAGAAATATACGGTTCAAGTGCCTTGTAGTCGTACGGCAGTTTGGGCAGTGAATACATCTTTCCTGGTTCCATGAACAAATACCTCCATAGAATTACAATTCATGAATAACCTGCTCCCTCTATTTTATTTATTGTATAGAACTCTGGATATGTCATCGCATGCCAAAAAAGACTTCAAAATAGGTGAGGTGTTAAGTTTCAGTCCAGTTTCAACGCGTTCCCTCATATCCATCTGCAAAAAATCAGAAAAGCATAATAATTTTCCTCACTGTTTCTGCGTACAAACACACCCTGGCAATTGCTAAGCATGCCATCAGCCGTACGGCGAGAAACCGAATCTGGATGCCTGCAGATGAAAATGGATGCCTTGCACCAGTGCGTTGCATTTATTCATATGGATTTGTGCCGAATCAAAAGTATAAAAAATAAAATAATGGAGAAAATCCCACATGCCCTCAGTCACGTGCAAAGACGTCGGAATCGATTGCCCGTTTGAAGCCCGGGGAACAACTAATCAGGAACTGATGAGAAAATTTATCGACCATGCCGAACCTGTTCATCATATGCACTATATTTCGGCAGATGTCATTTTTAAAGTGCAGAAAGCGATCAAAAAATAACCCTGTTTTCCAGAGCCCGTGTAGAAAATTCAAAACAGGCATATTCGCATTCTGTTGGCAGATCTCAGGTGCGCAATACCGGCCAATTCCGTATTTTATTGAGAATATCGATTATTTCCGTGCATGTCCAGGGAAAATTTCCTGAAGAATACGAATCTGTTTTTGTATTCCATCAATCTCTTCCTCCCGGCGAACATGTTTTTGCTGAAAAAGGTGCAAAAGAATCATCTTCGATTTCTGGAATATATGTCCTGATGCTCACGATATTTTGTGTGTTGTCGACAAAATAGCACATCGCTGAAATAATTGGTCTTCCCGAACCTTCCTCAACAAATGCTACATACCACCCGTCATCCGATTTTTCCGTTCGTATTGATTTGGGTGGCAACCGGTCACTGGGATATCCATTCATTTCGGGATATTCATTTTGAATAATCTGAACTGCTGTCACCTCGTCAATTGTTTCTTTCCCGGAACTTTTTGGCATTGATATAAACCATACAACGAACCCTGCACAGAGAAAAATAAGGAAAACTAACGTTATTATGAGAACTTTATCCTTCATACTAATTGCATGACTGTGTGAAATATTTATATCGGTCGTAAGGTACGGGCTATTTTCCGGAGATTAAAGGACAAATCCGGCAGGCTTCTGCTCCCGGGAGAAGAGCATTTTTGAAAAGCCCGAAACCGGCATGCATAATCCTCTCGTCTCCTGCTCCGCAGGGTCTCAAATCTCTACAATCTCGGCCGATCGCTTTACCGTATCGACGAGCGCCACGGTGCTCCTGCCGGTAAGGTGCCCGTACACTTCGCCGGGATTTACGATCAACAGGGGCCCATCCCTCCTGACCTCCGGCCGGTGGGTGTGCCCATAGACCAACAGATCGAGGGAACCGCAACCCGCAAGCGTCTCCATCAGTTCGCGGTCATTGCCGTGCAGGAGCGCAATCCTCATCCCACCTGCATCGATCCGGGCAAATGTTCCCGCGATCTTCATGTGGGGAAGCGCGGCCGATTTCCTTTCGAGCAGGGGGCGGTCCCCGTCATTGTTCCCGAACACACCCGTCAGGGGTGCCTCCAGTTCTTTCAGCGTATCGATCATGAACGGGGATATTAAGTCCCCGGCGTGCAGGACCTGCTCTACACCATCGTGGTTGAACATTGATACCGCTTTTCTCGTTTTACTAATATCATCGTGAGTATCAGACATGATGCCAATCAGCATTCCGTCCACCACGGTTCCTTCGACCGGTAGCCTGATAATGATTTCCGGGAACTCCAGTGTGTGGCAGAGAGATAAATTCGAAAACGGTATCCGAGCCTCCTCCCAGCATCAATTCTTCCCAGGTGCAGACAATCTGCATCAGAATCTGCCATTGCGATTCTGAAGCCATTTAATGTTCCGGTGAGCAATTCTTGGAATCACAATAGCATCTTCATAGCTGCAACTATGCCACAACAAGCATATAAGAAAGGTTCTCCCCGTCAATAAATACCCCATAATACCATGTGGCAGTTTTTCAAGCCGCGTTATTTGCGAAGTGATTGGTTCAGGTTATATTGAGCATTTCCCGTGCAAACTTTTTTGCATTATCCAGGTCTTCTTTGTTGGGATGGCCCCAGTTAACCAACAAAAATCTGCCCCTGCAGTGATAACTTCCCACGATGGTGGCACCCTTCTGTTTTAAAATATCCGCCATTGCACCGATCATTTTCTGACCCCCCGCGGGACTTCCCGAAGTGCCGAAAATGGCGACCTTGCGTCCCGAAAAGTTTCCGGACCCGATGAATTTCATCATCGCCTCACCAGGTTTGCCCCCATACGTCCCGCTTCCCAGGAACAGGATCCTTGCATCGCCCGGTGGTGATGTCGTGACATCCCCCGCCTGAATGCCCAGCTCTTCTGCAATGGCATCCGCCACTTTTCTTGTATTCCCACCCTTGGAATCAACTACTACAGAGACATCGGTCATATTTTCAAATGTATAGTTATCTGCTTTATAAATTATCCTGTCTCCAGGGAAATCCTTCCGTCGCTACGTTTTTATTACCTCCCGTCTCCGGTATGCACATGCAGCCCGGCATCTCAAGCTACTGTCTTATCGGGCGCCCGCTGGAAGAATCCCTCAATATCCTGTCGGGTGTCACAGACCTTATCGAGGTGATGGACGAAGGTCCCCATTTCATCACCGACCCGGCAGTCTTTGAGAGTTACTCGCAGGACTTCATCATTCACGCACCCTATCACGGGATGAATATAGCGAGCCTCTTCGACGCAATCCGCAAGGCGAGCGTTGAAGTGATGACCGATTGCTTTGCTGTCGCAGCGGAGATTGGAGCACCGGTTGTCATCCATCCTGGTTACTACGCATGGGAGAAGGAGAAGGGGAAGGCAGACCGGCAGTTTAAAAAATCCCTGCATGAACTCCGCGACACCGCAGTCGATCTTTCGCTCACGTTCTGGTTTGAGAATATGGGGGACATGAACTTCTTCAACCTGCGGACCCCGGGAGATATCGGGCTCATCGAGGACATCGGGTTTACCCTTGACACGGGGCACGCGAACCTCAATCACTGCCTGCCCGGGTTCCTTGAAACCAGGTTCTCCCACATGCACATTCATGACAACAATGGCAGAAAAGATACACACAGCGCGGTGGGAGAAGGCAACATCGATTTTTCCCCGGTGATTGCAGCGCAGCAGAAGACGGGAGCGACAGCCGTTCTCGAGGTGAAGGACTTTGATGGGGTCATCCGGAGCAGGAAAGCGCTGGATCGGCTGTGACAAAAGGAGATACTCCCTGGTTTATTGTTGGATTTTGATGCTCCCAAAACCGGTAATTTTGGAAAATTCTTATTTTCAGCTTCATTAAATGCAAAAGATCATATCCGCATTCTGTTCATGAAATAACCTTTTTAATATCGAAAAGTATACAGAAACGCACAGGCAGGCAAGGATAAGAAATGATAAACGAAAACGAAGACGCACAATATAAAAGGGTGAAATATGAACAGGAGCAATTTGAAGCCCATATAAAGACTTTGAAGGACTTCTTACAAGTGACCCTGGGGGATGTAGCGTCAGATAAGGGCCTTATTATTGCCGGTATAGTGGCTTTATACGAAGATATACGGGATGAAGTAACCCCCCCGCATGACGTTCAAATTGCATATCACCGCATTAAGGCTGATGCATCTTCCTTTATTGAAGGAGGATAGCGATGACTCCACTGCCAGGAGTTGAGGTAATAATCCGCAGTCCCGCTTTCATTTTTTGAAGTCCATATTTACGTTCTGTTGGCATGTCTCAATGACAGCATGGTATACTCTCAAAAAAAAGAAAAAATTGTCGTCAAAATAAAAAAAACGTGAAGATTACTTTTCATGTCACTTATAACGATAAAAAAATATTGGCACTAAAAGACATAGCACTTGGCAGGTGGAGGGAGAGGATAGAACTGGCAGCACGTAAGGCAAAGTCATCCTCAGAAATCACATATTACGACCAACCCGGGCTTACCTCTGTTTTAAAAAGAAATCGCGGGTTATGATGTCTTAAAATAAATTTTTCAGGTAGAGGGAACATCAAAGGTCATAATTGCGTTCTGGTGGAGAAAGTCCTGCCTGCGGGGAATAGTCAGATTAAACGAATGCCGTTATTTCAGGAGAGAGAACAAAAGGGTGATTGATGGTATTCAGCATTTAACCCATCCCCCATCCGGGGGAATTGAAGAATCCCACCTCGTATTGTTATAAAATGCCGCACGGACTGCCTGCATATTATTATTAATTCTTTTCAATCCCGCCGTTGTTAAATCATCCTTGGTTGCATATCTGAATACTTCACTTCTGAAACTTTTCGCGCAGTTGCCTGTTGGGATTGGGGTATGCTGCATGCAAATCGTAAACTCGTTATTCGTTATTGAATCTAGGATAACCGGAGTGTTGTTATAACATAATTCAATCGCGTCAAGAAATTTTCTGTCATATGTAGTGTCCTGTGTGGGTTTTTCGATTACTATTGGTACAGTTGACACTGGTGGAATCGGGGTCTGTACAATTGTTACAGTGGGCGTAAAATTGACATTCTTATCCTCGTTCATGCATCCAGCAGTTAATACAACAAGCAAAAGGGCAAGGAAGAAATATTTCATATTCCCCCTTTGATTTGACCGACGATATATTTTCTTACTTTGCATGATCCTGGTGTTCATAAGTGCGTTCTGCTGGCAGAAAATACAGCGGTCATACTATTCTTTTACTCAAAAAACACTCTTTTGAAAATACGACGGTACTAAAACGTGGAAACAGAATATTATCCAATCACAGAACTTTTCTATGGGTACCCTGGTCTTGTACGATTGGACAACACCCGGGTGTGGTCACCGCGTTACAACAACCGGACTGCTGATACCGATCTTTTAAAGGATAGCGGGAGTGGACGTCTGTCAGGAATTACAAAAGAAGAATCTCAAAAATATCTTTGAAAAACGCTTCATTAAAATAAATTATTGTTTATGATTTGTCTGCCGGGGTAATTGATTTGAAAATATAGTTATTTAAGTTGTAATACTTCTGGATATTTTCATTATCTGAAAGAAGCGCAAATTCATATGTGTGATGAATTGTTACGAAAGTTTTCTTTGTATATGCCAACGGATACTCGGCAGAACCTGCCGGTGCAGTCACGGTGAAAACTGAAGACATGGTGTTACCACTTTTAGCGTATTGATAATTTCCTACTGCCGAAGCTCCAATATCGGGATAATCTTTTGTAACCTGATTCTGTGCCCATTTTAAATCTGGATTAAGTATGAAATTACCATTAGTGCCATCCGTGAAATCAGAAATGAATGCAACAATTTTTTGTTCACCGTCTGCACTTGTGAATGTTACAATGCGTACTGCTTTTTTTAATTCAGCAAATTCATTAAAATCGAAAGGCCCGATTGTGTGTATCTCGGTCTGATAACACCTGTTTGCTTCGACTGATACGCAGTTGTATAAGATGAATGAAGATTTTGATATGTTCCAGGTTGAGGGGTAGTCAAGACTGAAGTCACTATCCGAGTAATGCGTGAATTGGATCTGGGAAACATCGGTTGGATCTGCTATTGGATTGGGTGTTGCGTTAACGGTAGCAACCGTTGTCGGAGGAATTGTTGTTGAAGGAACCGGTGGAGAAACGGTAGTTACTTTGGAAGTCGGTATTGCCGCAGGAATGACAGTTGTTGCAACAACCTGTTCAGGTGTATTACCACGTGTCTGAGTACAACCACTCAGGAAAGTCAGGCCTATTATCAAAAATGCCAATAACAAAACATCCCGGATCATCATGGTAAAATCCTTATTTCTCTATTTTAATGTTATTGTTTTCTGGGGCCTGAAACTTTAGAGTTCATAACCTTTTTTTTACCTACATATTCGCGTTCTGTTGGCAGATCGGGACGAATAGGATTTTGGGTCGACTCCACAAGAAAACTCTATTTTGAAAGGTTGTTTGCCACTTTGTTTGGAAGTTACTTTGAAAGTGTTAGGTAATTTGACATATACTTTAGAGTGACAGCGTGGCTGTACTGAACATTTTTGGTTGTGTGCTGAACTATGTTCTACCGGTGCTCATATCTTGTTTCAAAATTTGTTTCAAATTTTATTTTGTTGGAATGATTTTATTTATTTACGACTCTACAGGCCATTGGAGCGATGACTCCTATTCCTCCAATACACTACACTGTATGGATGAGCTCGCCGTGGATGAAACCCTGAGACAGATTCTGAAGAAACACCGAAGGACTGATGCGACCCACAGTCCCCTTTTCTTTTTATGACGTTCTCCAGATTTCATAATCCGTTTTGTCGATGATGATGTGTGTGGGATACATATCAGGGTACCCCATGAGGAAAAAAGATTCTCAAGACTACATTGGGGAGTTTAAAACATCGTGGGGTGGGAAAAATGAAGAGATCTGAATTACCGGAGATAATCGCCCGGCTCCCAAAAAGGATACAATGACGTACGATCAATTTACGCTATTGGGTAAAACAATAGCCAGGGATAATAAATTACTCCTTCATGTCTCTCGTGTTTCCATACTCCGTTGATTTTTATAATGGCTGTAACGCGTGAACTGGTTGCAGTAATTTCTCCGTCAGTCATTGGTAGAGAATTTTTTCCGTCACAGTGAGATATCGTTGTGTTCGGATTTTTACGACCCGCATCATTCCGATGCAGTGCCGGAGGGGCTCCACACTGGTCATCGCCCTCGCGCAGCTGCCTGCAGATATCGCACGTGCGTTGCACGAGGTTGACTTTTTTCCCGTCCTTTAAATCTTCTGCAAGATGTTCGATCGATCGTTTCACATCGCTCTCGAATTCGATGCGGTACCCGCGTTTTCCCGCCGGGTACTGGGAGACCGCTGAAGGAGCGATCTCAAGAATTCGTGCCGCTTCTATAAGGACACACCGCATTTCACCAGTGTAACGGCAATCGCCGCCCGGATCGGGGGCAGTACATCCCACACAATTCTCTGACAGGGAGATTCCATCACCATCACAACCTTTTTATTTTTAAAACTGCGAAATAATATATTACATTCACAATTGTGAATATACTTCCGGATTACAAAAATATAATGGTTCACCACACGTACTCGAAATAATTGCGGAAAGGGATTATGGCAGAGAAACGCGCAATATACCTGGATCATGCCACAATCAGACCGGTAAAACCTGTTGTGATGCACGCAATGAGACCTTCCTATTCTGAACATTTTGGAAATCCCTCCCCAATATATGGCATAGCCCGGGAATCAAAGAAAGCGATCGAGACTGCCCGGGCACAGGTGGTCTACGACACAGAACGCTTGGAATGGAGAAAAAGACGGGAGGTGTACCAGAATGAACGGTGAACCAACGAAAAAATCAACCACCTATACGGTTCCGATCGGACCCGTGCACCCGGCCCTGAAAGAGCCGGTCATGTTTACCTTTGAGATGGAAGGAGAAGTGGTCAGATCGGTGGACTTTGCACCCGGTAATGCTCACCGGGGCTGCGAATGGATGGGTATGAGGAGGAATCCGGTCCAGATCCTCTACCTTTCCGAAAGGATATGCGGCATCTGCGGGATTGTGCACTCGCTCACATTTGCACTGGCTGTAGAGCAGATTGCCGATATTGAAGTCCCCCTCCGGGCCGATTATATCAGGACAATAATGCTTGAGCTCGAGCGGATCCAGTCACACCTCCTGTGGGCTGGGGTAGCCGCTCATGAGCTCGGGTTCGACTCCCTCCTTTACTTTACATGGAAGGTGAGGGAGCAATCGCTGGACCTTCTTGAGAGCATCGGCGGAACAAGGATTCACTTCGGGATGATCCAGGTCGGGGGGGTCCGAAGGGATATCGGTGACGGCCAGCACTCCGCAATTGAACAGTGCTTAGCCTATTACCGGGGGTTGATTGACAAGATAAAGACTGTATTTTTAGATGACAGCACAATACGTATGCGGTGCAGGGGCCACGGTCTTTTAAGTTACCGGGATGCCCAGCTCCTCTCTGCAGTCGGCCCGACCGCACGGGCATCAGGAGTCGCCATGGATGTCCGGCACGATTACCCCTTCTGCGCCTATGGTGACCTCGATGTAAAACCCGTTCTCCCCCCGGCGGAATTCGGGGGGCCTCACGGGGATGTATATGACCGGATTCTCGTGAGGATCCTTGAGATCGCCCAATCTATCGATATTATCCAGCAGTGCCTGGATAATCTGCCCGCTGGGGAGATCCTCTGGGAGAAGAAGCTGCCCAAACTGCTGCTCACGTTAAAAAAGGCACAGGGGGAGGCAGTCAGCAGGGTGGAGGCCCCGAGAGGTGAATGCATGCACTATGTCCGCATGGATGGGCACGAGGCCCCGGCGACATGGAAGGTGAAAGCCTCCTCCTACAGCAACCTGATGTCCTGGATCCCCATGCTCAAAGGCGAGCAACTGGCAGATATTCCCATCATCGTCGCATCCATTGATCCCTGCGTGTCCTGTACGGATCGTGTGACAATTATA
>Ga0326726_10005066_pt1 | contig 11972 bp, 8 predicted proteins | sample MHFenrmetagenome_2_FD_207603 | JGI IMG/M metagenome (GOLD analysis project Ga0326726, IMG submission 207603) | Lab enriched peat soil microbial communities from Michigan Hollow, Ithaca, NY, United States - MHF15MN | ecosystem: Environmental > Terrestrial > Soil > Wetlands > Peat | place: USA...
AATTCTTTTTCCGCTTCCCGCGAAGCCGCCTTCGCCGCCTCCTTGAGCGAGATCTTTTCCCCGTTGCTGCGGTCTGTACGCCGCAGCAGGGAACGCAATCCCCCCATGGCCAGCGATTCGTCGCCCAGCGCCACGATGGCTCGAGCCGCATCTTTCAGTTCGCGAATGTTCCCTGGCCAGTGGTACTCCAGGAAGAAACTCTGGGTCTCGGGGCTGAGAACGGGCACCGCGCGCGAAAAATCATGAGCCGCCGCCGAGAGAAACCAGTCCAGCAGGATGGGAACATCTTCCTTCCGCTGGCGCAGCGGGGGCAGCCGCAAACAAACGCCGCTGATTCTGTAATAAAGATCTTCGCGGAACTTCCCCGCCTTCACTTCCCCTTCCAGTTCGCGCGATGTCCCGCAAATAAAACGCGGAACCCGCACCGATCCCTCGCCACCCGAAGCGATCTGCCGTACCAGCTCCGCCTGGGCCGAAGAATCCAGGTCTCCGACATCCTGCAAGTAAACCGTTCCGCCTTCGCCTTGCCAACGCGCCAGCAGATCCTCGGTGGCTTCGTGGCCATGACACACGTGAAAAGGTTCCGAGGCCCGGCTGGAGAGCGCATGGATGCGCGCGGCGGCGGCTTGTTTGCCCGATCCGCCCTCCGCCACGACCAGCACGGGGACGTCGTTCTGCGACAACTCGCGGATCACTGCCTCCACTGTGCGCATACCCGAGCTGACGCTCTCCCGCCAGACGCGGGCCGAGCCGTTATGCGCGGTGACGCTGCTGACCAGCATTTCGGAGCGTTCAGTGTCCATCTGTTTGTTCTGTTCCGGGAACAGGGGGGTTGCGTCCTCGGATAAGACCGTATCCCAGCTCAGAGCACACTCAGTGCCATCCGAGCCCATGAGACCGACAGTCGGGGGGATGAATACCTTACTTATTTTTCAATCACTTGCGACTCGGTCCTGCACTTTCTATCGCGTGCTACCTTACCACCCCTTGCGGACAAATGGGAAACTTTTTTCCCATTTTATCCGGAACAGCCCCGGAGAATCCGCCCATCGATTAGGGAGGTAAGCCCATAACCCATTGGAAAAACTGGGGATCTGTGAGGATCCATTTCAGACAGCGGCCTTGGCCGCCTTCCGAGTACCTGACTGGGAAGTAGTTTTCCGTGTTTTCCCCTGCGCTCAGCCAAGATTGTTGAGCTGGGCTGACCAGGAACACCGAGTCATTGGGGATTGTCGTTACACCGCGATCTGGTTTGCACCCGCCCAAGCTTTTCGCATATTCTCAAATCCAACGCGCCATGGGTGACTCAGCGCAGGTAGCCCCCCTGGTTGTCCGGAAACAGAGTGGGGTTTTGTCGGGGTTGCCCTGGTGGCAGGGCGCGACGCTTCTGCTGCTGTTGGTCTGGCTCTATGGTTCCATCCTGTTCCGCCTGGGCCTGCAGTGGAAGAACGATCCGAACTTTTCGCACGGGTTTTTCGTTCCCGTTTTCGCTCTATTTGTTCTCTGGAAGAATCGGAACCGCCTGAAAAGCATCAAACCCGCACCCTCCTGGAGTGGACTTCCGCTGATCGTCGGCGGACTCGCCCTCCTGATCCTGGGAGACTTCGGCGCCGAATTATTTCTTTCGCGCGTGTCCCTGCCGATTGTGCTGGCAGGCTTGATCGTCCTGTTTCACGGGTGGCCGTTGTTTCGTGCGGTTTTATTTCCGTGGGCCTTCCTCTTCCTGATGATTCCAATCCCTGTGATCCTGTTCCAGAAGGTCACCTTTCCACTGCAGATTCTGGCATCGAAGCTGGCCAGCGCGGCCCTCCCCATATTGGGCGTGGTGGTTCACCGCGAGGGAAATGTGATCAATCTGGCAACCATGCATCCCCTGCAGGTGGTCAGCGCCTGCAGCGGAATTCGTTCTCTGCTCTCGTTGGTGACGCTGGCGATCATCTATGGCTATCTCATGGACGATCGAAAATGGGTTCGCATCGTGCTGACGATGGCCGCTGTTCCGATTGCCCTGGTGGCGAATAGCTTTCGTGTGGTTGGGACAGGACTTGTCTCGCTGTGGGATCCGGCGAAAGCCGAAGGCTTTTTTCATAGCTTCGAAGGGTGGTTGATCTTTGTCGTCTCGTTGATGATGCTTTTCGCGGTGCACGGCCTGATCACTCGCATCTGGAGGCCGCCCCAGGAAGTGAGGCACGCATGAAGGCTTCATCCTTTCGTTTCATGGTCGTTGCCTTTGTCCTGGCAGTCACTGCCCTTATGCTGAGGGCGAGGCCCAACAATGAGGTCTTCCCGCCGCGTACACCTCTGAGTTCGCTCCCCACCCAGCTGGGCGCATGGGTCGGGGAGGATATCGGCATCGATCAGCAAACCCTCGACATCCTGGGAGCGGGCGAGTTCCTCAACCGCAACTATGCGAAACCCGGCGAGCCGCAAAACTGGGTCGACCTGCTCATCGCCTATTACCCGAGCCAAAAGCCGGGGGACACCAGCCACTCTCCCAATCACTGCCTGCTGGGAGCGGGATGGACGCCGGTCCAGCGGGAAGTTGTGCAACTGTCGCGCGCCGACGGAGCTTCTTTTCCTGCCAACCGCGCGGTCTGGGTCACTTCCAAGGGGGAACGGGAATTAGTGGTCCATTGGTTTCAAGCCCACGACCGGGAGGTGGCCAGCGAATATCTGTCCAAGTACTACCTGGTCGCCGATTCCATTCGGATGAATCGCAGTGATGGAGCGCTGGTCCGCCTGATCACGCCCATGTCCCGCAGAGAAACTCCCGAGGCAGCCCAGGCCCGCCTTCTGGGCCTTGGATCTCAGCTCATTCCGATTCTGAACAATTACATACCGCGCTGACACGAGGATTTCGATCTTCAGGAATGAATCTGGACAGTGGTGCTTCTAGGCTCCCGGGCACGCGAAAAAGCAACTGGCAGGAAGCGTACCAGGTCGGTTGCGACAAGAGACTGCTCGCCCAGTTCTTCGGATGCCAGGTCCCCCGCCAGCCCATGGAGATAGACCGCGAGAGCGGTCGCATCGAGCAGGCGCCGGGGATGTTGCGCGATCAGGCCAGCCACCATTCCGGTCAGGACGTCTCCAGTCCCCCCGGTGGCCATTCCCGGATTGCCGGTTGGATTCACCCAAACTTCGCCGTCCGGTGGTGCGATCAAAGTACGATGTCCCTTCAGGACGACAACCAGTTCGTGCTCGCGGGCGAACTTCCTCGCGACTTCCACCCGGTTGGCCTGAATCTCCGCAATGCTTAACCCGGTCAACCGTGACATCTCTCCCGGATGCGGTGTGATCACGAGGCTTCGTCCACGGCCCTTCAAACTCGGAGCTACACCCTCGAACGCGTTCAACGCATCCGCATCCAGGACCATCGGCGTCTCGTACTTCTGTACGACTCTTCGCACCAACTCAGCCGTCTCGCGATGACGGGAGATTCCCGGACCAATCGCCAACACGGTCTTGCGTTCGACCAGCGCATCCATTACTCCTGATTCCAGCGACCGCAAGGAAATCGTGCCAGCATCCGTTTCGTCGAGCGATTCAGTCATGACTTCGGGATGGAATCCAGCCACGGTCGACAACACGGAACGCGAGGTCGCTACCGTGGCAAGGCCGGCGCCCGCCCGCAGCGCCAAAAATCCCGCCATGGCTGCCGCGCCCGCCTTGCCCAGCGATCCGCCGATAACGAGCACATGTCCATAGCTGCCCTTGTTGGCGTCGCGCTGGCGCGGCGCCAGCAGCGAAACAAAATCTGCCGGAGTGCTCAGATGAAGGCCCAGCCTGGAGACAATCGCCTCGGGCGGCGAGCCGATCGGCGCAATCACGGTCGCACCGTCCGTCAATCCCGCAAAGACGTGAGCCGGGCGCGGAGCGGTAAAGGTCACGACCGCATCCGCTCGGACGATCGCCCCCGTCTGCAAATGCATTGTATCGGCATCAGCGCCGGAAGGGATATCAACGGCAATCACCGGGACTCGGCTGTCATTCATTTTGCGGAACGCGGCCGCGTAGAGTGAGCTCACGGGCGGCCGAAATCCGGTGCCGAGGACGGCATCCACGATCAGGTCTGCGGCGAATATGGGCGCGGCATCGGCTGAGTCAAGTCCCTCCGCATCGCGCACGACGAGCGGCAAAATGGCAAGCTTCTGAAACATGGCAGCTGCGTCGCCACGAAGCTCTTCGGGACCACACAGCAGCAAAACTCTTACCACGCGGCCGGATTCCGCCAGTTGGCGCGCCACCACGAAGCCGTCACCGCCGTTATTTCCCTTCCCGCAAATTACGCTGATGCGCCGTGCTTGGGGGTAGTCCGCGAGGATAAACCGACTGACGGCAGCCCCTGCATTCTCCATAAGTGTGAGCGAGGGCACGCCGAAGCGTTCCGAAGTCGCGCGATCGATCTCCCGCATTTCCGCCGCGCTTACGATTTTCATAACCCCATCTTCATCATCTCGACCCGGCCATTTGTTCGAGCTTCCGGAGTTGCTGCGGTTCCCCCATTGCAATCAGAAAGTCGCCCGGTTCGATGCGGTCGTCGGGGGAAGGATTGAAGCGCATGCCTGCTTCGCGCTTGATGGCTAGCACGATGACGCCGCGATCCTGGCGGATGCGCGAACTCTCGATCGTCTTACCGGCAAACTGGCTTTTCGGGGTAATCGGCACCTCCCCGATCTCAAGGTCAATGCCGAGATGGGTCGTGGCGGTATCGAGAAAACTTACGACATGCGGCTGCAGGAAGGATTGCGCGATGCGCTGGCCTGCGAAAATATACGGCGAAACTACGGAATCGGCGCCCGCGCTGAGCAGGTGTTTCTCCGCCATCTCCTCGCTGGCTCGCGCAATGATGCGCAAGTGCGGATTCAACGTGCGAGCGGTGAGCACAATGTAGATGTTGGTCGCGTCCGTGGTGGTCGCGGCAACGAGTCCTCGGGCATGTTCGATGCGCGCGTCGCGCAAAGTCTGCTCCTGGGTGGCGTCGCCCACCTGGATCAGCCAATTCTCACTTGAGAACTTCTGCGCCTTGGCCTCGTTGTGTTCAATGATGACGAAGGGCACAGGCCGCCGGGCCAGTTCCCGGGCGGCGCTGCGGCCGACGCGTCCCGCGCCGCAGATGATGTAGTGATCCGTGAGCCGGCCAATCTCGCGCTCCATGCGCCGCCTTCCGAAGAAGTGTTGCAGCTCGAATTCTAGCAAAGCCTGGGTGGCCGACCCGATCGCCAGAAACACCAGCGAGACGCCGCACAGGATGATTCCCACGTTGAACAGGCGTCCCGCGTGCGACAGCGGATGCGTCTCCTGGTATCCAATCGTGGTCAGGGTTGTGATGACCATGTAGAAGCCGTCGAACCATGGCCATCCCTCGATGTAGTGAAAACCAGCCGTGCCCAGAGCGATGACAAGAAGGAGCGCGCCGATCAGCACCTTGAGATTGCGGAGAGTCTTCATCCTTCACAGCCCGGGTAGGCAGATCTTCCCGCGCGAACACGCGAGTATAGCTCCTGCGGGCGGGGAGCGCAGTGCCAACATCCTCTCTGCCTTCCCGTCATCGCGAGCCGCCGGAATGCGACTCGTTACTCGCCACTCGCCACTTGCGACTGTCATACTGACTCACAACTCCATGAAGCTCTCCGTCGTAATGCCGGTTTACAACGAACGCGCCACCTTGCGTGAGGTCATCGCAAAGGTCCTGGCCGCGCCGATCGAGATCGAGCTGCTCTGCGTCGACGACGGTTCGCGCGATGGCTCGCGTGAGATTCTCGCCGAACTCCAAAGCCAGAGCCCCCAAATCCATGTGCTGTTGCAGCCGCACAACATGGGCAAAGGGGCGGCCCTCCGGCGCGGCATTCAGGAGGCAACCGGCGACTTCGTCATCATTCAGGACGCTGATCTCGAATACGACCCATCCGAATATCCTCACCTGCTGGAACCACTCATTCAGGGCAAGGCTGACGTGGTCTTCGGATCACGCTTTCTTGGCGGGGGCCCGCATCGCGTCCTGTACTTCTGGCATTCCGTCGGCAATTGGCTGTTGACTCTGCTTTCCAATTGCCTGACGAACATCAATCTCTCCGACATGGAGACGTGCTACAAAATCTTCCGGCGCGAAGTGATTCAGTCAATTCCGATCGAGGAAGACCGCTTCGGCTTCGAACCGGAGATCACCGTGAAAGTTGCCCGGCGAAACCTGCGCATTTACGAGGTCGGAATCAGCTACTGGGGACGCACCTATGAAGAAGGCAAGAAGATCGGCTGGAAAGATGGCGTGCGAGCCCTGTATTGCCTACTGAAATATTCCATGAAAGAGCCCAGGGCCAAAGCTGCGTCATCACAGGCAGCCTCGGCCCCGGACTAGTCCACAATTTCCTGACGAAAACTCGGCGGCGTCCCCTTAGTGGCGGGACCCCTTGTGCCGCAACCGTCCTTTGTAAGGATCGGCGCCCTTGCTGCTCTTGCTCCCATGGTTGTTGCCGGCGGCCGCGAAATGGATCGGAGGATTCGCATCTTTTTTCTCCCCCTTCAGGGCCGGCGAAAGGCGGGTCGGCTTACTGCTGGTAGCCTTCCGCGACGCTGACGCCTTGGCGCCCGATTGTTCCACCCGCCGCAATTCTTGCGAAGTGGAGGCGTGCGAATTAGGCGCTGCCTTGACCCCTGGCCCTGCACTCTTCTTGGGCTTTTCTTCCGTATACGACGGCTTCGCCTTGGGTTTCTGATGCTTCTGCGCTCCCGCCGTCGCGGTCAGGACCGCCAGCATCAATGCTAGAACCAATGAGAATCTCATCTTTGTCCCCTGCTCCGACAACATCCATACCGGCGGGTGCACGCACCTTGCCAACCCCCGCCTTGATGCCAGCTATCTTAACCCACTCCCCGGAAAAACCACTCCCAGCCAACCCCTAGAAACGAACCGAACATAAGCTTCCCAGGTCGTTAGCAGTGGTCGAAGTCCAATTCCCAAGACCGGAATACCCGACCAATAGGAAAATGTTTGCACTTTTCGAGGGGCGCTACCTTCCAAAGATTATGCTCCGACCGGCCGATTCTGCCGCCTGGCAGAGCCACCATCTTGTAATGGAGAATGCACTTCCGACACCTAGCGCATTTTTCAGCGGCAAGAATACAATCAGCCGGCACAACTCAGCAGTAAGGTCAGCGTACACATCCCCCACCGTGGAACGCACTCACGGTTGTGTAGAGGCTGTCGTGTTTTTGGCAATTTCGCTGTGGTCTGGCTGCACCAAATCTGGCGTTTCATGGCGTGCCGACGGCCAGGTACGGGTGGACATCCCATCCACCGTCCTTCCGCCCATTTCGCATGTAGCACCGCGGTACTCCCTTTCGGCCCTAACCAGGAGCGGGGAACCATGGTGTTGGGCCCGATTCCCCATCCGTAGTAGTCCTTTCGAAATCTACGAGTTCCAGTTACCGGCAGCCACAATAGAAGGGCTGGAGCACTAGGTGTCACAAGGTTCCAGTGACCTGAAATCCCCCGCCGTAGGCATCCGATACGGCTTATTGAGGTCGGCACCCTTGAAAGCTAAATCGCCGCGCCACACTCGGATCAGCATCCTTCTAATTGCTTTCGCTCTACTTTCGCTGACCGGTTGCCAGTTGCTCGGAGGTAAGCAGGACGCAGTTAACGATTCCGTCGTTCTGGGCAGTACCAACCTGGATTTCGGCAAGGTCGCAGTCGGCAACACCAAGTCCATGCCGAACACGCTGACGAACTTCAAGACCTCCAGCGTGACCATCGTTTCCATCGCCGGCCTGGACGCGAATTTTCAAATCAGTGGAATCACTCTCCCACTGGTTCTCGGCCCAGGACAGGAGTCTCAATTCTCGGTCCAGTTCCAACCCTCGGCGGAAGGCACTAAGTCCCAGACCATCTCCTTCGGTGACAATCAGCAGTTCCTGGCTTCCATGACCGTCACTGGTGAGGCGGTCGAGCAGGGACAGCTCACGCTGAACCCTTCGGCGGTTAACTTCGGAAATGTCAAGGTCGGCGCGAACCAGACCACGAACGTGACCATGTCCAATAGTGGCGCGACCGATCTCACCATCACCCAGGCCACCCTGAGCGGAGCTGGTTTCTCGATGAGCAATATCGCGTTGCCACTCACGCTGCACCCGGGCGGAACGTCTTCGTTCAGCGTGACGTTCGCGCCCACAGGCGCCGGCAACTTTACCGGCAGTGTCTCGTTTACCACCGACTCGGCTGCCCAAGCTAAGGCCCAAGGCAAGGCCCGACGGGTGGGCAAGGCTCAGGCACAGGCCGATACGGTTGTCCTGCAATTGAGCGGAAATGGCGTCACGGCGGGAACCCTGAGTGCGAACCCGACCAGCCTGGCGTTCGGTAGTGTGCAGGTGGGAACCAGCAGCAGCAAGTCCGAAACGCTCACCAACACCGGCGGATCCACGGTTACCATCTCGCAGGCGAACGTCACGGGGGCGGGCTTCTCGGTGAGCGGACTGACGTTGCCCGCTACGGTTGCCGTCAATCAGAGCATTACATTCACCGTGAAGTTCGCGCCGACGGTTACCGGCACTGTCAACGGCAACCTGGCGATTATCTCGGACGCGTCGAACTCGCCTCTCAATATTTCTCTATCCGGCACCGGAGTCGCCGCCGGCCAGTTGATCGCGAATCCAACCAGTCTAGCCTTCGGCAACGTTCAGATCGGCACCAGTAGCAGCAAGTCAGAAACGGTCACCAATAACGGTGGAACCGCCGTCACGATCTCGCAAGCCAATGTTCCGGCCGCCTACTCGGTCAGCGGATTGGCTTTGCCAACAACCCTGGCTCCGAGCCAAGGCGTAACGTTTACGGTAACGTTCAGCCCCACGGCAGCAGGCTCAGCCAACGGGACGCTGGCTATCGTTTCCGATGCGCCCGGTTCCCCGCTGAACATTGGCCTCACTGGAAACGGCGTTACACAGGGCCAACTCACGCCCAACCCCGCCAGCTTGAGTTTCGGGAATGTCCAGGTCGGAAGTTCGAAGACACTCACCGAAACCCTGACCAACTCGGGCGGATCGAGCCTCACGATTTCGGCAGCCTCGGCCAGCGGTGCCGGCTTCAGCCTCAGCGGACTGACCTTGCCGATGACGCTCAATGCGGGCCAGAGCACGTCGTTTTCCGTGCAGTTTGCACCCACCGCCACCGGCAGTGTAAGTGGAAATATCAACATCACGTCCAACGGCGCCAATCCCAACCTGAACATTCCAGCTTCCGGAAACGGTGTAACGCCCGGGGCGTTGTCCCCCAATCCCGCCAGTCTCTCGTTTGGCACCGTTCAGGTGGGCAGCAGCGCGAGCTTGTCGGAAACGCTGACCAACACGGGTGGATCGAACGTCACCATCTCGCAGGCCAATGTCACTGGCGCAGCCTTCTCGGTCACCGGACTGGCGCTGCCGACGACTCTGACCCCGAGCCAGAGCGTAACCTTCACAGTCAAGTTTTCGCCTACTGCCGCAGGCAACATCAGCGGCAACCTGGCGATCGTCTCCGACGCGCCCGGCTCGCCTTTGAATATCGGGCTTTCCGGCGTGGCCGTCGCGCCCGGCGCTCTGACTGCTAACCCGAGCAGCGTTAACTTTGGAAACGTAGTCATCGGCAACAGTTCAAGCGTGTTGGTCACAGTCACGAACACGGGTGGCGTTGCGGTAACGATCTCGGCGGCCGCCGCAACCGGCACTGATTTCAGCTTTACTGGTCCGAGTCTGCCCGTAACTCTCAATGCGGGACAGAGCACCACTTTCCACGCGATCTTCTCTCCAACGGCCGCGGCAAGCCGTAGCGGCACGCTGACCATCAGTTCGGACGCGAACAATCCGTCGCTTGGGATTCCGCTGACCGGAGTTGGCGTTACACAGGGCCAGATCACGCCTAATCCGGCCAGCTTGAGCTTCGGCAATGTCGTGATCGGAACTTCGAAGACTCTGACCGAAACCCTGACCAACTCGGGCGGATCGAGCGTCACGATTTCCGCAGCCTCAGCCAGCGGCGCCGGTTTCAGCCTCAGCGGACTGACCTTACCGATGACGCTGAACGCCGGCCAGAGCACGTCCTTCTCCGTGCAGTTTGCGCCCACTTCCGCAGGAGCCGCCAGCGGCAACGTGAGTATCACTTCCGACGGCGCCAACCCGAACCTGAGCATTCCGCTAAATGGAACCGGCGTAACACCCGGAACGCTCTCTGCCAATCCCACCAGCCTGTCGTTTGGCAACGTTCAGGTGGGCAGCAACGCCAGCCTGTCTGAAACGCTGACCAACACGGGAGGCGCGAACGTTACCATCTCGCAGGCCAACGTCACCGGAGCGGGCTTCTCTGTAACTGGACTGACGCTGCCCGTTACCCTGACGCCGAGCCAAGCCGTAACGTTCTCGGTGAAGTTTGCTCCGGCGGCCGCAGGCGCGGTCAGCGGTACCCTGGCGATCATTTCCGATGCTTCCAATTCCCCTCTGAATATTTCTCTAACAGGAACTGGCGTCACGCCGGGACAGCTCACGCCCAACCCCGCCAGCTTGAGCTTCGGGAACGTGGTGGTCGGAAATTCGAAAACGCTCACCGAAACCCTGACCAACACAGGCGGATCAAGTCTCACGATCTCGGCCGCTTCCACAAGTGGCGCAGGGTTTAGCATCAGCGGACTGACCTTGCCCCTAACCCTGAATGCCGGTCAGAGCACGTCTTTCTCCGTGCAGTTTGCGCCGGCGTCTGCCGGCGCGGCCAGTGGCAACGTCACCATCACCTCCAACGGAGGCAATCCCACCTTGAACATCCCGGTTTCAGGAACCGGGGTGGCGCCAGGAACGCTATCCGCCAATCCGGCCAGCCTGTCCTTCGGCAATGTTCAGGTGGGGAGCAGCGCGAGCCTGTCTGAGACCTTGACTAACACCGGCGGAGTCAATGTCACGATTTCACAAGCGAACGTCACCGGCAGCGGGTTCTCGATCAGTGGCCTGACCCTGCCAGCAACCCTGACTCCCGGCGGGAGTGTGACGTTTACGGCGAAATTCGCTCCCACAGTCACCGGCGCCGCCAGCGGCACCCTGGCGATTACTTCCGATGCCGCCAACTCGCCCTTGAATATTCCAATGTCCGGCAACGGCACCCCGCTGGGTCAATTGTCGGTTTCTCCAGCGACGCTCAACTTCGGCAACGTGGTGGTGGGCGCGAGCTCCGCGCTGAGCGGCACTCTGAACGCAACCGGCGCGTCGGTGACCGTCACTTCCGGCAGCACCAACAGCAGCGAGTTCGTGCTTTCCGGGATCACCTTCCCAAAGACGATCGCGGCTGGACAGTCGGCCACCTTCACCGTCACCTTCACTCCGAACGCGACCGGCACTGCCAGCGCCAATCTCACCTTCGTGAGTAACGCTTCGAACTCACCCACAGTCGAGTCGCTCACCGGCAACGGTCAGGCGCCCCAACCGCACAGCGTGGACCTGACTTGGAACGCCAGCCAGACGCAGGGCGTCGTCGGATACAACATTTACCGTCGCGATCCATCTGGCTCGTACTCGTCGCCCCTCAACGGGTCACAGGACGCAAGCACTGCCTACACTGACAACACGGTCGTCGCCGCTCACACCTACTTCTACGTGGTCAAAGCTGTGGATGGAAACGGCGTGGAAAGCGGACCTTCCAATGAAGTGCAGGCGGTAGTTCCGTCGCCCTAGGGTTAGACGACAGGAAGGTGTTTGCCGCCGCTTGTGGTTTCGTCGAAAGGCGTGTAGAGCGGTCTCTCTGCCTTACTTGCTTTCATTCTGATCGCCAATTTCGCGATCGGATTGTTGCCCTTCCGCATCTCAGTCGTCTTCCGGATGCAATTCAAGCTGGTGATCGATCGCGCGCCGCTCTTTCGGACTCTGCGGGGGCAAATTGCGGAGTTCCAGACGGTGCGCCGGGGTATTTGCTGAAAAATTGAACGCATCCATCAAATTATTCGCGTTTGCGTCTCGCCCCGTCA
>Ga0326726_10005067_pt1 | contig 11971 bp, 10 predicted proteins | sample MHFenrmetagenome_2_FD_207603 | JGI IMG/M metagenome (GOLD analysis project Ga0326726, IMG submission 207603) | Lab enriched peat soil microbial communities from Michigan Hollow, Ithaca, NY, United States - MHF15MN | ecosystem: Environmental > Terrestrial > Soil > Wetlands > Peat | place: USA...
GGCAGCGCCGGCCTCGTCGGCTCGGAGGCCGCCGTGCACTTCGCGGCGCGCGGCTATCGCATAGTCGGCGTCGACAACGATCTGCGCCGGCGGTTCTTCGGCGACGCGGCCTCGACGGCTGGAAACCTCGCGAGGCTGCGCGAGCGGCTTGGATCGAGCTACACGCACGTCGCCGCCGACGTCAGGGATCTCGACGCGCTGGCCGGCGTGTTTCGGGAGCATGCGTCCGGCCTTCGCGCCGTCATCCACACGGCGGCGCAGCCGTCCCATGACTGGGCGGCGACCGAGCCGCACGTGGATTTTGCCGTCAACGCGACGGGGACGCTGAACCTCCTCGAGCTCGCCCGTCGCCATTGCCCGGATACCCCATTCGTCTTCACGTCGACGAACAAGGTGTATGGCGACACGCCCAACCAGTTGCCGCTCGTCGAGCAGGAGACGCGGCTCGATCTCCCGCCCGCGCATCCGTTTCACCGGGGGATCGACGAGTCGATGAGCGTCGATCGCAGCATGCACAGTCTGTTCGGCGTCTCCAAGACGGCGGCGGATCTGCTGACGCAGGAATACGGGCGCTACTTCGGCATGCCCACTGTGTGCTTCCGCTGCGGATGCATCACGGGCGAGCATCATGCCGGAGCCGAACAGCACGGCTTTCTGGCGTATCTGATGAAGTGTGCGGCAACGGGACGGCCGTACACGGTGTACGGCTACGGCGGCAAGCAGGTGCGCGACAACGTGCACAGCGGCGATCTCGTCGCGATGTTCGACGCGTTCATCGAAGCGCCGCGCTGTGGCGAGGTGTACAACGCGGGCGGCTCCCGGGCCAACAGCTGCTCGCTCGTCGAAGCCATCGAGCTCTGCCAGCAGATCGTTGGAGCGCCCCTGCGGATCGCGGGATCCGATCGCGCGCGGGCGGGCGATCACAAGTGGTGGATCACCGACGTCCGCCGCTTCGAGAGCCACTATCCGGCGTGGTCGCCCCGCTGGACGCTGGCGGATGTGCTGCGCGCCATGTTTTCGGAAAATGGCGCGCGGTGGCGGCGCGAGGCCGTCGACTCCGGAGCGCCGATCCGCCCGTGAAGCTGCTCATCACGGGCGTCTGTGGATTCGTGGGCAGCACGCTCGCGACATTCTTCAAGGATCATGTCCAGGGCTGCGACATCTGGGGCATCGACAGCCTCGTCAGGAAGGGCAGCGAGACGAACGTCGAGCCCCTCACCTCGCAGGGCGTGCGGTTCATTCATGGCGACGTTCGCACCCAGGCGTCGTTCGACGAAGTGCCGCGCGTCGACTGGGTGATCGACGCGGCCGCCAATCCGAGCGTGCTTGCCGGCGTCGCCGGGTCGTCCGGGCCGGCCGACGTCGTCCACGAGCAAATCGTGGGCGCCCTCAACGCGCTCGAGTTCTGCCGCCGCCGCTCGGCCGGCATCATCTTCCTCAGCACCAGCCGCGTGTACTCGATTCGATCGCTCTCGGCGCTGTCGCTTGGCGTATCTGGCAACGCGTATGAGCCGGCCGTCGCTCGCGGCGACGTGTCGGCCGCCGGCGTCACGGAATCGTTTTCGACGGAGGCGCCGTTGTCGATCTACGGCGCCGCCAAGCGAGCGGTGGAGCTCCTCGTGGCCGAGTATCACGCCACGTTTGGCGTCCCGGCCTGGATCAATCGGTGCGGCGTGCTGGCGGGTGCCGGACAGTTCGGGTACGACCAGCAGGGCATCTTCTCGTACTGGATTCACGCGTTCCGGCGGCGCGCTCCGCTGAAGTACATCGGCTTCGGCGGCCACGGTTACCAGGTGCGCGACTGTCTGCATCCGCGCGATCTGGCGACGCTCGTGGAGCGGCAGATGACCGTGCCGCCGGTCGCGGGCGAGCCGATCACGTTCAACGTCAGCGGTGGCCGCGACGGCGCGATGTCGCTGCGTTGCCTGACGGAGTGGTGCGAGACGCGGTTCGGCCGTCACGCGATCGGCAGCGACAGCGATGATCGCCCGTTCGACGTGCCGTGGCTTGTGCTCGACAGCGCCGCGGCGCAACGTCGCTGGAACTGGGCGCCCACGCTGCCGCCCGCGGCCATTTTCGAAGAGATTGCCGCGCACTCCGAGCAGCATCCCTCATGGCTCGAACTGACCCGGCCGTGAACGACTCCGCGCTGGCGCCACTCACGCTGCTGTCGGTCGTGATTCCGGCGCGCGATGAAGAGAGTTCCGTCGAGTCGACGGTGCAGCACCTTCACGCGGAGTTGAGCGCCCAGCACATCCCTCACGAAATCGTCGTCGTCGACGATGGGAGCGCGGACCGGACGTGGACGATCCTTCAGAATCTCGTGTCCAGCGTTCAGCCGCTCAGGCCGGTGAAGAACGACGGGCGGCACGGGTTCGGGCGGGCAGTCACGTTCGGGTTCGGCCACGCGTCGGGCGACGCCTTCGTCATCATGATGGCGGACGAATCCGACGACTGCCGCGACGTCGTGCGCTACTGGCGGAAGCTGAACGAAGGCTATCAGTGCGTGTTTGGCAGCCGGTTCATCAAGGGCGGCCGCGTCATCGGGTATCCCTTTCCGAAGCTCGTGCTGAACCGGCTGGCGAATACATTCGTGCAGCTGATGTTCGGCCTGAGCCTCAACGACACCACGAACGCGTTCAAGGCGTATCGCCGCGAAGTGATCGACGGCTGCCGGCCGCTCATCGCGCCGCACTTCAACCTCACCGTGGAACTGCCGCTCAAGGCCATCGTCCGGGGCTTTTCGTGGACGGTGATTCCGATCACCTGGCGCGAGCGGAAGAGCGGGATGCCCAAGCTGCGGATCCGCGAGATGGGCAGCCGCTATCTCTTCATTTGTCTTTACATCTGGCTGGAAAAGTACTTCAGCCGCGGCGACTACAAGGCGCAGACCAGGCCTGTTGAACCCTCGAAACCGCTGGAACCCTTGGAACCTCTGAAACCCCTTGAACCTCGATGAAAACGGCCGCGATCGTCGCCGGACTGTTTGTCACGGGCGTTGCCGTCAACCTGTACTTCGCCCGGGCGGGGTACATGCCGCTCGATCAGTCGATCGTCTTCGACGGCGCGTGGCGTCTGATGGGCGGACAGGTGCCGTTTCGCGACTTCGCGGCGCCCAACGCGTTCGTGCCGTCGATCATGCAGGTCCCGTTTTTCAGGGTGTGGGGGCCGACCTGGTTCGCGTACTGCCTTCACGCCTCAGTTGTGAACGGGCTGTTTGCGATCGGGGCGTATGCGGCGCTGCGGATGTGCGAAGCGACGCGTGTCGAGGCCACGCTCTTCGCCGCGCTGTCGACGCTGTACTTCTATCCGCCCAACGGCACGCCGTTCATGGATCAGCACGCCTTCTTCTTTTCGGTGCTGATGATGGTGGCCGCAATAGCGGGCACCGTCGCGTCGACCCGCGCCGGCGAGTTCGTCGCGTGGGCGCTGGTGCCGGTGCTGTTCACGCTGGCCTACCTGTCGAAGCAGGTGCCGACCGCGTTCGCGGGTGTCTCGGTCGCGGTCTGGGTCGTCCTGCACCCGGCACGAATGGGACACTGGATCGCCGCGGCGGCGTGTGGATCGGCGGTCGTTGCCGCGGTGCTGCTTGTCGTCGTGCTCGGTGCTCACGTCGATTCGCGCACCGCCTTCACGTATCTCGTCACGATGCCGATGAGCGTCGGTGCCGAACGGACCACCGGCGGCGGGGCTGTCGCGTCCGTGCGTCTGGTGGCCGGCACGCTGCGGCGGCTGCCGGTCTGGCTGAATTGCCTGTCGCTGGCCGCGCCGATCGTAGGGCTGCTCACGGTGCCGTTCACCTTTCGCCGGGACGATCGCTGGGCGCTGCGGGCGTGGCTGAGCGCCAGCCTGCTGCTGATGACCGCCGCGTTCATTGCGTACACCGTCAACCAGATCGAAGATGGCGAACCCGTCGTGATGCAGCTCGTTGGCGTCGGCGCGGTCAAGGTGCGGCGTGCCGTCGTGGCGGCCGCGCCAGACGCCGGCGCAGCGCGTCGGTTCGCGTTCGCCGTCACGGCAATCATCGCGGCGCTGGCCGTGCGCGACACCGTCGTGTTTACCCGCGACGTCGACGTGACACGCTCGGTCCTCGACATGCACTTCAATCCGCGCGAAGCGGACGCGGCGGAAGGACACTTGCCGTCGGATTTTGCGTTTCTTCGCTGGAACGCGACTGAAGGCTACAGCCCGGACGAGCTGACCGGCGCGGTGCGCTTTCTGCGCGACTCGCCCGGCAACTTCCTGCTGATCGGCGACACCTCCATGCTGAACGCGCTCGCGCGGAAGCCCTCGGTCAGCCCGGCGCTCTGGTTGCATCCGGGGCTCAGCATGCCGATTCCGGGAACCCCGGCGTTCGATCGATTCGAGAGCGAGCTGGTTGCCCGCCTCGATCGTTTTCGCGTGAGGTATCTCGTGCTCGAGGAGCCGTCGTCAATTCGAGGTATCAGCCTTGCAGCCTTTCCGAGAGTGAAGGCGATCGCGTCTGCGCATGGATGCGCCGAACGTCATTTCGGCAACGTACGCGTGATCGATCTCTGTCCATCGTAGCCGTGGTCACTCCTTCCAGCGCGCCTGCCATAGCGAAGCCGATGCCCGCGGCCAACGTGCCCGTGCTGTCCGATCACGCCGAACGTGTCGGCGCGGCGGCGTACTGGGAGCTGCTCCTCAACCTGACGAAGCGCGAGGTCAAGGGCCGCTACAGCCAGTCGCTCTTCGGCTTCGCCTGGGCCATCATCCAGCCGCTCGCGACGATGGCGGTGTTCACGTTCGTGTTCTCGCGGGTGGGGAACATGTCGGGCGACGGCGTGCCGTATTCGATCTTCGCGTACGCCGGACTGGTGCCCTGGTTCTTCTTCCTCAACAGCGTCAACTCGGGAACGATGAGCCTCATCACGTACCGGAACATCGTGACCAAGACGTATTTCCCGCGCGAGATCATTCCGTTCGCGCAGGTGTGCTCGCGGCTGCTCGACCTGTTCGCCGCCTTCGCGATGTTTGCCGGCCTGATGGTCTACAACCACATCGGCCTGACACGCTGGGCGTGGATGGCGCCGGTGGCGTTCGTGCTCCTCATCCTGTTCACCACGGGCGTGACGCTGATCACGTCGTCGGTCAACGTCTTCTATCGAGACGTCAGCCCCGTCGTGCAGATCGCCCTGCAGCTCTGGCTGTACGTCACGCCGGTCGTGTATCCCCTGAGCCGTCTCAAGCCGCAGTGGCGCTTCTGGATCGTGCTGAACCCGCTCACCGGAATCGTCGAGACCTTCCACTCGTCGCTCGTGTACGGGCGAGTGCCCGACTGGCCGGTGCTGGGCATCTCGGCCGCGTTCACCGTCGTTGTCTTCGGCGGCGCCTTCGCGTTGTTCAAGAAACTGGATCGCTATTTTGCCGATGTCATCTAGCCGTTCGCACGCTCATGTCTGAGCCGGTGGTCATTCGCCTGGACGGCGTGTCGAAGCGCTATCGCGCTGGCCGTTCACGCACGGTCGTCGATCTGATCGCCTCCAAATTCAGGCGAGGCGACGAGCACGTCTACAGCGCCGCGCGGGGGAAGGTCGACGCGAACGTCTGGGCGATGAAGGACGTCAGCCTCGACGTCACCGAAGGCGCGGGCCTCGGCGTCATCGGCAGCAACGGGGCGGGCAAGACCACGCTGCTCAAGCTGATCTCGCGCGTGACGTGGCCGTCGAGCGGACGGGTGCAGGTGGCGGGACGCGTCGTGTCGCTGATCGAGCTCGGCGCGGGATTTCATCCCGAGCTGACCGGCCGCGAGAACGTCTACCTCGGCGGCGGCCTGTTCGGCCTTCCGCGACGGGAAATCGACCGTCGCTTCGACGAGATCGTCCAGTTCGCCGAGGTCGAGACGCTGATCGACACGCCGATGAAGCGCTACTCGTCGGGGCTCTACGCGCGGCTTGGTTTCAGCGTCGCGATCCACAGCAACCCCGACATCGTGCTGGTCGACGAAGTGCTCGCCGTCGGCGACGCGGCGTTCCGCCGCCGCGCGCTCGAGGCGCTCCGCCGCCTCATCAGCGAAGGCAAGACCGTGCTCTTCATCTCGCACGACATGTGGAACGTCCGGCGGTTGTGCGATTCGATTCTCTGGATGGATGGCGGCCGCGTGCGGGCGTTCGGGCCGGCCGCCGAGATCGCCGAGCGCTACATGAACGAGGTTAACCTCCGGGCGCTCGCGAACCAGCAGAACGCGCTGCAAAGTCATCGCGGCGGCACGGGCGAGATCCGGCTCACGCAGGTGGACATCGTCGACGGCAGCGGACGTCCGGCCGATCGCATCGTGGAGGGCAGCGCGCTCGTCGTCCGCGCAGGATACGAAGCCGCCGAGCGTGTGCATTCGCCGGTGTTTCAGATCGCGATCGTGGACGTCGACACGGGCCTGGTCGTGGCATCCGCCACGTCGTCTGCCGGCGACATGCCCGCGACCGTCGACGGACAGGGCGTGGTGGATTGCGTGTTCCAGTCGATCCCGCTCCGCCGGCGTCAGTTCGTCCTGCGCCTGACGATCACCGACTCCCATCAGCTCGTGTCCTACGACGTCGTGACCGCCGGCCCGCGATTCGCCGTCGTCGCGGCTCCCTCTTCCCGCGCTGGCGATGACGACGATGACGATGGATTGGTGGCCCTGCCGTACAGATTCGAGCATCGAGTGACGTCGGGAGTGAGATGACGCCGGTCACGGTGATCGTGTCGGTGCCGCACGGCGCGAGCGCGGGCAACATGCTGCGGCACGGGCTGCTGCCTCGCCTGCTCGGCGGGGGAAGCAGCTCCGGTGGTCACGTGCCGGACATCCGCGTCGTCATCGCTTCGCCGCTCGCGCGCGATCCGGCGTTTGTCAACGAGTTCAGGCACGAGCGAGTCGTCTTCGAAGATCTGCCCGCGCATCAGCCGTCGGGGATCGAGGCTCGGCTTCAGTCGATGATGCAGGCGGCCTATCTCGACTCCGGCGTCACCGAATCCGTCCGCATCCGGCGCGCCGAAGCCAGCGCGGCCGGAACGGTCCGGTGGGTTGGCGCCAAGGCCCGGCTCGCGAGGCTGCTCCTGCCGTCGGTCGCACGTCCGGCGTCCCGCTACGACCTGTCGGACGGTCTCGTCTCTCACCCCGCCGCGGAAGCGCTGTTCGATCGCCACGAGCCGTCGCTCCTCGTCGTGTCGAGCCCAGGATTGATCTTCAGCGAGGTGCCCCTGCTGCGTACGGCGCGGCGGCAGCGCGTTCGCGCGATGGCGATCGATCCGAGCTGGGACAACTTCACCAACAAGCTGTTGCCGGTACGTCGCGTCGATCGGCTGCTGGTCTGGAACGAGCTGATGCGCGAGCAGGCCATTCGCTGGCATGGCTATCAGCCGGAGGACATCCGGATCTGCGGCGCGCCGCAGTTCGACGCGTACTTCGCACGCGGCACGACGACGAGCCGCGACGCGTTTTTCCGCCGCGTCGGCGCCGACCCCGCGCGCGCGCTCATCACCGTGACGACGACGCCGCGCTCGCTGTATGCGCATCACGATCACGTCGTCCGGCGGTTGTCGGAGGCGATCGTGTCGGGCCGCATCGCGAAGCCCGCCCAGGTGCTGGTTCGCCTCCATCCGCGCGACGACGAGGACGCGTATCGGACCGTTCGGACCTGGCCGCACGTGATCGTCGAGAAGCCGTTCCGGCCGACCGTGAAGGTGGCCGACGGGCTGGCGGTCGACGTCATGCCGGAGCACCAGAGCCACCTCGCCGACACGATGCGGCACAGCGACGTCGCCGTGAACGTGGCGTCGACCATTGCGATTGAAGCATGCGTGTTCGATACCCCTGTCGTGAACATCGCCTTCGACGGCGAACAGCCGGCCGACTACGTGAAGTCCGCGCGGCGGTATTACGCGTTCACGCACTACGTGAACATCACGCGCCATAACGCCGCCCGCGTGGCGGACACACCGGACCGGATGATCGAGTGGGTCGGCCGTTATCTCGCCGATCCGTCGCTCGACGCGGACGGCCGGCGAAAAGTGGTGCTCGAGCAGTGCCAGTTTCTCGACGGGAATTCCGGCGCCCGCGTCGCCGAAGCCGTCGTCGACGAATTGCGCGACCTGCTGGGCTGGGAGACGCCGTCGGCGTTCGAACCGACGCAGGCGATGGGGCGATGACCCGGTGAGGATCACCTACTTCATGCGATGCCTCGCCATGATGCGAGGCGGCGGCGAGACGCAGCATCTCGCGTGGATTCGTGCCCTCCGGGGCATGGGTGTCGAGATCGACATCATTACCGGACGGCCGCTCCTGCAGCCGGCGCTTTACACCGTCGACGACATCCCGTCGACCATGCTCCGCTCGCCGTACATGCGCGATCTCGTCTACAAGGTTCAAGGCAAGCGTATCGTCGGGCGAGCGGGTGCGTGGGCGCTGCATGCCGACGAGGAGCTGTTCTGCCGGATGGCGTGGAACGTGATCTCGCGGCGTTCGGTGAAGCCCGATCTCGTACTCTCACATGCCGTTCATCAGGCCGCGAGGCTCCGGCCGCTGCCGATCCCCGTGGCGATCTATCTGCCGGGACCGCCGAACCCTCGATACGTCTCCGATTTGCAGCTCGCGGACGGGTTGATCTCCGATGGCTGGGCCGCGAAGCACCTGCCCGGGATGATCGGCCGTCCGGTCGACGATGTGCTCAAGGGCGTCGATACGGCGGCATTCACGCCCAGCGGCCCGAATCACAGACAGGCGGAGGGGCTCGCCGAGCGCCGCGTCGTGTTGTGTGTCACGCGGCTCGTGCCGATCAAGAACCTGCCGCTGCTCGTCGAGGCGTTTGCCGACGTGCACCGGGACCGCCTCGACACGACGCTCGTCCTGCTGGGTGAGGGCCCGCAGGAGAGCGTCCTGCGCGCGCGTGCCGCGGCGCTCGGTGTCTCGGAGTCCGTGCGCTTCGCCGGGTACGCGCCGCAGGAGGAAACGCCGGCGTGGTACCGATCGGCCGACGTCTTCGCGCTGGCGTCCGACTTCGACAACTCGCCGAACGTCGTGCTCGAGGCGATGGCGTGCGGCCTGCCGGTCGTCGCGACCGACGTCGGGGGCCTTCGCGACTACGTCGTCCCGGAGGTCAACGGGCTGCTCGTGCCGAAAGGCTCGCGACCGGATTTCGCGGCCGCGCTTGCCAGGTATCTCGATAACCCCGTGTATGCCCGCGCGACCGGCGGAAGAAACCGCGCGACCGCGGTCGAACGCTTTTCCTGGGCCATCAGCGCCGCACGCATGCTCGCGGTGTACGAACGGATCGTCGGAGCACACGGCGATGGGCGGGCCGAAAGAGTGGCAGCGACGGCATGAAGGTCGCGTTGAGAGACGACGACACGAGCTATTTCACGTCGCCCGCCCGTCTGCAGTCCGTCTATCGCGACGTCTGGACCCGCATCCCGGTGTGTCTTGCCACTGTTCCGTTCACCGTCGGGTACCGCCGTCCAGGCATTCCGGAAGAACACTGGAATTCCGCCGAAGCGTTCGCGCTCGAGCGGAACCCGGCGCTCGTCGACGAGCTGCGGCGGCTGCTGGAGGAACGCCGCATCACGATCGCGCTGCACGGCTACACGCACCAGGACTACGCAAACGGCTATGAATTTCAGGCGGCGCCCGATCCGGATCGACGCGTCTCGGACGGGCGCGCGTATCTCGAACGCCTGCTCGGGACGAAGATCGGTGTGTTCGTTCCGCCGCACAACGCGCTCTCCAAGCGCGGTCTGGCCGCGGTCAGCGCGGCAGGCCTGAACCTGCTGGGATCGTTCCTGTCGTTTCGCCCATCCATGCGTCCCTGGGAGTTGCGCACGCCGGTGAACTACTGGCGCATCGCCAGGTTCCGCGCGGCGACCAGCCGCCGGCGCCACGACAGGTTCGTGTATCCGTTCGTCCTGCGATACCGGCGGCACGCCGAGTTCGCCTGTCACAGCCTGATTCCCGGCACGACGCTCGACGAGCTGGTCAGCGGGTTCGAGGAAGCGCGGAGCGTTGGAGGCGATTTCTGCCTCGCGACTCACTACTGGGAGATAGACGACGAGATGTACAGGACGCTCGTCGGGTTTCTCGACTACGCCGCTGGCGTGCCTGACGTGCGTTTCGTGGCCGCCGACGAGCTGTTCGCATGACGACGCATGACCAGGGGACAGGGTCCCCCGGAGTGGCATCAAAGTGGGGCGCCCGCGCCGCCGAGCTGTACGACGGCTCATATGCGGATCGATATCGCGCGCACGACGATCGCATTCGTGGCGGCGAGCTCGTCACGCGGTTCAGCAACTGGCTGCGCGCGGTGTGCGAGCGCTTCACTCCGCCCATCGACGCGCTCGATCTCGGGTGCGGGACCGGCCGCTACTTCCACGCGCTGCGCGGCGTCCGCCGGCTCGTCGGTATCGACGTCTCCGCGCCGATGCTCGAACGGGCGCTCATGCCGGTGGACGGCGCGACGGTCGCGATCGAATCGATCCAGCTGATTCAGGGCGACTTCATTCAGCACGTGTTCGAGCCGTGTGAGTTCGATCTCGTGTACTCAATCGGTGTCCTCGCGGAGCATTCGCCGTTCGACGAAGCCGTCGCCGGCCGCGTCCGCACGTGGCTGAAACCCGGAGGCCGGTTCGCGTTCACGGCCGTTCATCCGCTGTCGTTTTCCGTGCCGAAGACGATGAAGCGCCGGATCGGCGCCGCGTTGCTGCCGCTGGCGGCCGGCCCGCTGCGGCGTACGCTGCGAGGCCAGCTCATGCGCGACGGGCTCTACGCGGATGAAGAGCGGCTTCGTGACGTGCTCGATCGCACCGGGTTCGCGGTCGAGTCGCTGGAGCCCTACGAGTCGGACGTGCATCTGCATCTGTTGACGGTCGCGAGGCGTGCCGCATGAGTACCTGGGACGCCTGGTATCGCGGCCGGCCCGTGCTCGTCACCGGCGGGCTTGGGTTCGTCGGCATCAACCTGTCGCGGCGGCTGATCGCCCGTGGCGCGACAGTCGTCGTCGTGACGCCGCGCCGGGCCGCGCACAACACCGCGGCCGCTGAACTGGAGTCGGCCGGCGCGCGCATTGTCGAGGCGGACGTTCGCGAGGCCGACCGCATGCGCGAGGCGGTCGCCGGCTGCGACGTCGTCTTCAATCTGGCGGGCCGGTCGGGTGCGGTTCGCAGTCTCGAAGATCCCTTCACGGACCTCGACGTCAACTGTCGCGGCGCGCTCGTCCTGCTCGACGCGATACGCGCGGTCAGCCCGTCGGCAAAGCTGGTCTTCCCGGGATCGCGTCTGGAATACGGCCGTGTCGACACGCTTCCTGTGTCCGAAGACGTTCCCATGAGCCCGTTGTGCATGCACGCCGTCCACAAGATGGCGGTCGAGCAGTACATCGCGATCTACCGGAAGCTGTATGGCTTGCGCTCGACGGTAGTCCGCCTCACCAATCCGTACGGGGTGGGTCAGCCCGCGGGCCGCGTCGCGTACGGCATCGTCAACCGGCTGATTCAGCTCGCGCTCGACGATCAGCCGTTGCCGGTGTACGGCGACGGCGCGCAGCGGCGCGACTACATCTATGTCGACGATGTGGTCGACGCGCTTCTGGGGATCGGAGCGAGCACGGCGACGGATGGGCAGGTGTACAACCTCGGGAGCGGGACCGGAACGTCGTTCGTCGACATGGCGCGAATGGTCGTGGAGTGCGTCGGTGCCGGCCGTGTCGTGTTCGAGCCGTGGCCGGCGCTGGCCGGACAGATTGAAACGGGCGATTTCGTCGCCGACATTTCCCGCCTGGCCGGTGCGCTCGGCTGGCGGCCTCAGACGTCGCTTTCCGAGGGGCTCCGAAAGACGATCGACAGTTACAGATGTAGTGCAGGCCTTCAGGCCTGCCCGTCTGAGCGGACCTGAAGGTCCGCACTACATCCACGTGAAAACTCGTGTTCTCTATCTCAGTCACGCGTTCATGGTCGGCGGCGCCGAGGAGATGGTGCTCAACCTGGT
>Ga0326726_10005068_pt1 | contig 11971 bp, 15 predicted proteins | sample MHFenrmetagenome_2_FD_207603 | JGI IMG/M metagenome (GOLD analysis project Ga0326726, IMG submission 207603) | Lab enriched peat soil microbial communities from Michigan Hollow, Ithaca, NY, United States - MHF15MN | ecosystem: Environmental > Terrestrial > Soil > Wetlands > Peat | place: USA...
GACCCGGTAGGTGCGCTTGACGTTGACGGCCCAGCCGTCGATGCGCAGGCGGCTGTGCAGCATGCGGTAGCCGTGGCGGCGGTGCTGGCCGGCGAGCTCCTTCAGGCGCTCGCGCAGACCTTGGTTGCCGTCGTCGCGAGGTTCGTAGCGCAGGGTGCTGGCACTCATGCCCACCAGCCTCAAGGCCTGTCGCTGGCTCAGGCCCAATCCCTGCAACTGTCGAACGACTTCGCGCCGTGCCGACACGGCCACTATTTTCCCTTGAGCACCTCGCGCATCGCGTCGACCTCGAGCATCGAGTTGGCCAGCAGCTTCTTGAGCTTCGTGTTCTCGGCTTCCAGCGCCTTCAGACGCTGCGCGTCGGACACCTTCATGCCGCCGAACTTGGCCTTCCACGCGTAGTAGCTCGGCTCACTGAAGCCGTGCTTGCGGCACAGCTCCTTGACCGGCAGGCCGGCATCGGCCTCACGCAGGAAGCCAATGATCTGCTCCTCGGTGTATCTCTTCTTCATCGGTCCGATCTCCGTCTCGGGTTGATCGGACTCTAGAGCTACTCGCTACGAATCCCCGGGGGCAGCGCACCCTAGCGCCAGTAAGGCATCAATGCTCGGGTGACTACTTTTATGGGAAGGATCCACTGCTAGAACGCGCAATCCAGAGTGTGGAGAGTAACTATGGCAGTGCCCTACGTACGATATGCAGGTCCGACTACGCCTTGACTGACAATCATCGCAGTCTGCTGAAGGTGTTCTGGATGTTGCAGCACCTGCGAACAGAAGCAGCCTCTAAGCGATCGGTCGAAATGGCTGAAGCGACCAGAAACACTGCTGGGGTCAAGGACCAGAGGTTTCGTTTGGAGATTCGCGAGGCCGTTCAAATCGCAATGAAGACGTTCGCTGATTCAATGCATGTCGTTTCAGATCTGAAGGTTTGCCTCTTTAGGAACCGAACCTCCACTCCGTTCCTCACTTCCGATAACCCGGCAGTGCTCACAAATCGCTGGCAACTCGAGAGTGCGAAGACCAAAGGACGCTCGTTCGGCTTCCATTCGGCAGGAACTATCCTTCTGCTCCCTTTGAGCCCGCAAATTCTGTGCGTCGGTTACGACGGCGACGTGTATAGCATTCCGCACGAAAGAGGTTGGGTGGATATCCATCGCCATTCGGATATTGAGGCCCTGAATCAGCATCAGTTTCTGAACTGTTTGGCGAACATTTTTGTTCGAGACGCCGCCCATTCCCAGCTTGTGCACGAAGCGTTCCTGAGAATAGCAGCCTGCCGGCCGGCGAGCAGGCATCTAGTTCACTATGCAGTTCTGGATCGCCGTGAAGGCGAGTTCACTCGCTATCGTGTAGTCAACAATTTGGAGGTGGGAGACCATGAGGAAGCACTGATCCATTCGCTGGTCGTACATGCCAAGCCTACGTCCTGGCCCAGGCAGATGACTTGGCGACCGAAGGGCTTCGTATTCACAAATGGCACCGGTGTCGGCTACGTTCGGCGGGCGTGGACACTTCGGGCCAGCAGGCAACCTTTTCGCAAGGAACTTGCGAGCGGAAATTGAGGCCCCTAGGGTCGCGCAGGCAAGAGTAGATTCGGCTCCAGTACATAGCTACATGCCAACGCCTCCAATCGTCGACATTGCCCAACTCGTGAGCCTGAACGGCACACGTGCGGTACGCGCCGCTGTCGCCCGCGCTCTCGACGCCGCCGTCCGCCGCCACGGTTTCTTCTACGCCGTCAACCACGGCGTCGACGCCGCCCTGGTCGATCGCCTCGTCTCGCACGCCCGCGCCTTCTTCGGGCAGGGCGAGGCCGCGAAGATGCAGATCCCCATGTCGGCAGGCGGCCGTGCGTGGCGCGGCTACTTCCCCTTAGGCGGCGAGCTCACGTCCAACCGCCCCGACTGGAAAGAAGGCCTGTACCTCGGCAGCGAGCTCGGCCCCGAGCATCGGCGCGTGCGCGCCGGCACCATCCTGCACGGCGCCAACCTGTGGCCACCGGGTATGGATGGCTTTCGCGACACCGTGCTCGCCTACATCGCTGCGCTCACGCGCCTGGGCCACGCGCTGATGGGAGGCTTTGCGCTGGCCCTGGGCCTGCCCGAGCGCTGGTTCGCCGACTCGGGCGGCACGGCCGACCCGCTGATCCTGCTGCGCCTGTTCAACTACCCGAGCCGGCCGGTGCCCGCGGGCACGCCGGCGCAGTGGGGCGTGGGCGAGCACACCGACTACGGGCTGCTCACGATGCTGTGGCAAGACGACGTGGGTGGCCTGCAGGTGCGCACCGACGCGGGCTGGATCGATGCGCCGCCGTTGCCCGGCAGCTTCGTGTGCAACGTCGGCGACATGCTCGACCGCATGACCGGCGGGCGCTATCGCTCGCTGCCGCACCGCGTGGCCCTCAACGCGAGCGGCCGCGATCGTTTGTCGATCCCGCTGTTCTTCGACCCCGACTTCGCGTGGCGCGTGGCGCCGGTGCCGGGCGCGGTCGCAGGCTCCGACGACAGCGGCCGCCGCTGGGACGGCGCCAACCTGCAAGCCTTCGAGGGCACGTATGGCGACTACGTGACCGCGAAGGTGGGCAAGGTGTTTCCGGAGTTGAGGCAGCGGGTGTCTTGAACAACACCGCCAGGGAGGGTTCGATGGTCAAGCGCATCGTCTGGACGCTGGTCGTGCTCGTGTTGGTGCTGGCGGCCTACCTGAGCTTCTGGCCGGTGCCGATCCGCGCGGTGGCGTGGCAGGCACCGGCGGTGCCGGGCTACGCCGGGCCGCACGCGGTCAACGACAAGCTCGCGGGGCTGAAGCTCATCGAACTGGGCGCCGAGGCCGGCCCCGAGCACATCGTGCTGGCGCGCGACGGCAAGCTCTACGCCGCGATGGCCAGCGGCAACATCGTGCGCATGAACCCCGACGGCACTTCGCAAGAGGTGTTCGTCAACACTGGCGGTCGCGTGCTCGGTTTCGATTTCGATGCCGCGGGCCGGCTGATCGCGGCCGACGCCGTGAAAGGCCTGCTCGCCGTCACGCCCGACCGCAAGGTGGCGCTGCTCACCGACACCGTGGGCGGCGACCCGATCCGGTATGCCGATGCGGTGGTGGTGGCCAAGAGCGGCAAGGTGTACTTCAGCGACGCGTCGCGCCGCTTCGCGCCGGCGCAATGGGGCGGCACGTTCGAAGCCGCGGTGCTCGACATCCTCGAGCAGGCCTGCACCGGGCGCATCCTCGAGTACGACCCCGCGGGCAACACCACGCGTGTCGTGGCCAAGGGCTTCAGCTTTGCCAACGGCGTGGCGCTCAGCAGCGACGAGCAGACCCTGTTCGTCGCCGAGACCGGCAAGTACCGCGTGTGGAAGATCGCGGTGGTGGCCAGTAACCTCGACGTGGCCCAGAGCTCGCCGCAGGCGAGCGTGTTGTTCGACAACCTGCCAGGGTACCCCGACAACCTGATGCGCGGACAGGACGGCAAGATCTGGCTCGGCCTCTCAGGCCCGCGCAGCCCCGATGTCGACGCAATGGCTGGCAAGCCGTTCCTGCGTGAACTCACGCTGCGCCTGCCGCGCGCGCTGTGGCCGCTGCCCAAGCCCTACGGGCACGTGATCGCCTTCACCGAAGACGGCCGGGTGGTCGCCGATCTGCAAGACCCCGCAGGCACCTACCCGCAGACCACGGGCCTCACCGAAACCGTCGACCGGCTCTATGTGCAGAACCTGCACCTCAAGGTGTTGGGCTGGCGGGCACGTTGACGTGGTGGGCGGCTGACATGCGCGCTCACACCGGTGTCCAGCGCAGGCGGCTGCTGCAAGCGGCAGCCGCGTGGGGTCTCGCTCCGGCGTCTTGGGTCGCTCGCGCACAACAGCGCGTGCCGATCGCCGACATGCACAGCCACTACGGCCTGATCAAGCGCCAGCTCGCCGCCTCGGGCCTCGCCGACGAGGTGCGCAACCAGCGCGTCGCGCTGCTGGCGTGGAAGCTGGTGGCCGACGGCCCGTGGTTGCGCGAGAGCAAGACCGGCATCGAGGTGGTCCGCACGCCCGAGCCGGGGCAACTGGCGGCGAACTTCGACACCCGCATCGCGCGCATGAAGGCCTATCTGCGCGAGCAGCGGCTGAAGACGGTGCTCAGCGCGGCCGACGTCGATGCCTGCATCGCCCCCAATGGCGAGCCGGGCATCGTGCTGGCCTCGGAGGGCGCGCACTTTCTCGAAGGGCAGGTCGACCGCCTCAAGGCCGCCCGCGACAAGGGCCTGCGCCACCTGCAGTTCGTGCACTTTCTGCCGTCGCCGGTGGGCGACAACCAGACGTTGAAACCGGTGCACGACGGCTTGAGCGCCATGGGCAAGGGCCTGGTCGAGGCGTGCAACGAGCAGCACATGCTGATCGACCTGGCGCACGCGTCGATGGAGGTGGTGGAGCAGGCGGTGCAGATCAGCAAGGCGCCGCTCATCTGGTCGCACGGCTGGGTCGGCCGCGCCGCGGGGCGCTGGCTCGACGCCACCACCTACCAGCAACGGCGCATGTCGCTCAGCCACGCGAAGATGATCGCCGACAAGGGCGGCGTGGTCGGCCTGTGGGGGCTGGCACTCAACAACCCCGCGGCCTCGTGGGCCGCGGGCAGCGGCAGCTGGACCGTGGGCCTGCACGACACGCAGGGCTACGCCCGCGAGCTGGCCGACCTGATCGACAAGCTCGGCAGCGATCACGTGGGCCTCGGCACCGACATCGAGGGCGTCGGCAAGAACTGGTCGGTCAACGACTATGCCGGCGTGCGCGCGGTGCTCGACCATCTGCAGGAGATGAAGCTGCCGAGCGAGACGATCGAGCGCGTGGCGTATGGCAACTACGCGCGGGTGTTGAAGGCAGTGTTGCGCTAGAAGGTGGGCGAGGTGTTTCCGGAGCTGCGGCAGTCGCTCATCAGATAAGAGGACGACGCACCTCGGCCGAGGCGTATAACGTCGTCGTCAAGCCTCCAGGCATCCGGGAATCGGCGCGGGTTGCTGGCACTTGCTCCCGTGGGAAGGAGAGCCCGGTCAAAGAGATCTCCGACGGCGACATCGTTCGCCGAGGGATCGCCACGGCCGCAAAGGAGGCTCCATGCGACACACCACCTTCCCGCTGCTTGCGGGCTTGTCGTTACCCACGACACTCCGGTCTCGCTATCTTTGCCATGTGGCGGCCATCGGGTTGCTCCTCGCTGCCGCGGGGCCGGCCATCGCGCAGCAGGAGATGCTATTCGGCGGCTTCGATACAAAGGCATGGGAGATCGGCCACCAGACCAGCAACCAGAATCAGATCGTGGTGGAGTTCGTGCGTCATGGCGAAACGGTCAACAACTGGACCGAGCTGCTGACGATGCAGGCGATTCGCAAGTCGAGCACGACGGGGTCGCTCGACGAGCTGGTGCCCAAGCTCTTTGAGGACCTGGCCAGGCGTTGCCCTTCGATGAAGTGGAACGTCGTGCACCGCAATTTTTCGAACGACACCGAAGAGGCGGGCATGGTCTACGAGTGGATCCTCAAAGACTGCCCGCCCGATGCCGACCAGCACGAGATTGCGCGCGTGGCCGTGGGCCGGTTCAACATCTTCCGCCTCGCCGACGTGGCCAAGACATCGGCGCTCGCGCCAGAAAAACGCGAGAGCGTGATCAAGGAAATCTCCACGGCCCGGATCGTTCGCCGCTAGGCCGCGGCGGCGATCGCGCAGGGCTTGGCCGGCACCGCCCCGGCACCCGCCCATCAACCGAGAGTTGCCAGCCGCTCCGCCTCGCGCTTCAAGTCGCTGGCAAAGGCCTCGAAGATCGGACGGAAGTCCGGCAGCGAGCCTTTGACCAGCGCAAACACGAAACCCGAGAAGCGCTCGCGCATCGAGAAGTCGGTCGAGCCGTCGGGGCCCGGTTTCAGCTCGAAGGTGCGAATGCCTTTGAAGACCGGACCGAACCCGTTGCTCCACGTCATGCGCTGCGCCGGCACGACGCCCGACACCTTGGGCGTGAAGGTGCGGCTGGTGCCCGGCACGTGCAGACGAATGCGCTCGCCTTCGCGAATGTCGCCGTCGATCTTCGTGACCGTGGAGTTCCAGCGCGGGAATCCCTTGGCGTCGGTCAGCAGGCGCCATACCGATTGGGCATCGGCCCGAATGCGGACCTCAACGCTGCACGTCATCGCCAACGTGCGGGTGGCTTGGCTGAAGGTCGGCTCGTCCATGGCGCTGCCCCTCGACAAGAGATTTGCCCACGTGCGCTGATCGACCCTCTATTTGCCGGAAAGATCCCGACGCCCGCGCCGCTGCCGGCCAGCGCCGGTCTCGCACCGCGCGCATGCCCGGCGAGCCCTGGCGCAAGGCGATTCGGGCCCGCTTGATGTGCCTCAATGCGCCTGTCATGTTCCCGGCGCAACGTCGCGTACACATCCTGAGTCAAGGAGATGAAGATGGACGCCAAACGTTCGGTCGCGCGTGCTGGGGTGCTGTGCGGGTTGGCCTCGCTGCCGTGGATCGTGTGGGCTCAACCGAGCAGCCCGCAGTCGCCGCCCTGGGACTGCTCCGGGCCCTGGCACATGCACATGTGGAGTGGCGGCATGGGCTGGTGGTGGGTCTTCCCGCTGCTGTTCATGCTGATGATCGGGCTTTGCGTGGCGGCCATCTACTTCGTCGGCCACCGCTCGGGCAGCGGGCATCACTTAGGGCCCTGGCACATGATCGGCAGTGGCCGCCCCTGGGGCGACCCCACCTATTCCGCGCTGCAGGTGCTGAATGAGCGCTTTGCGCGCGGCGAAATCGCCAAGCAGGAGTACGAGGACAAGAAGGCCACCCTGCTGTCCGGCCGCTAACGCGGCGACGCGCCGCCCGCTGAGGGGAGATCCCACATGGCTGAAGCCCAGGGAGCGAAGGTCTACATCTGCCCGATGCACGCGTCGGTGCGCCAGCCCGAGCCGGGCAAGTGTCCGCACTGCGGCATGGCCCTGCTGCCCGAGGGCACGCGCTTCGCGTTGCTGCGCCACATGGCGCAGAACCGATGGATGGTGGCCGCGATGGTGGCGCTGATGCTGCTGTTGATGGCGGCGGCGATGATGCTGATGCGCTGATGCGCGGGCCCCGCGCGTTTCATCGTCGAGCGCCTGCTCAAAGAGCCTTGACGCCAGCGCCCGTGGCGGCGTTCCAGCGCGCAGGGGCCCCGTAATGGTCGACCGGGCTGCACCGACATAGAAGACTTCGGCCCCCCGACCGTGGTGTCGGCCGCTGCGGGCCCCCGCTGTTGCGTGGCGGAGGGATCGACCCGACGGTAATATGGGTCGCTGAATCGGCCACGGGAAGGGCCCTTCTCTGAACAGCACCGACCTCAAGCAGCGACTCGCGGCCATCCTGGCGGCCGACGTGGCGGGCTATTCCCGTCTGATGGCGGCCGACGAGCGCGAGACGGTGCAGTCGCTCGATGCGGCCCGCGCGCTGTTTCGCACGCGGATCGAGGCCAATCAGGGCCGCGTCATCGACATGGCGGGCGACTCGGTGCTGGCCGTGTTCGAGACCGCCGCCGGCGCGGTGCTGGCCGCGCTCGACGTGCAGCAGCAGATCGAGTCGCTGCTCGGTGACGTGGCCGAAGACCGGCGCATGCGCTTTCGCATCGGCGTGCACCTGGGCGACGTGATCGAGAAGGGCGACGGCACCGTCTACGGCGACGGCGTCAACATCGCCGCGCGGCTCGAAGGTTTGGCGTTGCCCGGCGGGATCGCGGTGTCGGACGCGGTGGAATGCGCGGTGCGCAACAAAGTCTCGGCGCGGTTCGTCGACCAGGGCGAGCAGTCGGTCAAGAACATCGCGCACCCGGTGCGTGCCTTCCGTGTGCAGGCCGTGGCGCCGCCAAGGGCTCAGCAGGGGTCGGCGAGCGACGCGCCGGGCGAGCGGCCGTCCGACAAGCCGTCGATCATCGTGCTGCCGTTTCTCAACATGAGCGGCGTGGCGGAACAGGACTACTTCGCCGACGGGTTGACCGAAGACATCCTCACCGACCTGTCGCGCTTTCGCGAGCTGTTCGTCATCTCGCGCAACACCTCGTTCAAGTACAAGGGCCAGGCGGTCGACGTGAAGAAGGTGGCTTGCGATCTGGGCGTGCGCTACGTCGTCGAGGGCAGCGTGCGCAAGGCCGGCAACCGCGTGCGCATCACCGTGCAGCTGATCGATGCCGAGTCCGACCGCCACGTCTGGGCCGAGCGTTACGACCGCGAACTGGAGGACATCTTCGCCATCCAGGACGAGGTCACGTCGGCCATCGTTGCCACGCTGCCCGGGCGCCTGGAGGCCGACGCGCGCGGCCGCGCCGAGCGCAAGCCGCCCGCCAACATGGCCGCCTACGAGTGCGTGCTGGAGGCCAAGGTGCTGCATCACCGATCCAGCCGCGACGAGAATGCGCGCGCGCTCGGGCTGGTCCGGCGCGCCATCGCGCTCGACCCCCGTTACGGGCACGCGCACGCCTGGCACGCGTGCATCCTCGGCCAGCAATGGGGTTACGGCTGGTGCCAGGATCGCGCCGCGTTGGAGGTGCAGATCGAGCACGAGCTCGACATCGCGCTCGGGCTCGACCAGAACGACAGCGACGTGCACCGCATCCTCGCCGCCGTGGGCGTGCTGCGCAACGACCTCGGCAAGGCCATGTTCCACCAGCAGCGCGCGCTGGCGCTCAACCCGAACGACGATCTGATCGTGGTGCAGCACGGCGAGGTGCTGACCTGGCTCGGCCAGGCCGAAGAGGGCATCGAGTGGATCCGCAAGGCGATGCGCCTGAATCCGTATCACCCGGAGCGCTTCTGGTTCCATCTGGCGCGCGCGCAGTTCGTGGCCCGGCAATATGCCGAGGCGGTCGATTCACTGCGCCACATCAGCGCGCCCGACACGCTGCATCACGCGCTGTTCGCGGCCTGCCACGCGCAGCTGGGCCATACGATGGATGCAGCGGCACGTGCGGCCGAAGTGATCCGGCGTGTTCCCGACTTCACGACCCGCGAGCACTGCCTGCCGATGCTCCACTATGGGCGTGAATCCGACCTGGCCCACCACTGCGAAGCGCTGCGCAGGGCCGGCTTGCCCGACTGATCGATGCACGCATGAAACGGCTGGCCATCCTGATCTTCGTGGCGCTGGTCGCCTGGCAGGTCTATCACCAATACCGCGCAGGCGCCCTTGCGTCGTTCATGCCGGCGCAGCCTACCCAGCCCACGGCGGCAGGCACCGCACCGGCCAGCGATTTCAAGTGCGACCAACGCACCCATTGCGCGCAGATGACGTCCTGCGCCGAGGCCAAGTACTTTCAGAAGAACTGCCGGGATGCCGATCTGGAGATCGACCTCGAGGGTGTGCCCTGCCCGCGCCGGTGGTGCACGAGTCCCAATGCGCCATGACCGGCCGGGCCTCGCGGGCGCGCGCATGTGCGACGATAGCAACGAACCCGTGAAAGATTGAACCGCGGCACCCCCTTTGGGGTGTGTGTCGGCGGTGCACAGGTCGGCCCGACAATGCGTTGCACACTCATGCCGATGGAACAATCTTCAATGCCCGTGGCCAGCCTGCGCCGCGCGTCGATCGCACTCGCGGCCGCGCTGTCGTGGTGGGCGCTGTCGCTGCCGGCACACGCCGCCGATGAAGCCACGTATGCCGACACGGCCAACTGCGTGGCATTGATGCAGACGAACGCCGATGAGCTGGCACGCCGGATCAAGGCGGGCGACACGAGCCGCGAGCCCGCGCTGCGCACCGAGCTGAAGCGCGCCGGCGTCCTCATCGCGCGAACCTATCTTGACGGGCTGCACGACTCCGACGAGGCCAAGGCGCGGTTGAAGGCCGCCCACGATGGCCAAGCGAGCTGGGACGAAGAACGCAAGAAGCGCGTGCACCAGGTCTGCCTGCAGCGGGCCGACGCAGAACTCGCCACCGCTTCGGGGCTGGAACGTCTGGCCGCCTCGCGCTTTGCAGAGGTCCGCTTCAAGCGCATGCTCAACGCGCCTTGATCGCAGACCCGCAGCGCCTGCCGCCGGCGCGCGGGTCGGCCAGAGGCTGCTGTCACTGCCGCGCGGGCTCAGCCTGCCTCGCCTGCCGGCATCAGTTGATGCATCCTGATGGCTTGCATGGTCTCGGCCTTGCGTTCGGCCCGCGTCTTGGTCGAGCTGGCGATCGCCAGCCTGGGCGCGACGTTGTAGCCCTTGTACAGCGCCTGGCCGGGAGATCCGAGTCCGCCGTTGCGGTTGGCCGTGAGCGTCTCGGCCTTGCGCTGCTCGCGCGTCCGGGTCGAGGCCATGGGTGCCGGCGTGCTGGCCGCGTTCACCTCGCCGGCCGCCAGCAGTTGGCCGGCCTGGTTGGCCGCGCGCGTTTGCTGCTTGACCTCTGCGCGCGAGAGCGCTGAGCCGTCGGTTTGAGCCAGCACGGAGGGCGCCGCGGCCGCGGCCGCGGCAAAGACGGTGGTGAAGGCGAAGAGTCGGGCGAGCTGCGTGGCGTTCATCGATTCACTCCTTGGTTGGGGTGATCGGCAGTGTCGAACTGCGGGTGCACCGGCGGAACGTCCAGCGGACGCTGCGCCGTTGTTCAGTATTGACTTGCCCTGGCGCGTGGGAATGCGCTGGCACCCGCCGAAGCTGTGCATCTGCCGTAAGGTCCGGCAGCCGCGACGCGACAACCGACATCCGCGAATCGTCGCACTCGACACAGCCGCCACGCCAGCCCCGCTTGGGCGCGGCACCGAAAGGCCCGCCTCATGATCACTGAAGTGGTGTATTTCGATCTGCCGCGCGGCATGACGCGCGACGAGGCGCTGGCCAAGTACCGCCAGACTGCGCCGGCCTGGGCCGCCAACGACGAACTGGTGCACAAGTTCTATTTCTTCGACGAGCTCCAGAGCCTGGGCGGCGGCGTGTACGTGTGGCACACGCGCGACGCCGCGCGCCGCTGGCACGGCGCCGAATACCAGGCGCGCATCCGTGCGCTCTACGGCAGCGAGCCGCGCATCACCGTGCACGACACGCTGCTGGTGGTGGACAACATCAACCGGCGGGTGCACGAGCCGCCGATGGCCTAGCCGCGATACTGGCGTTTTCTTTCGACACCCGAGGACTGCGTCTTGACCATCGAGCTGCACGCTTTCGACACTCCCAACGGCCGCAAGATCAGTGTGGCGCTCGAAGAGATGGGCCTGCCCTACCGCGTGCACGTGGTCGACATCGGCAAGGGTGAACAGTTCGATCCCGCGTTCCTGAAGATCAGCCCGAACAACAAGATCCCGGCCATCGTCGACACCGACGGCCCGGGTGGTGCGCCGATCAGCGTGTTCGAGTCGGGCGCGATCCTGATCTATCTGGCCGAGAAGACCGGGCGCTTCTGGCCTCGCGAGCCGGTGGCGCACGTGGCCACGATGGAATGGCTGATGTTCCAGATGGGCGGCTTCGGGCCGATGCCCGGGCAGGTGCATCACTTCATCGCGCTGGAGAATGGGGCCGATCGACGCTATGGCCTGCAGCGGTTCATGGACGAGACGCGGCGCCTCTATACGGTGATGAACACTCGCCTGGCCGACCATGAGTTCTTCGCCGGCCGGGAGATCTCGATCGCCGACTTCGCGATCGTCGGCTGGGCCTGGCGCCACCCGCGCCACAAGGTGGACCTGGACGACTACCCGCACGTGCAGCGCTGGTACCAGGCGATGATGGCGCGGCCGGGCGTGGCGCGTGGCTTCGCGGTGGCGTTGCGGCGCGCGGCTTGAACCGGCTGCGGATCTCGAGCGCAGGCGGCGCGCCGAGGCCGGGCGTCTAAGACGTTGCCTCGGGCGGCGGCGTGGTCGACAGCTCGCCGTGCAGCGTCGCCATGTGCGTGCCGCTGCGCGAGCGCAGGGCCTTGATGCCCTGCTCGATGCGCTCGGCCACTTCGCGCTCGCGCTGCAGCGCGCGCAGCGTGTTGTGCGCCTCCTGCACCGTGAAGTCCAGCCGCGCCAGCTTCTCG
>Ga0326726_10005069_pt1 | contig 11971 bp, 14 predicted proteins | sample MHFenrmetagenome_2_FD_207603 | JGI IMG/M metagenome (GOLD analysis project Ga0326726, IMG submission 207603) | Lab enriched peat soil microbial communities from Michigan Hollow, Ithaca, NY, United States - MHF15MN | ecosystem: Environmental > Terrestrial > Soil > Wetlands > Peat | place: USA...
CGGAGACAGATCGAACGCTTCGGGATCGTCGCCCAGGGGAATGTTGCCGATCACTTTGCGTGCGGCGACGTCGATGAGATCGGCGCGATTGGAATCGCCGCATGCCACCATCAACGTTGTGGCCCCGGGCAGGAATTGCATGTGGCGCGGTCGCTTGCAGGTGGGGATCGTGCCGGCCACGGCGAGCGACTTGACGTCGATCATGGCGATCGCGTTGTCCTTTTCGCTCGACACGAACGCGAGGCCGGTGTCCCTGGCGTATACGACGGAACCGGAGGAGGCAAGCGCCGCGGAGGCAACGAGCAGTGGCCCGAGGGCGCAGGTCCGGCGGCGTCGGCGCGTGAGCATTGATGTATCTCCTGATTTGTTGTCGTGAATCCGTTCGGGCGTCGCAGTCACGCCGCGGCCGGTGCTGCGGAAGTTGCCGCGACGAACGCATCTTCGAGTGTCGGACCACCGAGTGTCTGCGCCACCGTCGCGGGGGTTCCGTCGGCGAGCAACTTACCCTTGTGCAGCACGAGCACGCGGTCTGCCAGTTCCGCCTCCTCGACCCAGTGCGTCGCCCAGAGAACACACATCGCGCGCTCGTCGACGGCGCGCCGAATCGCTCCGAGCAGGTCGCGCCGCGATTTCGGATCGAGTCCGACCGTGGCTTCGTCCATGAACAGCACGACCGGACGGTGCAGCAGCGCGCGCACCAGTTCCACCTTGCGGCGCGTACCGCCCGACAACTCACGCGCCTTGCGGTCCATGTCGCTGGTCAAACCAAGTGCTTCACAGCCGTCGGCAATCCGGCTGCGCGCCTCGGACCCTGGCAGCCCATGCAGGTCGCATTGCAACTGCAGGTTGCGGCGGACCGTCAGGTCGAGGTCGAGCGCGGGTTGCTGGAACACGACGCCGATGTGACGCAGCGCGGCCACCGTGTGTTGGCGCAGCGACTGGCCCGCGACCAGCACTTCCCCCTCATCTGCCGAAAAGAGCCCGGTCAGAACCTGGAACAACGTGGTTTTGCCGGCACCATTTGGTCCCAGAAGCGCCGTGAATTGGCCCGCTGCCAGAGAAAACGAAACGCGGTCGAGCGCGGCGCGTGCCCCAAAGCGCTTGACGAGGTCGCGAACTTCGAGCATTCGGAAGGATCCGTCTCAGCAGGTATGGGCAAGCTGCGGCGCGCAACGTGGTCGTGCACACCGCCCGGTCCGCCATTATGTCGGCGGGTGTGCGCCGTGAAGCGGTACGTCGAATCTTATGAGCATTTCCCGCCAGGCCGCCTCGGGGGAAACGCCGCGGCTTGATGAGACCGCGCTTGCGGCCCGATGGTTCAAACAGTACGCCGCGGCCATAGCGCCCGGTTTGCTTCACGCCAGAACAAAAAGGGCCCGGCATGCCGGGCCCTTTACTTCGTGCTGGCGCGCTACTTCAGCTTCACTTCCTTGTACTCAACATGCTTGCGCGCGACGGGGTCGTACTTCATGAACGACAGTTTGTCGGGCGTCGTGCGCTTGTTCTTGTTCGTCGTGTAGAAGTGACCCGTGCCCGCCGAGGACTCGAGCTTGATCTTTTCCCGTGCACCTTTGGCCATGATCGGTGTCCCTTACTGACAGGTCAGATTTCGCCGCGCTGGCGGAGATCCGCAAGCACCACGTCGATGCCGACCTTGTCGATCGTGCGCAAGGCGGCATTGGTGATACGCAGACGGACCCAACGACGTTCGCTTTCGACCCAGAACCTGCGGTACTGCAGGTTCGGCATGAAGCGGCGCTTCGTCTTGTTGTTGGCGTGCGAGACGTGATGGCCGACCATCGGCGCCTTGCCGGTGACTTGACACACACGTGCCATGGTGGGACTCCCCAGTTTGGGCGGTATTTCGCGGAGCCGGGCATTCTAAGCGATTCGCGGGCCGGTCGCCAACGGTCTGCAAGGCCGGCCTAAAGCAGGCCACGCTCGGCAAAGGACACGGTCCGCCCCGGCCCGGCAACGATGATGTGGTCGAGCACCTTGACGTCGACCAGCGCGAGGGCGTCGCGCAAGGTGCGGGTCAACAATTCGTCCGCACGGCTCGGTTCGGCTGCGCCGGATGGGTGGTTGTGGGCCAGGATCACGCCGGCGGCATTGTGGCGCAGCGCCTCTTTCACCACCTCGCGCGGGTACACGCTGGTTTGGGTCAAGGTGCCGCGGAAAAGGTCGCGGTACTCGATGAGCCGGTTCTGCGCGTCGAGGAACAGCACGCCGAAGATCTCGTGCTTGGCGTGCGCGAGTGAAAGACTGAGGTACTCGCGCACTCGCTGCGGCGAGTCCAGCGCCGGCGCTTCGCGCACTCCCTCGCGCAGGGCCCTTCGGGCGAGTTCCAGCACCGCTGCGAGTTGCGCGTACTTCGCCGGGCCGAAGCCCGGCAGCGTTTCGACCTCTTTGCGCCCCGCCGAAAGAAGGCCATTTAGCCCCTTGAAACGATGCAGTGCGTCGCGCGCGATCGCGAGGACGTCGCGGCCGACGATGCCGGTGCGAAGGAAGACTGCGAGAAGCTCAGCTTCGCTCAACGCCTGCGGCCCGAGCGCAAGCAGCTTCTCGCGCGGGCGCTCGCCTGCGGGCCAGTCCTTGATTGCCACCGCGATCCCCTAGAATGAGTCGATTCGTGATCGTGAGCGTCTTTGCCATGAAAAAGGTCGGGCCCGATTCGCACGTGACGCTGCACTACCGGTTGGCCGTGGTCGGGGCCGACGACGAGCGCGAGATCATTAGCACCTTCGGCAGTCGTCCCGCCACGGTGCAAATCGGGGCCGGTCATTTGGCACTGCCCCTTGAAGAGCGCCTGGTGGGCCTCGAAGAAGGGCAGCAGGCGGCTTTTGACCTGGCCGCCGCCCAGGCGTTCGGCGAGCGCAACAGTGCGCTTGTGCAGGCGGTTTCGCGCGCAACGTTCGACGACCACGCCGATCCCAAGACCGAGTACGCGCCCGGCGACGTCATCGAGTTCAACCTGCCGGAGCGCGGCCGCATCACCGGTGTGCTTCAGTCGCGGGACGAGCGCGCCGCCGTGGTGGATTTCAACCATCCGCTTGCCGGTCAGTCGGTGCGTTTCTCGGTGCACGTCATAGGAGTCATCTAGTGGACGTCGTCCTCGCCCAGCCACGCGGTTTCTGCGCGGGCGTCGATCGGGCAATCGAGATCGTCGAACGGGCACTCGCGCTGCACGGTGCACCTATCTACGTGCGGCACGAGATCGTTCACAACAGCTTCGTCGTAGCGGACCTGCGCGCAAAGGGCGCCGTTTTCGTCGACGAACTCGACGAGATCCCGGCGGGTGCGACGGTGATCTTCTCCGCGCACGGCGTCGCCAGGCACGTCGGACAGGAGGCCGCCGCGCGCGGCCTGCGTATCTTCGATGCCACCTGCCCCCTGGTGACGAAGGTGCACGTTGAAGTGGGGAAGATGCGTGCGCAGGGCCGCGAGATCGTGATGATCGGCCACGCCGGGCATCCCGAAGTGGAGGGCACGATGGGGCAGGCGACCGAAGGCATGTACCTGGTCGAGACCGTCGCGGACGTGGATGGGCTGGTCGTGCGCGACCCCCAGCGCCTTGCGTATGTGACGCAGACCACGCTGTCGATCGACGATGCAGCCGCCGTCGTGCTTGCGTTGAAGCAGCGCTTCCCCGCGATCGCCGAGCCGAAAAAGGCGGACATCTGCTACGCCACGCAGAACCGGCAGGACGCCGTGAAGTTCATGGCGCCGCATGTCGATGTCGTGCTCGTAATCGGCAGCCGCACCAGTTCCAACTCGAACCGCCTGCGCGAGGTCGCGGAACGCTTCGGCGTCCCCGCGTACCTGGTCGACAATGCCGACGATCTTCAACCCGGGTGGATCGCGGGCAGGCAGCGCGTCGGCGTGACGGCGGGCGCGTCGGCGCCCGAGGTGCTGATCGAGCAACTCGTTGCGCGTCTGCGCGCGCTCGGCGCACGCAGCGTTCGCCCGCTCGATGGTGTGCAGGAAGCGGTGACCTTTCCGCTACCGAAGGGTTTACAGAGGCCGCCGGCAAAGGAGGCGACATGATCCGCGCGCTGATAGGGTCGCTGGTGTTCTCGTTCGGAGCAGCTGCTGCGAACGCGCAGCCGGTCGTGGTCGAAGGTGTCAGCTTCGAGCCCACCGCGACGCTGGCAGGGCAGGCGCTCGTGCTCAACGGTGCAGGCCTGCGTACGCGCGTGTTCTTCAAGGTCTACGCGGCAGGTCTGTACGTTCCGCAGAAATCCGCTGACGTTGCCGCGTTGCTCGCGCAGACCGGACCCCGGCGTGTCGCGATCGGCATGTTGCGCAACGTCGACGCCGGCACGTTCGCCGACGCGCTGATCGAAGGGCTCAAGGCGAACCACACCGAAGAACAGCTCACCGCGCTCAAGCCGCAGGTCGATCGCTTACAGGCGACACTGAAGAGTGTCGGCGAGGCGAAGAAGGGTGATGCCATCCGTCTCGATTGGATTCCCGATACCGGCACGCAGATTGTCGTCAACGGGCAACCGCGCGGCGAGCCGATCAGCGGAGCTGAATTTTTTGCAGCGCTATTGCGCGTCTGGCTCGGCGACAAGCCGGCGGACGCGGCGCTGAAAAAGGCGATGCTGGGGAGCTAGCGGGCAGCGATGGCGACGGTACCGCTCGCCGCGAACGTCGCCATCATTGATGCGTTCGTCGATGCCCTCTGGCTCGAAGATGGCCTTGCACGCAATTCGCTGGCCGCCTACCGGCGCGACGTCGAGGCGCTGGCGGCGTGGCTCAGGAGCCGGTCGCTTTACGCGATCGACGAGGCCGACCTCCAGGCCTATTTGGCCGAACAATTCGGGCGCTCGCGCGCCTCGACGGCAAACCGGCGGCTCGCCACGTTGCGCCGATTCTTCCGCTGGGCGCTTCGCGATGGGAAAGTCGAGACCGATCCAACGCTGAAGCTCGCCAACGCGCGGCTGCCCGCCCGCTTTCCTAAAGCGCTCACCGAAACACAGGTCGAGGCGTTGCTGAATGCACCGGCCGCCGTCGATACCAACCTGGGCCTGCGTGACCGGGCGATGCTGGAACTGCTGTACGCGACGGGATTGCGCGTGTCCGAGCTGGTCGGCTTGCGCCTTGTCGAGTTGTCGCTGAACGACGGCCTGGTCCGCGTGGTAGGCAAGGGATCGAAGGAGCGCATCGTGCCGATCGGCGAAGAATCGCGCATGTGGATCGAGCGTTATTTCGCGTCCGCGCGCCCTGCCCTCCTGAACGGCCGCACGAGCGATGCCGTATTCGTTACCCAGCGCGCGCAGGCGATGTCGCGCCAGATGTTCTGGCGTCTCATCAAGCGCTACGCCGTCCAGGCCGGAATCAGCGCGCCGCTTTCCCCGCACGGATTGCGCCATGCGTTCGCAACGCACCTCCTCAACCATGGCGCCGACCTGCGCGTAGTGCAACTGCTGCTTGGCCACGCCGACATATCGACGACGCAGATCTACACGCACGTCGCGCGCGAGCGACTCAAGGCCGTGCACGCGCAGCATCACCCGCGCGGATAGGCGCGGCGATACACTGCGCGCGCATGACGAAGGCGGCGCACGTCTCGGAGACACCCGCAACCCAGTGGCTGCGGCGCAATGGCGTGCCGTTTACCGAGCACACCTACACGTACGTCGAGCGCGGCGGCACCGCGGTCTCGTCATCTTCGCTCGGTGTCCCGGAACACGAAGTCGTGAAGACACTGGTCATGCAGGACGAGGCGGCGCGGCCGCTGCTCGTCCTGATGCACGGGGACCGCAAGGTCTCGACCAAGAATCTGGCGCGCCAGAGCGGCCGGAAGCGAATCGAACCGTGCGACCCGGAAGTGGCGCAGCGTCATACCGGTTACCAGGTGGGCGGCACGTCGCCGTTCGGCGTACGCAAGCCGATCCCGGTGTTCGTCGAGCGCAGCGTGCTTGCGCTGCCGCGCATCTACATCAACGGCGGCAGGCGTGGTTACCTCGTCGGTATCGATGCGGCGGTGCTCGTCGATCCACTCGGCGCGACCGCAGTCGACTGCGCGCTTGACCCTTAGGAGGAGATCATCGTGGCGATACTTGCGACGCTGCTCAGCGCATTGGCCGGCTACCTGATCGGATCGATTTCCTTCGCCGTTGTCGTGAGCAAGTTGTTCGGCCTGGCCGATCCGCGCACGTTCGGCTCGAAGAATCCGGGTGCCACGAATGTCCTGCGCACCGGCAACAAACCGGCAGCGTTGATCACGCTTCTCGCCGATGCGCTGAAGGGCACGCTCGCGGTTTGGTTGGCGCAGGTGTTCGCGGCGCCCTATGGCGTCGACGAAGCAGGCCTCGCGCTGACCGGGCTCGCCGCGTTTGTCGGCCACCTTTATCCGCTCTACTTCCGCTTCCACGGCGGCAAGGGCGTGGCGACGTTCTTCGGTGTCCTGGCGATCCTGAACCTCTGGCTGGCGCTGATCTGCGGCGCGACGTGGTTGCTGCTTGCGTACTTCCTGCGCTACTCCTCGCTGGCCTCAGTCACGAGCGCGATCGTCGCGGTTTTCGGGCAGGCGTTTGGATGGGGGTTCGACGGGGTGCTGATCTGCATCGTCGTCATGGCGGCGCTGCTTCTATACCGCCACCGGCAGAACATCGCGAACCTGCGAACCGGAAAGGAACGGCGGATCGGCGAAAAGGCCGCCGGCGTTCTCAAGCACTAGGGCTGCCCACCTCGGCGAGTGCCCAACGCGGTCGTGCCGTGAACGCGAGTGCTGGCCAAGCACCGGCCGACTGTTCGCGCAGGCGCGCGACGCCGGCCAGGGCGATCATTGCGCCGTTGTCTGTGCAGAGGTCGGCCGGCGGGAAGAAGATCTTCAGTCCCTCGGCCTGCGACGCCGTCGCGAGACGTTCGCGCAACTGCATGTTGGCGCCGACGCCGCCCGCAACAACGAGGGTGTCAAGGCCCGTCTTGCGCAACGCAGCCAGCGACTTCGCCACCAGCACGTCGACCGCGGCATCGACAAAGGCGCGCGCAATGTCGGCGCGCACCTGCTCGCACACGTTGGACGTGCCGCGGATCTTCGTCAGCACCGCGGTCTTGAGTCCGCTGAAACTGAAGTTCAAGTCACCGCTGTGAAGCATGGGACGCGGAAAACTCATCGCGTCCGCCGAACCGAACTCCGCGAGGCGCGACACGGCGGGGCCGCCCGGATACCCGAGACCGAGGAGTTGTGCAGTCTTGTCGAATGCTTCTCCGGCGGCGTCATCCAGCGTTTCGCCGAGTAGCTTGTAGTCGCCGATGCCGCCGACGCGCATCAACTGGGTGTGACCGCCGGACACGAGCAGGGCGACGAACGGAAAATCGGGGGCCGGACGCGCGAGCAACGGCGACAAGAGGTGGCCCTCAAGGTGGTGCACGCCGATCACGGGAACGCGCAGGGCGTAACCGAGCGCGTATCCGATGCTGGCACCGACAAGCAGCGCGCCGGCCAGACCCGGCCCGACCGTTACCGCGATGGCACGAATGTCGCGCTTCTTGAGCGCGGCGCGCTCCAGGCAGTCGCTCACCAACGGCAGGACGCGCCGGATGTGGTCGCGCGAGGCAAGCTCAGGCACGACCCCACCGTAGGCCCGGTGCATGTCGACCTGCGAATGAACGGCCTGTGCAAGGACCGCGCCGCAGTCATCGAGAAGCGCGATGCCGGTTTCATCACACGATGTTTCAATGCCAAGTACCACCATGGGGCCAGTCTATCGAAGCGCGACCGGCACTTGGCCGCATGCCGCGGGTTTGGCTAGAATGGCAAGCTTTCCGTTTGCCGCCTGCTCGTCGGCTGAGTTCTCACCGAAGCGCGGCTTTATTGGCGCTTGTTGTGCCGCCTTTTGTGCCTTTCGCCAGGAGATTCATGCCAACCATTCGTGTCAAGGAAAACGAACCGTTCGAAGTGGCGTTGCGCCGCTTCAAGCGCACCATCGAGAAAAGCGGTCTTCTGACCGAACTTCGTGCACGCGAGTTCTACGAAAAGCCCACCGCCGAGCGCAAGCGCAAGAAGTCGGCCGCCATCAAGCGGCACTTCAAGCGCCTGCGTAGCCAGATGCTCCCGAAGAAGCTCTACTGACACCGACCTACGTGGCCGCTGATCGGCGCGCCCCCGGGCACGGGATGAACCTCAAAGAGCGCATCACCGAGGACATGAAGGCTGCAATGCGCGCCAAGGATGCGGCGCGGCTGGGAGCGATCCGCTTCCTGCAGGCGGCGATCAAGCAGAAGGAAGTCGACGAGCGGATCGTTGTGGATGACGCGATCGTGCTTGCGATCATCGAAAAGCTCATCAAGCAGCGCAAGGACTCGATCCAGCAGTTCGAGCAGGCAGGTCGTAGCGACCTGGTGAGCAAGGAAACATCCGAACTCACGCTTTTGCAGGGTTACCTGCCCCAGCAGATGTCCGAAGCCGAACTCGAGCAGGCGATCTCGGCCGCGATCGCTGAGACGGGCGCTTCGGGCCCGCAGGCCATGGGCAAGGTCATGGCGGTTCTCAAGCCGCGCATCGCCGGCAGGGCAGATGTAGGCAAGGCTTCCGCACTCCTCAAGGCACGCCTGGCCGGCTAGGTCGGCGCACGCCGGCCGATAATGTGCCGGTGATCCCTCAAGGCTTCATTCAGGACCTTCTCGCCCGCGTCGACATCGTCGATGTTGTCGGCCGCCACGTTCGGCTGAAGAAGGCAGGACAGAACTACCTGGGCCTTTGCCCGTTCCACGGCGAGAAGACGCCGTCGTTCACCGTAAGCCCGACCAAGCAGTTTTTCCATTGTTTCGGCTGCGGCGCTCATGGGAGCGCGGTCGGGTTCCTCATGGATCTTCGCGGGCTCCCCTACGTCGAGGCGGTACGGGAACTAGCCCAGCAGGCCGGCATTTCTGTCCCCGAGGCGACTTCCGCTGATATCGCAGCTCAACAGAGGGCAAATGCCGCTAATGCGCTGTCCGAGGTTCTGGCAAAGGCGGCAGATTTCTACAAGAGGGCACTGAAGGTGTCACCTGCAGCAATCGAATACTTGAAAGGGCGTGGCTTGACCGGGATCACCGCCGCGCGATTCGGGCTCGGTTTCGCTCCGGATACTTGGCAGCCGCTGCGCGAGGCGTTTAGCGACTACAACGATCCGCGCCTCGTCGAGGCAGGGCTCGTGCTGGTTGGCGATGAGGGCAAGCGCTACGACCGGTTCCGTGGCCGGGTGATGTTTCCGATCCGCAGCCGTCGCGGAGCGGTGATCGGGTTCGGCGCTCGAATCCTCGATTCAGGTGAACCGAAGTACCTGAACTCTCCCGAGACGCCGGTCTTCCACAAGGGCCAGGAGCTGTACGGTCTTTTCGAAGCCCAGGAAGCGATTCGCCGCCGCCAGCGCGCGATTGTCTGTGAGGGCTACATGGACGTCATCCAGCTTGCCCAGGCCGGATTCGAAGAGTCTGTGGCGGCGCTTGGTACCGCAATCACGTCGCACCATGTCGGTCTGCTGTTCCGGATGACGGACCACGTCATCTTTGCCTTCGACGGCGACAGTGCCGGCCGCAAGGCAGCCCGCCGGGCGCTCGAAGCGACCCTGCCGATCATCACTGAGGCCAAGCGTGCGAGCTTCCTGCTCCTTCCGGAGAGCGAGGATCCTGACAGCCTTATCAAGGCGCACGGCGCGGCAGCCTTCGAGGATGAACTCTCCCGCGCACTTTCATTGTCGCGCTGGCTCGTCCGCGCACTCTCCGAGAACCGCGATCTGGCGCAGCCTGAGGATCGCGCCGCGCTGCTCGCAGAGGCAAAGCCGCTTCTCGAGTCGATGAATGCCTCGGCACTCAGGCTTCAGTTGGTCCAGGAACTGGCGCAGGCGACAGCTACGGGAACCGCGGACGCCGAGGCCTATCTAGGCGTCAAGCCGTGGCGCCGGCTGCCGACGCCGCGCCGGAGCGGCGACCGCTCGACGGCACGCGGCGCGCGCGTCGATGACCTGCGGTGGCAGATCCTGAAACGGTTGCTTGCGTTCCCTTCCCTCGCTCGCGAGTTCAACGCGCAAATCGCGGTTGAATTCCTGGACGGCGAAGAGCCCGTGGATCGCCAGATTGTCGAGGTCTGGCGGGCGGCGACCGCGGCCAAGGAACTCACCAGCGGCGCGCTGGTCGAGGCTCTGGGCGGAAGCGAACACGCGGCGGTCTTCGTTGCCCTGGCGGCGCAGAACATGGCGATCGAAGACGACATCGAAACAACCCGCGTTGAGCTTGCCGACGCGTTCACCAAGCTCGAATTGCAGCGCACGCAGGCCGAACTGGCTTCCCTGGCCGAGTTGCCGCCCACCGGAGACACGCTGGAACGGATGCGTGAACTAGGGGAACGGCGCGCACGCTTGAAGGACAAACCGCCGACCCCAGATTCCCCTTAGCTGCGTTAAACTCGCAAGTTGACGGAAAAATGCCGTCTACAAAAGGGGCCGTCACGATGGGCGGCCAACTGGGCGCCGCAGGGCCGCATCGACGGCAACACACTGCAAATGAGGCGCTTTGGGCAGGGGCGTGTCGCACCGGTGTCGAGCCGATGCAGATCGAACGCAGTGGGCGGCTCCCTTGGGGCGCCGCCGGTGTTTCGCTCTCACGAGCGAAATGATGCTGCGCGCTCGCCTGCCGCATCGATGCGCCGAACTATCGGGGCCCAATGTCGTCCGCAAGGATGCGCTGGCGGCGCGAATCGCCTCGATGACAGGACTGTCAGAGTCGGCTCTCGTACGACGGTGGTTATCCGCCGCGCGGCGCAGTGCCAGGACCCGAAACAGGTGACGGGAACATGGTGAAAAGGACCGAGCCGGTGAAACAGGCCGTGACGAAGGCGAAGGACATCGTTGTGAAAGGCGCACAGGCGAGGCGGCCCGAGGCCAAGAAAGCCGGGACCCCCGAACGTGGCGCGAAGAGGGCGAACGTGGTGGACCTGACCGCGCGGCCAGCGCGGCCCGGCACGGTTGCCAAGTCGCCGGAGCCAGCGGGCAAGGACAAGCCTGGGCGCAAGCCGAAGTCCGAAGAGCAGGCACTTGCCGGCGACGCCGCCGACGCGGTCCCCGAGGCCGGCGACGATGCCGTCGATCCGGCGGTCCAGGTCGCCGAAAAGCTCACTCCAAAACAGCGTGCGAAGGATCGGCGCGCCAAGGAAAAGGCGCTCAAAGAGGCGCTCGAGCGCAGCTACCACGGTACCGAGGAAGACCTTGAGGCACGCCGGAACAAGCTGAAGGCGCTGATCAAGCTCGGCAAGGAAAGGGGCTTCCTGACCTACGCCGAGATCAACGATCACCTGCCCGACAACCTGGTCGATGCCGAAGCCATCGACTCGATCATCAGCACGTTCGGCGACATGGGCATCCAGGTCTTCGATCAGGCGCCGGATGCCGAGACGCTGCTGATGAACGAGAACGTTCCGGCGGCCACAACCGACGATGATGCAGAGGAAGAAGCCGAGGCGGCGTTGTCGACGGTGGATGCCGAGTTCGGCCGTACGACCGATCCGGTGCGCATGTACATGCGTGAAATGGGCTCCGTCGAACTGCTCACGCGCGAGGGCGAAATCGAGATCGCCAAGCGCATCGAAGATGGCCTGAAGCACATGGTGATGGCAATTTCGGCCTGTCCGACCACCATCGCAGAGATCCTCGCGCACTCAGAGCGTATCCGCTCGGTCGAACTACCGATCGACGAGGTCGTCGACGGCCTGGTCGATCCCACTGCGGAAGACTTTCCGACCGGCAAAGGCAACACCGGCGGCGACGACGAGGAAGAGGACGAAGAAGGCGAGGACAACACCGACATCGGCGCCTCGGGCATGACGGCTGCGCAGCTTGACGAGCTCAAGGTGCGGGCACTCGAGAAGTTCGACCACGTTGCCAAGCTGTTCGAAAAGATGCGCGTCGCCTTCGAGAAGGAAGGCTACAAGTCGCCCGGTTACGTCAAGGCGCAGACCCGCATCCTCGACGAGCTCATGAGCCTG
>Ga0326726_10005070_pt1 | contig 11965 bp, 10 predicted proteins | sample MHFenrmetagenome_2_FD_207603 | JGI IMG/M metagenome (GOLD analysis project Ga0326726, IMG submission 207603) | Lab enriched peat soil microbial communities from Michigan Hollow, Ithaca, NY, United States - MHF15MN | ecosystem: Environmental > Terrestrial > Soil > Wetlands > Peat | place: USA...
CCCGCCAGCAGGCGCTCCTCGACCAGGGGGTCACTTCGCGACGCGCCGTCGAGGAAAAGCAGGCCCAGGCCCGGAGCGCCCAGGCCGAGGCCACCTCGGCTGCGGCGTTACTCGCGCGGGCCTCCGTGCGCTCCCCCATCGCGGGCGACGTGCAGCGCATCTTCGTGCAGCCTGGCGAGCGGGTCGAGGCCGGCGCACCGCTGGCCGAAGTGGTCGACGGCCAGAGTGTCGATCTGGTGGGTGCGGTGCCGGCGCCCGAGCTTGTGCGCCTGCACCCGGGCCAGCCGGTGCACATCGAGGCCGAGGGATTCCCCGCCGGCGCCACCGGCCGCGTGCATGCGGTGGCCCCGGCGCTTGACTCGGCATCGCACAGCGGGCAGGTGATCATTCGCCTGGCGGCCGGCGCCGGGCTCCCCTCCGGCCTCGGCGCCACGGGAAGGGTCCGCGTCGGTCTCCTCCGCGACGCGCTCGTCGTGCCCGATTCGGCGCTGGTCATCGTGGGCGGCACCCAATCGATCTTCGTGGTCGCCGCCGACTCGGTAGTCCACGTGCAACAGGTGGAGGTGGTGGCGCGCGCGCGCGGACGGTCCGCCATCAGGGCCGACGTCGCACCCGGCACGCTGGTGGTGACCGCCGGCGCCTGGGGACTCGCCGACGGCATGCGCGTCGCCCCAGCACCATGAGCTTTACCCGCTACGTCCAGCACCACCGCCACGCCGTGTATCTCGGCACAGCCCTGGTGACCTTGGCCGGGCTGGTGGCGATGTTTTCGCTCCCGGCCGGGGCGTATCCGGAGGCGGAGTTCACCCGGATCGTGGTGCTGGTCCAGGGCGGTGGGCTCGAGCCGCGGGACATGGTGGTCGCGGTCACGCGTCCGCTCGAGGAAGCGATGACCTCGGTCGTGGACCTGACCCGGATCCGGAGTCGGTCGGTGCGCGGCGCGGCGGAGCTCAATCTCGACTTCCGACCCGGCGCCGACATGCGCTTCGCACTGCAGCAGGTCCAGGGGCGCGTTGAGGAGGTGCGACCAAACCTGCCGGAGGGACTGGAGGTGGCGGTCGAGCGCCTCACCCCCTCCGTCTTCCCGATGATGCAGTACGAGCTGACCGGAGGCGACCCCATTCTCCTCCGCGACCTGGCCCAGTACACCATCCGCCCCAGACTGGTCCGGCTCCCGGACGTCGGCATCGTTGAGGTCCAGGGCGGCTTGGTGCGCGAGGTCGCGGTGACTCTCCGCGCGGGCGCGCTGGCGGCGCGCGGCGTGTCGGTGCCGCAGGTGGCCGACGCGATTCGCAACACAAACGTGATCGTCCCCGCCGGCCGGATCGACCAGGAGTACCGGCAGGTCACCGTGATGGTCTCGGGTCTCACCGCGACGCCCGATGCGGTCGCCAATGTGGTGGTCAGCAACGTCGGCGGGGTGCCCGTCCGGGTGGGTGACCTCGGCAGCGCCAGGTACGGCGTGGAGGACCGCTTCCAGCTGGCGGCCGGGAACGGCCAACCCGCCGCCCTGATCAACGTCTCCCGCCAGCCCCGGGGGAACACCCTGACCGTCGAGCGCGCCGTCGAGGCGGAGGTCGCGGCCATTGCCGCCCAACTCCCGAAGGGCGTCAAGCTCGAGTCGGTGTACAACCAGGGGGCGCTGGTCCGGGACTCGATCGGCAGCGTCCGGGACGCCATGCTCATCGGCGCCGCGCTGGCCATAATCGTCCTGCTGATGTTCCTTGGCCGGCTCCGCACCGCGCTGGTGGCAGGTCTTTCCATCCCGCTGGCCCTGGCCGGCGCCTTCGCCGGGCTCAGCCTCGCCGGCGACTCGATCAACCTGATGTCGCTTGGCGGGCTCGCCGTCGCGATCGGACTCATCATCGACGATGCTGTCGTCGTCGTGGAGAATATCGAGCGACGGTTTGCGCTCCATCCGGGGGCCCCGGCACGGGAGACCGTGCGCGCGGCGACCGACGAGATCCTGGCGCCCGTGGCGGGCTCGACGCTGACGACGGTTGTCGTCTTCGCGCCGCTGGGGTTGCTCGAGGGCGTCGTGGGCCAGTTCTTCCGGTCGTTTTCCCTCGCGCTGGCCTCGGCGGTCCTGCTCTCCCTTGTGCTCGCGCTCACGCTGATCCCGCTCCTCATCGAGTCGCTGCATCGCGCACCACCCGAGGGGACGCCACGCGAACCCTGGGCCACCAGGCGCCTCGGGGCGCTGCTCCGGAAATACGAGCCGGCCCTGTCCGCCTTCCTTGGACGGCGACGGCTGGCGCTCGGCGTGGTGGCAGCCGTGCTGGTGCTCATGCTGGTCTCGGCGCGGGGCGTCGGCACCGGATTCCTGCCCGAGATGGACGAGGGCGGGTTCATCCTCGACTACTGGACCCCGACCGGAAGCTCGCTCACCGAGACCGATCGCGAACTGCATCATCTCGAAGGCATCCTCCGCGCGGATCCCGACGTCGAGGCCTTTACCCGGCGGACCGGGTCGGAGCTCGGCTTCTTCGCCACCTCGCCGAACCGGGGGGACCTGACCGTCAAGCTCCGTCCGCGGCGCCAGCGGGACGCGTCGGTGTACGAAGTCATGGACCGGATCCGGGTCCGCGTCGAGTCGGAGCTGCCCGGTGTCCGGATCGAGTTCGTGCAGATCCTGCAGGACCTGATCGGGGACCTCGCGGGGCTGGCCGAGCCGGTGGAACTCAAGGTGTTCCACCCCGACCTGGCGACGGCGGAGCGGGCGGCCCAGGTGGTGGCCCGGGCGGTCGACTCGGTCCCGGGACTGGTGGACCTCTTCGATGGGGTCGTGGGAACGATTCCCGAGATGCGCGTGGACCTCGACCCGGTGCGGGTCAGCCGCCTCGGACTCACCGACGCGGGGGCGGCGGAGCAGGTGCGCGGCGCGCTCTTCGGCACGCCCGCGGGCACGATTCGCGAACCGGACCGGCTGATTCCAGTGCGAGTGCACCTGGCGGACGCGGACCGCTTCGCACCGGACGTCGTGCGTACGCTGCCGATCGTCGGCCCCGGGGGATGGGCACCGCTGGGCCAGCTCGGCGCGGTGCGAGACACCTCCGACGCCGCCGAACTCACCCGAGAAAACCTGCGACCGGTGGTGCGCGTCACCGGCGCGGTGGATCTGAGCCGCTCCAATCTGGGATCGGTCATGCGCGGGGTGCGGCGTGCCACCAGCGGACTGGCACTCCCCGCCGGTGCCACGCTCGAACTCGGCGGCCAATACGCCGGGCAGCGCCAGGCATTCCGCCAACTGCTCCTGGTTTTCGGCCTCGCTGCCGGGGCGGTGCTCCTGGTCCTGGTCGGCCAGTTTCGCGACGTCCGGGGCCCGCTCGCCATCATGGCGGTCGCCGTCCTCGGACTTGCGGGCGCCATCGCGGCACTGGCGCTCACCGGGATTCCGTTCAACGTCTCGAGCTTTATGGGCCTGATCCTGCTCATCGGCCTGGTAGTCAAGAACGGGGTGATCTTCCTCGATGCGGCGCTCCATCGCTCGGCCGACGGCCTGGCCCCGCACGCGGCGCTCCTCGCCGCCGCCCGGCTCCGGCTCCGCCCGATTCTCATGACCACGCTCTGCACGCTGGCCGGACTGCTGCCCCTCGCCTTCGGCATCGGTTCCGGGGCCGAATTGCAACGCCCCCTGGCGGTCGCCGTGATCGGCGGGCTGGCCTTCTCAACGCTCGTGACCCTTTTCCTGCTGCCGGTGGCGCTGGACGTTTCCGGCGCCCTCCACCCTTCAGAGTGACGCTCCCCTTTCGCGAGGTTCCCATGTCGCGCTTCCCGCACCATCGCTCCCTCGCGCTCGCCGCCTCGGTCCTGTTCATCGCCACCGCCGCCGCGGCCCAGGGCGCCGGCGGGTATCACATTGTCAAGAAGATCGCCGTCGGTGGCGAGGGCGGTTGGGACTACTCCTTCGTCGATTCACCTGCCCACCGACTGTATGTCTCGCACGGCACCAAGGCGGTCGTGATCGACCTCGACCGGGACTCCGTGATCGGCGAGGTGGCACCGGCCAACGGCATCCACGGAATCGCCGTGGTGCCGGCGCTGCACCGGGGCTTCACCAGCAACGGCCGCGACACCACCGTGACGATCTTCGACCTCGCCACGCTGGCCACGATCGGCTCGGCGCGGGTCTCGGGCGCCAACCCCGACGCGATCCTCTACGACGGCACCTCAAAGCACCTCTTCACCTTCAATGGCCGAGGCATCAACGCGAGCGTCCTCGACCCGGCCACCGGCACCGTCCTCGCCACCATCCCGATGCCAGGCAAGCCGGAATTTGCGCAGGCTGACGGCTCGGGTCTCGTGTTCGTGAACATCGAGACCGACACCGGGCAAATCGTGGTGATCGACGCCCGGGCGATGAAGGAGACCAAGCGCTACTGGCTGCCTGGTTGCCAGGAGCCGTCGGGCCTGGCCTATGACAAGAAGCACGACCGCCTCTTCTCGGTGTGCGGGAACGCGGTGATGGTGGTCTCGGATCCGGTGGCCGGGAAGGTCGTGGCTACCGTCCCGATCGGCCCGGGCGTGGACGCAGCGGCGTTTGACCCCGGCACCTCGCTGGCGTTCGCCTCGAATGGCGGCGACGGCACCATGACGGTGGTGCACCAGGATGGCGCCGACAAGTACACCGTGTTGGGAAATGTGGCCACCCAGCGCGGATCGCGGACCATGGCGCTCGATCCGCGCACGCACCGGGTGTATCTCTCCGCCGCGGAGTTCGGCCCGGCTCCCGAACCGACGGCCCCGGGCGGGAGGCCCGGCCGGCCACCGATGATTCCCGGCTCCTTCTCGGTGCTGGTACTCGAGCGTTAAGGTCGGCTTTCCTCCAGCACAGGCATGCCAAGCCGACACCGCGTCGGCATGGCATGCCGCCCCAGCGGTCCCCGCCGGTTCACTTCCATTCCGCTCGATGCGATCAGCATCCCTTCACCCCGCCTTCACCCGTGTTTCACAAAGCCTTGATAACGTGCATCATGCCTTCACTTCAGGGAGCGGGGCGTGGATGAGGCACGCAGGCGATTCTTGAAGTGGATGACCGCGTTTGGGTCATTGCTCACCGGGGCCCTTGTTGGTGTACCTGCCGTCCGCGCCTTCCTGTCGCCAGCCTTCCGGCCTCCCCCGACCCAACGATGGATCAAGATTGGCGAAGCGGCCCAGATCGAGCCGGGCGTCCCGCTCCGCTTCGATTTTTCCGAGACGGTGAACGATGCCTGGGTGGAAACCCGCGCGCTCCGCGGCGTCTGGCTGTACACGGAGGATGGGGAAAAGTTCACGGTCTACAGCGGCCAGTGCACGCACCTGGCTTGCAGCTACGCGTTCGAGAAGCAGCGCGGGCTTTTCCTTTGTCCGTGCCACCACGGCATGTTCGACTTGAAGACCGGCGCGGTGCTCGGCGGCCCTCCCCCCCGGCCGCTCGACACCCTGGAGACGAAGGTCGAAGACGGCGACCTCTACGTGGCCTACCATACCTTCCGTGCCGGCATTCCCGAGAAGATCGCAGTGACCTAGGAGGCGCGGCCCGTGGGAAAACTGTTCGCCTGGCTGGACCGGCGGTTGGACCTTCGATCGGCGCGACGTGCGCTGCTCGACAGGGAGGTCCCCGACCGCCTGACCTGGTGGCACACGCTCGGCAGCGCCACCCTTACGGTCTTCGTGGTGCAAGCAGTCACCGGCATCGTCCTCGCCACGTTCTACTCGCCCTCGCCCGATCACGCCTACGACAGCATCCAGTTCATCCAGCACCAGGTCACCAGCGGAAGCCTGCTCCGCGGCATCCACCACTGGTCAGCGAGCGCCATGGTGGTCCTCGTCGTCGCCCACATGATCCGCGTCTTCTCGATGGGCGCCTACAAGTATCCGCGCGAAGCAAACTGGCTCCTGGGGGCGGCACTATTCGTCATCGTGTTGGGCTTCAGCTTCACCGGCTACCTCCTCCCCTGGGACCAGAAGGCCTATTGGGCCACCGCCGTCGGGACCAGCATTGCGGGGACCACGCCGCTTGTGGGCTCCTTCCTGCTCTCGGTGCTGCGGGGGGGCGGCGAGCTCGGAGCCGCCACGCTCAGCCGGTTCTATGCATTTCACGTGCTGCTCTTCCCGGCCCTCCTCGGATTGGTCGTCCTGCTGCACCTGGTGATGGTCATCCGCCAGGGCATCGCCCCGCGCTCGCAGGCGCTGGAGACCGACGCCCCCGCTCGCACGAGCGACCCTGCGTACCCCGACTACTACGCCGCGGCTTACGCCGGCACCAAGCGGGGCGGCGTTCGCTTCTATCCCGACATCATCGGGAAGGACGTGATCGCATCGACGCTGGTCGTCGTGGTCATCGTGCTCCTCGCCAAGACGTTCGGGGCCCCGCTGGAACTGCCGGCCGACCCGACGGACATGGCCTACCAGCCGACTCCCGAGTGGTACTTCCTGCCGCTCTTCCAGCTGCTCAAGCTGGTGCCGGGCTCCATGGAGAGCCTCGTCGCGTTCGGCGTGCCGACCGCGCTCCTGCTGGCGATCTTCGCCCTTCCCTTCTACGACCGCTCAAGCTCCCGCACGCTGGTTCGCCGTCCGTATGCGCTTGCGTCGCTGGGCGTGGTCCTCGGCGGGTCGGGCCTTCTCCTCGGTGCGGCGCTGCGCGAATCGGCGGTGAGCGCTGTGGCTCCGGAAGCCGGACGGCCCCTGACCTCGACCGAGCGCGCGGGCCGGGCGTTGTTCCACGCCCAGAAGTGCGGGGATTGCCACCTTGTCGCGGGCGAAGGCGGGGACAAGGGCCCGGAACTGACCGACGTAGGCCTGCACCACTCCGCCGGCTGGCTGCACAGCTACATCGAGCTGCCGTCGCGGTTCCGCGGAGACACGACCCAGATGCCATCGTTCGGTCCGCCCACGCTCTCACACCGTGAAATCGAGGAACTGGCCCAGTACCTGACGACCCTCCGCGGGGGCGCCGGCCCAGACGTCCTCCCCGAACTGCACGACACCTTTCCCGAACCCCCTGTTCCACCCGAACCGAAGGAATGAACGAGGCCTCCCCTGGCAGGGGCCGAGGTACCGATCGACCGGCCCAAAGCGCGAGGGCCGTGCAGGTGCCCGCGGGACCAAATCGGCCGCGCGAGGATCACTCCTTTGAAGGAGGTTCCGATGTTGGGTCTCTCCGTCCTGCTCTCCGCCACCCTCCTGAGCGGCGCAGCGCACAGCGATGCCGCCACCACAAGCGCCATCCCGGCGTGGGCACGGCGGTACAACGTCAGTTGCAGCCATTGCCACCTCGGTGCCAACCCCACGCTGAACGCGACCGGGATCCGCTTCCGCTGGGCCGGATACCGGATGCCCGACGACATCGGGCAGAAGGAAGACACGAAACGCGTCGCCGACTATCTTGCCGCCCGCGCCAAGTTCCGCTACACCTACGCCAAGGTGTCGGGCGAAGACGCCACGGATGACGGCTTCTCGCTGGACGAGACCAACGTATATATCGGCGGTTCCTTCGCCAAGAACTTCGGTTCCTTCATCGAGTTCACCGGGGACGCCGAAGGGTTCAACGCCGAAATCGTCTCGGTTGTCACCATCTGGGGCAATGAGAAGTCGTCCCATGGCCTTCGCTTCGGCCAGCAAAACGCCTACTTCCAGGCCGGGGTGGCAGGGTTTGACCGCCCGATCGGCCTGACCGCGCCGTTTGCGCTCGACGGGCCGGTCACCGCCACGAGCGAGTTCGCCCTCTCGGGTACCCCTGACGGCGTCGAAGGCTTTCTCGTGAATGGCTCGAATCGGATCGCGCTCTCTGTGTACAGCAGCCAGTTCGCGGGGACCATGACGAAGGACGTCGGCCTCAACGACCAATTCCTGCTCGACGACAAAGGCTCGGCGATCGAGGTTCTCGGATACTACGGCACCCAACAAGGCCTCGACCCGATCGAGCCGACGCTCGACACCCACATGTGGCGCCTCGGGATCACCGCCAATAAGGTGATCGGCGGCCCCGACAAGAACCTGATGATTCTCGGCAGCTACGTGTACGGCAACGACGTCGACCTGCCTGCCTCCTTCCCCAGTTCCACCAACAAGGGCTACGCCTACTGGTTCTCGGCGCAGTATCTCTTCCCCTCACCGGCCCTGACGCTGTTCAGCCGGTATGAATTCCTGGACCCCAGCACGACCACCTCGGATGACGCGCACGGGTATTTCGTCTTCGGCGGCGTGCTGCCGATCGACGAGCTCCAGTACCTGAAGCTCACGGCGGAATACGTCAACGACAGCCCGCAGGGGACCGATCCGACGGCCAGCGCCTTCGTCCTGGAAGCCCAGCTCGCACTCTAGGCGCATCGAACCACAAATCAACCGGGTCGCGGAATTCCGCGGCCCTCTCCACGGGAGGCAGCGTTGCGAGTCGTCCCAGTATTGATGGCAGGGGGATTGGTCCTGATGCTGGCGGCAGGTCGGGTGGCGGCCCAGTCGCCCACCGGGCAGGACATCTATCGCAAGGAGTGCAAAGCCTGCCACGGAGTCAACGGCGTACCGCCGAAGGCCGAGCAGGCCAAGTACAAGAAGCTCCGGACCCTCGGTGATTCCGGGTTCGTGGCGAGGCTCTCAACGGACTCCATCGTCACGATCGTGACCAAGGGGATCGACAAGAACATGAAGTCGTTCTCGGACAAATTGAGTTCGGACGAGATCAAGCTGGTGGCCGCCTACATCAAGGAACTCGCCGAGAAGAAGAAAGCGAGCTGAACGGTCGGACCTTCGGCGGGGGCGGAGCTTGACACTTCGGTGGAACGGTGTGAATAATCGCGGACGTCAGACTGCGTCCACATCGCCCCCCCGAGGTGCCAGCATGTCCGATATCCACATCCATCGCCGAGACTTCCTCCGCTGGGGCATGGCCGGCTCCGCCGGCACCCTCCTCCTCGGCGCCCAGGGATGCCGTTCCGCGTCGGACTGCCCCCAGCCGGCTGCTCCATCGGAGAGGCAAGTCCTGACCATGACGAAGGACTGGCAGGACGCCTTGACGCCTCAGGAGATCGTGCAGATGGCCAAGGCGGGAAACCAGCGATTCCTTGGCGACCAGCGGCACGACCGGGACTACCACCACGACCAGCGCGCCACCGCGGCCGGCCAGCACCCGGCCGCGTGCGTCCTAAGCTGCATCGATTCCCGCGCGCCGGCGGAGATCATCCTCGACTCGGGGATCGGCGACATGTTCAACGCGCGGATCGCCGGCAACTTCGTGGATCAGGACATTGCGGGGAGCATGGAGTTCGCGTGCAAGGTGGCGGGGGCCAAGGTGGTCATGGTGATGGGGCATACCAGCTGCGGAGCCATCAAGGGCGCCATCGACAAGGTCCAGTTGGGCAACCTCACGGCGGTCCTCGATAGGCTCCAGCCCGCGGTGGCGGCCGTCACCGACTTTGCCGGCGCCCGGACCTCGAAGAACCCGGCGTACGTGGATGCCGTGGCCACCGCCAACGTCCGCCTGACGCTCGACGAGATCCGGCGCATCAGCCCCATCCTCCGCTCGATGGAGGCGGAGAAGCAGCTCCTGCTCGTCGGCACCATGTACGACGTGGCCACCGGGCAGGTGAGCTTCCTCGACTGACCTGGTGCTTGACACCCCTCGGGGCTTTTCCAATACTGGGGGAGGTCCTGCTCGTGCCGGAGTGCCAATGCGCCGACTCACACTGCCGTCCCTGCTCCTTCTCTCCTCCGCGCTCGCCTGCGCCGATCCGGTCGCGCCCGAGGTTGCCGGCCAATGGGGCGGACCCGAGGCGACGTTGATCCTCTCCCCGACTGGGGGGACCGTTGAGTACGCCTGCGGCGCGGGGACGATCAATCCAGGCTGGACATTACAGCGAGGCGGGCAGTGGCAAGCCACCGGCGCATACATGAGCGGGGGCGGTCCGATGCCTGTCGAGGGGAGGCCCCCGCACCCAGCCACCTACGCCGGCCATCTCGCCGGCGACGCCCTCACCTTCACCGTGACCGTACCCGAACTGGGTGCGGTCCTCGGCCCCTATACCGTCAAGCGCAACGCGCCAGGAGCGTCCGAGATCTGCCTTTGACCCCCCGGAGGATCCGATGAGCAACCTCGTGGTGGCCCGCTTCCTCGACGGGAAGGTCCTCAAGGGCACCAGCCTCGACGTGGACCCCGCGCGTCCCACCTTCCACGTGCGGCCCACCGAGGGTCCTACCCTGGAGGTGAAGCTCAAGGACCTGAAGGCGCTCTTCTTCGTGCGGTCGCTCGAGGGCGACATGGCCCGCCACGAGACCCGCACCCTCGATCCGGCCGATCCCCGCGGCCACGGCTCGACCCCGGTCGCGCTGCACTTCCCCGACGGCGAGGTCATGGTCGGCCTCACCAACCGCTTTCCGCCCACCCGCCCGTTCTTCTTCATCGTCCCGGTCGACTCGGAGAGCAACAACATCCGGATCCTGGTCAACCGCACCGCGATCAAGAAGATGGAACCGCTCAAGGCCGCCTAGGGCGGCGGGTCCTCCTCCATCTGCCGGCGGCGGAGCTCCTGCTCTGCCGCTTTTCGCTTTCGGATCGCCTTGATCTCCGCCTGCTGGTCCGCCGCAATCGCGGCCCTCGGCATCGCCAGGTCATAGTCCTGCTGCCGCATCCAACCCGCGTAGTCGAGCGCCTCGGATTCGTTGCCGCCCACCGGCAAGGGGATCAGTCCGAGCACCAACGCGGGAATCTTGACCCCAGCTACCGTCACGTAGGCGCCGTCCAACCCAAACTCCTGGCCTCCGATGGTCGCCCTCCAAGTGGGCGCCAGCACCTTGCCCCCGCCTGGGAGCGCAGCCAGCGAATCGAGATAGTGATAGATGAGCGCCTTGACCGCGCTGTCGGTGAGCTCCGCGTGCGTCCGGGAGACGAGCGCCGGCGGCACGGGACGGCGGTCCCAGAGGACGCCGCTGCCGAAGGCGGGTGGTGCGGTCACGCGGCGAGCGCCGCTGGGCGAGGACACGGGGATGGACTCGACGACCTGGGAGAGGGAGAGCGGCTCTTCGAGCAGCCGTTCAATGGCGGAATCCCGCGCCGTTCGTGCCACAGGTTTGGACGGTTCGTCGGTGGCGCCCGGTGGAGGCACAACCGCCCGAGGAGGCTCGAGAAGAACGGCACGGGAGGTGGGCGCGGTGTACGGCGTAAGGGCGATGAACACCGGCCGACCCGGCGGGGGTGCAACTGGCCCGGAGAGAAGCAGCACGAGGGCGATGAGCGCGACATGAATCGCCGCGCTCGCGGCGGCCGCCCACGGCGACACCCGAGGCGGCGGGGGGAGTCGTAACTCAGGCGGAGCGGGCACCCTCGGCTTCCCGCACTCCCGAAAGGGCCTTTGAGAGCCGCCCCACCGCCTCGACGAGTCGGGCCGACGGCACCGTCAGCGCGATCCGGAAGAAGCCCTCCCCGGCCGGCCCGAAGGCGCTCCCCGGCAGGACCAGCACCCCTTCCGATTCGAGGGCGTGCCGCGCAAACGCCTTGGAACTGACCCCGGAAGGCAGCGCCACCCACAGGTACATCGCCGCCTTCGGCAGGTCCACCCGAAATCCCGCGGCCCTGAGTGCCGGCACCGCCGCGTCCCGGCGCCGGGCGATTTCGGCGCAGATCGGCTTGGTCAGTGCCTCCCCCTGGTCGAGGACCGCCGCGCCCGCCTCCTGGACGGCCAGGAACGGGCCGGTGTCGGTGTAGGTCTTCACCTGCGTCAGCGGCCCGATGAGTTCGGGCCGCCCCACTGCGAATCCGATCCGCCACCCGGTCATCGAGAAGCTCTTCGAGAGCGAGAAGAACTCCACCGCGATCTCCTCCGCTCCCTTGACCTCGAAGATGCTCGGCGCCCGGTACCCATCGAAGACGATGTCACAGTAGGCGTTGTCGTAGGCCAGGATGATCTCGTGCTTCCGGCAGACCGCCACCACCCGCTCCAGGTACTCCAGCGAGGCGACGGCGGCCGTCGGATTGTTCGGGTAGTTCAGGAAG
>Ga0326726_10005071_pt1 | contig 11961 bp, 10 predicted proteins | sample MHFenrmetagenome_2_FD_207603 | JGI IMG/M metagenome (GOLD analysis project Ga0326726, IMG submission 207603) | Lab enriched peat soil microbial communities from Michigan Hollow, Ithaca, NY, United States - MHF15MN | ecosystem: Environmental > Terrestrial > Soil > Wetlands > Peat | place: USA...
AAATAGAGTGAACAATTTTGGTTGCAGGAAATAGGCTGGAAGAGTTCATGAAGAAAATGATGTGGGGGGCGGTAATCCTTCTGCTTTTCATACCCACCGAGGCCTTCGCCCTCCGTTGCGGCAATAAGCTGGTGGATATCGGGGACCGGAAGATCGAAGTCCTCGAAAAATGCGGGAATCCCCTTTTTGTGGAAAATTGGCAGGAGGAGGTAACCGTTTACCGAGGCCGGTTGGAAAAACAAATACGAAGGATATCCAGTAATTATATTGAGGAATGGACCTATAATTTCGGCGCCAACCGATTTATCTATTTTCTCCGGTTCGTCAATGGAAGGTTGAACCGAATCGAAGAGGGGCAGGTTGGGTCGAATCGCCTGATTCCCTCCGTCCCGCAACCGGATTGCGGCCAAAGGGTCGAGATCGGGGATCGGAGAATCGACGTACTCAGGAAATGCGGCAACCCGGCGACCACGGAAAAAAGAGAGGATTTACGCGTCACCACCTCCCCCACCCAGGAAGAAAATGTCTTTGCCGATCGAGTCTCCCAAGTGGATATTGAAGAATGGACTTACAACTTTGGACCGACTCATTTTCTACTGTTCATCAGACTTCAAAGCGGCAGAGTTATCAATAAGGAATTTGGTGATTACGGCTTTTGACCGAATACTTCAAATCCTCCAGGCCCTTTTTCAGTCTCTTCATCCCTTCTTGGATCTCCTCCACCGAAATTGCAAAGGACAAGCGGATGTGGTGTTGCCCTTTCTCCCCGAATTCCGTTCCGCTTCGCACCAGCAGACCCCGTTCTCCCAGATAGTGGGTCATGTCCTTGCTGCTCAGTGATTGGCCATACCGGGGGAAGAAGTAAAAGGCGCCCTCGCAGGGCCGGGGGATGATCCCGTCGATCTTCTTCAGCTCTTGTTCGGCCACCTTTCTCCTCCGGTCGAACTGGGAAACCATCTCAGTTACGCAGTCCTGGGGCCCCTGAAGCGCGGCCAGGCAGGCTTTCTGCAAGGGAACGCTGGCGCAGGTCACCATAGCTCGGTGAAAATGGACCAAGCCCTTGATCACTTCCACCCCTGCGACCACGTACCCCACTCTCCAGCCGGTCATGGCGTAGGTCTTGGAGAAGCTGTTCAAGAGAATGGACCGGTCTTTCGCCTCTTCCACCTGGCAGATGGAAAAATGCCGGGACCCGTCGTACAACAATTTGTGGTACACCTCGTCCACGACGATCAAAAGATTATGTTCCAGAGCCACCCGGGCCAACCCTCGAATTTCATCTTCCCGCAGGAGGGCTGCGGTAGGATTACTGGGATTAGCCATGAAAATGATTTTGGTCCGCTCCGTGATCTTGGCTCTCAACAAGTCAAAATTGATGTGGAAATCATCCATCAGGGGAACGGAGACTGGTCGGCCCCCGAACAGGGTGACCGAAACCGCGTAGGCGGAATAGCCCGGGTCGAAGACCAGCGCTTCATCGCCCGGGTTCAGGTAGGTGGCGCAGATTACGTTGATGGCCTCGAGCCCGCCCACGGTCACCAGTACATTTTCCGGACTTCTCTTGACTCCATAGTCCCGCATCAGGCTAAAGCAGATCGCCTCCCTCAGGTCCTCTTCCCCGAAGGCGTTGCCGTAATGGGTGAAATTGTCCCTCATGGCTTTCAGGGCGGCTTCCTGGATATGAGGGGGGGTGAGGAAATCCGGGTCCCCCAGGTCCATGCGGATGGCCCCCTTCGGGGCCGCAATTTTCCGCTGAGAACGTTCCGACCCTTGAATCCTCTTTACTCTTTCGGCGATATCCATTTTTTCTCCTTGAAATCTCCCACTTAGCAAGAAATTTGTTTAAGTATAGACTCTCCTTCTTTTTTATTCAATCGTTCATCCGGAAATCAGCCGCCAGGGCTTGGAAATTCACGGCTCAGTTAGCGAAAATCAACGAGGAGGTGCCTTCCTCCCGTAAGGGATTCTCAATTGGTTCATCCGGGCCGAAGAATACTGGGATTGATTTCCCAGGACCTCGGCAGCTCCTCCTTTGCCGTGCACTTTCCCCTTGGTCATTTCCAGCACCCGGAGAATATGCCGGGAAATGGCCTCGTCAAGTTTCAGCCGCGCATCCCAGGCCGCCATCCGCAACCAGGGTTTTGCCTTATTCGGCAATTCTGATCTGAATTGCCGAATAAGGCATCTGCTTTTCTGAATATCGGCAATTAAGAAATAAAAATTTTTTAACTTATTGAAAACATTTACTTTATTGATTGGCATGGCTGAAGCATAGGGATGAATAAAGAAGAATTACTTTCTGAAATTTATGAAACCCGCTCCGGAGGGAATAAATGAACAAGCCAGTCGGCACGAAAATGACGTGTCTGGTTGTGGCGGCTGTCCTGGGGGCTGCGCTCTTTTTATTTCATAAGAGCCAGGCCGGGCAAAGAAAGGTGTCGGAGTTCGGCAAATACCAGGGTTATTCCGAAGCGCTTTTTGATGGCAGCAAGCGAATTTCCGAATATCTGACGTTGTCTAATGGCACCCGGCTGGCCTACGATCTAATCCTCCCCACCAAAGGCGGTGTTCCACCCAGCGAGCCATTGCCCGTTCTCTTCAAGTACACGCCTTATCTGCGCACCTTCACCATTTTTGATCAGGCCGGCAACAATATTATCGCGGGTCTCTTTCACCTCGGTTGGAAAGAAAGGGCCTATCTTCGGGTCCGTTACTGGTTTGGCAAGCAAGGGGATTTAATGGACCCGGTCTTCAGAACCAAATATCTCGAGAATTTGCTCAAACATGGGTATGCCGTTCTCGTGGTCGAAAGACCCGGGACGGGGGCATCCTTCGGGGTCATGAATGCCTCATTTGAGGCGGGCGGCGCGGAGGTCAACGAAATCCTGAATTGGACCGCAGCCCAGAGATGGTGCAACGGCAACATCGGCATGTACGGCGACTCCTTCCAGGCAATGATCCAATTTGCGGCTGCAGCTGCTGGCAATCCGCACCTGAAAGCGATCTTCCCCGCATCAAGCGGTTTCGACACGTACAGCGCCGTAACTTACCCCGGCGGAGTCCTTAACAAAACATTCGCCTCCTTTTTTTCGTGGTCCACATCCTTTCTGGAACAAGTGCCAACACCGGTGGATAGCGACCAGGGTGGAGCCTTGCTCGCCCAGGCGCGCAAAGAGCGTAGTGGTTCCACCCTTGGCAAGCAGGCAGAGGTTTGGTTCAAGAAATTCCCCTTCCGCGACAGTATGACTGCGGATGGAAATCGAATCTGGGAGGGGCCGGGGAATCTCTATCCTCTCCTTGGCAGGATCAATCAATCGGGCGTTCCGGTGTGCATGACAACCGGCTGGTACGATCTCTTCTCGGGGGCGAACGACATGTTTCTCTGGTATGCGAATCTCACCGTCCCCAGGCGTCTCCTCGTCCGCCCTTTGGATCACAGCGAGGTGGAAAAAAACCAATTCGACTTAGACTATGGGGCTGAAGCGCACCGCTGGTTCGATTATTGGCTAAAGGGAATTGACAATGGCATTATGAAAGAACCGCCCATTTATTATTACGTTATGGGCGCTGCGAAGAAAGATTCGTGGCGGACGAGCGATCAGTGGCCGCTGGCCAAGCAGAAACTGACCCCCTTCTACTTCGGCGAAGGAAAAACCGGCAGCGTCGCCTCCGTCAACGACGGCTTCCTGCGTCCGGAGTCCCCCGGCCACAAGGATGCCGCCGATGCTTACCGGGTGGACTATTCGACAACCAGCGGCAAGTACTCACGGTGGTATGCCGTTAACTGGCCCCGTAACTATCCTGACATGCGGGCCAACGACCAAAAAGCCTTGACCTTTACCACCCCGCCCCTGGAAGCTGACCCGGAGGTTACCGGACATCCGGAGGCGCATCTTTGGCTCACAACGGATGCTCCAGACCTGGATACCTTTATTTACTTGGAAGAAGTGGACGGACGCGGTAGGTCCACGTACATCACCGAGGGGGTTCTTCGGGCGTCTCATCGCGGTATGAGCCAGGCACCTTACAAAAACCTGGGACTCCCCTTTCATTTTCATTACCAGAGCGACCTGTCCCCCATTCCCTCCGGACAGCCGGTGGAGCTGGTCTTCAGCCTCTTGCCGACTTCCTATCGCTTTTCTAAAGGAAGCCGGATCCGAGTCACGGTGGCATTCGCGGATGCCGACAACTTCGAGACACCGGTCATCGACCCGCCGCCGAAGCTCCATTTGTTAAGGGATAAGAATCACCCGTCCTTCATCCAACTCCCAGTCGTTCCATCACCTTAAAGCTCAAGAGGAGAAAGCAAAATTTTTTGACTGGAAATCATAAAGCTGCGTTCCGCATGGAAAGGTTCCGCGCCCCTAGACGAACGATTGAACTCCATAAGCAAGGTGGGGCAAAGTGGGCAGGTGAATATGAAAGCCTACCATGCGACCTGTATTCGGGATTATTATTTCTACCAATAATCATCAATCGCCAAAGTAACCCTCTAAATTCTAGGGAAATACCACTTAAATCTTTTTTACCCTTCTTGGGGAATGGATAGATTCGGAGCATGGCGAGGATGGCTCGTATTGTTGTCCCTGAATACCCTCATGATGTCACTCAAAGAGGAGTCCGTTCTTTGCCCATTTTCGGGGCGAGATTTTGGATTTAAAACTGGGGCATCGAGGTTGGGAAGTTGGTGCTAAGGAATTATAAAGGTTGAAGGGTGAGATACGTATCGGGGGCTAGGCTGCACGCGAGCATTACCGCGTTGATATCTCGATGTTCTCCCCAGGTGCCTGCTTTTCGGTTTAAGGGTTCAAGCCAAAACTCTTCTATGGTTTCAGCAAGCGGGGAATACCGCAACAGGTCTTCCACTCGCGAAGCCAGTGGGCCGTTCCTCCTGAAGAAGCCTGGATTTTGCTCCATGAATGCCCTCATTCTCTCCAGGGCATGCAACCCAACAGACAACCCGAACTCACGAAAGGGAAGACGGTTGTGGGCGGCATGACCCAAAGGCTTCTTCCTCAGGAAGGATTCCAGACCCATTCGGGAAGAATCCAGCATTCTTGCGAGTAAATCGTTTCCTTCGAAATTTCCTCCCCTGGCCAGTTGGGCCACCCGATAGGCATCGGTCAGGAGGTCGCCGATCCCCAGCGGATCGTCGGTCGCCCAGTCTCTCCCTTCACAAATAGCGGCCAGATCGGCAATCTCTACGCTGAGGTCCAGTCCGGTGGACTTTTCAGGGCCTTTGATGGCAGCCGCCTGCAGTTCGCTGCAGGTGATCAACCCGTCGAGGGGATCGAGATGTCCCATGGATGGTACCAGCGGGCGGGAAAGGTCTATGCTCATCTTCCAGTACATTCGTTTCTCTTCGCGGGACGATGGTCGATAGGTGAACCTGGCATGGGCGGTTTTCGCAAGTTCTATCGCCCAGCGGTTGTACGTTACCTTCCCGGTGGCTCGGCTTACTTGATGCAGAGCATGCATCCATTTCGTCAGATAATGAAAATATTGGCCATCCCGGTCCCATTCCAGGCGTTCGTCACCCGGATCATCACGATGACGTTCATTGAGCTCTTTACCAATCCTCAAACCCCCTTTCGTGGGATGCAATTGACCCTCTTTCTCATCCAAACCACTGATCCATCCGGTTCGGGAGTCGTCTTTACGGTGACGGCCGAGAATATTGTGAACCTGATCGACCAGGCGCAAGGCGAGGTCCCTGTATTGATCATCCCTTGTTTGACGAAAGAGCTCAAGGAAGTTGCAGACGGCAAAAGCATCGGTCCAAAGGTAACGCCGCGGAATCTCCGCGGTCGCTGAAAGGCCGGTCAGGTCTGCAAATTCGGTCATTATTTCCCTGATTGTGGGGAGGAATAGGTGTACCAAGGCGGGCTCCTTGCGCTGCTTTCGGTATTTTCTAAGCTATCATATTTTTAATTCGCGTGGAAGAAGCCCGGCACTTTCATACACGGTGTCCTCTTCTCCGCCTCCGGGTCCTTTCCATGCCTGCCAAACCGGCCGCCGTTGCGAATCAACATTCCCGCCAGGGGTGCTGCATCCATATCTTGATTTACGATTTTTGCAGGGATAGAATGGGTCTAATTCATCTGCTCTCAACCGCGAAAGGAGGCCTCATGTACTGCACGAACTGCGGCCAGCAGGTAGACGACAAAGCGATCGCTTGCCCAAAATGCGGAGTGCCTCCTTTGATGGAGAAGAAATTCTGCCACAACTGCGGCACCGCCACCCAAGCGAATCAAATCATATGCGTCAAATGCGGCGTCAGCCTGGGCAAAAGCGGCGCAGGCCCGGGCGGCAAGAACCGGATTGTCGCCGGCGTTCTGGGAATTCTTCTGGGATGGCTGGGGATTCACAAATTCTACCTGGGTTATACCAAGCAAGGGCTTATCATGCTCCTCGTAACCGTCTTCGGCTCCCTGATCAAGATTGGCCCTTTCGTCATGGCGCTCATCGGCCTGATCGAAGGCATCATTTACCTGGTGAAATCGGACGAGGATTTCTACGCCACGTATATTCAAGGCAGGAAAAAATGGTTCTGATGAATCAAATCGAATGGTTGGGGCTTCTCATGCTTCGGCGGGCCGGCCGGATTCCAGCAGCAAATTTTCCAGCTCCTCCCGGCTGAAATGATAACCGGTCCGGCAGAACTCACATGTCACCTCTGCCTTCCCCTGCTCGGTGATCATCTTCTCCAGCTCCGCGCTCCCTAAGGCCACGAGAATCTTCTCGACCCTTTCCTTGCTGCACCGGCAGCTGAAAGAGAGTTCCTTTTTCCCAAGCACATGATGGGGCAGGCCGGAAAAGAGCTCTGCAAGAAGGGCTTCGGGATCCTTGCCCCCGCGAAAAAATTCCGTTACCATGGGGGTCTTCCGGATGTTTTCGATCAGCCGATCCACCATCTTTGCTTCGGTGGGAGGAAGAGTCTGAATCAGAAACCCGCCGGCAGCCGACACCTTTCCATCTGGCTCCACGAAAACCCCCAGTCCCACCGCCGAAGGGATTTGCTCGGACTCTGAATAATAATTTGCGATATCTTCTCCAATTTCACCGGACAGGAGATTGACCACCCCCTGGTAGGGCTCCTTGAGCCCCAGGTCTTTAATTACCGTGAGCAAACCTTGGCTCCCCAGGGCTCCGGAAACGTTCAGCTTTTCACCCTTAAAGGGGACCTCTGCCTCGGGGACGCCTACAAAACCCCGGACGGTGCCGTCGTTGTCCGCTTCCACGATGATCTTTTTCAACGGCCCATTTCCCTCGAATTTGAGGGCCAGTCGCTGCCCTTTCTTCAGCAGAGCGCCCATCAATAGGCCGCCGATCAGGGCCCGCCCCAGCGCCGCCGATGCCGTCCGCGAAGTCCCATGAATCTTCCTCGCTTCCTCTACAAGGCCGGTCGTCAGGCACGCCAGCCCGATCACATTGGCTCCGTCGCTGATGGCCCGTACCAAATAATCCGTCATCGCAAGTTCACCATGGATATATATAATATGCCTCGAAAAACCATGGGTTCCCGTAAAAGAATCTCCCAGTATTTCCGGTCTTAATTCATTCCCTGAGCCCTCTTCTTTTAATATACCGGGCCCCTGTTCCGAAGTCAGCAGAAAAAGGTGGCGCCCCCAGGTCTGATCCGGGCCATATTTCTTGCTCGCCGGCCGCTTAAAGAGAGCCTTTCATGGAACCGCCGCTTCTTCATCCGCATCTCAAAAAGAGAGGGTAGAATTGTTATTTATTGGCCTTTTGGCATTTATTTGAAATGTTTCAATTTATGAAACTTTTGAAAAGGGAGGGATAATGAATGAGAAAGTGGTTTCCCTTTTCTCTAATCATCGCGCTAATGATCCTCGTGATTGCCTATGGATGTCAAAAATCGGATTTGGCCAAGGAGGGAAAGAGCGGCATGGCGGCTAATACCACGCAAAACCAAAATTTGAAAATCGCCACTTTTGCCGGGGGGTGTTTCTGGTGCAGTGAATCTGATTTCGAAAAGATTTCCGGCGTGGCCAGGGTGACATCGGGATATACAGGGGGGAAAAAAGAAAACCCTACCTACGAAGAAGTCTCTAGTGGAGTCACTGGGCATGTAGAGGCCATTCAGGTCTATTATGACCCGGAAAAGGTCAGTTATGAGAAGCTCCTCGAGGTATTCTGGCGGCACATAGACCCAACCGACAGCGGGGGGCAGTTTGTGGACCGGGGTCCTCAATACGCCAGCGCAATCTTTTATCACGACGAGGAGCAAAAGCAGGCGGCTGAAAAATCCAAGAAAGAGTTAGGTAAATCGGGGAAATTCGCGAAGCCCATTGTGACCCCGATCCTGAAATTCACCCGATTCTACGACGCTGAGGAATACCACCAAGACTACTACAAGAAAAATCCGCTCCGATATACCTACTACCGGCAAGGGTCCGGGCGAGACCGATTTCTGGAGAAAGTTTGGGGGAAGGAAAAGATGGATAACAAATCAGCGGCCGGGGACCAGTATAAAAAATCGGACGACGCGACCCTACGGAAGAAACTGACCCCCTTGCAGTACGAAGTCACCCAGCACGAAGGGACCGAACCGGCCTTCCGGAATGAATACTGGAATACCAAAAGGGAAGGCATCTACGTGGACATCGTGTCGGGCGAACCCCTATTCAGTTCCAAGGATAAATACGATTCCGGTACCGGATGGCCCAGCTTCACCAAACCGCTGGAACCTGGGAACATCGTGGAGAAGGACGATTATAAGCTCTTCGCGAAGCGGACCGAAGTCCGGAGCAAGCACGGGGATTCGCACTTGGGACATGTCTTCCCGGACGGACCTGCTCCGACTGGCCTTCGGTATTGCATGAATTCGGCCGCCCTCCGCTTCATCCCTAAAGAGGACCTAGAAAAGGCAGGGTACGCGCACTATTTGATGCTTTTTGCTGAAAAGAAATAGCATCTCGCAGTTTTGCTCTACGAATTCAGGGCCGGACACCAATCCTTTTCGCTCCCAAAGAAACGGGCCATATCCTGTAATCCTCAAAAAAACCTTCCAGCCCGCCCTTGCAACCTGCTATGATTCCTCCCGGAGGAAATTTATGGAACGCCGCTCGGCCATGGTGGCCGTGTTGATCGCCATGTACTTTTTTTCCTATTATTACCGCATTTCTCCCGCGATCATGGCCCCCTACCTGACTCAGGAATTTTCCATCGGCGCCGAGCGGCTCGGACTCCTGGCCAGCATCTTTTTCTATGTTTTCGCCTTTGCCCAGTTTCCCCTCGGGCCCGCCCTTGATTCCATCGGACCGCGTATGGTCATTTCCACCCTGAGCGCTGCGGGGGCCCTGGGCAGCCTGATCTTTGCCCTAGCCCCCTCTTTCAGCGTTTGTCTCTTCGGCCGCGCCCTGCTGGGCCTGGGAATGTCCTGCATGTTCATGGGAACCTTGATGGTTGTCGCCCTTTGGTACCCCCCCCGGTTATTCGCCACCCTCGCCGGTATGGTCTCCGCTCTGGGAAACATGGGGGCATTGACTGCCGCGGTCCCCCTCGCCCTCATGGCCGAGTCAGTCGGGTGGCGGGTGTCGTTTATCATCTTCGCGGCAATCAATTCATTTTTGGCCCTATCCATCTGGCTGGTGGTTCGCGACCATCCGATCTCAGCAGAGAACGGCCGTCCTCCCGTCCGAGATAAATACGCCGCACGGGAGGCCTACCGGAGAATTCTGAGCACTCCGTCATTCTGGGGAATTGCCGCCCTGAATTTTTTTACCACCGGGTCCTTCTTCTCGATTCAAAGTCTCTGGGCGGGAACTTTCTTGATGGATGTTTTTGGCCTGAAGCCCAGGGAGGCGGGATGGCTCATATCCTGTCTCACCGCCGGATTCATTATTGGAAGTCTTCTGACCGGAAAGATTTCGGACCGCTGGGGGATTTCGCGCAAGCGGCAGGCCTTGATCACCTTGGGCCTGTATTTGATACCTCTTTTGCTCCTTAGCCTAGTGGTCCGACAGGGCCGCGAGTTTTTGCTTTACCCGGTTTATTTCTCAACCGGCTTCTTTGCCTCCGGGCTAGTTCTGCCCCTGGCTCATTTGAAAGAACTTTTCCCGCAGCAGATCATCGGAACCGTGCTGACCCTGAGCAATTTTTTCGCGGTGTTGGGCATCGCCGTCCTGCAGTACCTCATGGGCTGGCTCATCGAACGCTACCCTGCGGCGGGAGGTGTTTACCCGCCGGAAGCTTACCGGGATGCCTTCTTTCTTCTCGCCGCCGGCATGGCCGTTGTTTTAATCTTGTATTCTCGGACCCGGGAGAAGGGAATCGAGGACCGCGCTTAACCCCACCCCTTGCACAACGCTCCTCCTAGCCAATCAGCCATCTGCCCCTTTGGTTCGGTCCTACCTACAGCTCAGCAAGGTTTTTGGGCACCCCCCTCATCGCCGGCCTGTGATCCCCACCATCCGTCAAAGAACGAGGTTCAGTTCCAGGAAAACGGCCCCGGGTACGGGATTGTGGCAATAGGGAGGTATTTTCAGGAAGCCCAGGGACTGGTAAAGGGCCTGAGCTTCTTTCATCGCCGGGACCGTATCCAGGCGCATGCGGCGGTAGCCGATTTTTCTTGCCTCCCGGATGACTGCCAGGGCCAGAATTCTTCCGACCCCCAGCCGGCGGGAAGAGGGCCTCACATACAGGCGCTTCATTTCACAAATTTCCCGGTCGATTTTCCTCAGGGCTGCACAACCGGCGACTCGCTCCTCATCCATGGCCAAAAGCAGGCAGCCTTCGGGCGGCGTGTACCCTCCGGGCAAGCCGGTCAATTCTTCCCTGAAATTCTGGAAATCCAGATTGAAAGGTAAAGAGGAGGCGTATTCCTCGAAGAGGGCTCTCGCCCGGGAAAGGTCTTCTTCCGTACAGGCCGGAACAAGGCGAATCATTGCTTTTCAGCGCTTGTAGTATCCCCACTCCACCAGGCGTGCGTAGGCGTGCTGGGCGTATTTCCCCTCTTTCACCACCTGCAAATACCGGTGGTACTCCTGGGCCGATTCGGGTTTTTTCCCCATTCCCTCCAGGGAAAATCCCTTGAAGAAGGCTGTATTCGGATTTCCAGGCAGAACCTTTTCATTAGTACTGAAATCCTGGTAGGCCCCGGCAAAATCCCGGGTCTGGAGCTTGGCGAACCCGCTCAAGTGGTAGGCCTGGGCTTCCTGGGGATAAATCGCCTTGGCCGCTTCCGAGTATTTCAGGCCTTCGTCCGGCTTTTTCTGGACGAGCTGGCAGGTGGCCATCATCACCAGCCCGGCATAGTCATTGGGCGCCTGCTTCAGGGCGTTTCGGAGATGACCCTCCGCTTCCCCGAAATTCTGGCGGGCCATCTCCTCTTCTCCCTTCTGCATCTCTTCGATGGCTCCCCTCATGGCCCGAACCCGAGCGGTCTGGTCCATATACCGCTCCCGGTATAGCGGGAGGCTCTGGGATGAGGCATAATTTTTTTCGGAGTTTTTGACCGCGAATTGGTATCGTTCATCGCTCATGGGATGGGTGGCGAACATCATCTCGATGGCGCTGGGTTTGGATTTGGAAAGATTCTGGAGCATGTCCATCAATCCCACCATTCCCTTGGAACTGTATCCCGTTTTGACCATGTATTCCATACCGAGGGCGTCCGCCTCCCGCTCGTTTTCCCGGCTGTAGGAAGCCAGAAGGGCCCCGGCGCCGATGCTTCCCAGAGTCCCCGCGATTTGTCCCAGCCCCCCGGCTACTGCGCCGGCCACCACGGAAAATCCGCCCACAATCGTATTGGTCAGCTTTCCTTTGGACATCTGCTGGGCCGTATGCCGCGCATTCACGTGTCCCAGTTCATGGCCCAGGAGGGCTGCCAGCTCGGCTTCATTTCCCAGGGACAAGAGAATGCCCCGGGTGCAGGCGATACTGCCGCCCGGAAAGGCGTAGGCGTTGACGTAGTTGGCGTTGACCCCACGAAAAGAA
>Ga0326726_10005072_pt1 | contig 11960 bp, 12 predicted proteins | sample MHFenrmetagenome_2_FD_207603 | JGI IMG/M metagenome (GOLD analysis project Ga0326726, IMG submission 207603) | Lab enriched peat soil microbial communities from Michigan Hollow, Ithaca, NY, United States - MHF15MN | ecosystem: Environmental > Terrestrial > Soil > Wetlands > Peat | place: USA...
CGACGACGACGCCATGCGGATCCTAGAGGGCGTGGCCGCGCGCAGCGCGCCGGGCACGGCGTACGGCGAAGCGTTCATCGAGACGCTGCTCGATCTCGTGGACCCCGATCCGCTCCTCGTGCTCGACCCGCTCGGCGCGTCGCTGCGCGCGCCCACCGTTGCGCTCTTCCTCGAGGCGGCGAGGAAGCAGCAGGCCCTGCGCGCCGCGCTCGTCGCGACCGCAGACGCCCTGCGGGGCTCGGGACGCCCCGTCCCGGCCCCCGTGCCCGAGGGCTTCTCCTTCTTCGCCATCGACCGCGAGGGCCGGAGACGGATCGACGACGTGTCCGCCGCCATCCGGCGGGTCGAGGCCGGCGAGGCATGGCCCTCGGCCGACGTCATAACCCGGCCCGTCCTGAAGTCGTATCTCTTCCCCATGGCCTTGAGCGTCCTCGGAGCGGCGGAGATCGCGTACCACGCGCAGAGCCTTCCGCTCTTCGAGCTGCTCGGCGTCACGCCCCCGGTCCTCATCCCGCGCACGCACCTGGTCGTGCGCGGCCCGGCAGAACGGAGGCTGGCCGAGCAGCTCGGCATCGCCGAGGAGGACCTGCTCGTCTCCCCCGCGGCCTCGGAGGCACAGGCGGTGCCCGAGGCGGACGCCGTGGGACGGCTCGCCGAAGCCACGTCGCAACACCTCGCGGCCCTTTCCGGGCCGCTCGAGGCCCTCGACGCGACGCTCACGGGCGCTCTCGACACGGCAGGCAAGAAGATCGCGTACCAGTTCGAGCAGCTGGCCGACCGCGCCCGCAAGGCGGTCGAGCGCAAGGGAAGCGTGACCGCCAACCGCCGCAAGCGCCTGGCGCAGGCGCTCGTCCCGGGCCGGATCCCGGCCGAGCGCGTCTACCCGCCGCTCGCGTGGGTTCTGCCGTGGGGCGGGGGCTTCCTCGAGCTCCTGCGGCGCGCGGCGGGCGCCTCGACCGAAGGCGCCGCCGTCATCGATCTCGGACTCGAAAATCCGCAGGGAGGAACGCATGCCGGTTGACGTGCTCGCCATCGCCGCGCACCCGGACGACGTCGAGCTGACCTGCGGCGGGACGCTCGCGCGGCTGAAGGCCTCGGGCTACCGCTTCGCCATCATCGACCTGACGCGCGGCGAGATGGGCACGCGCGGCTCGGCCGAGACCCGGGCGGCCGAAGCGCGGCGGGCGGCGGAAATTCTCGGGGCGGAGTTCCGCGAGTCGCTCGACCTCGGCGACGGCGGTCTCGGGGGAATCGGCCGGAAGGAAGAGCTCGCGGTCATCGACGTCATCCGGCGGGAGACGCCGCGCGTCGTGCTCACGCCCTACCCCGACGACCGCCACCCGGACCACCGCCGCGCCGGCCAGCTCGTGACCGACGCCGCGTTCTACGCGGGCCTGCGCAAGCTCGAGACCGCCCACCCCGCGTACCGGCCGCAGGCAACCGTCTACTTCCCGACGTTCGACCCCCGGGAGCCGGACTTCGTCGTGGACGTCACGCCGTACATCGAGACCCGCCGCGCCGCCATGCGCGCCTTCGAGAGCCAGTTTCACGATCCGAAGTCGAAGGAACCGCAGACGATCCTGTCCCAGCGCGACTTCCTCGACATGATCGAGTCGCGAGCCCGCCAGCACGGAGCCCTCATCGGCGTCGAGTTCGGCGAGGGGTTCGTCTCCCGGCGGCCGCCGCGGATCGACGACCTGGTGAAGGCGTTCGCCGGGTTCGAGCCGGGGTACTGACGATCGTGAGCCGCAGGCCATGAAGATCGGCATCACCTGCTACCCGACCTTCGGCGGCAGCGGCGTCGTCGCGACGGAGCTCGGCATCGCGCTGGCCGAGCGCGGCGACGAGGTGCACTTCATCTCGTACGCGCTGCCGTCGCGCCTCGACCTGCCGCGCCCGCGCGTTCACTTCCACGAGGTCGTGGCCCCCTCCTATCCCCTCTTCGTCACGCCGCCGTACACGCTCGCGCTCGCGACGAAGATGGCGGAGGTCGCGGCCCACGCGAAACTCGACCTGCTCCACGTCCACTACGCCCTGCCGCACGCGATCTCCGCCATCCTCGCGCGCGAGATGGGCAACGGCAACGGCGTCAGGCTCAAGGTCGTCACGACCCTGCACGGCACCGACATCACGATCGTGGGACTGGACCGGTCGTACCTGCCGATCACGAGGTGGGGCATCGAGCAGAGCGATGCGGTGACGGCGGTCTCGCGTTACCTGCGCGACGTGACGGTGCGGGAATTCGGCGTGCGCCGGCCGATCGAGGTCCTGCCGAACTTCGTGGACACGCGGCAGTACAGGCCCGACGGCGCCTCGCCCTTCGCCCGCGCGCTCGCCCGCGACGGGGAGGCCCTTCTCGTCCACGTCTCGAATTTCCGGCCCGTGAAGAGGATCGCCGACGTGCTCGCGGTGTTCGACCGCGTGAGGCAGAAGATCCCCGCGCGCCTGCTCCTGATCGGCGACGGCCCGGACCGCTCGCTCGCCGAGCGCCTCGCCCTCGAGGGCGGCTTCGAGGACCGCACGACGTTCCTCGGAAACGTCGCGGCCATCGAGACGATCCTGCCGGCCACGCGCCTGCTGTTGCTCCCGTCGGACGCGGAGTCGTTCGGCCTCGCGGCCCTCGAGGCAATGGCCTGCGGCGTTCCGGTCGTCGGGACCGCGAAGGGAGGCCTGCCCGAGGTCGTCGAGGACGGGCGGCACGGATATCTGCGCCCCGTGGGCGACGTGGAGGGGATGGCCCGCGGAGCGCTCGCGCTCCTCGACGATCCGGCGCTCTGGGCCCGCTTCTCGGCCGACTGCCGCCGCAGGGCCATCGAGGAGTTCCCGACCGAGGCCCTCGTCGGGCGCTATCGCGCGCTCTACGAAGCCACCCTTTCCGGGTGACCTCGGAGAGCGACTCGCGGCGGGTCCCGGCGCGGGAAGGCCGCGGCGAGGTCCGCGAAAAAGCTTCGCGCTTCTTCGGGCTCGCGGCGCGCGTGGCTTCGCCGGCCGAGGCCGAGGACTTTCTCGCGCGCGTCCGGCGCGAGCACCACGACGCCACGCACGTTGCCTTCGCGTGGAGGATCGGCGCGGGTCCCTCGGCCGCCGTCCGCGCCTCGGACGCCGGCGAGCCGGCCGGCACGGCGGGAAAGCCCATCCTCGGGGCGATCGAGAGCGCGGGTCTGTCGGACGTCGTCACCGCGGTCGTGCGCTACTACGGCGGCACGAAGCTCGGCACCGGCGGCCTCGCACGCGCCTACCGGCTCGCCGCCGGCCGCGCACTCGAGGCGGCCGGCGCCGAAACGCTCTACGACACCGTTCGCCTCGAGGTCCGCTGCCCGTACGACCGGACCGGGCTGGTGCGGCGCCTGATCGATCCGCCATCCGTCCGCCTGGTTGCCGAGCGCTTCGACCCGGAACCCATTCTCGAGATCGAGGTGCGGCGCTCCCGCGTCGCCGCCATGGTCACGACTCTCGAGGAGGCTCGCGTGTCGTTTTGGATGCTGCCGCGGGCCCTATGATCCGCGGGAGCATGCCGGATCCCGCCGCGAGAAGCCGGGTCGTTCGTGAATTCGTCGAGAACCTCGTCGGCGCGTCTAAGCCCCTGATCTCCGTCATCCACCCGGCCGACGAGATGTACACCTACAACCTCGCGCACCAGCGCGGTCACGAAGCCGCCGCGGCGATGCTCTACTACCTCAAGGGCTGGCAGATCTTCCGCGCCATCCAGGGGATCGCCGCGTGGTATTTCGGCACGCCCCGCGGCGTCACGTCGTTTCTCGACTTTGCGAGCGGTTTCGGGCGCGTCACTCGCTTCCTGGTCCGCGAGCTCGAACCGGCCAGGGTTTGCGTGGCCGAGATCCAGGCCGAGGCCGTGGCGTTTCAACGCGAGCAGTTCGGAGTCGACGGGCTCGTCTCGGCGCCCGATGCGGCCCGGTTTTCGGAACGACGCCGGTTCGGCTTCGTCATGGCGACGTCGTTCTTCAGTCACGTGCCCGACCCCTCGTTCCGCAGCTGGATCAAACGGCTCCTCGATTGCCTCGAGCCGGGCGGCGTGCTGGCATTCAGCACCAACGACGGCGAAGGGCTGGCGCGGGCAGACGAGGGCATCGTCTTCGTGGCGGACAGCGAGACCGACCGGCTCGACAAGAACGTCTACGGAACGACGCACGTGACCGAGGCCTACGTGCGCGCGGTCATCGACGAGGCCGGCGCGGGATGGAAAGTCTCCCGATGGCCGCGGGGGCTTGGCGGGCTTCAGGATCTCTACGCCGTTGGCCGGGCCGAGGGACCGGGCCCCCGGTCCGCGAACGCCACGTACTACCCCTGGGGAGACACGGACGTTTACGAAATCCGCGGCGGGCGGCTCGCGGCCGCGGGATGGGTCCGGACGGTCCACATGGGCCCGCCCGTCGAACGGGTCGACTTTTTCGCCAACAACGCGCTCGTGGAACGGTGCCGGCTGGAGCCGTCCGGACCGGCCACCGCGCGCTGGTCCTTCGAGACGGACCTCGGGCTCCTCGCGCCCGACGACGTGCTGAGCGTGCGGGCGACGGCCGGGCCATGGGAGAACTTCGTGGCGCTCGCCTCGCTGCGCACCCACCCTCCCTCCCGCGCCGAGGTGGGGTCAGACCTGCAATCGTGATTTCGGCAGTTCGAGGCGGGGTCAGACCTGCAATCGTGATTTCGGCAGTTCACGAATGCAGGGCAGACCCCCGGCCTTTCAAGCCCCTCTCCCGCACCTCGCGCGAGCAGAAGGCCGCGTGCCAGGAGTTGGCCGCGAGAACGCCGAGCTCCTTCTCCGTGAGGCCGAGCGTCTCCCTCGCGAACCGGTACTCGCCACGCGTCGTCGTCCCGAAGAGGACCGGGTCGTCGGCCGAGAGCGTGACGCGCACGCCGGCGTCGAGCAGGCGCCGCAGGGGGTGGGCGACGGCGCTCGCGACGGCGCCCGTCTGCACGTTGCCGGTCGGGGCCACGCAGAGGATCGTGTCCTCGTCGGCGAGGCGCTCGAGCAGGCGCGGGTCGGCGGCGGCGGCGATGCCGTGGTCGAGCCGGTCGGGCCGCAGCGCGTCGAGGACGTCGCGCACGGAGTCGGCTCCCGCCCATTCGCCCGCGTGGACGGACGTGTGCAGGCCGAGCATTCGGGCGCGCAGATACACGCCGCCAAACGCCGCGGCCGGCACGGCGGTCTCGTCGCCGCCCATGCCGATGCCGACGATCGAGGGCAGCCGCTTGCGCTCGTAGACGTCGAGCACGCGCTCCCCCGACTCGGGGCCCCAGTGGCGAACGACGTCGAGGAGGATGCGGCACAGGATCCCGCGCGTCTCCAGCGCCTCGCGAAAGCCGACGTCGATCGCCTCGAGGCAGGCGCCCGCGTCGAGGCCGATCCGCGTGAAGATCTCGGGGGACACGTAGACCTCGGCGTAGTCGAGGCGATCGTCGGCGAGCGCCCCGGCGACCGAGAGGGCGGCCGGAACGTAGTCCTCGGGCCGGCGGAAGAGCCGGCAGACCTCGGCGAAGAGAGCCAGAAACCGGGCCGAGTCCGTCGCCGCTCGGCGCGCCGTCTCGAAGACAGCCGGGTCCGCGAACGGGTGCCCCGCGCGCGCGGCCAGCCGCGCGATCTCCGCGGCCGGCAGGCAGCCCTCGAAGTGGAGGTGGCAGTCGGCGAGCGAGGGGGCGCCGGTGTCAGCCGCGGCCGAATCGGCGATTTCCGTCTTCACAATCGGGCACCCGCCCTTCACAATCGCAGGACGCACCAACTATATGCGCCGCGCCCGACTCCTCGCGCTCTTTCTCGACGTGCTCGTCTGCGCCGCTCCGGCCGATCTCGCCGCTCTTGGTTTGACCTGGGTCGTCTGGCGCTTCTTTCCCGCCGTCCGCGCCGCGATCCCGGGCATCTGGGCGGCGGCGGGGCTGGCGGCCACCGCCGCTTTCCTGCTTCGAGACGCGTCGGGCGGCCGTGCCCGGCGCTGGCTGGCCATGGAGGCCCGGCGCCCCGACGGTGGCCTTCCGGGAGCCTGGGGCTCGGTCCGCCGCAACTTCCCCCTCCTCGTGCCGCTCCTGAACCTCTACGACGCCTGGCCCATGCTTCGAAACGGGGAATCGCCCCGCCGCACGGACCGGCGTACGGGAATCCGTATGTTGCAGATAACATGAAGGATGCTCGCCACGGGAACGACGCCCCGGAGGCCCTCTGAACCTTTTGGCCCGCTTTCCGTTGTAAAGAATCGAAAGAGACATGAAAGCAACACGCCGTTACGCCGTCGCCCTGCTCGCCCTCGCCCTGGCCTGCCCCCTGCTGGCCGGCGGCGGCGACCAGGAAGTTTTCGAAAAGGCCTACTCGATGGACGGGATCGTCAAGATCTCGGTCGAGAACGTCAACGGCAACATCGAGGCGACCGCCTGGGACAAGCCCTATTTCAAGGTCCGCGCGATCAAGAAGGTTGAAGGCAGCGGCAGCCGGGCCCAGGAAACGCTGCGGCTGACCGAGATCCGCGTCCAGAAGGTCGGCAGCGAGATCCGGGTCGAGACGGTCAACCCGAAACGGCGCCGCCTCTTCGGCTTTCTCGATTTCGGCGGTTCGGGCGCCCACGTGGACTACGAACTCCAGATCCCGTCGAAGGCCGACGTGCGCTTCGAGACCTGCAACGGACGGCTCGCGGCCAGCGGCTTCTCGGGCAAAATTTCGAGCGACGCCGTCAACGGCTCAATCGAGCTCGCGGGAATCGCGGGCCCCACGAGCGCCAACACGGTAAACGGCTCGGTGCGCCTCGCCTTTGCCGGGCCCCTTCACAACACGCGGATCGAAACCGTCAACGGCTCGATCGAGGTCGCCTTCGACAAGGCTTCCTCGGTCCGCTACGACCTCGAGACGGTCAACGGCCACATCGAGGGCAACTTCGAGATGCCGGTCGAGGGCAAGTTCGGCCCGAAGGAAGCCCGCGGCAGCTATAACGGCGGGACGGAGCCTCTGCACTGCGAGACCGTCAACGGCACGATCCGGCTCAAGACGAACTGAGTCGTCCGCGCTGATATCCTCGGCGGCATGAACGCCGAGGGCTCCTCCCCGACGCGTCCCTGGCTTCTCGTCCTCGCCTACCTCGCTGTCCTCGGCTTCGTCGCGCTCGCCGCGTCCCGCGACCGCGAGGTGCGGTGGCACGCCCGCAACGGCCTCGCGCTCTTTGGCGCCGTCGTCGCGGTCGGCCTGGTGGCGACGCTCATCGGCGTTCTCGCCCCGTCGTTGACGTGCCTCTATGCCGTGGCCATGGCGATCGTGTCGTTGCTCTACGTGTCGATCGTCGTGCTCGCCATCGTCAAGGCCCTCGGCGGGCAGCGGCTGATGATTCCCGGGATCTCGACCTATGCCAGCCGCCTCTCTGCCGCCGACTAGCGCCGTCCGCGGCCCCTCGCTTGCGGGGCCGATCCTCGCGGCCCTGCTGGGCCTGGCCGTCGGCGATGCGGCGAGGCCGGCCTCCGAGCAGGCGAGCGCACGACTGGCCGTCGGGACCATCGACGTCTACCGGGCGACCGTGTCGCCGCTCCTCGCCCGGACGGGCGTGGTCCACTGCCGCTTCGAGCCAACCTGCTCCGCCTACGGCCGCGAAGCCATCGCCCGCTACGGCGCGCCGCGCGGATTCATGCTGGCCGCGGGACGAGTGCTGCGCTGCCACCCCTGGGCGCGTGGAGGCCTCGACCCGGTTCCCTAGGCTGACGGTCGCTCTTCGGCTTCCCTCCTCACCTGACCCTCTCCCTCCCAGCGGCACTGTCGCGAGAGCTCGCGGCGCAGGAAGTCACCCGAGCGAAGCGAGGGTGGAGGCCTGCGCCGCGGGAGCCGGAGCGTAGCGAAGGGGATCAGCCGGGCGGTCGAGCGCGCATCCGCGCGAGCCGTCCGGCGGTGCGCCGCAGGCGCAGATCCCCGCAGCGCAGCGGAGGCGACGATATTGGTGCCGTCGGCCGGACTCGAACCGGCATGGGTTACCCCATACGCCCCTCAAACGTACGTGTCTACCAATTCCACCACGACGGCACGGGGACGATTCTATGGCTTCGGGGAGCTTCCCGAAGAGGGCGCGGTCGAGCTGCCGGTCGCGGGAGCGGGCGCCGCCTGGCCGGGCGCCGGCTGGGCCGCGGCTCCAGCCGGGGCCGCCGGGGCCGCGGCCTTCGGGGCACCGGGCAGATCCTTGGCGATCACCGAAGCCTTGGGCCGGGCCTCGAGGACCGAGAGCAGGAACGAGATCAGCACGAAGCCGATGAAGGCTCCGGTCGTCAGCTTGTGGAGGATCGTCGTCGCCCCCCGGGCGCCGAAGGCCGTCTGGCTCGATCCACCGCCGAAAGCGCCGGCGATGTCCGCACCCTTCCCCTGCTGGAGAAGGACCACCAGGATCAGGAAGAAGCAAATGACGATGTAGATCGTGACCAGGGCTATGTACACGGAACCTCCTGGAAAAGGGGCGGAAGTGTACGCGCCCGGCCCAGGGCCGTCAAGCGCGGGCGATCGCCTCGAAAGAGGCCGCCGAGAGGCTGGCTGCGCCGATCAGGAACCCCTCCATACCGGAGGCCTCCAGCAATTCCCGGGCGTTTTCGGGGGTGACCGATCCGCCGTAGAGAATGCGCAGGTCCCTGCGCGAGGAGAGGATCCCCGCGACGTGCGCCCGGGCCCCGGCGCAATCCTCGGGTGTCGCGGAGCGGCCGGCGCCGATGGCCCAGACGGGCTCGTACGCGACGACGAGCGGCTGCGAGGGCGGATCCGCCTCGAGAACATCGAGCTGCGCAACGAGCGTGACGGCCGCCAGGCCCGCGTCGCGTTGCTCGGCGGTCTCGCCGATGCAGTAGATCGGGATCACGCCGGCCTCGCGGCAGCGCGCGATCTTTTGCGCCAGGACCGGGCCGTCTTCCCCGAAGAGCCGCCGCCGCTCCGAGTGGCCGACGATGGCGTACCGGCAGCCCGCGTCCGCGGCCATTGCCGCGGAGACTTCGCCCGTGAACGGGCCCTGCGTCTGCGCCGCGACGTTCTGGCACGCCAGAGACCAGCGCCCGCGCGAATCGCGCGCCGCATCGAGGGCCGTGAAGGCCGGGGCGATCACGAGCTCGGCGCCGGCGATCCCGTCGCCGATCGCGCGCGCGAGCTCCGCCGCGAAGTCCCGCGCGGGGCCGCGCGTCTTGTTCATCTTCCAGTTGGCGACGAAGAGCTTCATGCGAGCTGGGTGCGAAGGGTCGAGGGTGCGGCCAACCCTCGAGCCGTCAGTCCTCGAGCGCCTCGATCCCGGGAAGTTTCCCTTCCGCCAGAAACTCCAGCGACGCCCCTCCGCCGGTCGAGACGTGGGTGAACTTGTCGGCCACGCCCGCGGCGTGGGCGGCCTGCACGCTCTCGCCGCCGCCAACGACCGTGACGGCGGGCGAGGCGGCGACGATCCGGGCGATACCCATCGTCCCCGCGTCGAAGGGCGGCTTCTCGAACACGCCCATCGGGCCATTCCAGAAGATCGTCCTGACCGGGCCGAGCAGGCGCCCGAACTGCTCGAGCGTCCGCGGCCCGATGTCGAGCGCCATGAGGCCGTCGGGAATCTTGTTGATGCCGACCGTCTTCGCCCGGGCGCCGTCGTCGGGCGACGTCGCCACGACGAAATCCGACGGGAGAGCGATCGTCTTGCCCGCTTGCTTGCAGAAGTCGAGAATCTCGCGCGCGAGTGGAACCTTGTCCTCCTCGAGCAGCGAGCGGCCGATCGAGAGCCCGAGCGCCCGCACGAAGTGGTTCGCCATGCCGCCGCCGATGAGCAGGACGTCCGCCCGCTTCGAGAGCACGCGCAGCGTGTCGATCTTGCCCGAGATCTTGGCGCCGCCGAGGATCGCCGCGAAGGGACGCTCGGGCTCGAGCAGGCGCGAGAGCTCCCGGACTTCCTTTTCGAGAAGAAGGCCGGCGCCCTTCTCCTTCAGGCGCTGCGCAACGCCGACGATCGACGCGTGCGCCCGGTGCGCGGCGCCGAAGGCGTCGTCGACGTAGACCTCGGCGAGCGCCGCGAGCGCGGAGGCGAACTCGCCGTCGTTGCCCTCCTCGCCGGCGTGGAAGCGCAGGTTCTCGAGCAGCAGAACCTCGCCGGCAGCGAGCGCGTCGGCCGCCTTCGCCGCCTCGGGGCCGACGCAGTCCTCGACGAAGCGCACGGGTTTGCCGAGCAGCTCGGCGAATCGCACGGCGACGGGCGCGAGCGACAGCTCGGGCTTGCGCTTGCCCTTGGGCTTGCCGAGGTGCGAGGCGCAGAGAATCCGCGCGCCTTTTTCCATGGCCAGGCGAATGGTCGGAAGGGTCTCGGCGATGCGCGTGTCGTCGGACACCCGGCCGCCGTCCAGCGGCACGTTGAAGTCGACGCGGAGAAAGAGCTTTCGCCCCTGGAGGGGCAGATCTCGGATGGATTTCATCGGCCCGGTAGAATAGCGCAGTGATCCGGCGCCTGGCCGCCCTCCTGCTCGCTTTCGCGGCGGCCGCGCTGCCCGCGGCGGAGCTGCCGCCCCAGGCCTCCCTCGGTTTCGGGGGCGCCGTCGCCGCCGAGGAGGCGACGGCGGCCGAGGTCGGCATCGAGATCCTCGGCAGGGGCGGAAACGCCGCAGACGCCGCGGTCGCCGTCGCGTTCGCGCTCGCCGTGACCTGGCCCGAGGCCGGCAACATCGGCGGGGGCGGTTTCTGGATCTCCCGCGACGCGAAGGGCCGCGTCCTGACGGTCGACTTCCGCGAGGCGGCGCCGCGGGCCGCTCGCCGGGACCTCTTCTTCTCGAAGCCCGGGGCGCCCGGCCCGTCCTCGACGGAAGGGCCGCTCGCCTCGGGAGTGCCGGGCTCGGTCGCGGGACTGGCGCTCGCGCACCGCCGGGCCGGACGCCTCCCCTGGAAGGCGGTCGTCGAGCCGGCCGTGCGCCTGGCCCGCGACGGGTTCCCCATGCCGGCCAGCGTCTCCGAGTCGATCGCCGCCGATCGCGAGCGCCTCGCGAAGGACCCGGAAACCGCGCGCATCTTCCTGCCGGGCGGCGCCGTCCCGGCCCCGGGCGCCGTCTTCCGGCAGCCGCAACTGGCGAAGACGCTCGAGGCCATCCGGGACCGCGGCGAGGACGGCTTCTACCGCGGCGAGATCGCCCGTGACATCGCCGACGCCCAGAAGCGGTCGGGCGGCCTCGTCACCCGGGGCGACCTCGCCCGCTACGAGGCGAAGGTGCGCCCGCCCTTGCGCTTCCGGTTCCTCGGCGCCGAGGTCCTCACGACCCCCGCGCCCTCCTCCGGGCCGGTGCTGGCGGAAATGGCGCTCTCCGTCGAGCTCGCGGCCGAGCGCATCCGCCCGGGCGGCGCGGCCTCGATGCACTGGCTCGCCGAGATCGAGAAGCGCGCTTTCCGCGATCGCAACCGGTTCCTGGGCGACCCGGCGTTCCCGGGCGTCACCGAGAAGCTCTTCACCGATCCCGCCCGGATCCGGCGCCTCGTCGTCTCGATCAACCCCGACCGCGCCACGCCCTCGACGGAGCTCGCCCGTGTCTTTCCGGAGAAGCCGACGACGACGCACTTCTCCGTCGTCGACGGCGACGGGATGGTCGTCGCGGTCACGACGACGTTGAACGACTCGTTCGGCAACGCCCGGGTCGCGCCGGGCCTCGGGTTTCTGTGGAACAACGAGATGGACGACTTCGCGACGCGGCCCGGCGAGAAGAACATGTACGGCCTCGTCCAGGGCGAATCGAACGCGGTCGCGCCCGGCAAGCGGATGCTCTCCTCGATGTGCCCGTCGATCGCGCTGCTTCCCAACCGCGGCGTCTTCGCGTGGGGCTCGCCGGGCGGATCCACGATCATCACGACGAACCTCCAGGTGCTGCTCGGGCTCGTCCTGCACTCCCAGCCGCTCGTCGCGGCCGTCGGGGCGCCGCGCTTTCACCAGCAGGACCTGCCCGACGTCCTCGAGGTCGAACGCGACCGCTTCGACCCAGCCTGGATCGCTGCGCTCGAGGCG
>Ga0326726_10005073_pt1 | contig 11960 bp, 9 predicted proteins | sample MHFenrmetagenome_2_FD_207603 | JGI IMG/M metagenome (GOLD analysis project Ga0326726, IMG submission 207603) | Lab enriched peat soil microbial communities from Michigan Hollow, Ithaca, NY, United States - MHF15MN | ecosystem: Environmental > Terrestrial > Soil > Wetlands > Peat | place: USA...
AACCATATTATAACTGGGTATTACATCGGTGGGGACAGTCGTAAGACCCGATCCTGGAACAATGGTCGATGTCCCGGCTGGTGTCCCGGGACTCGGTGTGGGTGCAGCCGGTGATGTCTTACTGAATGTGCATCCGGCGGATCCAAGAGCCCCACAGAGAACAACAAGTAATACCAGCATGACTCTGAACTGCATGGTAAAAAATGCGAGGCCGGGTTATATCATGCTTGTGCTCGAAAACCTGAACCCGGATTATCGGGCGGTTCAGGAAAGAGGGTATCATACTATCCTGAAACCTCCTGTAAGCACAACACCTGTAATGGAATTATCAGCCATATATGTACTTCAAAAGGTATGCAGCAGACTCTGAAAAAAACACTGTTGTCCATGAGAATATCGATATATCGGTATTCCACTTTCGCCACAGACAGGTTCTCACCAGAGTGCCTGACCAATAACAATGTCTACATTCCCACCACATTAACTGAGAAGTATATGATTAGGCAATTTCTTTTGATTGCCAACAGGTTACCAGATACAAAAAGGTGTACACCATGCAAAAAATACTTCCTGTGCTCCTGATTATTCCACTCCTTGTTTGTACATTCATACCAGCATGCGGATCTGCAGCGTCCATAGATGAACCCGGTTCCGGGTTCATTGTCGTGGCTTCTGCTCCAACCGCTGACTTTTACACCACTATACAGTCCGGCACTGCACCGTTACGGGTGACCTTTTTTGATCGTTCATATGGTACCCTTCCCCTGCGGTATCTCTGGAATTTCGGGGATGGCACCACATCAACAGAACAGAACCCGACCCATATCTTTTCGCCAAACGGGAAATATACGGTAAGCCTCACAGTTACCAATTCGTATGGACAGGATACTAAAACCCTGCCGGATTTTATCGCGGTGGGAGATCCGCCCAGGGCAGATTTTTCTGTTTTTCCATCCTCAGGAATTCTGCCTCTGACGGTGGCCTTCACTGACAGAACACCTGACACTACGCGATCATGGAGATGGGACTTCGGGGACGATACAAACTCGACAGTTCAGAACCCGGTCCATACCTACATAAAAACGGGTATCTATACTGTTACGTTATCTGCCACAAATGAATTTGGAACAGGACACACAACCAAATCCGGTATAATTAATGCGGGTATTGTTCCCGACGCTGAGTTCATTGTCGAACCACGGGAAGGCGATCCCCCTCTCACCGTGCGATTCCGTGATTTTTCCAGCGACAGTCCCCTTGCATGGTTATGGGATTTCGGTGATGGTTCTACCAGTACTGAAAAGGATCCGGTGCATACCTACCAGAAAGCGGGGAGTTATACTACTACCCTGCATGTTGCAAACGCGTTCGGAAGCGATGAACTCACCCGCCCTGACCACGTTCGTGTCGGGATACCTTCCCCTGCCATATCACCGGTACAGACACAGGTTGAAACACCACCCGGGAAGGAGAATCAGCAGGGAGGGGTCATCGGCCTGATCCGGCAGGCACGCGGGACAACAGAAAAGAACCTCCCTGCGGGCGGGTTAATTCCCCCACAGTTCATGGCGCTTGCCGCAGTGCTGACAAGCTTTTTTTTCATCTTTATCAATCTCCTGATCAGCAACATCGGGACACTCTCCCATATCGGGTCGAAGTTTGTAAAATTTTTTATGGATCTTGCAGGGGGGCATGCAGTGGAAAAGGTGAGCGATGCTGAAATCGCGAAACGGAGTATCACAGTGCAACAGAGGGACCGTCATTTCCTGGGACTTTCGGCTGCAGAAGTCATCATCATCGAAGTAGCTGTGATCATGGTAGCTCTTGCGTTTGTCCTTGCTGATCGTGCCGAACTTACGCTGGGAACGGTCCTTATTTATATTCTGGTGGGAGCGATATCCGTGGTGCTGCATGATTTTGCTCACCGCTACTTCGCAACAAAACACGGGCAGGATGCCGACACCCAGTTCTGGGGCCTGGGGACCGTCATCATGTTCATTACCGCATGGTTATTCGGCAATGCGTTTGCCCAGTCATACCGTAACCTCGTCAACAGGCAGGGAGAGGAAAATACCCGGGATACAGGAATTGAGATGGTAGCCGGACCCTGCATCAGTATTATTCTCATGATCCTGTTCCTTGCCCTTACCGGGCTGGGTGGGACCTATGCTATTGCCGGGGGCGTCGGTTTTACTATCAACCTCATCACTGCTGTCTACAGCCTGATGCCCATAGAGACGATGGACGGCAGGGGGATCTGGAAATGGAACCGTGGGGTGTACCTCCTGCTCTTCATACCGATGATTGCATTTTACTTCTTCACATTCATGATCGTGTAAACGAACTTTCACCGGGAAGTGTGGTAATAATCCGGGGAATTTTTTTGGGTGTGTTGGAATATCTGAATAACCCCTCATGCCTTTAAAATTACCACGTCCGTCCGAATTTTTTTGATGGAGAAGGAATTCTTTTATCATTTCCCGCATCCAAGATAGGGGGAAATGGATCTGTTGTTTAACCTCGTCGATATCGTTCTTCATTTTGATAATTACCTGCCGGGGATTATTGATGCATATGGGGTCTGGACGTACCTGATCCTGTTTGTAATCATATTCTGTGAAACGGGTCTTGTAATATTTCCTTATCTTCCCGGGGACTCCCTGCTCTTTGTTGCCGGGGCGCTTTCGGGTGCCGGCTACCTGAGTCCGGAGATACTGATCCTGGTACTCGTCGCTGCTGCGGTACTTGGTGACTCTGCAAATTACTGGATAGGGCATACCCTTGGGATGAAAGTTCTTGAAAAGAAGTACAGTTGTGTAAAAAGGGAACATCTGGAAAAAACAGAGGAGTATTTTTCCCGGTACGGTGGTCTGACGATAGTGATAGCCCGCTTTGTTCCTTTTATCAGGACGTTCGCACCATTCCTTGCCGGTGTCGGGAAGATGAGCTACCGCTGGTTCATCACCTACAATATCACTGGGGCGATCATGTGGATATGCGCATTTCTGCTTTCAGGATATTTTTTTGGCAGTATTCCTATCGTCCGGGAGAACTTCAGTCTCATCATCTATGCAATTATCGGGATCTCACTTCTTGCTGTAGGATCCATTATTATTGGTGTTTTCCGCTCGGTTCGGGAATGCCCGGCAGGTGAGCAGCAGGAGCCGGCACATAAAGAATAAAAGGTTGCCTTCCCTCCCCGCACACCTTCATGGGTGGATAAGAAAAATAGCATGAACCATTGACACTGCCCGGGTATCTTTTGAATTTCCCGGATGCGAGAATATATTTCGGGAACCTGCGTAGTATATCTACGATTCAATATCAGGTGCATCATCGTAGGATTTTTCAATAATGCTCCCGTTTGAGAAACTTATGGACCTCGCCGGCAGCGCAGGTCTCAGTACAACACAGGTCGCCGAATTCCGACAGAGATTCGGCGTAAATGAGATGACTCCCCCGGTGAGGGAGCCGCTCTGGAGACAATACCTGAAAAATTTTGATGACCCCATAATAAAAATCCTCCTTCTTGCAGTTTCCATATCCACGGTCGTCTCGCTCATCAGGAGAAGCGGATTTCTGGATATTCTCGGGATTATTATTGCGATCCTGCTCTCGACTGGTATCGCATTTTTCAACGAGTACCGGAGCAGCAGGGAATTCGATATACTGAACGCGACCCGTGATGACATGACAGTGAAGGTAATCCGGAATAATCACCCATCCTCGGTCCCTTCACGCGATATCGTTGTCGGGGATCTCATCCTTCTCGAGGCCGGGGATGCCATACCAGCGGATGCTTGGGTATACTCTTCTGACGATATCTTTACTGACGAATCCGCATTTACAGGAGAGAGCGAGCCGGTTCCAAAGGAAGCACGGGAACGCGTTTTAAAAGGAGCGTTTATCACTGCCGGGAAAGGGCAGGTCATCGCCGGGGCGGTCGGGGACTCAACGCAGATGGGAGTGATTGCGTCATCGCTCGGGATTGACCATTCGACCCGGACACCCCTTGAACAGAAGCTGGAAGTTCTCGCCCGTCTCATCAGCAAGTTCGGATACGCAATGGCAGTGCTTATCTCTGTCAGCCTGCTCATCCGGGGTATGCTGGTAGGGGAAGTAACCGGCCTCAACCTCGACACGGCAAATTACCTCCTTCAATACTTCATGCTCGCTGTTGTTGTTGTGGTCGCTGCTGTTCCCGAAGGGCTTCCGATGAGTGTCGCGCTCTCCCTCTCGCTGGCCATGCGCAAAATGACACGTGCAAACTGCCTGGTCCGCCGTCTCATCGCCTGCGAGACCATCGGATCTGCCACTGCCATATGCACGGACAAGACAGGAACACTCACAAAAAACCAGATGGAGGTGGTTGAATCATCGGCCGGAAACCCGGTGCACATTGAAGATCTCCCGCAGACACCTCCGGCATGGATCACCCTGAATGCTGCGGTAAATGGTACTGCACATCTTGAGGACCGGGAGAACCGGGTGATTGTGATAGGGAACTCAACGGAAGGTGCGCTGCTCCGCTGGCTGCGGCATCATTCGATCGATTACATGCAGGTCCGGGCAGAAACACATGTGACAAAACAGTACCTTTTTGATGGCAACAGGAAACGGATGTCAACGGTTGTGCATATCGATGGCAGACCCTGTCTCCTCGTTAAGGGTGCACCGGAGATCCTCGCTTCTCTCTGCACAGAGACCCCCGATCTCAGCGGGATCAGCGCCCTTGCCTCCCGTGCAATGCGGACTCTTGCTTTTGCTCACAAGGAGATCCTGGACGGCGACGAGAGTGAGACAGCCCTTATCTGGGACGGATATGTCGGCATACGCGACCCTCTCCGGGATAATATTGCAGAATCTGTTGCCAGCTGCCAGCATGCCGGTATCCGGGTCCGTATGGTTACCGGTGACAATCCGGAAACTGCTAAGGCGATAGGGCAGGATTCCGGAATATTGAGGGGGGGCGTTGTCACAACCGGTTCAGCATTCCGTTCACTTTCACCTCGTGAGCAGGTAGTGGCAGCACAGGACCTGGACATTATGGCGCGTGCCGAACCTATGGACAAACTCCTCCTGGTCAAGGCACTCCAGGAGACAGGTGCCGTTGTCGCAGTTACCGGCGATGGTACGAACGATGCCCCGGCCCTCAAGCACGCCGATGTAGGACTTGCCATGGGAATTGCAGGCACGGAAGTGGCACGGGAAGCAAGTGATATTATCCTGCTCGATGATTCTTTCTCGTCGATAACAAATGCCGTACTGTGGGGAAGATCACTCTATGAGAATATCCAGAGGTTCATCCTCTTCCAGCTCACGATCAATTTCTGCGCCTGCATCCTGATATTTATCGCGCCGCTGCTGGGCTATCCGGAACCCTTCAGCATTATCCAGATTCTCTGGATCAACATCATCATGGATACTCTTGCTGCGTTTGCCCTCTGTTCAGAAGCCCCCCATGCCAGGCTTATGAACCGTTGTCCAGTCTCGCACGATGCACCGATCATCTCGCCGTTTATGTGGGCTTCGATCATTGTCACCGCCACATTTTTTATAATTGCCGGCATGCTCCAGATCGCCACCGGGTTCCTTGGGGGTACAACCACTGCCGAGATCAATACGGTCTTTTTCGCGGCATTTATTCTTGGTGCAGTCTGGAACGGCGTCAACTGCCGTGCACTTGACGGAAAGATGCCTCCTTTTTTCAAAGGCAACCCGACATTTTTTGCGGTGATGGGCGGTGTTGTTCTCATCCAAATCCTCATCGTGCAGTATGGAGGAGCGGTCTTTGGCACCGTACCTCTTTCGGCAGGACTGTGGGCAAAGATAATCGTGGTGTCAGCATCCGTGCTGATCGTCGGATTAGTCCTGCGTATTTCATACAGGTACCTGAATACAAAGAAAAAACAGGATTCCGTATAGGAACGGGAGCATCCACTAGATTTATGCATTCGAAGATCACGTTTCATGAGGGTCGCCCACATCAAGGCCTCTCCGAGACATGGCGGGATATGGATATTTTCTGAGATTTAGTCGATGATCCGCGGCGGGGAGCGTCCCTTTTGGGTGCGGCGACGTTCATACATCAATGGTTTGTGAGATGCCAGCTCCTCTCCACAAATTACCACCTGCCGATCACGAATTAATAAGGACTAACCTCATTTTTTATACGGTTTCAGAGCCTGATGCGTGAAAATTAAGAGTGCATCTGAAAAAATAGTTAAACGTTAAAATAGTTTTTTCTTCCACATAAGAAGTCCCATCGCTACCGAGATCACGACGGAAATGCCAAAGATGGTCTCAAAGGCAAGAGGTTTATCGGATAAGGGAAGATCGAGGACGTTCATGCCATAAAAACTCGCAATCATCGTCGGTACCGCAATGATGATCGTGACTGACGCCAGGAATTTCATCACGATGTTGAGATTGTTTGAGATGATAGTTGCAAATGCCTGGGTCATCCCGTTCAGGATGTGTAAGTATATCTGGGACATCTCCATTGCCTGCTTGTTTTCGATGATGACATCTTCTAAAAACTCAGCATCCTCTTCGTACATCTTCAGCGGTTTTGAACGCAGGATGCGTTCGAGCACTGCCTCGTTGCTCTTGAGCGACGTAGAGAAATAGATCAGGCTTTTCTCCAGTTCCATCATCTGGAAGAGTTCCTCGTTCTTCATCGAGCGGTGAAGTTCAACTTCAATCCTGGAGATGGACCTCTCGATCTGGCGCAGGTGGCTGAGATAGTAGGAGGCATTCCGGTAAAAGATCTGGAACATGAACCGGGTCCTTTTCGCGGTGGTAAAATGCCGCACCTTCCCGGCAACAAAATCATCAAGTACCTGGGATCTGCGGCTGCATACCGAGACAACGTAGTCTTTGGTGATGATAATTCCCAGAGGATGAGTGGTCAGGGTCTTAATCTCTTCAAATTCCGTTGTCACCGGAATATCCATAACGATCAAAACGACGTCATCTTCCGCGTCAATACGGGGGCGTTCCTCTTCATCGAGGGCTGCTTTCAAAAATTCCAGGGGGATAGCGCAGGTTCCTGAAACAAGAAGAAGTTCGGCATCCGAAGGTTCGTATAACCGTACCCATGCGCCTTCTGAGATCGCATCAAGAGGTTCGGTGATGGCAGGTTCCTGCTCTCTTTTTGTCTTAAAGATCTGCATCAAGGCCGCATCTCTCCTGCGCTGGTGATTCGATCTGGAGGGAAATATCCTCTGCTCCCGTGCCGGGGTGCATGATTCCATCTTGTGATGGGTCGCGTGAGAATAGTTATCTCCCGCGTTATTTATGCGGTACTATTGACTCATACCTATCAGAAATAAACCTTGTTTCCTGCAGGAGGGACCGGGTCATACGAAACGCGAATAAAAAACGACATTTACAAAACGGGATTATTCTTGCTGTTTCCCCCCGGAGTCCTTCTTGTCATAGAAGGTGCAGAACGAGCCGCAACGGGTGCACCCTTCATTACAGGGCTCAGTATGTATTGTGATGACGGCCCGGGGAAACTCGACTTTCAGGTCGGTTTCCAGATGATCGGAAAGATCGTGAGACTGCTGAACGGAAACCGTACCTGGCACAACAAGATGGAATTCAATAAAGATGTCCGGTCCGGATCTCCGTGTCCTCAGATCATGGAATCCGGCATAATCGCTTGCATGCTCACAGATGATGAATTTTATTCTCTGTTCATCCGTAGCTGGTATGCTGTGGTCAATGAGATCAGAAAAAGATCTCCGTACGAGATCGTAAGCGGCTTTCATGATCACCACAGCAACACCCATGGCAAAAAGCGGGTCAAAAAGGGGGATACCGGTTAACCGTATCAGGATCAGCCCCAGAAATACCCCGAGTGAGGTATAGACATCGGTCCGCAGGTGCCACGCATCGCTTTCGAGGGCAATGGACTCTGACTGTTTCGCCACCTTCATGAGGCGATGGGAAACATACCAGTTTATCAGCGCTGATACTCCCATTACTGCGATACCAAAGATGAGCAGTTCCGGATCAAAGAGCTCAGACGGGTTGCCAAGAAGTTTCAGCAGTGCTTCCCGTATAATAAGAATAGCAGCCGCAAATATAAGCAGGGCTTCAATTAACCCGGAAATATCCTCGAATTTCCCATGCCCGAACTCATGCTGGGCATCAGGTGGTTCAGCAGATTTCCGTACCGAGATAAAGGCAATCACTGCAGCGATGAGATCCATCGATGAGTGGATCGCTTCGGATATGATGCTGACAGATCCTATTGCAAACCCGACCCCAAATTTCATCAGGACAAGCCCGGTATTGGAGATGACCGATAAGCGTGCGGTCTTCTCCTTAAGATGATCCAGCGTTGCTTTATCCATGGCGGGAGGATTCATAAAATGTTCTGTATCATATCGGCACCTGCTTACATCAAGTTATAGCTACCGGAGCTGATCCGGAACCATGGTGAACCTGGAAAGCCAACACGTTCATTGCGCGGGTTATCCAACCTGGTCGTCATGGTATCCGTGATCTGCAAGAACCGGGATGACGTTTCCAGCTGTTTCCGGTCTTCGTCATGTGCCAGTCCATTTGTGTGAGCAGTAATGTGGGAATTACAGCCATGGAACAAGAGTAAAACAGATCCGTGAACGTACAAAACCGTTGCCTGATGTGATCCAGACGGGTCCGGAATATGACCATCCTGAAACAGATGAATTCCTGCAGAAAGAAGGGCGGGCAGGGTATCCCGCAGACAAAACCCTGGCAGTCAGTTTGGTGTTTATACGGTTGTTAATGAAGCAAATTGATTTTTTTTATTTTCTCATTCTGATATTTTTTGCAGGAACACCACCTACAATATCATACGGCGGAACATCCTTTGTTACAACAGCGCCAGCACCAACAATTGCTCCCTTCCCGATTGTTATGCCGGGCATTATGATTACCCGGTAGCCTATGTATACCATATCTTCAATAACGACTGTTGACGCTTCAGTACCCTGAGAGAAGATCGGAATCTCCGGATCAGCATAAATGTGTTGTGTTGTCAATATTACAACTTCAGGGGCGATAAGTACATTATCGCCAATGATCAATTTTCCTCCCGCTCCTATACCGTAAATTTTGACATAAGGACCAACCCATGAATTTGATCCCAATGAAATGTCATATCCAAGTCCGATATAAGCGCGGTAACCCATGTTCGAAAATATGCCGAACTCTTTAAAAACCGATTTAAGAATAAACCTTCTGGCTTTATTTCCAATATGAAACGGAATTTCGGAGGGTAAGAATTGTCCAAAACAATAATAGAGTGCCAAATAAAAAAAATCTTTTATTGAAATTTTACTCATCAATTGATTCATAGCAACACCAGGTCGGGAAATTTTCCAATCTTAGAGTTCTGACACTTGATCATCTTCACATGACGTTTTTGGCTGATTATTTTTTTTAGAATAAATAATTATAGTATTGTGCAGGTGTTATCATCAGCCTGAGAGTTAACCGAACTGATCGATGAATTCACCGAGGATATATATTTTTAAATGCGGATAATCCGAAAATGTGAAGAATAAATATGATCCGACTGTCATAATCCGGATCAAGAAAGTGACATTTTTTGAAGATCCCAATAACCCACAACAATTATGCGAGGGATGGGATTCCGACTTCTCGGTAGAATCTATGTTTTGATTCCAACCTTTCTTCATGATATGCGAACCTCCCTTGGTTCACCCAAATATCACTCGCAAGTTGTGATAAACAAGTTATCGTTGTTATGAAAATTTTAGATAACAAATATTATTATTATGTTATTCCGCAGATAGATGTTAATTTACAAAGAGGAGAAAAACTTATGCGGCAACGTTTTATTTTTTTCATCTTTTTATTGAGCCTTGTGTTTCTGGGTTGCATTATTTCCGGATGTATTAAAAACGACAATACATATCAGCAAATTCCAGGAACAGTCCCTACCACTCAACAGAGCCAAATTATTAATGCTTCGACACAAGCATCTATCGACACTACATCCACTCCGAATTCAACTGAGGTATTGGGAATAAAAGACTGTACTCCCCCGGTGCTTAAAAAATGGATAATTGAATTCGATCAGTTCGCCATTCAAAATTCGCAGACCTGTATCGGAACAGGCGCTCCTATCTTTACTGCTCCGAATTATCCTGCCGGTAAGATCGTGAATGACACCATCATTGGAAGATTTTACTGGTGGTCTAAACTTGGATATTTTGAATTCAGAGATGACGGTATTTGGATTTTATATGCTTGGGATAATCAACCTCATTATTATCCGGGAACATGGGCAAGACTTGATCAAGATCATCTGATCCATGGTCATCAATATTCTTATTATGTGGAAATCAACCGCCCAACTAGAACAGGCCATCCATTAACTTACAATGAAACAATAACATTCTTCTACAATCCCACAGAGGGTAGACTGTATCCATATGCATTCGACGACATACATTATCCTGATATAGAAATATGGACTACAAGGTTTTCCTAATTTTTAAATAAATTTTTTTTAATTTCAACAATTTAACTTTAGGAAAAACATAGGTAGAACGTGGCTCTCACCGGAGTACCTCGGTTTTACGTGCTGGAGGTGTTTTTTGATTCCAATACCTCCTCATCGCTACACCAAGAACTTAAAAGAACACAAAAATAAATCCAATTTGCACTTGCATCGAGAAACTCCCGTGCTCACGCTAATCCAAATGCATAACGTTTATCCTTCCTGCTGATAAGTTCCCTATATTGTTTACGAGGCGAAAGACCATGAACGATCAGTGTTGGGGTAACCGTATCGGAGCGTATCGCTTAAGAATAATCCTTCTTTTTCTTATTATCATGCTTACACCTACTGCTGCTGCCGACACAATGTTCCACGCCAACGCTGAGCACACGGGTATTTTTGATAATGGGGGGATTGCACCAACCAATACTGAGTTGTGGCGATTCAAAACAGGAGGTGCTGTCTCTTCATCCCCGGCGGTATCGAATGGTATCGTCTATGTCGGAAGTGATGATAAAAACCTGTATGCAATCGATGCGGTATCGGGAACGGAGAAATGGCGGTTTTCGACGGAGTATAATGTGATATCATCACCAGCAATATCGAACGGTATTGTCTACGTTAGTGGCTGGGGTCAAAATCTGTATGCAATTGATGCGGGTACAGGTAAGATGAAATGGCAGTTCGTCATGTCGGTTACGTCTTCCCCAACTTTATCGGACGGTGTCGTTTATGTCGGTGGTGATAAGAGCGTGGTTGCAATCGATGCGGTATCGGGAACGGAGAAATGGCGGTTTTCGACGGAGTATAATGTGATATCATCACCAGCGGTGTTAAACGGTGTCGTATATTCATCGAGTCTTGATCACGATGTGTATGCAATTGATGCGGTAACAGGCAAGATGAAATGGCGGTTCGCGACGGGAAGTGCTGTATGGTCATCCCCGACAGTATCGGAAGGTATCGTCTATGTTGGGAGTTATGATGCCTACCTTTATGCCATCGATGCTTTGACTGGGACGGAGAAATGGCGGTTTTTTACCGGAGGGAATGTAGAAGCATCTCCAGCAATATCGAACGGCGTTGTCTATGTCGGTAGTTGGGGTAAGAACCTGTATGCAATTGATGCGGTGACAGGCAAGATGAAATGGCGGTTCGAGACCGGAGGCGCTGTCTCTACATCGGCAGCAGTATCGGATGGTATCGTCTATGTTGGGAGTTATGATGACAACTTATATGCAATTGATGCGGTATCGGGAACGGAGAAGTGGAGGTTTGTAACGGGAAATGATGTAAAGTCATCTCCAGCGGTGTCCAACGGTGTGGTTTATTTCGGGAGCAGGGATGGGAATCTATATGCAGTTGGAGGAGTGCCAACAAGTAAGGTAAATACTCAAACAACCGTATCTGCTCAAGGTGTAACTACGAATCATACTGC
>Ga0326726_10005074_pt1 | contig 11959 bp, 8 predicted proteins | sample MHFenrmetagenome_2_FD_207603 | JGI IMG/M metagenome (GOLD analysis project Ga0326726, IMG submission 207603) | Lab enriched peat soil microbial communities from Michigan Hollow, Ithaca, NY, United States - MHF15MN | ecosystem: Environmental > Terrestrial > Soil > Wetlands > Peat | place: USA...
CGAGCACCGCTTTGCCGCGGTACTGCTCCGGATCGACGAGTCGGTAGACGACGTGCGGCGCTTCCTCGCCGGGAACTTCGAGCTTGGCGGGGCTGCCGCGGCGACCGATCGCGAGCACGACCGCGCGTGCCGAGTAACTCGCGCGCGCCGTCTTCAACGCGAAGCCCTTGTCGGTCCGGGCGATCGACTCGACGCGTTCGCCGTAGCGGACGCCGAGCTTCGTGCGCGTCACGACGTCCTTGAAGATGCCGAGGAGCGCCTCCTTGGTGGTGCGCCCGAGCGCCAGCCGCCCGTAGAGCGGCAGCTCGGCGGGCGCGGTCATCACGATCTTCCCCCGCGGATAGTGCGCGACGGTTCCGCCGAGTGACTCCTGCTCCAGAGTCACGAAGCGGAGCCCGCTCTCCTTCGCGGCGAGCGAGGCGGCGAGACCCGCGGGCCCGGCGCCGATGATCGCGACGTCGAGCCCGCCCGGCGCGCCGATCCCCGGCACGCGGCGCACGGACTCGATCACCTGGCGCCCCTGCTCGATCGCGTTGCGGATCAGGCCCATGCCGCCGAGCTCGCCGGCGACGAAGATCCCGGGAACGGCCGTCTGGAAGTCGGGATCGAGCTTCGGGATCTCGACGCCGCGCCGCTCGCTGCCGAGCACGAGCGTGATCGCGTCGTACGGGCACGCGCTCTGACACGCGCCGTGGCCGATGCAGTTCGCCGCGTTCACGAGCACCGCCTTGCCGGCGACCAGGCCGAGCACGTCCTTCTCCGGGCACGCGGTCGCGCAGGCCCCGCAGCCGAGACAGCGGCTCTGCGAGATCAGCGGGTGCAGCGACACGGGCTCGTCGAGGCCTGCCTCGCGCGCGGCGCCGAGCGCCTCGACGTTGCGCACCTCCGTGACTCGCCGCGAGCGCGACCAGAAGTACATGGCAAGCGAGAGCGGCACGAGATACAAGAGGCCCCAGGCCTCCGACGAGACTCCCGCGAGCCGAGTCACTTCAGAAGTCATAGCGCAGCCCCAGCGCGAAGGACCAATCGAACTGATTGCCCGCAGCCGGATCGAACGACGCGGTGGTCCACTCGATTCCGGCCTCTCCGTCGACGGTGAGCTTCCAGATGCGCCAGTCGAAGCCCAGAAACGGCCGCACGGTCAGCGAGCCGTTGCGCGCGCGCGCCGCGGCCGCGGCCGCGATCGGGTCGTTCTGGATCTGGTCGGGCGTCGGCGCGAACTCGTCGCGCCCGCGGCGGTTGCGCCAGTCGATCCGCAGGCGCGGCAGCAGGCGGAACGTCGGAGTGACCGGGTAGCGCTCGGTCGTGATCAGCGAGATGGTGTCCGACGCCGACCCGTCGAAGTAGCGCACGCCGATCGTCGCGACGTCGCCCTCGGTGAGGAAGCTCGAGCTGATCAGCTGCGGGAAGTAGGACGTCTCCCAGCCCGTCGACGGTGTCCCGTCGACGCCGCCCGAAGTCGGGGTTCCGCCGAGCTTCGCGGTGGAGACGTCGAGCGCGAGCTGCGTGTCCTTCGTGAGCTGGTGCGAGCCCCCGACGCTGCCGGCGAGCGAGCGCGGCGTGCGGTCGAGCGCGAGGGCGCGGACCTGGGAAGGGGAGTACAGCTCCGTGAGGTCGGAGAGCCGACTCACCGGCTGACCTTGGAGCGCGTTCGAAGTCACCAGCAGCGGGCTGAAGCGATAGTCGACGAAGAGGTTCAAGCTGGTTTCGGGCGAGAGCTGCCAGTTGCTCGTCAGGAGCGCCGTGTTGAGCCGCTTGAACTGCACGTCGTAGTCGGCGTAGCTCGCGAGGAAGAGCTGGTCGTTCACGTAGCGCAGCTCGCCGCCCACTCCGGTGCGGTCGACGAGTGACTCGGCGCGCTGCTGCATGGCGAAGATCTGCGCGTCCACCTGACCCGCGTGACTCCCCTGCTCGAAGGCGCGGCTGTAGTCGAGGCTCGCCCCGTACAGGTAGCGGTTCGTCATGATGCGGTCCGAGGTCGAGAGCTCGACCGGCAGCCCCCCGCGCAGCGAGACGCGCCACACGTCCCACACCTGGCGCGAGATGCGCAGACCGTCGATGCGGCTCGGGATGCCTGCGGTGTTTCCCGGCTGACGGCCGATCGTGCCCGACCACGGACCGGAGCGCTGCGCGGCGTCGACGAACAGCGAGGTGACTCGCGCCTGGTTGCCGGTGCTGTCCGGCAGAAAGTCGTAGCGATACGAGCCCGTGGTCAAGCTGCGCAGCACCCACGAGTCGGTGCGCGCGCGCGCGGAGAACGTGAGGTCCGAGAGCACCGAGGAGTCGAGCTTGGTGTTGCCGTTCACGGTGTCGTCCAGCTCCTCGTGGCGGTACTGAGTCCCGACGCTGCCGAACAGGTCGACGTCCATGTACGGAGTCTTGGGCTGCGCCTCGGCCTTCTCGGCGGGCTTGCTGCGGGCGGTGAGCAGCGCGTCGAGGCGCTGGCGCACGCGTTCCGCGCCTTCACCGCCGGGATACCACTGGAGATACTCCTCGTACTCCGCCTTCGCGTGCGCGATCTGGCCGTGTCGCTCGCGCGCGACGCCGAGCAGCTCCTTGGCCTCCGGCGAGTTCCCGTGCTCGGGCAGGCCGGTGATCTTGGTGAAGATCCGGATCGCTTCGTCGAGGTCGCCTTCGGACAGCGCGCGGCGGCCCTTGGCCATGAGCTCGTCGCTGTGCGAGAGGGCGGTGCCTTCGTCCGCAGGCAGCGGAGCCGGAGCGCCTTGACTCAGTGACTTCTTGCTCGGAGTCACGCTCACCACCAGGCTGCGGAAGTCGCGGCCCGGCCGCACCGTGAAGGAGACCTCCCGCGAGAAGCGGACGATCACGTAGCGACCGTCGGAGCGATCGCCTTCGTAGACCACATCGACCAGCGGCACCGGCCAGCCCGGCGGCGCGGGCAGACTCTCGCGCCGCGCGAGAAACGACGCGCTGCCGGGGTCGAGTGACACGGGCGCGACCTGGACCTGGATCGTGTCGCCGCTCTCGCTCGGCGCGTGTCTCAAGTATCGGATCGGCGTCGTGAAGCGGATGCTCACGTCGAAGGCGTCGTCGTGCTCGCGCAGCTCGAGCGCCTCGAGCAGGCGCGGCAGGCTCGTCTCTGCGCGCGCGGAGAGCGCGAGCCCCAGGATCGTGAACGCGAGGGCGAGCTGCGCGCGCCAGGGTGCCGGCCGGGCCGGCATCACCAGCCGCCCGAGGAGACTCGGTGGTGGCCGGTGCGCGACGTCGCGATGCGCGTCAGCGTGGAGTCGGTGTACGTGTGACACGCGCCGGTGCAGTCGCGCAGCTCACTCACCGTGTACTGGATCCGCGGCGATTCGACCTTGGTGTGCTCGCCGGCGCGGAAGTCCGAAGCGTGGCAGCCGGCGCAGTCCGGCTTGTAGCTCGCCGTGCGCCAGGCGTTGGCCTCCGCGTTTCCGATGTGACAGCTGGTGCACGTCATCGCGTTGCGGTGACCCGCGGGGTACGCGGGCGAGGTGTGGACGAACGTCGAGGGCGTCCAGACGGTGGTCGAGTGACACTCGACGCAGTCGCGGGACGTGATGAAGTGAGTGGTCGGCTTGCCGGTCGCGCGCGTGCCGTTGTGGCAGCTCCCGCAGCTCCCGGTGATGCTCGCGTGGTCGAAGCGTGCGGGCGTCCAGGCGGTGGCCGAGTGGCAGTCGGCGCAGGTGTTCGCGCTCGGGATGTGGTTCGCCGGCTTGCCCGTCGCGGTCGTGCCGTTGTGACAGGTGGCGCAGGCGGCGGTGACTCCCGCGTGATCGAAGCGCGCCGGGCTCCAGGCTGCGGTGGTGTGGCAGTCGTCGCAGCTGTTGGAGGTGGGCAGGTGGTTCGCGGGCTTGCCCATCGCGGTCGTGCCGTTGTGACAGGTCGCGCAGGTCGCCGTGACCCCCGCGTGGTCGAAGCGCGCGGGGGTCCAGGCGGTGGTCGTGTGGCAGTCGTCGCAGGTGTTGGAGGTGGGCAGATGATTCGCGGGCTTGCCCATCGCGGTCGCGCCGTTGTGACAGGTGGCGCAGGCGGCGGTGACTCCCGCGTGGTCGAAGCGCGCGGGGGTCCAGGCGGTGGTCGTGTGGCAGTCGCCGCAAGCCGCGGTCGTCTGCACGTGGTTGCTCGGCTTGCCGGTGGCCCGCGAGCCGTTGTGGCAGGTCGCGCAGCTCGCCGTCACCGCGGAGTGGTCGAAGCGCGCGGGGGTCCAGGCCGTGGTGGTGTGGCAGTCTTCGCAGGTGTTGGCGGTGGGGATGTGGTTCGCCGGCTTGCCGGTCGCGGTGGCTCCGTTGTGGCACGTGCTGCACGCGGCGCTGACTCCGGAGTGATCGAAGCGCGCGGGGGTCCAGGCGGTCGTGATGTGGCAGTCTTCGCAGGTGTTGGCGCTCGGGATGTGGTTTGCCGGCTTGCCCGCCGCGCGCGTGCCGTTGTGGCAGGTCGCGCAGGCGGCAGTGACTCCCGCGTGGTCGAAGCGGGCGCTCGCCCAGCTCGCCGTGGTGTGGCACTCCTCGCACTGGTTCGAGGACGCGATGTGCCCGGTCGGCTTGCCCGCGACGCGGATTCCGTTGTGACAGGTGGCGCAAGAGGCCGTCGTGTCGGCGTGGTCGAAGTGCGCGGCGCTCCAGGTCGCGGTCGTATGGCAGTCCTCGCACGCGTTGCTGGTCGGGATGTGGTTCGCGGGCCGGGCGCTGACCGCGCGCGAGCCGCTGCCTCCGTGGCAGGAGACGCAGGTTCGCGGCGTGCCCGCCATCTCTCCCGCGACGTGACAGCTCTCACAACTCACGCGAGCATGGGCACCGGTGAGCGGGAAGCGCGTGCGCGCATGATCGAACTTCGGCGGATCGGTCGCTGCGTGCGCAGCCAGACCGAGGTCGATCGAGACGCAGAGCCCGAGCGCGACGAGCGCGAGCACTCCCGGCAGCCGCGCGCTGCGGCGCCGCATCACATTTCGCCCCGAATCGGCCACTCGGTCCCACCCCGCACTCGCTGCGCCGCGCGGAGCGCGCGCCGCGCGAAGCCCTGCACCCTGAGAATACGGCCGACTTGCGTCGCAGATTTGTGGCTGCCGTCACGCTTCGCACTACACCGAAGTGCGTCGCCGCACGCGCGGGCGCGCGTTCCGGCGAGAGCTGCGTGCGCATGACGTGGCCGCGCCAGCTGCTTCAGTCGGTCGCGGCGGCTGCCGTCGCCATCGCAGTCGCGGGTGTGGCGCTGGCGCTGCTCGGCGCCGATCCGCTCCGCGCGCTGGGCGCTCTGGTCGGCGGAGCGTTCGGCGACTCACTCGCGCTCGAGACCACGGCGGTGCGCGCCGGGCCGCTCCTGCTCGTCGGGCTCGGCGTCGCGCTCTCGTTCCGCTGCGGCATCTGGAACATCGGCGGTGAGGGGCAACTGAACGGCGGCGCGCTCGCGGCGACCGCGCTCGTCACGCGCGGCCTGGGCCCGGAGCCGGGCGTCGTCGCGCTTCCGCTCGCGCTCCTGGCCGGCGCGCTCGCCGGCGCGGCGTGGGCGGCGCTGGCCGCACTGCTCCGCATACACCGAGGAGTGTCGGAGGTGCTGTCGACGATCCTCCTGAACTTCATCGCGGCGCTGCTGGTCGCCTGGGCGGTGCACGGGCCGCTTCAAGAGGCGAGCGGCGCGTACCCGCAGAGCGACGCGTTCCCCGACGCGGCGCGCCTCGCCCTCTTGCCGGGGATGTCGCGCGCGCACGTGGGACTCGTGCTCGCGGCCGCGCTGCCGTTCGCGCTCTGGGTCTTCTTGTTCCGCTCCGCCGCGGGCCTGCGCCTGCGCGCGGTCGGCTTCTCGCCCGACGCGGCCCGCTACGCCGCGGTGTCGCCCGAGCGCGAGACACTGCGGGTGCTCGTGATCTCGGGCGCGCTCGCGGGCCTGGCGGGCGCGCTCGAAGTGACTGGGGTGACCGGCCGGCTGTTCGAGAATCTCGGCAGTGGCTACGGCTTCACCGCGATCGCGGTCGCGCTCCTCGCGCGCCTTCACCCGATCGGCGTGCTGCCGGCCGCGGTCGTCTTCGCCGCGCTGGCGGCGGGCAGCGGAGCGATGCAGCGCGCGGCCGCGGTGCCGTCGGTCGTGGTGCAGGTGATCGAGGCGCTCGTGATCTTCTTCTCGGTCGGCTTCGCGCTGCCGCGGCGAGGCGGCGGATGATCGACGCGCCGACGCTCTTGCTCGTGGCCTCGACGATCCGCTTCGCAACGCCGCTCGCGCTCGCGGCGCTGGGCGAGCTCGTCGGCGAGCGCGCCGGGGTGCTGAACGTGGGCATCGAGGGGATGATGCTCGCGGGAGCGCTGGCGGCGTTCGAGGTCGGCTGCGCGACCGGCTCAGTCACTCTCGCGCTCGCGGCTGCGGTCGCCGCGGCGTGCGCACTCGCGCTGTTGTTCGCGGCGTTCGCGCTGTACCGCCAGGCCGATCCGATCGTCTCGGGCACGGCAGTGAACATCCTGGCGCTCGGCGCGACCGGCAGCGTATTCCGGCTGCTGCATCCGGCGGGCACGGCGCTCGGCCGCGCCCCGCAGCTCGGCGAAGTCGCGCCCGGCGTGAACGGCTTCACGGCGCTCGCGCTGTGTCTCGCGGTCGCGGTCGCGCTGTTTCTCGGGCGCACGCGCTTCGGGCTCGCGCTGCGCGCTGTGGGTGAGCGCGCCGAGGCGGCCGACGCCCAGGGCATCTCGGTCGTGCGCGTGCGCTTCGCGGCGACACTGTTCGGTGGCGCCTGCGCGGGCGTGGCCGGCGCGGCGCTGGTGCTCTGGCTGTCGGACGCATTCGTCGAGGGAATGACCAGCGGCCGCGGCTTCATCGCGCTCGCGCTCGTCCTCTTCGGCGGTTACCGCGAGTGGCGGATCTTGGCCGGCGCCGTGCTGTTCGGCGCGGCGAGCGCGCTGCAGTTCCGCCTGCAGGCCGCGGGATCCGCGCTGCCCTACACACTTCTGTTGATGACGCCCTACGTGCTCACTCTGCTCGTGCTGGCGCTGTTCGCCGGCCGCTCGCGCGCGCCCGCCGACCTCGCGCGTCCGTTCCACGCGCGCGGCTGAGCACGCGCTCGCGGAACTCGCGAATCACCGACAAGCGCTCGAGCCACGCGGATGCGTCCGCGCGAAACGCGTCGTCGGGGCTCACGGGGCCGGCGAAGCCCGGCGGGATCTGACTCATCCAGACCGGCGGGTCGTCGGTCTCGAGGTAGTGGTACTCCATCGCGGGGACGACCAGGTCGTCGGGGACCGTGACGTCGACGGTGCGCACGCCGAAGCGCGAGAGCTCGGTCGTGAGCGGCTGCGGGTAGCCCAGCCACGCGAGGCGCGGCGCGGCGAAGAACAGATACTGCACGCGCCGGTTGCGCGAGAGAATGCGGTAGCGATCGACCGGCCCTTCGTACAAGCGGCTGTGCGAGTGAGTCAGGTCGATGCGGCCCGCCGGCGAGAAGTCCGGCTCGAAGCCCGGCACGAAGACGAGAGACTCGGGCACGTTCGCGCGCGTGAAGCGCGCGATCGGCCGGCCGCCGTTCACGAGGTTCCGCGGGTTCGCGGCGGCGCGCCGGCGCGGGTCGGTGAAGTCGCGGTACGCGATCAGGCGCGTGTCGCTGCAGCGGCGCACGACGAGCGCGAGCGCGCGGCGGTCCGTGCGCACCCGCGCCGCGCGCCGAGTCAGTGACTCGACCGCCATCTGCAGCTCGAGCGGCAGGTCGGTGGTGTGCTCGGCGGAGTACCAGTATTCCCCGCCTTCCTCCTTCACGAGCTTCAGATCGCCCTTGCCGATCCAGTTCTCGGTGGCCGACCTCGCGAAGTGAGAGGCAGTGCGCCAGAGCAGCGAGCCGTCCTTGTAGAGGAGCCGCGCGTACACCGACGGGCGTCCGCGCGCGCTCTCCTGCAGCGCGAGATACGCGACGAAGAAGCGCACGTCCGCGTTCTGGCGCACGTCGGAGAGATAGTAGGTGACGTTGAAGAGCTCGACCTTGTAGCGCGGCGCGTAGCCGAGCGAGAGCAGCCGCTGCGGCCTGCGCCGCGCCTCGCCCACGCACAGCACGCGCGCGCCGCCGTCGGTCAACTCCAGGAACTCGCGGCGCAGCTCGGCGGGAGTCAGTGGCGAGGGCTCGACGCTCGGCACGATGCGCCGCTCCAGGGTGTGTCGCTTCACGCGTCGTACTCCGCGCGCGCGCGCTCGAGGCGGCGAAGTGAGTCATCGAGCCCGCCGGGGCGGCTGCGCGCGAGCCAACAAGCGCGCTGCTCCGCGATCAGCACGTCGAGCTCGTCGCGCAAGAGCTCCGGGCCCGGCCCCTCACCGAGGCAGGCGTGCATCAGCCGGAACGCGCCGTGGCGCGCGAGCCCGGCGGCCTGCGACAGCTCGCGCGCGACGAGTGAGCCGCCGAAGCCGAGCGGTGTCGCGCGCGCCAGCGCCGCGCGCGTGCCGTCGATCTCCGCGACGATCGCGTCGAGCTTCGCGCGGTCCGTGCGGCCCCAGGTCGGCTCGTAGCGCTTGAACGGCCGCAAGAGCGCGTTTGCGAGCGGGCTCGAGTTGAGCGCGCGAATGCCGGTGCGCGCGTAGAGCTCCCCCAGGCGCGCGAGCGCGGGACCGATCGTGCCGGTCGCGTCGCGCACGACCAGCGCGTCGATGGCCGGGAACAAGTCGAGCTCGCCCTGGCAGTCACTCGCCCACGCCAGCGCTGCGCCGTAGCAGAGACCCGGGAGTGACACGACCGGCGGCTGCAAGTGACCTTGGTCGCCCCAGTCCGTCACGAGCATGCCGCGCGCGCCGAACGCGGCGGCGGCCCGCGCCGCGTCGCGCACGTTCCCGAGCGCGTTCGGCACGCGGCCGACCAGGGACAGCCAAGACGAAGTGCCCGGGCACACGGTGAAGGGCACGTCCGCCAGCGCGTAGCGCTTGGCTTGAACTTCGAAGCCGCGCAGCGCCTCGACGTCGGCGCCGGCGTTCGACATCGCGGTCACGATCTGCGGCGGGATCTCCGCGAGCTCGAGCGGCGCCTCGTAGCCCCAGGCGAGCGCGACGAGCTTCTCGCGCGGCAGCTCGGGAATCAGCTCGGGATGCTGGCCGATGATGTCGCCCCAGAACTGGACGGTGCGGCCCTCGGCCTGCAGCGGCCGGACGAGCTCGAGCAGATAGTCGAGATACACGCGCCCCTTGCCGAGGTCGAGGCAGCGCTGGCGCGACCGGCCTCGGCCCAGCTCGAACGGCTCGTCGCAGCCGATGTTCACCTTTCGGCTGGAGAAATTCGGCAGTAGCTCGGCGTACAGCGAGCGCACGAAGGCGACACTCTCTGGTGTCGGCACGAGCGTGGTGCCCGGCCCCTCGCTCGCTTCGCCGAGCTCGGCGAGCGGCGCGTAGCGCGCGTGCTTCAACCAGCGCTCCATGTGACCGAAGCCGTTCTGGTTCGGCACGAGCTCGATCCCGCGGGCGGCGCACCAGCCGTCGACCGTGCGGATCTCCTCCGCCGTGAAGGGCGACGCGTCCCGCCACACCTCGGCGTGGTCGAGGTACGCAAAAGTGTGTTCCGTGTAGAGCTGGAACTGATTCACGCGCAAGAGCTCGAGCAGGTCGACGAGCTCGGCGACCATCGCCAGGGTCGGCACGCGGTCGCGCGAGACGTCGAGCATGTAGCCGCGCTCGGCGAGCTCCGGCCAGTCGCGCATGCGCAGACAAGGCAGGCTCGCGTCGCGCTGCAGCGCGATCTGCAGCAGCGCGCTGGCGCCCCAGTTCAGCCCGCGCGAATCGCGCGCCGTGATCTCGATCCCGTCACTCGCGATCGCGAGCTCGAACCCCTCTGCGGGAAGATCGAGCGTCTCGTCGACTCGCAGCGCGATCCGCGAGCGCAGCCCCGAAACTCGCTCGCGGGCGCGGTCTGCGACCACATCTCGCGCGCCGCGGAGCGCTAGGGCGGGCGCGCCCCGGAGCTCGCAGGTTCCCGGGGTGAGCGCGAGCTCGCGCGGGCGAGGTATGAAGTGGAGCACACCGTTCATGTTTCTCCCCTCCTATACTGGAACCAGCGGAGGACACCATGACCCCAGGACGACACGCGCTTGGTTTGCTCGGAATTTTCTGCGCCGCGATGTTGGCCCACGCCGCGCGCGCAGACGAGACCTGTCTCTCGCCCTTCATGCCCAAGATCACGGGCCAGGAAGACTACGTCTACGTGTACACGCTCGGCGTCGCAGGGCTCGGCGACGGCAACGACAAGCTCGTGACTTTGGGCGCGAACCCGAACCGCCCCGGCTACGGGAAGGTCGTGAGTCAGGTCTCGATGCCCGGTCGACACGAAGCGCACCACGGCGACTTCACCGACGACCGCCGCTTCCTCTGGCTGGGTGGCCTCGACACGAGCGAGATCTTCGTGTTCGACGTCGCGACGAATCCCGGCAAGCCGAAGCTCGCCAAGCGCATCTCGAACTTCGTCGCGAAGTCCGGCGGCGTCGTCGGGCCACACACTTTCTACGCGCTGCCCGGCCGCATGCTGATCACGGGTCTCTCGAACGCGAAGGACGGCGGCGGGAAGACGGGCATGGTCGAGTACAGCAACGCCGGTGAGTTCATCCGCACGATCTGGATGCCGACCGGCGCGGAGTACGGCTACGACGCGCGCGTGAAGCCGGACCTGAACCGCATGCTCACGTCGTCGTTCACGGGCAAGAAGAACTACATGCGGCCGCTCGGTGACTTGATGGGCGACGCGGAGGCGATGAAGAAGTTCGGGAACACGATGGTGGTCTGGGACTTCCATGCGCGGAAGCCGCTGCAGACTCTCGCGGTGCCGGGCGCGCCGCTCGAGATCCGCTTCGCGCTCGACCCGCGACACTACTATGCGTTCACCTCGAGCGCGCTGACCGGGCGACTCTGGGGGATCTTCCGCAAGGACGACGGGTCGTTCGAGGCGGTGGACCTCGCGCCGATCGGCGATCCCGCGAAGCCGCCGCTGCCGGTCGACATCTCGCTCTCGTCCGACGACAAGTTCTTGTTCGTGGACAGCTTCGTCGACGGCACCGTGCGCGTGTTCGACGTGTCGGACCCGCGCAAGCCGGTGGTGGTTCACGAGAAGAAGATCGGCGCGCAGGTCAACATGGTGAGTCAGAGCTGGGACGGAAAGCGCGTGTACTTCTCGAGCTCACTGCTCTCCAACTGGGACAAGAGCGGCGCCGACGACGAGCAGTTCGTGAAGGCGTTCTCCTGGGACGGGAAGACACTCGAGCCGCTGTTCGCCGTGGACTTCAAAGCCGAGAAGCTCGGGCGCCCGCACATCATGCGCTTCGGGCAGGAGGGCTTCTGGGCGGGCACCTCGAGCCCGACCGTGGGCGAGGGCGAATGACTCTCGCGCTCGCGCTCCTGCTCGCGCTCTTCCAGGCGCCGAAGCCCGGCACCTACGAGCTGCCGCCGATCGCGCAGGTGCAGGAGCGCGAGCTCGTCGACGCGAGCGGCGCGCGCGTGGGCTTCCCGGGCCTGGCGCCGGGGCAGGTGGCCGTGGTCGCGTTCATCTACCGCGGCTGTCACGAGGCGACGGGATGCCCGGCGTCGCTGGCGCTGCTGCGCGAGCTCGACCGACGCGTGGCCGCCGATCCGGCCCGCGCCGCGCGCGTGCGCCTCGCGTGCGTGAGCTTCGATCCGAAGAGCGACACGCCCGCACGCATGGCGGAGCTGCGCGACTTGATGGCGCCGCAGAGTGACTGGCGCTTCCTTGTCCCGGACGGCCGCAAGGCGCTCGCGAACGTGCTGCGCGACTTCGGGCAGGACGTGGTCGAGCTCGAGGGCGGCGCGAAGCGGCACGTCATGAAGGTGTATCTCGTCGACGACTCACTGCGCGTGCGCAACGTCTACGCAGCCGGGTTTCTCGACGCGGACCTCGTGCTGGCCGACATCGACACGCTGGCGCCGCCTCATTGACTACGTTCGCCTGCGGCTCACTGCGCGCGGCTTCGCCGCTTGCCTGCTCGGCTCGGGACGGCCCTCGCCTCGCGAGCGCCTGACCTCCGCG
>Ga0326726_10005075_pt1 | contig 11959 bp, 9 predicted proteins | sample MHFenrmetagenome_2_FD_207603 | JGI IMG/M metagenome (GOLD analysis project Ga0326726, IMG submission 207603) | Lab enriched peat soil microbial communities from Michigan Hollow, Ithaca, NY, United States - MHF15MN | ecosystem: Environmental > Terrestrial > Soil > Wetlands > Peat | place: USA...
CGGAAGCTTCTTCGTGCTGATCAGCGCGATCCCGGGAGCGAGCGGGAATCCCGCCAGATGGAGGCGCACCGAGCCACGCTGCGGACTTCCGGCAGAGATGCGTCCGACGACCCGCCGAGGAGTCGGGGACGGTTGAGCCTCCAATGCCGTCTGCCAGTTGATCACGTCGGCCTCCCCACGAAGGTCGCCACCGAAAAGGCTGGCCTTGATCGACGTGATTCGCAGTCGCTGCGGCGTGATGGAGAACGCAGCCCCGAGGCGGCCATTCTGGGTTTTCAGCTGGCGACTGGACCACTCGACTTCACTCGCCGCCAGAGTTCCCTCGGTGGAGAAGTCGCGGAGACTCCAGGAACCTTTGCCATCAAGACGTGCCATGCCTTTGCGAACCTCCGGCTGTCGAGCCCAGGCCGCCAGCCCGGCGAGATCGAACACGCCGTGGTAGTCGCCACTTACCTGAGGACTGTGGAAGTCCTGCACGTGGCCAGCGAAATGAATCTCCGATTTGCCTGAGGCCAGAGTCAGGGCGCTGATATCAGCATGGTCGCGGGCCAGGACCAGAGATGCGTCCGCCCGCCAGGTCAGCGCAGGATGCTGAAGAAAGCGGGTGGTGGCGTTTCCCACCACCAGATGGGTCTCGTAGTGCTGGCGCAGAAACGAGTACCGCAAGGTGAGCGCAAGGTCGCGCGCGTCGAGATCGAGAGGAATTCTGTTTTCTTCCCACAGCAACTCGCCATGCTGCACTTCAATGTGGGAAACGGAGAGCGAGAAAAGCTCTTCGGCGGACCCCTTCCCGGAGAATCGGCTGACCGCCGGCGCCGGCTGATTGGTCGAGCCGTCTGGATAAACGATGACGTGTACCACCGGATGTTCCAGTGCGAGCGAATGCAGACCGATGGTCGTGCTGAGCAGCGAGATAATCTTGACTTCCGCCTGCACACGGTCCACATGCAGCAAGGGAGCCTGGTCGGAGGCTTCCCTTCCGTGAATAGTGAGGTCGCGGACGTCCACCCGCAGGCGGAACGGAATGGTGTGGAAGGCACCGACTTCGACGCGGCCACCCGTCGCTCGCTCCAGCTCCGCGACCACTCGCCTGCGAACTCGCTGCTGAAAAGAATCCGTGGTCACATACCAACTGAGCAGGCTGAGGGCCAGCACGCTGAAAACGCAGAACAGGCCGAACAGCCTCCACCAAATGCGGCGCCGGACTGGAGGGGTCTCGCTCAACGGGTTTGATCTCCCGCGCCCGGTTCCGGAGTGTGAATATGGCTCGCCGACCGCAGACTGGTCAGCCAGCCGGAAAGGAGCTGGTTGAGTCTCTGCTCGGCAAGCAGATCCCGGATGTGCCCAAACACCTCGGGCAAAGCGACTTCCCGGCTGCCCGCTTTCTTCAGTTCCGGAAGCAATTGATCGTGGTAGTAACTTTCGACGGCTTTCTGATCAATCTGGATTGAGGGGCGCAGGCGAGCTTCAACCAGCCGCATGAGCTGAATGCTATCCCCGAGGCGCTTCTCCAGCATGCTTTGCGTCAGCCCATGACTCCGCAAAGCTGCACGCCATCCTTCGTCGGATGCGGCCTCCGGGTAGAGTTTGCGAATTTCCGCGACGCGCTGAGCTACCTGGGCGGTGGGCGCTCCTTCCGTTGGACGCACCTCCTCGCGGAGCAACTCCTGGTCAATCAGGCGGTCGAGGGCAGCTTTGCGTTCCGCCGCGGTGAAGGTGTCGGGAGCCCGCGCATTCAGAAAGGCTTCAAACGCCAGTTCCTCTTCCCAGTCGCTCTGCAGGAGCACGTGGCCATTCACGTTGGCCACCATGCGATCGACGATCTGACCGCCGCTGGCCGACCGGGCCAGTGCCCCGGACAACAGCAGCAACCACGCGAGATGTCGCCAGACGTTCATCAGAAGGACTGTCCGATGCTGAACGAAAAATTGAAGTGCCCGGCGCGTTGAAAGCCAAACTGCCCGGTCGGCGGCCCATGCGGGTTGGTAATGATGTTGGTGTAGCTGGGGAACGCCGGCGGATTCAGATTGTATCCGAAGTCCAGGCGCAAAGGGCCGATAGGTGTCTGGTATCGCACCCCGACACCGATCGCGTGCGACAGATAGTTGTAGTCGCAATCGAAACCAGGCGGTGTCATACACACTTCGGGATGCGGCTGATGCCAGCGCCCCAGGCTGCTCACCATCTCCTGCGGGCGCGCGAACACGTTCCCCATGTCGTGAAAGACCGTGAAGCCGATGTTGTCGTGCAGGTAAGGCACTGTAATGTTGGGGAATCTCAGTTCCAGATTGTTGAGGAACAACGCGCTTCCACCCACTGGAAATCCAGTGAACGGGTCGCGCGGTCCTGCCTGATTCAGGCCAAAGCCACGATGGGAGTTGCCACCGCCCATGTAAAAGCGCTCGGGCAGCGGAATCAGAGTGCGATCGGGAGGAAGCGGCGGCTTGTCGGGCGCTGTCTGAGACGGATCAAGCAGAATGGTATTCCCAAACGGATTTTGGATCCCGATGCTGGTGGAGCGCGCAAACACGAATCCCAGTCTCGTTCGGCGACTGCGGGCAAACGGGTGATAGGTGGAATTCTTGATCAGCAAGTGGCTGAAATCGGCTTCCGAGCCGAAAAAGCTGCTGGCGACTCCGCCCTCCACCGTGGTGTAGCTCCCGTGGTTGGTTTCCAGGTCGTTGTCGCGGCGGTTGCGGATGTAAAGGAAATTCGGTTCCCCCACGCGCGTGGGTTTGGACAAGAGGGGCACCAGGTTGTCGGTGACCTGAATGTCGCTGGCCTGCACCCGCCGATAGGAAAACCGGTACGCGATGCTGGTCAGGTCCCGCGTCTCGTCTGGACTCTTCTTCAGCACCTGCACGGTTTGCACCGTTCCTTCCAGCCGTTTTGAGGTAAACGTGGAAACGTCCACGGTGTTGTCGTAGAGTGCTCGCGCCGTAAACCGCAGCTCGCGGTTCAGCAACTTGGGAGCATCGAAGCTGATCAGTCCGCGCTGCTGCAATCGGCTAAGGCTGGTCTTCGCAGTCACTGTCTGGTGGCGGCCGCCGAGATTGATACGGCTCACGCCAAATGAAACCCTGGGACTGGCTCCCGTCTGACCTAGCGGTTGGTTGGTGCCAACGGATGGTTGTCCCGTCTGTACCTCGAAACCGACGCCGTAATCGAAGGTGTAACGCTTGGTCTCGCGCATCGTGACCAGCACATTCTTGCGGGACTCGGTGCCATCCGGGTTCTGAATGGCCGTGTCCACCTCGTTGAACAAACCGAGGTTATAAAGATTGCGCTGCGATTGGAGCATCTCCTGCTGACTCAACGGGGCGCTGGGCTGCACCGGCACTTCGCGCCGGGCCACCCCCGGACGGGTGGAGTGCAGCCCACTCAGAAAGACGTGATTGACAAAGAACTGCTCGCCTTCGTGGATGGTGAAGATGACGCCCACGCGCGGCGATTCTACCGGCGCTGCCGTTTCGGGAACATAACTGACGTCCACCGTGGCATTGGTGAAGCCATTGTCGAAGTATTTCTCGAGCATGGTGTCACGATCATCCGCCAGGCTCGATTCATTAAAACTCTGGCCCTCTTCCGTCGTGAGCCTGGGCGTCAGTTGATCCGACGGAATGTTGTAATTCCCTTCGAGGCTGACCGAGGCGACGCGTGTTTGTGGGCCCTCTTTGATGGTGAGGGCGATGGCCAATTGCGAGGCATCCCCCTGGTATTTCTCGAGGAGCTTGCTGGCCACTTCCACCTGCCGGAAACCGTTCGAGCGGTACAGGTCCTGGATGCTCCGTACGTCTTCCTCCAATAGGGCTTCGCTGTACCGTCCATGGCTGAACAAACGTCCAGCCGGCTGGCACAGCATGCGCTCCCGGACCAGTTCTTCCTCGAAGAACTGATTTCCGGAAATGCGAATGGCCGCCAGTTTGTGGCGCTCACCCGGATTGATGGCGTAAATCACCCGCAGGCTCTTGCCGTCTTGTACGCCGCGCTGGCTCACGCTGACGGTCGCCGAGAAGTAACCCAGAGTCTGCAGATGGTTCTGAATATTGCGCCGCCCCTCCTGGAGTAGATCGTCGTCCACCGCGCCTTCTTCGTAGATGGGAACCAGCTTGCGGAGCTGGCGTTGGCTGACCTTGAACCCCTCGGCAGCAATCTCCACCACCGGACCGCGCTCGATCTTGAGCACGTAATCCACGGTATTGGTCTCCGGACGGTAAGTTCGACTGGCAGCCGACACCTGCGCAAGAAGACGATCCTGTTTCTGATATTTCGAGCGGATGCGCTGCAGAGCGCGGGTGAGGCGGGTGGAGGCTACTCCCTGGCCGGGATGAAACTTCGCTATCTCCTGGATCTCGTCTTTCGAATAACCAGCATCCCCCTCGAGCGCGATCTGTCCGACCACCGCCCGCGGCCCTGGTTCGACGTGAAACGTGAGGTCGATCTGGTGCTGCTCCGGGTTGCGTTGCTCGGTAACGCTCACCTTGGAGCGATGGAAACCGTTTTCCTCGAGCACACGTTGCAGGTTGGCCAGTGCGCGATCGAGCTGGTCTTGAGAGTAGAGTTCCCCGAGTTGCAGGCGGCTGGCCGTTGCGAGTTGGTTGGGCGACGGGCTGGCGGAAACACCTAGCACCGTAATCTGGCCGATGAAGTAGTTGGGCACCGTCAGGAAGCGCAAGCGGACTCCTGCGGTGGTGCGTTCGGCCTCCGCCTGAATGTCGGCGAAACGGCCAGTGGCAAACAACGACTGCATGGTATCGTGCAGAGCCTCGCGCGTGAGCGGCTCTCCCAGCTTGAGCGGAGTCGCCGATAACAGGTGAGTCGCCTCCTCCTCGGGGACACCGGGCAAATCGATTTCCGTGACCGGCACGCCCAGGTAAGGCGCAATCGTCCCGAACTGGGACGGCGCTTCCTCCGCCTGTTGCGCCGGCGGCAAGGGACCAGCCGCCCAACCGGAACCAGACGCCGCCACGATCATCAACCCCACCACAGCGGCGCCGGTTAGCCGCAAGACTCCCTCCCCGAATTTCAGGTGACTGCCGGCAGAGCTTTCTGGTTTCGATGGACAGGCAACCGTCACATGTTGCTCGGCACGAAGAAGTTTGCTGACCGGCACCTATAATAATGGCTGGAAAGCCCCAGAAAGGTAATGCCTTTGGAACTGGACGACCGTTACTCTCGTCAGGTGCTCTTCCCCGAAATTGGGGCCGAGGGACAGAAAGGCCTGGCTCGCGCCCGCGTGGTCATCGTCGGATGCGGTGCCACGGGGTCGGCACTGGCCGCGCTGCTGGCGCGATCCGGGGTTGGGACGCTCCGCATCGTCGACCGCGACTACGTGGAAGCCAGCAACCTGCAGAGGCAATCCCTCTTCGATGAAAACGACGCCCGCGAGTCGTTGCCCAAGGCGGTGGCCGCGGCCCGACAGATTGCTCGCTTCAATTCGCAGATCGTGGTGGAAGCGCAGGTCGCCGACCTGACTCCGGCGAACGTCGAGAGTTTGCTGGGCGGCGTGGAGCTGATCCTGGACGGCACCGACAACTTCGAAACGCGCTACCTGGTTAATGATTATGCGGTGAAGAACTCCGTAGCCTGGATCTATGCAGCGGCGGTTGGAAGCTACGCTGTGACCTTGAATATCCTGCCCGGAGAAACCGCCTGCCTGGCGTGCGTCTTTCCCGATCCTCCGCGCGGGACGGTGGAAACTTGCGAAACGGCCGGCATTCTGAATTCGGCTGTCAACCTGGTGGCATCGATAGCGGCCACCGAAGCGCTTAAGTTTCTGGTGGGCGCGCGATCGAAGATGCGTCGCACCCTGCTCTCCTGCGACGTTTGGAATAACGAGCGCGCTGAAGTTGCCGCGGCCCGGCCGCGCACCGGTTGCCGCGCTTGTGGCCAGAGAAACTTCATCCACCTGGCGGGAGAGGGTCGGCCGCGCATCACGCTCTGCGGCCGGAATTCGGTGCAGATCCACGAGCAACAGCGGCCCGTGGACTTCGCCGAAATGAGTACTCGTTTGCGCCCTCACGGGATCGTCCGCCACAACCAGTTCGTCCTGAAGTTCTGGCACGAGCCGTACGAGATGACCCTTTTCCCGGATGGGCGAGCCATTATTAAAGGTACGACCGACACGGCCATCGCGCGCAGTCTCTACGCGCGCTACGTTGGCAGTTGAGATGCGCAATCCACTTGCAGTTATGCGCACTGGCTTGCACTTCCCCCATGCAGGCCCCGGCCGGCGATCTCAGTTCTTTGGCCGACAGCGCCGTAAATCTCCGAACATTGTGGGCCCACGTGGCGGGCGGACACTGGCCAGCAAACTGCACAGACCATACTGATCGGTACCCTCTGTGGAGGCTGTATGCGACCCTATTCGGTTCTGTGCGCGGTAGTTTTGGTGGCAGCGGCGGCTTTCGGGCAACAGCTCGTCCCGCCTCGGGTTTATGGTCCTTGCATCTTGGGATGCGGCCCGTTTGTCCCGCTCGTGACGACCCCTATGGTGTCGTTGCAACAGGTTTCTCCCAACCCGGTGGGCGCTTCCAACGCCACCACCGGATTGATCGCCGGAGCGACCAACTCGACCCTCTCGCAAGTTTCCGGAAACACCAGTTCGGTCTACACCGAAGCGGTCTGGTACCAGGGCGGTGACGCTCCGCTGACCAGCTCGACCGTGCGTCTCTGGCCCGAGCCGGCTGGACATCCGATGCATGCCATGCACGAAGCGCACGGTCCGCGCGAAGAAGCGCGCGCCGAATGGATCTATTTCAGCGGCTCGGAGCACACCGCGAACGCCATGGGCGCGTCGAGTGCGGCGAAAAGCGGCAAGAAGGCGGCTCGGACCTACATCAACGACGATGTCCAACGCCAGAACCAGAACAACGGAAACGTGAAGTACAAAGGCAAGTCCGAAAAAATGTAAGTCGGGGCGCGATCCGACACTTCCGGTCCGTCCTTAACAAGTAGCGCCGGCTCCCAGCCGGCTGTGGCGAGGGCAACCTGCCCTCGCCGGTTGCGGGCACGGCGGCCCCCACGACTGCCGCCAAGATGGCGGCGCTACGCGGCCCGCCCCTTTCACCAGCAATTCTTCTCCTCGATCTGCTATCTTCGTGCGGTTGATTTTCTCCACACTTACGGTGCAGGCGCGGTGGCGCGCCTAGGATGAGTGCCTCCATGGGTGAGATTGTGCGTCCGGAACCTTCCCGCCTTTATCGCTGGGCCGTCCTGATTTTCATCAGCGTGGCGATGGGCGGGAACTACTACATTTACGACAGCATTAATCCGCTGGAACGCATTTTTATTGACAAGCTGGGTTACTCGGCGACCGCCTTTGCGTGGCTGAACTCGTCCTACAGTGCGGCAGCCGTCCTGACGCTCCTCATTGGGGGCATTGTCATCGATCGCATTGGCACCAAGAAGGCGATCACCTTCTTTGCCGCACTCTGTTTCCTGGGTGCGCTGCTGACGGCGGCTCGCGGACAGGTGTGGATGATGATCGCCGGACGGACCATCCTTGGCCTCGGCGCCGAATCGATGATCGTCGCCGTCACCACGGCATTGGCGAAGTGGTTCAAGGGTAAGGAACTCAGCTTTGCCTTTGGAATCAACCTGACCATCGCCCGGCTCGCTTCGGTGGCAGCCGACAACTCACCCACCTGGGCAAACAAGGCTTTTTATCCGAATGGGCCCGCGGGCGAACCAAGCTGGCAGGGACCATTGTTGATCGCTGTGGGAGCCGGGGTTTTGGCTGTAGTCTGCTCAGGCATCTATTGGGCTCTGGAGAGCCGGGCAGAGGGGCGGTACGAACTCGGACAAGCCGGTTCCATTGACAAGCTGGAGTTTGGGCAGGCTTTTCGAACCCGAGGGTTACCCTTGGGACAAGCCATGGCTCGGATCTGGCGCGGCCTGAAAGAGATGTTCGGCTTCAATCCTTCTTACTGGTTTGTCGTCGGGCTGTGTTTCACGTTTTATTCCGCGATCTTTCCCTTCCGTACGTTCGCCATCGACTTCTTCACCAACAAGATTCTCGCCGCCCATGGAGGCGTCGCGGCTTCGGAGACGGTGCGGGTCCTGGCGCACGAAAAGGCCGGCTTTTGTAACAGCTTGCTCCCCTTCGCCGCCATGATTGCCACGCCGCTTTTTGGACTGCTCGTCGACAAGGTCGGAAAACGGGCACTCTTCATGATGGTAGGGTCAGTACTTCTCATGCCCGTGTACCTGATGATGGCGTACCTTTCGGCGGCCAGAGATTTGACATTCACAGTCCCCTGGATCAGCGCGGGGCATTTCACCTCGGTGCACTTCACTTTGCCACTGTTGCTGCTAACCACGATGTCGATGATGGGGATCGCATTCTCGCTCATCCCGGCGGTAATGTGGCCCTCGGTCGCATATATTGTGGATCAGTCCCGGCTGGGCACGGCGTACGCTCTAATGACGCTCATCCAGCAGATCGGCTTCTTCCTGCTGAACCAGATTATTGGAAGAGCCAATGATTACGCCCACGCCGGGCTGGACAATCCCGGGGGTTATGCGCTCGGCATGTGGGCCTTCTCGGTCTTGGGATTTGTTGGATTGACCTTCGCCATCCTGTTGCGGATCCGTGAAACTGGTCCCCACGGTCACCATCTAGAGACCATCACCACCAGCAGCAAGGGCTAGACGAGCCATTTGCGGTCAGACCGGGAGTTACCGAAGTCAGGGGAGGGGCGTCGAAGGGCGATGTAAAGCAACGGAAAGTTACACTTTTTGGTATTCTGACGCCAGACATTGGGGTGGAGGGTGACGCCGCGCTCCGTCCGCAAAGGGTACAACGAAAAGCACTTGAAGCCGCATCTGACGTAGTAAGCGGCCGGAAAAGGCGACTTGACCGACCCGAAACAAGCCAAGGTTACAGAAGCAGAGGCGATCGAACGGGCGAAGCAGGGAGATGAGACAGCTTTTGAAGTCTTGTATCACCTGCATAAGCGCCGTGTGTACTCGCTATGTTTGCGCATGGTCTCCAATCCGGCGCAGGCCGAAGATCTGGCTCAGGAAGCCTTTCTCCAGCTGTTCCGGAAGATCAGCACATTTCGCGGCGAGTCCGCTTTTTCGACCTGGTTGCACCGCATGACGGTCAATGTGGTGTTGATGAACTTGCGCAAGAAGGGTCTGCCGCTGGTCTCGCTCGAGGAAACCCTGGAGACCGACGAGGAGACGCCGCGAAAAGAACTGGGAGCGCAGGACGTGAAGCTGACCGGCTCCATTGATCGTCTGCAGTTGCAGCGGGCCATAGAGCGCCTGCCGCCGGGCTACAAGACGGTTTTTGTGCTGCACGATGTGGAAGGGTTCGAGCACAATGAAATTGCGGAAATGGTCGGGTGCTCGATCGGCAACAGCAAGTCGCAGCTTCACAAGGCAAGACTGAAGCTGCGCGATTATCTGAAATTCATGAGAGCCGAAAAGGCCGGGTAGAGTCAGTCGCGGTATTGGGGAGAGAGGAAGTATGACCTGTTCGGATGTTCAACGTGTTCTACCGGAGATGGACGGCGGTGCAAGTGGCGAGTTGCAGGCTCATTTGAAGTCCTGTCCGGCTTGCTCGGAACTGGTATCGGACCTGGAACTGATTGCCAGCGAAGCGCGCCAGTTGGCGGCGACCGACGAGCCCGCTCCGCGAGTCTGGGTACGTATTGCCGCGGAGTTGCGGACGGAAGGGATCATACGAGAACCGGAAGCGGCATCGCCGCGGCCGGTTCTCGTACCGAGTGGAGGTCGGCGCTGGAATGCGTGGTGGCTGGTGCCGGTTGCGGCGGTCCTGGTGGCGGCTGGCGCCTATGTGATCAAACCTAAACCGACTCCCCAATTCGCAGTGGCGCCCGCCGCATCACCGGTTCAGCAGGCAGCCAAAGAGAATCCCAAGACAACGACAACCAAGTCTGCTACTTCGCAACTGGCAGCTGAGAAGAAGCCTCCCGTATTGATTCCCCTGCCAAAAGACAATTCGATTGCTTCTGAGCGGGATGATCAAGAACTCCTCAACGAGGTCTCCCGGAATGCCCCGATGATGAGGGCCAGTTACGAAAACCAGTTGCGCACGGTCAATTCGTACATTCGCGACGCCCAGGCGTACGCCGAGCAGAATCCGAACGACGAAGATGCCCGACAACACGTAATGGACGCCTACGATCAAAAATCAATGCTGTACCAGATGGCGTTAGATAATGTTCAATAAGCACGGAATCCGGAGCAGTCCGATCTCAGGGGCGTTTATGGAGAGCATGCAGCGCACAACCGTCATAGGTTTGTTTCTGGCCACCTGTCTGGTCTCGGCCGCGATCGCGCAGACCAGGCAGGAGTTCCGCTTTACGGTGCTCCCCAAGGCCAAGGCCAATATCTCCGTAGACACCCAGTATGGCACCATCACGGTGAAGCCCGGATACGGCAACCAGGTGATCGTGGTGGCGGTTCGCGAGTCGAAAGCTGACATCGACCACCTGCAGAAGGCCAACCGCATTGAAATCGAGTCCCAGTTGCAGCCTGGCGCTGACGCGCACAGCGGCCGAGTGGACTATGAGGTGACTGTTCCTCCGAATGCCACGGTGAGCCTGCGCTCGTCTACCGGCCCGATGACCGTCGAGCGCTTGCACGGTGATCTCACCCTTGAGGGAGCCGACGCACCGATCGCAGTCAGCAACTCCGGCGGCGGCCACGTTCACATCAACACGATGAAGGGGCCGATCACGTTGACCGACGTTCAGAAAGCGCATATCGAGATTACTTCGATCAGCGGAGATATTCAGCTGAACTCGGTAACCGGACCGTTTGTGCAAATCAAGTCCGGGAGTGGAAAGATTTCCTACGATGGCGATTTTGGGACGGATGGCGACTATACCTTCACGACCCACACCGGAGACATAGAAGCGCTGATACCAGCGACCGCGTCGGCGGACTTTAACGCCCGCTCCGTGCACGGCACCGTCCAGAGTGACATTCCCCTCGTTCGCAACGAGCGTCCCAGGTTCCCGGTCAACGCCAATAGCTTCGCGGGCACTGTCGGCAAGGCATCATCCGAAGTCATATTCACGTCGATCAGTGGTAAAATCCGCCTCAAGCGACGCTGAAAAAGCAAACAACCAACGCGGAGCACATGGACACGAAAGGTGTGCCCGGGCACGCCTTTTCGCTTTTACGGAGCACCATGGGAGTGCGCGCTGTGTTCTTAGTCGGGTTCATGGCTTCAGGGAAGAGCAGCGTGGGGCTGGAACTGGCCCGGCGCTTGCATTGGGAGTTCGTGGACCTGGACACCCGCATTGCAAAACGCGAGCGGCAGAGCATTCCAGAGATTTTCCAGGACAAGGGAGAAGTGGGGTTCCGGCGAGCTGAAACCGCTGCCCTTCGCGATCTCACGGAAACGCTCAACCGTGACAGTGTGGTGGCGCTCGGGGGTGGAGCCTTCGTGCTGGAGGAGAATCGAATAATGCTGCGTTCCTGGCCGTCTGTCTTCCTGGAGGCGCCGGTCGAGGAACTTTGGCGGCGCTGCTCCGAGGATAACGAAGTCAGGCCCCTGCGGGGGGATCGCGAACAGTTCGCCCGTTTGTACGCGGATCGACTTCCCTTCTATCGGCAAGCAACTTTGGTCGTGGCCACCTGCGGCAAGCCGTTGTCATCGATTTGCTCGGAGATCGAAGCCGCCCTGCGACTTGTGGAAGAAGGAAAAACAAAGACCGGCTCAGCTCAGATTCGTACATCGAGTTCTTAAACAGGAGGATCACAGTGAAGTTGTCGCGCTGGCTATTCGCTTTCGTTCTGACGCTTGCCCTGCCCGGAATCATCCCCGCACCTGCGATGGGGAAGGAAGCGGACGGAAAAAGTGTGGACTCCGGCTCCTTTGGCATTTTCATGAATGGACGGCGGGTCGGGACGGAGACGTTTTCCATCACGCAGAATGCAAACGGCAGCGTGATCCAATCTGAGTTCAAGGCAGAGGGAT
>Ga0326726_10005076_pt1 | contig 11956 bp, 10 predicted proteins | sample MHFenrmetagenome_2_FD_207603 | JGI IMG/M metagenome (GOLD analysis project Ga0326726, IMG submission 207603) | Lab enriched peat soil microbial communities from Michigan Hollow, Ithaca, NY, United States - MHF15MN | ecosystem: Environmental > Terrestrial > Soil > Wetlands > Peat | place: USA...
CGTGCGGAAACGCGTCGTTCGTTTCCCAGTCCCCGATCGCACGCTGGTAGCCTTCGCCCAACCGGACCACGAACGGGAGCCCCGGCCGGAGGGCGGCGCGCGCCGCGTCGAGCCCGGCGATGACCTCATCCTCCGTGATGGGGGTGGGTGGGTCCGCTCGCACGCTCCACCCCGCGGGGATGTCGGATCGGGGCGTGAGGAGCCCCCCGGCCAGGTTCCCGAGGGCGTCGAGCGGATCCGGCCCGGGCAGGACCGTCAGCGAGGCAGCGGCCGGAGGCCGCACCGCACCTACCGAGCGGCCGCGGAAGCGTGTCGCGGCGACGAGGCGGCCGTCGACGCTGTCGAATCGGCCTTCGCCGGCGTCGTCCACGCCGAAAGCGAATGCGACCGGGTGGGCGGTCGGGCCGGGGAGAATCGCCAGAGCCCAGTGGCTGGTCGCCTCGGCGCTGCCTCCCAGCACGGCGAGCTGGCACGGATCCGACGACAGGAATCCGTTGATCCAGGCGGTGGGCCTCCCTCTCAGCGCCGGAAGCTCGGCCGCACTCGTATCGAAGAAGCGCACCTCCTCCAGCCTGCATTCGTCCTCGAGCCCTCTCGCGGTCACGGTGACGAGGGGAGGCGGCCCCTCGAGGAATTGCGCCGTGACTTCGACCCCTTGGGTCGTGCCCACGACCTGCCACCCGGCATTCGCGCCCCGCGCGTCCGTCAGCTGGAAGCGCCGCCCGTGCTCGAGCGCCGCGAGCGGAACCGGTCCGGCGCCGCCCATCGTGACGGCGATTTCGGCTCCGCCGATCACCGGCCGCCCGTCCCGGGCCGCCAGGGTCCAGCGGGTCCCGCGATCCAGCCGGAACGTCCACGGCGCGCGCCCGCCGCGCGGGCGGCGGCGCGGAATCGCCGCAGGCCATAGCAGTCCGGCGGCGAGCGCACCGAGCAGATCGCGGCGGTTCATGCCGACCACCCGCGATCGCCTGTAACTCCGCGGCTCCGCAACTCTTGCTCTCCTGTGTAACGGCCTCTAGGTTCGGCTCTGATGGCTCAACCGCAACCTAGTCGCGTCGGCCTCGCGCCGCTCGGGTCTTCGGTGCCGTCGCATCCCGGGCTGCGTCTGCTCGCGGACGTCAGCGCGGCGCTCTCGGAAGGGGTCTTCTCCGAGGCGGCGATGGTGTCGGTCGTGACGATCCTGCGCCGCGGGTTCGACGCGCTGCTGTGCCGGCTGTGGGTGCGGGAGGAGGACGGCGTATCCTTCCGCGCCATCGCCGCGCCCGGCGACGAGCCCGCCGCGGAGGAGACGGCGCGCGTTGCGGACGGGATCCGTGCCGGGGCGCTCGCCCCCGGCGACACCTGGGATGCGCTCGACCTGAGTGTGCCGCTGGTGCACCAGGACGAGCGGCTCGGGCTGCTGCAGGTGCGCGTGCCGCGCGACGGACGCGAGGCGATGGAGCGCGATGTACTCGCCGTCGTGGCGAGCGTGCTCGCACCGCTGCTGGCGTCCAAGGAGCTCTCCCAGGATCTGGCGTTCGAGATCGCGCGCCGCGCGCGCGAAATTGACGACCAGCGCCGCTTCACCGCCAAGGTCATCGACTCGCTCCCGGTCGGCCTCTACGTGATCGACCGCGACTACCGGATTCAGGCGTGGAACCGCAAGCGGGAGACCGGGACGCAGGGTGTGCCCCGCGAGGAGGCGATCGGGCGGCCGATCTTCGAAGTGCTGAGCCGGCAGCCGCGCGACCTGCTGCTGCGCGAGTTCGACGAGGTGCTGGCTTCGGGCAAGATGCAGGTGATCGAGCAGGAGTCCGCGGCCTCCGGCGACGTGCGGCACTACCGGATCACCAAGATCCCGATGCGCCTCAACGACGACGAGGTGACGCACATCATCACCATCGGCGAGGACATCACCGAATGGAAGAACGTGCAGCGCCAGATCGCCCAGTCCGAGAAGCTGGCCGCAATCGGGCAGCTGGCGGCCGGCGTGATGCACGAGATCAACAACCCGCTGGCGACCATCGGCGCCTGCTGCGAGGCCGTGAGCGGGGTGGCCCAGGACGCGCCCGCCACGGTGCAGGCGGGGATCGCCGAGTACGTGAAGATCATGGACGCCGAGGTGCAGCGCTGCAAGCACATCGTCGAGGGGCTGCTCGACATGAGCCGCCCGCGCTCGGGCGCCAAGGCGACGACCGACGTCAACAAGGTGGTGGAGGACACGCTGTTTCTGTTGAAGCACCATGAGCGGTTCAAGCGCATGGCCATCAAGCGGGAGCTGACGGAAGGCCTGCCGAAGGTCGCAGCGAACGGCGAGCAGCTCATCCAGGTCTTCATGGCCCTGATGCTGAACGCGATGGACGCCATGGAGGCGCGCGGCACGCTGACGGTGAGCACGGCGATGAACTCCGCGCGCACCGACGAAGTGGTCATCGCGCTGTCGGACACTGGCAAGGGCATTCCGCGCCAGGATATCCAGAAGATCTTCGAACCGTTCTACACGACCAAGCCGCAGGGCCGTGGCACCGGCCTGGGCCTCTCGATCTGCTACAGCATCGTCTCGGACCACCGCGGCCGCATCGAGGTGGACTCCGAGCTGGGGCGCGGCTCCACGTTCCGCGTGATTCTGCCGACCGGTGAAGATCCTCGTCATTGAGGACGACCGGACCGTCGGGCAGTACGTCGCCCGCGGCCTGGAGGAACACCACTACACAACTGAGCTGGCGGTGGACGGCCGGGCCGGCCTGGAGGCGGCGCGCGCCGGTACGTGGGACCTGATCATCCTGGACCTCCGTCTCCCCCTGCTCTCCGGCCTCGAGGTTCTGCGCACCCTCCGCGACGCCGGAGTGGCCACGCCGATCCTCGTGCTGACGGCTCAGGACACGGTCGAGGGGAAGGTGGACGCCCTGCGCACCGGCGCCGATGACTACGTCACCAAGCCGTTCGCGATGGAGGAGCTCATTGCCCGCGTCGAGGCCCTCGGCCGACGGCCGAAACATCTCGCGCCGCCGGTCCTGAAGCTGGCCGATCTCGTCATCGATACGGGGAGCCGCGAGGTCAAGCGCGGCGGCACGGCGATCGAGCTGACGCCCAAGGAATACGCGGTCTTGGCCTATCTGGTCGGGCATCCCGGGCGCGTGATGAGCCGGACCCTCATCACCGAGTACGTGTGGGACTATCACTTCGACCCCGGCACCAACATCGTGGACGTCGTGATCAACCGGCTGCGCAAAAAAATCGACCAGGGGCGCGAGCCGAAGCTCATTCACACGGTGCGCGGCGTCGGGTACGTGGCGAGGGCGCAGTGAGAAGTATCCGCACCCAGCTCACCGCCTGGTACACGGTCGCCCTGGTGGCGACCGTGCTCGCCTTCGGGATCGCCGCGGCGCTGGTGGACCGGCGGGCCAAGTACGCCGAGCTGGACCGCCGGCTCACCACCGAGGCCGACCGGGCCGCCGCGCTGATGGCCCAGGCGCAGACCGGCGGGGGCCACATCCTCGAGGAGCTGTCGCCGACCGTCGCGCAGCTGCGCTATGACATCTCCTCGCCGCTGGAAGTCGTGGCCGACTACCTCGTCGTGGTGGACTCGGCCGCGCGCATCGTCTACGGCTCAGCCGAGACGCGACGCTTCTCGCCGACCGCCTCCGACTCCCTCCGCCGCCGCCTCTTCGCAGTGCCTCCGGAAGCCGAGGAAGTGACCTTCGACATCGTCCTCGACACCGTGCCGCTGCGGTTCGTCGCGCGGGCGGTGCCGCGCCCGCAGGCCCGGCGGCCCGTGATCGTCTCCGTCGCCGTCGGCGCCCCCACCCGCGATCTCGACCTGTCTCCGGCCCGGATCCTGTCCTCCATGCTGTTCGTCCTCCCGCTCATCCTGCTCCTCTCGGCGGGGGTGGGCTACATCCTGTCGGCGCGGGCGCTCGAGCCCCTCGGGCAGATGATGGACGAGTTGGAGGCCATCACCGACGGCCGGAGCCTGCATCGACGCCTGCCGAAGACGCCGAGCGCCGGGGACGAGCTGGAGCGCCTGGCCAACGCCATGAACGCGATGATGACGCGTCTGGAAGCGAGCTTCAGCGCTCTGCGCAGCTTCATCGCTGACGCCAGCCACGAGCTCAAGACCCCGCTCACCGTCATGCGGGCCGGCGTCGAGCGGGCGCTCACCGACCCGCACACGGCGCCGGAAACGATTGCCCTCCTCGATGAGACCCTGCAGGAGGTCCGCCGAATGACCGAGCTGGTGGACACGCTCCTCACCCTGGCACGCGTGGACGAGGGTCGCATGGAGCTGCACACCGAGCCGGTCGAGCTGCAGGCGTTGCTCCACGAGGTGCACGAGACCGCCCAGATGCTCGGCGAGGCAGCCGGCCTCGAGGTTGCGCTCGAACTCCCCGCCGAGCCGGTGGTGGTGCAGATGGATCCGGCCCGGATGCGGCAGCTGGTCCTCAACCTCGTGTCGAACGCCGTCAAGTACACCCCGTCCGGCGGCCGGGTCTGGCTCGCCTTGACGGCCGGCGCCGGGACCGCCACGATATCCGTCCGCGATTCCGGGATCGGCATCGCTCCCGGAGACGTGGATCGCGTGTTCGACCGGTTCTGGCGGGCCGATGCTGCGCGGTCCCGCACCGGCGAGCGTCCGGGCATCGGCCTCGGCTTGTCCATCTGCAAGTGGATCGCGGAGGCGCACGGAGGTTCCATTGCCGTCACCAGCCGGCCGGGCCGGGGCAGCACGTTCACGGTGACGTTGCCGCGATCGGAGACTCCTCAGAGGGTGCTCGCCTCGCCGGATTCGTGATCGTGCGGGCGGCGCAACGGACTGCCGCGGACCCCGGCAAGCATCCTGATGGGCGGTTGTCATCAATTCGTAATCCGGGGCTCATCGGGGAGTCATAAGCGGCAAGTAAGCTGATGCTGTGGCAGCAGGGTCAGGAGGCCCCCGTGTTTGAGAACCTTATCGAGTCGAAGAGGAAGCCAGAGTTCGGTTTCGGGGGAGGCGTCTTCTCCATCGTGGTCCACTCGGCTCTCATCTCCGCCGCAGTGTACGCGACGATGCATGCCGGCGAGGTGAAGAGGGCGGTCGTGCGCGCCTTCGACATCACGCAGGTGGCGCAGCAGAAGAACGAGCCGCCGCCGCCCAAGAACGAGATCGCATCAGTGGCACCGCCGCCGAAGGGATTCCAGACGCTGGCGATCCCCACCAACATCCCGATTGCGATTCCGCCGCCGTCGCAGAGCACGACGTTCAACGCCGCGGACTTCTCCGGCGTGGGCGTGGAGGGCGGGATTGCCAGGGGGGTGGCAACGACCGGCCCGGTGATCCGGACCGACCAGCCATACCTGGAGTCGGTGGTGGAGGAGCGGCCGGAGCGGGTCGGCGGACCCCCGCCGCGCTACCCGGACCTGCTGCGGCAGGCAGGCATCGACGGGCGGGTGCTGGTCGAGTTCGTGGTGGACACGTCAGGCCATGTGGAACGCGGATCCATCAAGATTCTCTCCAGCACGAACCAGCTGTTCGAGCAGCCGACGCGTGAGGCGATTTCCCAGTCCACGTTCCGGCCGGGCAAGATCAGCGGGCACGCCGTGCGGGTGCGCGTGCAGCAGCCCGTCAACTTCCAGATTGCAGGGCGTCAGGGCCAGTAACCTCATCGGCTGCGCCGCGTCGGCGCGAGCCACGATTCCAGGACTCGGAGGGTCACGGTAATGCATCTCTCGTTGCTCGATCTGTGGAACCAGATGAGTTGGTTTCCCCGCGGTATCGTCTTCGTGCTGGTGATCATGTCGGTCTGGTCGCTCGGCGTGTCGATGAACAAGTGGTGGAAGATCCGGAGGGCGCAGGCCGAGACGCGCAAGTTCGCCCCGGAGTTCTCGCGCTTCCTCCAGGAAGAGCAGATGGAAGGCGCGATCGCGCTGTCGGCCAAGTACAAGAAGAGCCACGTCGCGCGCACCCTGGCGGGCGCGCTCCAGGAGATCAAGCCGCTCCTCACCGACAAGTCGATCACCGTGGCCGACATCAACTCGGCCGAGCGGGCGTGCGAGCGGAATGTGATGATCATCCAGTCCGAGCTGAAGCGCGGCTTGGGCATTCTCGCGACCGTCGGAGCGACGGCGCCGTTCGTCGGCCTGCTGGGCACGACGCTCGGCATCGTGAACGCCTTCTCCGGCATGGCGGCGAGCGGCGGGTCGGCCGGCATGGCGGCGGTCTCGGCCGGTATCGCCGAGGCCCTGATCACGACGGCCTTCGGCCTCCTGGTCGCGATTCCGGCCGTGTGGCTGTTCAACTACTTCCAGACCAAGCTCGAGTTCCTGGTGGTCGAAATGACCTACACGAGCAAAGAGCTAATCGACTATCTGATCCACGGCGTGGGACATGAATTCGGCCGTTCGACGTTCACGAAGGACTTCCCTGCAAAGGTGACTGCGGGCAGTGGCCATATCAACAAGTAGCACCAAGGGGGGCGTCAACGCCAACATCAACGTCACGCCGATGGCCGACGTGATGCTGGTGCTGCTGATCATCTTCATGATCACCGCGCCCCTGATCGCCTCCGGCTTCGTGGCGCAGATGCCGGAAGGCATCAACATCATCAAGGCGAACGAGGATCCCGATGACGTGGTCCTCGGGATCGACAACCAGGGCAACTACTTCCTCAACACCAAGCGGATCGCCAACGACGCGGTGCAGGGCGCGCTGAACAGCATTTACGCCACGCGCACCAAGGACAAGATCCTGTACCTCAAGGCGGACCGCCGGCTCAAGATGGAGAAGATTCAGGCAGCCATCGCCATGGCGCGGAAGGCCGGTGTCCGCGTGGTCAGTGCGGTCACCGAGCAGACCGTGGGCACCCAATCGGCGGTGTCGCAGGAACGGCCGAAGGCAGGAGGGAGCTAGCCATGTCCATGGCAGTCGGAAGTGGCAGCTCGATGAACTCGGAGATCAACATCACGCCGTTCATCGACGTGCTGCTGGTGCTGCTGGTGATCTTCATGATCACGGTGGCGATCTATCGCAAGGTGCTGGACATCCAGGTCCCGGTCGAGCAGACGGGCCCGTCCAAGCCCGATCCGAACCAGATCATTCTGGAGATCAAGGCCGACGGCTCGATGGCCATCAACACGCAGGTGGTGGACAGCAGCGCCCTGGGCCAGCGCCTGTACGAGATCTACAGCGTGCGGCCGGACAAGCTGTTGTTCATCAAGGCGGATGACGGACGGCCGTATCAGGAAGTCATCCGGGCGATTGACGTCGCGCGGGGCTCGGGCGTGCAGGTGTTCGGGTTGGCGCCCAGCACGGCTGCGGTGGCGGCGAAGGCGGGGGGATAGGCCTCCGCCTCAGCGATTGGAACACGGGCGCGCGTCGGGCGTAGGGACCTAGGATGACCGGCGCGATGCGACAGGTTCCGCTCGCCACACCATTCGGCCGACTGGCTCACGAACGCGGAGGTGTCCGCGGCGTGATCCTGTCGGCCGTCGTGCATGCGGCGCTGGTGTTCCTGGGTGTTTACAGCGGATCCCGCCTGATGGTCGCGGACCGGATGCCGGGTGCGGGCGCCGGCCGGGGCGGGGGCGGAGGGGGCGGCGGCGCCCGCGCGCTGCTGCTCTATACGCCGCCGGCGCCCCCCGCCGCGGGGCCCGCCCTGCCGCTCCCGCCGCAGCTCGTGATGCCGAAGTCGCCGCCGATCCCGCTGCCGGAGGTGAAGCCGCCGGACATCGCGCCGCCGACCCTGTCCACCGCGCAGCTTCTCGCCGCCCTGGGACCGGGGGAGGGGCCCGGCAAGGGCACCGGCGCCGGCCCGGGCGCCGGCACCGGGACGGGGGGCGGCACGGGGTCGGGCAAGGGTCCTGGGACGGGCCCCGACTCCGGCGGCGGCGGGGGGAACCTCATTCTGCCGGTCCCGCAGCAGCTCATCCTGCCCCCGTCCGACCGTCCGGCGTCCCTCCGGGGGACGAAGATCACGGTGCTGTTCGAGATCTCGGAGCGTGGTGAGGTGATGCGCGTGTCGCTCGATCCGATGCCGCGCGACCGCGGATTCGCCCGGGAGCTGCTCGCGCGCCTGCGCGGCTACCGGTTCACGCCGGCCCGGACCCTCGACGGCCGACCCGTCGCGGCGCTCTTCCCCTTCACGATCACGTTGTAAATCGGGCCGCGCGCAGGTATTTTTCGCGGCCTTTTCGTGCCTCGATTCTCCACAACCGACTGCGCCGGAATCCCATGATCATCAGCCTGGTCCTGAGTGTGAGCGTCCTCGCGCTTCTCGTTGCCGTCCTGCTGGCGCGCTGGGTGCTGAAGATGGACAACGGCACCCCCGAGATGCGCGCGATCTCCGACGCCATCCAGGAGGGTGCGGAGGCGTTCCTCAAGCGCCAGTACCGCACCATCGGCCTGCTGTCGGTGTTCGTGGGGCTGATCATCTTCCTCATCTACCAGGTCGTACGCGCCCCGAGTCCGAACGACCCGACCGAGGTGTCGCGACTCTGGCTCGCGCTGGCGACCACCGCCTCGTTCTTCCTCGGCGCCCTGTGCTCCGGCGTCGCGGGCTACGTCGGGATGTTCGTTTCGATCCGCGCGAACATCCGCGCGGCCAGCGCGGCCCGGACCAGCCTGAATCGTGCGCTGCAGGCGGCGCTGAGGGGCGGGGCCGTGTCGGGCCTATTCGTGGTGGCGATGAGCCTGCTCGGCGTCGGGGGACTGTACTTCCTGGTGCACAGCCTGACGACCATTCCTGACACCAAGATCCCGCTGATCATCGTGGGCTACGGCTTCGGGGCCTCGTTCGTGGCCCTGTTCGCGCAGCTGGGCGGCGGCATCTACACCAAGGCGGCGGACGTCGGCGCCGACCTGGTGGGGAAGGTCGAGGCGGGCATCCCGGAGGACGACCCGCGCAACCCCGCGGTCATCGCGGACCTGGTCGGCGACAACGTCGGGGACTGCGCCGGCCGCGGCGCCGACCTGTTCGAGTCCACGGCCGCCGAGAACATCGGCGCCATGATCCTCGGCGCCACCCTCGCGCTCAGGGTGCAGGCCGCGAACCCCGGCGCCGTGTTCTCGATCATCGGTGTGATGCTCTTCCCCCTGGTGGTCCGCGCCTTCGGGCTCATCGCCTCCATCGTGGGGATCGTGATGGTGAAGGCCAAGGAGGACGAGGACCCGATGCAGGCGCTGAACCGCGGCTACTGGACCGCGGCCGTGCTCGCGGCGGTCGGCTTCGTGGCCGGGACCTACTGGCTGCTCCAGTTCCCCGGCAATCCCAACGCCTGGTGGCACTTCGCCATGGCCGGCGTCATCGGGATCGCGACCTCCATCGCGTTCGTGTACATCACGCAGTACTACACCGAGTACCGGTACCGGCCGGTCAAGGCCATCGCCGCGGCCTCCGTGACCGGACCCGCGACCAACATCATCTCGGGCTTCGCGGTGGCGATGGAATGCACCGCTCTCCCGGCCTTCGTCATCGGTATCGCGATCATCACGTCCTACGATCTGGGCAAGAGCGCCGTGCCGGGCGGCGGGTTGTTCGGCACCGCCGTCGCGACGATGGGAATGCTCGGCACGGCCGCGTACATCCTGGCGATGGACACGTTCGGCCCGATCACCGACAACGCCGGCGGCATCATCGAGATGTCGAAGCAGCCGGAGGAGATCCGCCGCAAGACCGACCGACTGGACGCCGTGGGGAACACGACCAAGGCGCTCACCAAGGGCTACGCCGTCGGCTCGGCGGCGCTCGCGGCGTTCCTCCTGTTCTCGGCCTACATGGACGAGATCGGCTTCTACACCAACACGACCTTCGCCACCGTGGACATCGCGAAGCCGGAGATCTTCGTCGCCGCGCTGCTCGGGGCGATGCTGATCTTCTGGTTCAGCTCGCTCGCCATCAACGCGGTGCAGAAGGCCGCGGTGAGCGTGATCAAGGAAGTGCGGCGCCAGTTCTCGGAGGACCCCGGCATCCTCGCGGGCACATCCCGGCCCAACTACGCGCGCTGCGTGGACATCGTGACCGTGGGCGCCCTGAAGGAAATGGTGGCGCCGGGCCTCCTGGCGGTCGGAATGCCGATCGCGGTCGGGCTCGTCTTCCGGCTCCTCGGGGTCGGCGCCGAGGCGGTGGCGGCGTTCCTCATGGTCGCCACGATCACCGGCATCCTCGTGGCCCTGATGCTCAACAACGGCGGCGGCGCCTGGGACAATGCCAAGAAGTTCATCGAAATGGGCGAGTACGGGGGCAAGGGCTCCTTCGCCCACAAGGCGGGCGTGGTGGGTGACACGGTGGGCGATCCGTTCAAGGACACCGCCGGCCCGTCGCTCCACGTGCTGATCAAGCTCCTCAGCACGGTCACGCTGGTGCTGGCGCCGCTGTTCATCTGAGCCGGCTGCTCGCGCGGTGGTATCCGCTTCGGGCTCCGCATCCGGCGGGCGGCGCATGAGCGTGCCGTGGAGCCGGTTGGGGAATCTCACGGCGCGGAAAACTGTTGACCAGTGCGTCGCCGACGGAGCGGTCGGCGGCGGGTTGAAACGCAGCCTCGGTCCCGTCGCGCTCACCGCGCTGGGGATCGGGGCCATCATCGGCGCCGGCATCTTCGCGGCGATCGGCACGGCCATCGCCGGCGACAGCGGCCATCTGGGCGCCGGCTCCGCCATCGTCGTCTCCATCGGCCTGGCGGGCATCACCAGCGCCCTGGCCGCGCTCACCTACTCCGAGTTCGCCGCGCTCATCCCCATCGCCGGGAGCGCGTACACCTACGCGTACGCGACGCTGGGCGAGCTGGTGGCGTGGATCATCGGCTGGGATCTGTGCCTCGAGTACGCGGTCGGCAACGTCGCCGTCGCGGTCGGCTGGGCGGGCTACTTCGATTCGTTCCTGCGCGGCATCGGCATCACGCTGCCGCGGTGGCTGGTCACCGACACGTGGTCGGCACTCTCCAACCCGGCGCTCCTGGCCTCGGCGCCCCACCTCGGTGCCATCCCCATCGTCTTCTGCTTCCCGGCGCTGGCTATCGTGGTGTTGATCACGGTGGTGCTGGTGATCGGCGTACAGGAATCGTCGTGGGTCAACACGCTGATGGTGGGCATCAAGCTGGCGGTGATTCTCCTGTTCCTGGCCGTGGGCTTCGCCGCCATTCATCCCCACCAGTGGGTGACACCCAGCTTTGCGCCGAACGGCTTCAAGGGCATCAGCATGGGCGCGGCGATCATCTTCTTCTCGTATATCGGCTTCGACGCCGTGAGCACCGCCTCCGAGGAGGCGAAGAACCCGCAGCGTGACATCCCCATCGGGATCATCGCGTCCCTGATCATCTGCACCGTGCTGTACATCGCGATCGCCCTCGCGCTGACCGGGCTCATCCCGTGGAACCAGCTCGACGTAGCCGATCCGCTGGCGGTCGCGCTGCAGTACGTCCACGCCAACTGGGCCGCCGGCATTCTCTCGTTGGGCGCGGTGGCCGCGATGACCTCGGTGCTCCTGGTCTTCCAGCTCGGGCAGGCGCGCATCTTCATGTCCATGGCGCGCGACGGCCTCCTGCCGCCTTGGGCTGCGAAGGTGCACCCGAAGTTCAAGACGCCCCACGTCACCACCATCGTGACCGGCATCGTCGTCGCCCTCGGCGCGGCGTTCGCGCCCATCGGCGTGATCCTCGAGCTGACCAACATCGGTACCCTGTTCGCGTTCGTGCTGGTGGCGCTGGGCATCATCGTGCTGCGCCGGACCGACCCGGACCGCCCGCGGCCCTTCCGCACGCCGTGGGTGCCGGTCCTGCCGCTCGTGTCGGTGGCGTTCTGCCTCTACCTGATGCTCAATCTGCCGGCGCTGACCTGGCTGCGCTTCGGGCTGTGGATGCTGATCGGAGTGACCATCTACTTCATGTACGGCATACGACATTCTCGCGTCCGCGCGCTCAGCGGGCAGTGAGCGGGTAACCGAGGACGGGGCAGTTGCCAGACGGCAAGTACTGCAGTGGTTACCAGGTGCCGGAGGTCGGGGGCCAG
>Ga0326726_10005077_pt1 | contig 11955 bp, 12 predicted proteins | sample MHFenrmetagenome_2_FD_207603 | JGI IMG/M metagenome (GOLD analysis project Ga0326726, IMG submission 207603) | Lab enriched peat soil microbial communities from Michigan Hollow, Ithaca, NY, United States - MHF15MN | ecosystem: Environmental > Terrestrial > Soil > Wetlands > Peat | place: USA...
GGCCCCTCTGCCGCCCAGACTCCTAGCTCACCAGCTCGACGCTGGCGGCAAAGACATAGCCCGCACCGCGCTCGGTCTTGATGAACTGCGGTTGCGTCGGATCGACTTCGATCTTGCGGCGCAGGCGCAGGATCTGCACGTCGATCGAGCGGTCATACACCTCGGCGTTGTGCAGCCGGGACAGATCGAGCAACTGATCACGCGTCAACACGCGCTGCGGCGACGACACGAACGCGGCCAGCAGGCTGAACTCGCCGTTGGTCAGCTCGACCACCTGCCCCTGCGCCGACTTCAGCCGGCGCAGCCCGATGTTGAGCTCCCAACCGCCGAAGCGGTAGGCACGCACGCGGGCGATCGCGTCGGCCACCGTGGCCTGCGCGCGCGCACGCCGCAGCAGCGCACGGATGCGCGCCAGCAGCTCGCGCGGGCTGAACGGCTTGGTCAGGTAGTCGTCGGCGCCGAGCTCAAGGCCCATCACGCGGTCGGCCTCTTCGGCACGGCCCGTGAGCATCAGGATCGGGATGGTCGAGCTCTCGCGCAGGCGGCGCGCAATCTGCAGGCCGTCTTCGCCCTGCAACCGCAAGTCGAGCACCACGAGGTCGATGGTCTCGCGTGCCAACACCTCGTCGAGCTCAGCGCCGCTGGCCACCGCGGTGACGCGCAGCTCGTTTTCGATCAGGTAGTCGTGCACCAGCTGACGCACCGACGGATCGTCGTCGAGCGCCAGCACATGCGGCGTCAGCGTGGGATGGGCCTGCGGCGTCGACTCGGGCACGGCGATCATGGCCGCCAGCCGGCGGCCTGCAAGTTGAGCGGGCACCCGATGGTAGCGGGCCTGGAGGTCTTGGCTCAAGGCTGCCAGAAGTGTTTGCTCGATTCGGCCCGCGCCTCCAATCGGGTCAGCCCGATGTCGCGCAGCAGATGGTCGTCCAGTTCGGCGATCTCGTGGCGGGTGCGGCTGCGGCGCAACCATTCGCGCAGCAACGCGACAATGCCGCTGCGCTCCTCGGCCGTGGCCGGAGCGACGATCCAGCCCTGTGCCCCGAGCAGCGGCACGGTGGGTGCGAATCCAGGCTTGGCCATGCTGGCGGTGTTCATGGGTGGCTCCTGATGGGTGTCCCGAGCCTGCATTGCAACGCCGCCACATTGCGCGCCCGTTTCGCGGGCGTGCACGCGGATTTCGTTTGAAACCGGCGCTCGGGGCGCCTAGTGCTGCTGCAGCGCGTCGGCCAGGCTGCGCGCGATGTCGCGCGCCACCAGCGGCTTGGCCAGCACGTCGAGCACGCCGGCGTCGCGCGCGCGGTGCGTCAACGCGGCGGTGACGTAGCCGCTCATCAGCACGATCGGGATGTCGCCGCGGATCGCCCGGATCTCCTTGGCCAGTTCCGAGCCGGTCATGTCGGGCATCGCCTCGTCCGACAGCACCGCATCGAAGCGGCCCGGCGACGCTCTGAACGCCTCGAGCGCTGCGGTGCTGGACGTGAAGCCCACCGGCTCGTAGCCGAGGCCTGCGATCATCTCTTCACCCAGCCGCACCAGCGCCTCTTCGTCGTCGACCAGCAGCACCGTCTCGCCGTCGCCGTTGACCACCGCCGGCTCGACCGCGGCCTCCGGCGCCTGCACGGTGCTGCGCCACGGCAGGTACACGGTGAAGGTGGAGCCCGCTCCGGGCCGGCTGTCGACGTCGATGCCGCCGCCCAGATCGGTGACGATGCCGTGCACCAGCGACAGACCCAGGCCGGTGCCCACCCCCACCTCCTTGGTCGTGAAGAACGGGTCGAAGATGCGTTCGAGCACCTGCGGCGAAATGCCGCTGCCGGTGTCCTTGACGCCCAGGCGCACATACACGCCATCAGGCAGCACGCTGGTGGCGCAGCGCGGCGCGCTCAGCTCCACGCGCTCGAGCGTCACGGTCAAGGTACCCTGGGTGCGCATCGCCTGCACGGCGTTGGCGCACAGGTTCATCACCACCTGGTGCACCTGCGTCGGGTCGCCCAGCACGGCGGCGTCGCCCACGTCGAGCCGCTGCTCCAGCGTGATGTGAGCCGGCAGTGAGCCCGCCAACTGGTCGAGCGCCTCGACGACCACCGACTGCACGTGCACCGGCACCCGCTCGCCCATGCCGCTGCGGCTGAACGCCAGGATGCGCTCGACCAGCGACTTGGCGCGCATGCCGGCGCTGATCGCGGCGTCGATGTGGCGGCGTTGCGCCGATCCTTCGGCGGCGTCCTTTTGCGCCATCTCGCCATAACCGAGGATGGCGGCCAGGATGTTGTTGAAGTCGTGCGCGATGCCGCCGGCCAGCGTGCCGATCGATTCGAGCTTCTGCGCCTGGCGCAACTGCCCTTCGAGGCGTTCGCGCTCGGCCTCTGCGTTCTTGCGCTGCGTGATGTCTTCCATCGAGCCGGCCATGCGATAGGGCTTGCCGTTGCCGTCGCGCAGCGCGATGCCGCGCTGGCGGAACCAATGCCAGGTGCCGGTGTGATGCTGCACGCGGTACTCGACCACGAAGTACGGCGTCTCGCCGTGCAGGTGCCTGGCAAGTTCGCGGCCCACCGGCTTGACGTCGTCGGGGTGGTAGCGCGTCAGCGCGATCCACTCGCGGCGTGAGCGCAGCGGCTCGCCGAGCTCGACGAAGGTCAGGCGTTGCGCGCGCGGCGACAGGAACAGCATGTCGCTGGCCAGGTCCCAGTCCCACAGGCCTTCGTTGGACCCGGCGACCGCGAGCTGGTAACGCTCCTCCGAGCGCCGCAGCGCTTCTTCGATGCCCTTTTGATCGTCGATGTCGCTCACCGAGCCGGCCCAGCGCACCGCGCGACCCTGCTCGTCGCGCACCGACATGCCGCGCACCCGTATCCAGCGATAACCCCCGTCGGGCTGGCGCAGCCGATAGTCGCCCTCGCGCACCTCGGTCTCGCCCTCGAGGTGGCGGCGGAAGTCCTCGGCGTGGCGCGGCACGTCGTCGGGGTGCAACGGCAACAGCGCCAGCCACTGCGCGCGGGTGTGCACCATCTGGTCGGATTGAACGCCCGCGATCTGCTTGGCGCGCTGCGACGTGAACATGCGATCGTTGACGATGTCCCAGTCGACGATGCCGTCGTTGGAACCGGCCACCGCGAGCTCGAAGCGCTCCTGCGACAGGCGCAGAGCCTCCTCGGCACTCTTGCGGTCGTCGACGTCGCTGACCGAGCCGGCCATTCGGTAGGGGCGCCCCTCGACATCGCGCAGGCACAGCGCGCGCACGCGGATCCACCGGTAGTGACCGTCGTCGCGGCGCACGCGGTATTCGCATTCGTAAGCCGGCGTCTCGCCGGCCAAGTGGGCACGAATGCCCTCGGCGCGCCGCGCGGCGTCGTCCGGGTGCACGCGCAGCGAACCGACCAGATCGTCGAGCGGCTGCACCTCGGGACCGTGCGGCAGGCCTTGCAGTTCGCGCGCGCGCGCCGATTCGAACGCCATGCCCGCGCGCAGATCCCAGTCCCACACGCCGTCATCGGAGCCAGCCACGGCCAATGCGTAGCGCTCTTCGGAATGACGCAGCGACTCCTCGACGCGCTTGCGCGCATCGATGTCCGACACCGAACCGGCCATGCGCAGCGGTTTGCCGGAGGCGTCGCGCACGCACATGCCGCGCACCCGCACCCAGCGGTATTGGTTATCGGGTTGGCGCACCCGCCATTCACCTTCATAGGCCGGCGTCAGGCCGTCCAGATGCGCCTGCATCGCCGCCTCGCGCAGCGGCGCATCGTCGGGGTGCAGCGTCACGATCTGGAACCACTCGTCGAGCGGCTGTACCTCGAGCTCCTGCGGGATGCCGAGGATCTCGCGGCAGCGGCGCGACGCGAACACACGATGGTTGATGTAGTCGAAGTCCCACACGCCGTCGTCGGAGCCGAGCACGGCCAGCGCGAAACGCTCTTCGCTCAGTCGCAGCGCCTGCTCGGTCTGTTTGCGCTCCGAGATGTCGACGCTGACGCCGGCCACCCGCACCGTCTTGCCGTGCGGGTCGCGAAAGCTGCGCGCGCGCGTGAGGATCCAGCGCACGGCGTCGCTGCCCGGCAGCAGGATGCGGAACTCGTAGTCGATGCGCAGCGAGCGCCCGAACACCACGTCGTCGTTGACCTTGGCCAGGCCGTCCCAATCGTCCGGGTGCACGCGGACATGGCGAAAGTACTCGGTGCGCGTTGTGGCCTGCGTGTTCGGTGGCAGCCCGAACAACTGGTGCACGCTCTCCGACACGAACAGCGAATCGGTTTCGGTGTCCCACACCCAATGGCCGCCGGTGAGGCCGGACATCGCCAGCGCGTAACGCTCCTCCGACAGCTTCATCGCGTCTTCGGTGCGGCGGCGCGAATCGATGTCGGTCACCGAACCGGCCATGCGCACCGGCTCGCCTGCCGCATCGCGCACGCACAGGCCGCGCACGCGCACCCAGCGCCATTGGTCGCCGTGCTGGACGCGGTACTCGCCCGAGTACACCGGTGTGAGCCCGCTGACGTGGGCCTGCATCGCCTGGTTGCGCGTGGCCTCGTCGTCGGGGTGCAGGCGCATCGCCGCGAACCACTGCGCACGCGGCTGCGTCTCGGGGCCCGCCGGCAGGCCGAAGATCTCGCGCGCGCGCGCCGACGCGTAGACGCGGTCGCCGAGGACGTCCCAGTCCCAGATGCCTTCGTCGGAGCCGGCCGCGGCGAGCGCAAAACGTTCGCGCGAGAGTTCGAGCGACGCGCGCGTCTTGTCCAGGCGCAGGAACTGACGGCGCAGGATCGCCAGCAGCAGCGCGGCCAGCACGCCCATCGCCAGCGTGCGCGCGATGGTGCCCACGGTCTGCTGCCGCCACCCGGCCATCGCCATGTCGGCATCGCGCGTGACGATCACCGCCAACGGCTGCTCGGGCACCAGCGCCAGTGCACCGAAGCGGTCGATCTTGTCGACCGGGCTGACGCCGCGCAGCGGCCCGTCGGGATCGGCATCACGCTGCGCCAGCATGTTCTCGACGATCGCATAGTGCTGCCCCATCGCCGATTCGGCAGGCGGGTATCGCGCCACCAGCGTGCCATTGCGATGCATCAGCGACACGGTGGTGCCCGCATCGAGCCGCACGTCGCGGTAGAACTGCTGGAAGTAGTCGACCCGGCCGTCGGCCACCACGATGCCCGCAAAGGCGCCGTTGGGCGAGCGCAGCCGGCGCGCGATCGGAAACACCCATTGCCCGGGATGGAAAGGATCCTTGTGCGCGCCCTCGACCACCGGCTCGAGGATCTTGCCCGCCTGCAGGCCGCGAAACAGCGCATCACCCGACACATCGGGCACCGGGTCGGGCAACTCGGTGGCCATCGAACTGGCCACCAGCTTGCCTTGCGCGTCGTACAGCATCAGGCCCTCGACCTGGATCAGCCCGATCAATTGCTCGCGCAGGAAGATGTGCAGATCGGCGCGCGCGCCGGTGTGGCGCTGCGCGGCGATGTGGCGCAGCACCAGGTCCACGGCCTGCAGGCTGCGCGCAGTCTGCTCGGCGACGATGCGCGAGTGGGTATCAAGCTCGCGCGCGGTGTCGACAGCGTTGGCTCGGTAGCTGCGCACGATGTCGTAGGCCGCCAGTACAGTGATGGCGGCGATGAAGACGCCGCCGATCCACGGGATGCTGCGCCACGTCAGGCGCGCGTGTGCGGCAGCGGATCCGGCGGCGGACCCGCTCATGTCAGGCCTGACGCCGGGCCGCCCCAAGACAGGCCTGTGCCCCCTCGGGGTGCAGCCAATGCAGTGAGCGTGGGGGCGTCATCTCACAGCGGCAACACCAAACGCACAGCGGTGGCCAGTGCCTCGCGGGTGGCGGGCTTGGGCAGGACGCAGTCCACACCCAGTGCGCGCGCCACCGGGCCGCAGCATTCGATGCCGGAGAAGAAGTTGGTGGACAAGGCGAGGATCGGCGTCGCAGGATGCTGGCTGGCGATGCGCTGCACCAAGTCTACGCCGCCGCGCCGCGGAAACGGCACGTCGACGATCACCAGGTCGACTGCGGGCGGTGACGGGTCGTCCGCCGACGGCTCGGGCAGCACGGTGCAGCCCAGGGCCGACAGCCATTGTTCGAGCAGGCCGCGCCAAGCATTGTCGGTGTCGACCAGTCGCACGCGGCGCAACCCGGAAGGGTCGCGGCGCGCAGGCGGTTGTTCATTTCGCCACATGTTGGCCGGCAGTAGCCGCACAACCGCCGGCGTCGGTGACCCACTGCGCCGCCAGCGCGGCCTGCGCGGCCTGCACGGTGCCGCTGCCCAGCGCCAGGTAGACGCTGCTCGCACTGGCCACGACGGCGACCAGCACCGCGAGGCGGGTGGCGGTCATCAGTGGCCGGTGGGTGGGGATCGAAGGTGCCATGATTGAACTCCTCGCTGCGGTTGTGCGCGATCCTCAGGCGGCGCGCTTGCGCGTACGTGTCAGGGCCGCCTCGGCTGTGTTTCAAATGAAGCTTGGCTGGCACGGCCGGCCGCGCCGGCGCTGGGCCGACGGCAAGCCAACGAAGGAGCGCTCGACCCGCAGCAGGCGCGGATCCGCGGGGTGGCGCCCCACGGCGTAGCCCAAGCCGCGTGCCAGCTCGATCATCGGCAGGTTGTCGCGCAGCACGTCGCCGACCAGTCGGTCGACGCCGTGGCGCGCGGCATGGCGTCCCAGGCTGTGCAGCAAGGTCCGCCCGATGCCCTGCCCCTGCCAGTCATCGGCCACTGCGAGCGCGAATTCGCGTTCACCGGCCATGTCGTTGCCGAGCACGTAGCGCGCCTCGCCGACGCACACCGTGCGTGCCTCCAGGCTCGCCATCGCGACCAGCGCCAGTTCGTGGCAGGCGTCGGGGTGGGTCATGCGCTGCAGCCACGATGGCGGCAACTCGCGGATGCCGGCATGAAAACGCCGCTGCCGCGATGCGGGCGACAGCGCGCGGACGAACTCGTCGATCAACCCATCGTCGTGCGCTTGGACCCGACGAATGCTCACCGCGAGACCCGCGCCGCTGCGCGGCGCCCGGGCGGTCGCCGCGCCAGGCGCGAAGGACGCGATGCCCGCCATGCGCTTGGACGGCTCAGGCGTGGCAAACCGCGCGCGCCATCGCGGCCCGCGGCGTCGGCCGCTTGAAGGCGTGGCGGAACTGGTTCGCAAGGGCCGCGAAACCCGTGCTCAGGGCTTGCCCGATGGCCGCGCTGCGTTGCGCCTGCGCCTGGCGGTGCAGGTCGTACGACGACGCCGCCGTCGTCCACTCTCGTCGAGGCCCGCACTCGAGCAGCATCAACTTGCTGTCGCGAAACGCTTGCACGAGCGTCAGGCCCGGACGATCGAGGCAAAAGCTCTCGCCGCCGCTCAGGATGGTGTCGCGCAGATCGTCTTCCTGGGTGATCCAGACGTCGCCGTCGAACACCGTGACAGCCAGGCCTTGCCCGTTTTGCAGGCGCAGCATGGAACCGCTCGTCAGTTCGGTCAGCGGGTGGCGCAGTTCGTTGTCCATCTCGAGTCTCCAGCAACGTGCCTTTGGGCACGCACGCATGGTCGAGCGCCGCCATTGCAATCGCGTTGCACTGCGCAGTCGCAGCATTTCAGCTGCAATGGGGTGCCTGTCCGGCTTCGGGTCGCCGCCGCGTCCGAGCGCCGATCCCGGCGAGCGCCGCGATCAGTGCGACAACAAGCGGGCCGTGCGACGCAGGCCTTCGAATACCGGCAGGCTCACCGACTGCGGGAATTCGCTAGGCAACTGCGCCGCCACCGCGTCGATCGCGCTGGGTGTCCACCAGGCCAGGCCGGCCAACACGGCGTCGAAGCCAGCGCCCAGCGCGTGCCGACGTGCCGCGTCGAGCCAATGGTGGCGCGTGACGCGGTGATGGGCCAGGTCCTCGTCGCGCAGCGGCAAGGTCCACGGCAGCCGCTTCAGCGAGGCCGGCGAAGGTGTTCGCCCCAGCAGCGGCCAGGCTGACATCACGCCCCACAACGGCGCCAGGGCGAAACGACCTCCGGCATGCAGCCGAATCGCGAACCGTTTGCCGCTCAACTCGGGCACCGCAAGCATCCACATCACCACCAGCGCAGCCAACAGGCGCTCGCGATCGTGGGAGGCCCGATCGGCGCCGCGCAGCAGATCGAGCATGCGTGCCACCCCCGGCCCGCCGGCGGATGGCGCGGCCCGCTGCGGCGGCGTGCCGCTGGCCTGGCAGAAGTCCTCCATCGGCAGGCGCGCCCACCAGCGGTCGTCGACCCGGCGCCGGTCGATGCGCTCGACCACCAGGACCTTGTGCGGCCCGATGGCCTCGATGGACATGGGTGCGACCTCGAAACCGAACGCACGCAACAGCGCGGCGCACAGCCACTCGTTCTCGAGCGACGTGCTGATCGCCGGCGCCCCGCCCGGCGCAGCACCCAACGGCAGCTTGAGGATGTGAGTGCTCGGCGTGGCCCCTTCAGGGATGCACCAACGGCCGCCGTGGCGCAGCAACGCCGTCTTGGCATGCGAACCCGCCAAGGCCACGCGCGGCAGTTTCGAGTCGCCGCCCGCGGGCACACCGGGCGACGCCGCACAGGCGTCGAGCACACGCGCGAGTTCGCGTTCGGACAGGGGTTCGCCTTCAGTGCGCATTGGATCGCCCGGCGCCGCATCGGTCGCCAGCAGCTGCACCGCGCCGGCACAGTCGCGCCCCACGGCAGCCAGCAGGTCGAAGCTGTCGGCCGATGCAACGCCGAACCAAGACTGCAAACGCTGCCGCGGCACGGCTCCCAGGGGCAGCAGGTTGTCGAAGTACGCCTGCACGCACCCGCCGCGATGGGGCTTGCCCGCGGCGAGCGGCAACGACAGCGACAGCGGCCTGGCCTGCGGCGAATCGGGCCACGCGGCGTCGTAGGTGAAGCGGTGCACCCCCCGCATGTCGACGCACCAGCGGCCCACGCGCTGGCCGTTCATCCAGGCGTCGAGCACGCGTTGCCGGCTCGGGCGCCCGGCCATCACCACGGCTCCGTCGGTGGCGGCGGCTGCCGCGCCTGGATCCGCAATTCGGCGTCGAGCGCCATCAGCAGCGTGAGCAGCTGGCCTACGGTGACGCGCTCGGGTTGCCGCTCGATGCTCGAGATGCGCTCCTGCGACAGCCCGATGCGGCGGCCGAGTTCGGTCTGCGACCAGCCCTGTGCCTGGCGCAGCGCCCGCAGCGTGGGCCCCAGCTGACCGCCGGCGCGGATGGACATGGGTGTCGCAGAATAGCTCTGATCTGGAATAGTCGAATGTTATTCTGAATCTGAAATAGTCGACAGTATTCTTGAACTGGAATATTCGGGCAACAACAGGTTCAAAGCGACGGCAGCAGGGCCCGCGCCTGCTCGACCCACGACGCGCGGCCGATCAGCAGGTCGGGTGTTTTCGGGTCGGCCTGGTTGAAGCGGCACGGGCTGCCGTCGAAGCGGCAGGCCGCCAAGCCATGGGCCAGAGCCACGCCCACCGGCGCACACGAGTCCCACTCGTTCATGCCGCCGGCGTGCACGTACAGCTCGGCGTCGCCGCGCAGCACCGCCATCGCTTTGGCGCCGGCCGAGCCGATGCGCAGCAGCTGCGCGTCGAGCCGCTGCGCCAACGCATCGGCCAGCGCGGGCGGCCGCGTGCGGCTGACCACGATGCGCGGCCGGCCGCTGTAGGCAGCGGGCAACGCCTGCGCCCGGTCGCTGCGCCACAGTTGCTTCAGGCCCGGCAGGGCCACCGCGCATGCAGCCGGCACACCGTCCACGCACAGCGCCACATGCACGGCCCAATCGGTGCGCGCGCCGGGCTCGCCGTACTCGCGGGTGCCATCGAGCGGATCGACGATCCACACGCGGTGCCGCTGCAGCCGCGCGGCGTCGGGCGCCTGCTCTTCGGACAACAACGCATCGTCGGGGCGATGTCGGCGAAGCAACGCCACGATCAGATCGTTGGCCTGCGCATCGCCGGCATGGCCCAGCGCCTCGCCACGCAGACCCGAACTGGCGCGCAGGGCGAGCAGATGTTGGCCCGCCTGCTCGGCGGCGATTGCCGCGAGCTCGCCGTCGTCGGTGTCCAGGCTCACGGCCGATGCACCCGCGCAGTGGATGCGCCGACGGTCTTGCGCCTCGGGGCGAGCCGTAGCGGAGTCACTTGGGTATGCCCTGTGGCTGAAATCCACCTTGTTGACGCCATGGGCTCGTCGCGGTAGTGGTGAGCAAGGACGCCAGATTCGCGGCCGCCGCAGGGTACGCTGCAGCGCGCACCACGGCCGCGCTGTACAGCGTGGCCAGGCCGAACGGCGGCGGCAGCACGCCGAGCAGGCGCAGCCCCGGCGTGCAGAGGATCTCGCTGACCTGCGTGATGCCCACCGACGCCGGTTCGGCCGCCAGCGCCATCGCCGCCATTGCGGCCGCGCCGTTGGGATGCGCGCGCAAGCGCCCGGCGGGCTGCGCCTGGTCCAGCTCGCGCAACACGCGCAGCGCGTGGATCCCCGCGGTGGCGCGTTCGGGGTCGGGCAGGTAGATCGCGCTGGCGCGTGCGAGCAGCGCGCGCAAGGCGGGCACGTCACTCACGGCAGGCGCGGGTGCATCCTGCGGCACCGCGACACCGGTGTGCACCCAGCCGATGTCACGGATGCTGGCCGCATCGACGCGGTCGGCCGCCGCCAGCGCGTCGATCATCGAGCGCGTCAGCACGATGAGGTCGCACGGCGCTGCGCCGTCCAGCAGCTCGCGCATCGCGCCCACGGCACCGAACTGGGCGCTCAGGCCGAGGCCGCTCTCGCGCTCGAACTCGGGCTGCAACGCCAACACCAGGCCCTTGGCCGCACCGGCGCACAACAGATGCAGGTTCGCCATGGCGCGCCGCTCGGTTCGCTCAGTTGTCGGCCTTGATGCCGGCCTTGTGCACGATGTGCGCCCACTTCTCGATGTCGGCACGCAGGTAATGATCGAACTCTTCGACGCTGAGCACCATCGCGGTGGCGCCTTGGGTGGCCCACTCCTGCTTCACCTCGGGCAGCGATGCGATGCGCGCGACCTCGGCGTTCAGCTTGCGCAGCACCGCCGGTGGTGTTTTGGCGGGGGCCATCAGGCCGAGCCAGATCACGGCCTCGTACCCCGGCACGCCTGCCTCGGCCACCGTGGGCACGTCGGGCAGGATCGACGAGCGCGTGCGCCCGGTGGTGGCCAGCGCCCTCACCTTGCCGGTGCGCACCTGCGGCGCCATCGCCGTGACGGCATCGAACATCATCTCCACATGGCCGGCCAAGACGTCGGTGCGCGCCCCCGAGCTGCCTTTGTAGGGCACATGCACGACGTCGATGTTGGCCAGCGATTTGAACAGCTCGCCGGCCATGTGGTAGGGAGTCCCCGGCCCCGAGGATGCGTAGTTCAGCTGGCCCGGCTTGCTGCGCGCCAACGCCAGCAGCTCGGCCACGCTGTTGACCGCCAACGCCGGGTGCACGACCAGCACGAGGTCCGAGTAGTTCACTGGGGCCACCGGCACGAAATCGCGCATCAACTGGTAGGGCCGGTTGGGGATCAGCGTCTCGTTGACGGTGTGGGTGTTGGACATCATCAGCAGCGTGTGGCCGTCGGGCGGCGCCAGCGCGGCCTCCTGGGTCCCGGTGAGCGCGCCGCCGCCGGGCTTGTTGTCCACCACGAACGGCTGGCCGAGCGACACCTGCAGGCGCTGCGCGAGGAAGCGCGCGTACACGTCGGCTGGCCCCCCGGCGGCAAATGGCACGATGATGCGTACCGGGCGCGTCGGGTAGTCTTGCGCCCACGCGATGGCCGCCGACCAGAGGGCAACAACGATCAACCAGGTCCTGCACATGAGGGCTCCCAAACGGGCTGTGGCCTGTGCATCATGGCGCCTGGGCATCCAAGCCGCTGCTGGTGGATTACCGGGGGAAAGAGGGTCTGTGGGCACATGGGCACGATGCACGAGCTGACCTGGATCGACGACACGGCCCCGTT
>Ga0326726_10005078_pt1 | contig 11955 bp, 10 predicted proteins | sample MHFenrmetagenome_2_FD_207603 | JGI IMG/M metagenome (GOLD analysis project Ga0326726, IMG submission 207603) | Lab enriched peat soil microbial communities from Michigan Hollow, Ithaca, NY, United States - MHF15MN | ecosystem: Environmental > Terrestrial > Soil > Wetlands > Peat | place: USA...
GGACGAGATCCTTGGCTTCGAACAGGATGATGACCTCATTCGAATCGCCGTCGGTCCTGAACAGGTTTTTCTCCGTCAGCCCTACTTCCATCCTCTTCGGAAGGTGCGTGTCATAAGCCCTCTTCCACACCGTAAAGTCTTTTACTTTATGTCGAACCAGCACGTATCCAGTCATGGTATTCCTCCTTCCCCTCGGAAGCCTAAAACCGATCTTCCGCCTGTTTTAAAGATAGCTTTCCAGAGCAGGACTGTCAATGATACTTAAGTCCGTGAAAGGGGACTGAGTGCAGAGGAAAGGCGCGGGGGACGTTGTTGCGCCCGTTGCGCGACACTTCCTCTCACTATGGACTTCATGGTCTTTTTACTTTTGCTATCTCCGCTAGCCGTAATACGAAATAGAAGACATGTTATGTCCACTTTCCCACCGATTGTGCTATAATATTAACAGTTCAATGGAAGTGCTTCACGAAGCCTGTCGGTCTCCCGACGAGAATGACCTGAAAGGAGAACCTGAAAAATGTCACTTTATTTGGATATTCACAAACATATACCCGGATTGACGGCTAAAGCAATTGCCGGCGCCCATGCGAAAGACCTTGAAGTTCAGGGCAAGTATGGCGTGAAGTACCTGAAATACTGGTTCGATGAAGGCGCGGGAAAAGCCTTTTGTCTGGTGGAGGCTCCGAGCAAAGAAGCGGCGGCCGCAGTCCATCGGGAGGCTCACGGTCTCGTCGCGGAAGAGATCAACGAAGTCAAGGAAGGCGTGTAGTCACTTGTAGTGCGGGAACTTTGGTGACGTTGATGCCTACGGAGCATTGCAAGTTTCCAATTAATACTCACTCCGTCGCAGTTCCCTCAGCAGCGATTTGAGGCTCGTGTTCATCCCTATCTCTTGAAGTTCTCCCGGGCCATCGAGACCGGCACCTGATTCCAAATGCTCGCACCTCATTGCTATCCAGGACGGTTGGCAGGAGGTGGCGGAGTAGGCGTTGTCCCGGGCGAAGGTTAAGGCGTGGGTCGACGTCTTGCGAAAGCAAGCGTAGTGTCTTGATTTCGGGAAAGGAGGTTATCCCATGATCAAGGTCCGCAATCCCGATACGATCTACCAGATCGAGGGGGAGATAGAGAAGGGCAGCTTTCACGGCCGGTGGCATTTCGCGTTCGGCGATTACCATGATCCGAAGTTCGAGGACTTCGGAACGCTTCGGGTCTTTAACGACGATACGCTCACGCCCGGCGCTGTCTGGCCGCTCCACCCCCACCAGGACAACGAGGTGGTCACCTATGTTGCGGCCGGGGAATTCCGGCATGCGGACGAGCGCGGCAAGGGCGGCGTTCTCAAAAAAGGATGGGTGCAGCACACGACCGTGGGACGGGGCATGTGGCATTCGGAGATCAACAACCTCCGCGACCGTCCCATGCGGTTCATCCAGATGTGGTTCTATCCCGCCCAACGCGGCCTCGAACCCTCGGTGGAGCAGAAGGCGATCGAGCAGACGGACAGGACCGACCGGTTCCTGCCGCTCGTATCGAACAGGGACAAGGACGCGCTTCCGATAGCCGCCGATGCCCGGGTGTTTTCGAGCTTTCTTCATGCGGGAAAGCGGGAGCGATACGAGCTCGAGACCGGGCGCGGAATATATCTTTACGTGCTGGAGGGAGGACCAATAACGGTGAACAACGTAAAGGTCCCGCCTCTCGGTTCGGCAATGATCACCGGGGAAAAGGCGGTTGATTTGACCGCGCTGCAGGACGCCGAACTGCTGCTTGTGGAAGTGAAAAAGTAGCGGGAAGACCGGAGGAGCAGGGACAGATGGGCGGCGTTGCGGCGCTCGTGAAATATCAGTTCCGTAGTACAGCCAGGCGGGTCGTGTAGAAAAAGAAAGGGGTCATCGATGAGATGACCCCTTTTTAGATTCTTTACTGGATGATTTAGTCCATCTTATCCCGGTTTTTCGGCCGCTTATTCTGGTCGAGTACCTTTTTGCGAAGCCGGATGGAGGTGGGCGTCACTTCTACAAGCTCGTCTTCCTTGATGAACTCAAGCGACTGCTCAAGCGACAGCTGGCGATGGGGCACGAGCCGGAGCGCTTCGTCGGCGCCCGATGCGCGCATGTTCGTCAGCTTCTTTTCCTTGATCACGTTCACATCCATGTCGGTCTCGCGCGAGTTCTCTCCCACGATCATACCTTCATAGACCGCCGTGCTCTCGGGGATGAACAGCTCGCCGCGGGGCTGGATGTGGTAGAGAGCATAGGTTGTGGTCTTGCCTGCGCGGTCAGCCACGAGTGCGCCGGTGGCGCGCTTTGCGATCGGGCCCTGCCACGGCTCGTAACCGTCGAAGAGATGGTTCAAGAGGCCGGTGCCCCGGGTATCGGTCAAAAATTCCGAGCGGAAGCCGATGAGACCGCGCGCCGGGATGCGGAACTCAAGACGAACGCGGCCGTGGCCGTTGTTCGACATCTTGGTCATGCGGCCCTTGCGGGTGCCGAGCTTCTGCGTGACCACGCCGATGAACTCGTCGGGGCAGTCGATGACCAGGTTTTCCATGGGTTCAAAGGTCTTGCCGTCGCGCTGTTTGGTAATGGTCTCGGGCTGGGACACGGATAGCTCATAGCCTTCCCGCCGCATCATCTCGATCAGAATGGCGAGCTGCAGTTCGCCGCGGCCAAGGACCTTGAAGCTGTCCGTCGCGTCGCCCGGCTCGACCTTGATCGCCACGTTATAGAGAAGTTCCTTCTCAAGGCGCTCCTTCAAGTGGCGGGAAGTGACGAACTTGCCTTCCTTGCCCGCGAAGGGCGAGTTGTTGATCGAGAAGAGCATCGAGATCGTGGGCTCGTCCACGGCAATGCGCGGCAGGGGCTTCGGGTTGTCCGGGTCGGTAATGGTATCGCCGATGTTCACACCCTCGATGCCGGCCAGGGCCACGATGTCGCCGACAGTGGCACTGGGCGTGTCCACGCGTTTCAGGCCCTCAAACGCAAACAGCGACGTGATCTTGGTCTTGACCACAGCTCCGCTCTGCGTGACCACCCCGATGGGCGCGCCTACCCTTGCGGTGCCCGCAAAGATCTTGCCGATGGCCAGGCGTCCGACATAATCGTTGTAAATAATGTTCATGACCAGGAGCTGGAGCGGCGCAGCCTCGTCTCCCTCCGCCTCCGGGACCGTATTCACGATCAGATCAAAGAGCGGCTTGAGGTTCGTGGCTTCATCTTCCATCTTCAGCTTGGCGACGCCGTCCCGGGCGTTCGTATATACGATCGGAAAGTCGAGCTGGGCGTCATTCGCGTCGAGGTCGATGAACAGGTCATAGACCTCGTTCACGACTTCGCTGATCCGGGCATCGGGCCGGTCGATCTTGTTGATGACGAGGATCGGCGGCAGCCCGAGCTCGAGCGCCTTCTTCAGCACGAAGCGCGTCTGCGGAAGAGGTCCTTCCGAGGCATCCACGAGCAGGAGCACACCGTCAACCATCTTCAAGGTGCGCTCCACCTCGCCGCCGAAGTCAGCGTGGCCGGGCGTATCCACGATATTGATCTTCACGCCATTGTAGTGGAGAGACGTGTTCTTTGCCATGATCGTGATGCCGCGCTCGCGCTCGAGGTCGATGTTGTCCATCACGCGCTCGGCGACGCGCTCGTTGTCGCGGAACGTGCCGCTCTGGCGAAGGAGCGTATCCACAAGGGTGGTCTTCCCGTGGTCGACGTGGGCGATAATGGCGATATTACGCAGGTCTGTTCTTTTGAGCATTAAGGATTCCTTTTCGTCTTATTATTAGCTATACTTCATTGAGTAATGTAAAAATACGCTCTGTCCGATGAAAACGTATTTCGCGTATCTATTCCATAGTAGAGCTGGGTTTTATACCACGCTGCAGCACGTTTTGTCAATGGAATAATGGGCAGATGCCGCTGTTTGCACCCTTTAGACGAATGTTTTCACCACAAAGACACCAAGACACGAAGAACGTCTTTAAAATACGCAAGTTAATCAAATCCCCAAAAGGCATTGAGATTCCCTGCAGTAAATGAAGGTTTATATAGGCATCTGCAGGAATCTCGATTCTCATGGTAAGAACATAATCGTATTCGCTCGCTAACCCCGCAGCAAGCTACGGGGAATGCGCTCACTCCAGAATTCATGTATTACTTCGTGTCTTTGCCTGCACCCAGCGTTTACGAGGCCCTTGATTCCCGTCTCACGATTCTCCAGCGAGATGGTACGACAATGGGTCTAAGTATTGTGGAACCGTAGCCTGCTCTTGCGATGACGCGGCCATAAACGAGTGCAGGGTGCCTGCACCCAGCGATTATGAGTGCTCAGCGCGAGTGCAGGGTGTGAATTCGTGGTGGATTTTGTCTTGTCTGGGTAGTCACTTGTGCTGCTTATGAAAAGAGGGGATTTTGTATGAAGAGAAGGGGCATGCTCAGGGTTTATTCGTCTCTTTTGATGCTGGTCTTTGTGACGGCCTGCTACGGAAGCCTCCTTTTGCCGGCGGCCTTTGCTGATGAATCTACTGCCTACCTGGCAGTGGACAACTTTACCTGGAAAGAGTTTGATAACAGCGAGCGGGTGGTAAAAGAATCGGGTATCCTCTACGGCGTCGGTTTTATTTACCAAAAGGAGTTTGAAAGCCATGTAACAATAAGACCCGTCGTTGAGCTCTTCGGGGGCAAGGTGAATTACGACGGACATTCGTGTGATCTCTTCGGATTCTGTCAGCCGGCGGCGTCCAAAGTGGGTTATTTTGGAATAAAATTCGAGGGAGAACTCGGCCGCATATTCAGGCCTGACGAGAGTTTATCTATCGAGCCCTTCGGCGGGTTTGGTTTGCGTGCATGGAGGAGGGTTATCCATAACGGTACTGCTGAGGACGGCAGCGCCACCGCGGGATATCGGGAAGAGTGGGCCACGCTGTATGCACTCTTCGGACTGCGTGGCGGCATGGATCTTACGGGCAAGACGCAACTATTCGCCGAGGCAGGCGTGAAATTGCCTCTTTATAATGAAAATAAGGCATATGTATCCGACATCGGCTTGGGCCCTGATGTAACGCTGCATCCCGGGAAACAGGCGTCCTTTTTCGCTGAAACCGGAATTAAATTGGACAGGTTCACGGCAAGCGTGTTCTACGATGGGCTCAGATTTTCGAAGTCTTCTACGGTGAGTAACGGTTTTATTGCGGCTTACCAACCAAGGTCTACAGCAGACATTTATGGCGTGAAGCTGGGCGTCGTGTTTTAACTTGCAATTCCCCGTGGATGCCTATACGAACCTTCATTTGCTACGGGTCACCTCTTGGATCCCTCCCCTTGATCCCTCCCATCTAGTGTAGTGCGTCATAAATCCTTTTTTACATAGGTGGTCATTCTGAGCGCAGCGAAGAATCTAGCATTTCCAAGCCGTTGCAAGACCCTTCACTTCGTTCAGGGTGACAGCTTAAGTAAAGAAGCGTTGGGTGCACGACACTAGGGAGGGGCGAAAAATAAGAATAGATACTCCGCGGATGCCTATACGCACCTTCATTTGCTGCGGGGAGGTTCATTCGGGCGCGGCGAGCTTCCCGAAGGCCTTGAGCACGACCTCCGAGAGCGCCGGGTGGATGTGCATGCCCTTGGCCACGGCCCAGAGATTGCTTTCAGCGGCCATGACGTTCACGACCTCCTGGATAAGGATAGACGCCTGGGGACCGATGATGTGATATCCCAGGACCTTTCCGCTTTTCCGGTGCACTACGGCTTTGGTAAACCCCCCGGTCTCCATCATGGCCTCGCCGCGGGCCACGTCGGAATACATCGCCTTGCCCACGAGGACCTCCTGTTTGCCCATGAGTTTGACTGCCTCTTGTTCCGTTAAGCCGACGGACGCTATTTCGGGATACGAAAATACGGCGTGCGGCACCGTGAGGTAATTCAAGCGCGACTTCTTGCCGTGGACCGCGTTGTGCCACACGAGCTCGGCTTCCTGATTGGCCGAGTGGCGGAACATCTTTTTGCCGATGGCGTCGCCGAAGGCCCAGATGTCCTTCTTTGCGGTTTCGAAGAACTCATCCACGACGATATATCCCCGCCCGTCTGTTTTTATGCCGGTATTTTCGACCATGAGAAGGTCCGCGTTCGATTTCCGCCCGCATGCGAGAAGGAGATATTGCGCGGAATGCTCGAGACGCTTTCCCTCGCTGTCCCGGGTAATAACGGTGACGCCGTGGTCGCTCTTCTTGATATCGACGACTTCGGTATTGGTGTGGATTTCCATGCGACGCGCGAGCGCTTTTCTCAGCGCCTCCGATACCTCTGGTTCCTCATCGGGGACGAGCCGCATGTTTCGCTGGAAGATCGTGACCCTGGTACTCATGGCTTCGAAGAAATGGGCAAACTCGGCTGCAATGTATCCTCCGCCCAGGATGATCATGCTCTCGGGCCGTTTCGTGAGCTGCAGGGCGCTTTCGTTCGTCAGGTAGGGGATGGTTTCGATGCCTCTGACCGAAGGGATGAAAGGACGCGCTCCGGATACGATGAATATGGTCTTGCCCCTGATCTGCTGCCCATTCACCTCAAGGGTATACTCCCCGGTAAAGTGCGCCTCGCCGGAATAGAAATCGAAATCTTCGGCCTTCTCCAGGGCCTCCTTGATACGGTCATGGCTCTTCTTGACGTGCTTGCGCATCGAGCCCATGATCGAGGCAAAGTCGATCTCCTTGATCTCGGCCGTGATACCGAACTTCTTCGCTTCCCTGATCTCAACGATTCTATCCGCCGGATAGACAATGAGCTTGGTGGGGATTCAACCCGTGTTCAGGCAGGTGCCGCCCGCCGGCCCCTTATCTATGAGGGCCACGGTCTTGTTGTGGGCGAGAGCGTCCTCGATCAGGTTCGCTCCGGCGCCGGAGCCTATGATGACAACATCGTATTCTTTCATAAGGCAACCTTTCAGAGGCGAGGTGAGCGAACTTTTTCAATTGTATCATGTTTGCGAGAAGAGTCAATGTGGGAAAGGAAAAGACAGAGCAGACCAGAGCGGAGGGGAAGGGTGGTGCTCTCACAAAAATTTAAACGTGATCACACAGCCCCTGAGGTCCTTGTCGAACACCGGTGACAGAGAGATGTTCTGCAGGCTGCTTTTTGCGTCCTTTTCTTTGTGATATTTCGCAAAGCTCACGCCGACGAGCGTCCCCAGCGTTATTCCCGCGATGACGTCGGACAGGTGGTGCTCGTTTGCCTGGATCCTCGAAGCGCCGACGAACGCCGTGACCAGGTACATCGGCACGGCAATTCTGAGGTCCCAATCGTACATCTCCGAGACGGATGCGGCCCATGACGCCGTACTCGAAGCATGGCCCGATGGAAACGACAGGTAGTCGTCGCCATTCGGCCTTTTCCGGTGGGTGGCATATTTCAGGACTTCCGTGGCGATCCCGGTCACGAGCAAAGCCTCCAGCGTGGTGACACCGGTATCGGCCAGTTTTTTGTTACCCGCCCATTCTCCCGCCCCTATGGTCGCTATGCCGAAAACGAAAGGGAAGTAGCCTCTTCCGACTGTATCTCCAATGTTCGCCGGGTGTTCCATAGGTTTTTGTTTCTGAAAATAGTCCTGCACCTTTTGATCTACGGTAAGTGCCAGCCCGGTCAGCCCCACGCCGATCAGGACGAGCGGAGCATTATCTCTGGAAAATATTCTTTTCGTTCCTCCTACGATGTCGGGAACGAATTCTTTGAAGTAGATACTGGGAGGCGGAACTTTTGCCTTTTCGGCAGCAGGCTGTTCGGGCGATGCAGGCCGCCCCTGTTCCGTTGTCGTGGATGTCGGACCGGAAACTACTGCCGCGGTTGTGGTCAAGGCAGTTTTGAGCGGATCTTCAAGGGTATAAGCAAGGCTGCAATAGGAATAATGTGATCGTTCATTCCGGTCCAATAGCGGCTGGCCAACGAGTACGTCGCCGGTAAATCCCCACACTGTCCCGGATGAGAGAATCACGAGAACAGTAAGAAGCATGGCCAGGAGGCGGTATGATTGACGAGTAGTCTTCATAGATAGGCTGCGGTGAGCGTGGTGACGGGTCACCGACACCGGATCGTGTCGATCGACAGATGTTCTATTGCTGAAAGTATATCATACTCTTCGAAATGCAGGATAATTTGCGGATTGACAGGGAACGGGGAAAAAGCTATAAACATTGGAAGATGCAAATCATTGGGCGCAGATTTTTTCTGAGAAATCCGGATGAAACCTGTTGGTACGTTCTATCCTGATGATCTCGCAAAAAGTTTCCTACGCCGTCATTGCGAGGAGCGGAGCGACGCGGCAATCTCAGTTTTTCAACATGTTAAAAAGACGAGATTGCGGAGTTTATCCCGAGCCATAAAACGGGATTGCTTCGCCTTCGTCTCGCAATGACGGTTAGGGACCTCTCGTAATGACACTTGTAGGGGGGCTTTTTGCGAAGGCACATCTTTGATCAAGAAGTCATGAGATTATTTCGGCGTTCCTTGCCATGACAAACAGGTAGATGCTTTTTTCTTAAATAATTAATCTGCGTGAATTCTCGCCCGCGGCATTGAGGAGTTCTTTTGCACGACCACTTCGTTAAATACACGAACAAGCTGCTTCGCGACAGGACCGCCGTGCCGGAGAGCATCCGGTTCTACGTGCTCGACGACCGGGTCGTCACGAACCGTGAGGATGAATGGCTGCCGGTCTTTACCGGCGTCTTTGCCGGCCTGGACGTCACGGCGCTGCTCTTTGCGAAGACCATGCTTCCCTTTGCCGACTTGCTGGTGGAGCGTGCTGATCCTCGGGCGGACCGGCTTATACCAAATGACAGCGAGACGAGGGTATTCCTGCATGACATCCCGTTCATACGAGAGTCTGAATGGTCTGGGAAACCGAAAACAGCACTTTCCGAAACGCTCATCCGATATTTGAAAGAGCGGAAGGCGGTCATCATCCAGGGCCTCGGTGTGGTCGCTTCGGGCGGAGTGACGGTCGAGCAGGCGTTCATCGGTTTTTCCTCCATCTTTCACACGACCTTCGTGAAGTATCTGCTGGACCTTCTGACAGAGGGTTTCAGGCTCCCGCGGGAACGGGACGTTGTCGAGGAATATAAACGATCATCGCACTCCGGGCTGCAGGACCTGGGCAACCTGGCGTTTGCCCCAGGCCCGATAAAGGACCCGCAGACGATCATGAGGGAAATCTGCCGCGTCGGACGTTATACCGTCGAGAAGGGTTATGTGGATTCGTTCTTCGGCAACATCAGCTATTTTGACGGGAAGACGATCTTCATCAGCCAGACGACGTCGTCGCTGGACGAACTCGAAGGATTTATCGACCCCGTGCCGCTCGACGGGTCGTCAACTGCGGGACTGTCCGCCTCGTCCGAGCTGCCCGCGCACCGGGGCATATACGTCTCATCACCGTATCATACTGTTCTGCACGGTCATCCCAGATTCAGCGTCATCATGTCCATGTACTGCGAAGAAGAGAACTGCGAAATAAAGGACTGCAACCGATTCTGTAACCGGGACCGTTCGGTCTGCGGCGTGCCGATCGTTGCCGGCGAGACCGGCGCTGGTGGGCTGGCACGGTCCGTCCCCCTCGCCATCAAGGATACCGGTGTTTGCATCGTCTACGGTCATGGAATTTTCGCTGCAGGAAAAACGGATTTTCGCGATGCGTTCATGAAGATGGCGGAGGTGGAAGACCGCTGCAGGGAAGAGTATTTTAAACTGCTTGATGAACGTTCAAAGTCCAAAGTTCAAAATTCAAAGTGAAAAGCTGGTCACTGTCATCGCCTTTTCTGCCCTTCGTCACTCTTTTCACTCCGAACTCCGAACTCTGAACTCCGAACTATTTTCTTATTCACGCCGCACTCTTTAATTTCTCACGGGCGATCCCGAAATCAAAGGTGTGTATTCTGAAATCCCCCTCAGGGAAGGCCTTTTTGAGGCGCTCAACGAATTCCTTATACACGACGATCTCGTACTGCTGGATGTCGTATTCCCTCGTTTTTTCATTCGTTCCCTGGAGCTCCATGTCCAGGTAGAAATCCATTTCTGGCGATATCCGAAGCCACATACAGATCACCTCCTTCTTGAATGACCCCGCGCGCTATCAACCGGGCGCGGTCAGCCGTTCTTACCCTCTGTTTTAATTATATCTCCTGCGCCGGCTGCGAACGCACAAATACGCATTGCATCACGGTCTCAGCGTTATATAGATGGTCCCTCCCTCCCGGTAGATAAGCAACAGGACCGAGTCTTTTTCGCCGATCTTCGAGACCAGTTGGTCATAATCGCTGAGATTCTTGATATCATGCCGGTTCACTTCCAGGACCACGTCGCCCGCCTGGAGAATTCCCTGTGCCGGGCTGTCAGCGCCGATATCGGTGATGACAACGCCGTTCATGTTTTCCGGGACACCGATCTGCTCCCGCAGGGAAGCGGTGAGTTCCTGCATTGTAAGGCCTTTCAGCACGTTGTTATACTCGACCTTTTTGACCGCTTTCCGCTCCTTGAATTCAGCCAGGGTCACAGCAACCGACTGCTCTTTACCCTCCCTGATGATCTTTAACTCCACGGATTTTCCCGGCGCCGCAGCAGACACCATGTTTCTGAGGCTTGTCGAGTCCTCGACCGGCTTCCCGTTCAGCGATATGACGACATCGCCCCGCTTCAAACCGGCCTTTTCCGCGGGACTGTCTTTTACCACGTCCGCTACGAGGGCGCCCGTTTGCTGCTTGATGCCGAGCGACTTGGCGATATCGGGCGTCAGGTCCTGTATGCTCACGCCGAGCCAGCCGCGGACGACCTTGCCGTGCTTGATGATGCTGTCCATGACCGTTTTGGCCATATCCGAGGGAATTGCGAACCCGACCCCCATGTACCCGCCTGATGTCGAAAAGATTGCTGTGTTGATCCCGACGACTTCGCCGTTCGTGTTCACGAGCGCGCCGCCTGAGTTCCCGGGGTTGATCGCCGCATCGGTCTGGATGAAATCCTCAAAGTCAGCGATGCCGACGTTCGACCTGCCGACAGCGCTCACGATCCCCATGGTGATGGTCGAGTTCAGTCCGAAGGGTGTGCCCACGGCGAGCACGATGTCGCCTGGTTTCAGTTTGGAAGAATCACCGAGCTTCGCCGCAGGCAGGTCCTTGGCATTGATCTTTATCACCGCAAGGTCTGTCCTGGGATCGGTCCCCACGATCTTTCCCTTGAACTCCCGCTTGTCGGAAAGGATCACCTTGATGTCATCCGCCCCTTTGACCACGTGGTTGTTCGTAAGGATATAGCCGCTTTCGGAGACGATCACTCCGGAGCCGAGGGCCGCGGATTTATATTTCCGTTTCTGATGGCCGAACTGGTCGCCGAAGAAGCGCCGGAAGAAGGGATCGTTGAACAGGTCGCCTTCGGGATTCTCTTCCATCGTGACGGTGCTCGTGGTCGAGATGTTCACGACCGAGGGCCGAACTACGTCGGCCACTTCGGCAAGGGCGTCGCTTAACTTGCCGAGAAATTTTATCGTGTCCTGGGAAACGGTCTTTTCCCCCGCGAGGGCTATACTGTCAGGGGTGATGATACCGGAACCGGGGACGACCGTGATCAAGAGCAGGAAAAAAAACATTGAATATCTATTCGCGATGAACCTACGCATGTGAGCCTCCTCTGTTCAATTTTTGTCCGTAACGGTTGAAAGAATCTTTCTATCATTCTGCATTATTATAGAATATAGAATCAACAAGTACTGCAAAAGTATTATGAAATGGCGTATTATTTTAAAACGCAGGCGGCACTTGCTAACTCTTGCTAACTTATAGTATACAGCTATTTTTCAAAGCGTGATGAACTTACCGGCCTGAGCACAACTCCAGTCTCGTGCTGTCGAGGAACAGGAGGTAGCCTTCTATTTTTTGCAATGCGAAAATGTCTTTAACTGCGTTGCAATAGATATCTATCT
>Ga0326726_10005079_pt1 | contig 11955 bp, 8 predicted proteins | sample MHFenrmetagenome_2_FD_207603 | JGI IMG/M metagenome (GOLD analysis project Ga0326726, IMG submission 207603) | Lab enriched peat soil microbial communities from Michigan Hollow, Ithaca, NY, United States - MHF15MN | ecosystem: Environmental > Terrestrial > Soil > Wetlands > Peat | place: USA...
GTTCCTTCGTAGGTGTTCACGACCTCGAGGTTGACGAGATGCCGGATGACGCCGAACTCATCGACGATGCCGTTGCCGCCGAGCATGTCGCGAGCGACGCGCGCGATGTCGAGCGCCTTGCCTGTTGAATTGCGCTTCAGCATCGATGTGATCTCTGGCGCCGCGATCCCCTCGTCCTTCATCCGCCCGAGGCGGAGGCATGCCTGGAGGCCCAGCGCGATCTCCGTCTGCATGTCGGCCAGCTTCTTCTGAATCAGCTGATTGGCGGCGAGCGGCCGTCCGAACTGCGTGCGCTCCATCACGTAGGCATGGGCGCGATGCCAGCAGTCTTCCGCCGCGCCGAGCGCGCCCCACGCGATGCCGTAGCGCGCGCTGTTCAAACAGGTGAATGGACCTTTCAACCCGCGCACCTCTGGAAACACGTTTTCCTCGGGGCAAAAGACGTCATCCATCACGACCTCGCCAGTGACGCTCGTGCGCAGGCCGACCTTGCCGTGAATCGGCGGCGCGCTCAGCCCCTTCCAACCCTTCTCGAGCACGAAGCCACGAATGTCGCCCGCATCGTCTTTGGCCCAGACGATGAACACGTCGGCAACGGGACTGTTCGAGATCCACGACTTCGTTCCGGTCAACGCGTAGCCGCCGGCAACCTTCTTCGCACGACTCATCATGCCGCCCGGGTCCGAGCCGTAATTCGGCTCCGTCAGGCCGAAGCAGCCGATCCACTCGCCGGCCGCGAGCTTGGGAAGGAACTTCTGTTTCTGCGCGGGGGTGCCAAACTCGTTGAGCGGTGTCATGACGAGCGAGCCCTGCACGCTCATCATCGAACGGTAGCCGGAATCGACGCGCTCAATCTCCCGCGCGACGAGGCCGTAGCTGACGTAGCCGAGACCGGTCCCGCCATACTGCTCGGGCATGGTGACGGCGAGCATGTCGAGCTCGCCGAGCTCGCGGTAGATCGCCGCCGCGTCGTCCCGTCCGCTGCGAAACCCCTCGAGCACGCGCGGCGCGAGCTTCTCCTGGCAGTAGGCGCGCGCCGTGTCGCGTACCATGCGTTCGTCGTGAGTCAGCTGCTGTTCGAGCAGCAGCGGGTCGCGCCAGTTGAAGCGAGCGTCGGCATGTGGGTGCATAAGAAGACTGGCTATAATAGTTCACTTAGTTCACTCTGATGCCCGGGAGGCCGCATGCGAGCTTTGCTCATCTCACTGGGAGCCTTGGCGCTCCCTCTTCTTCTCTCGAGCGTCTCGGCGCAGGCGCCGTCCGCGCCGGCGCTGCCCGACTGTAACGCGTCCGGATCCCCGCGATATATCTGCGGCCTCAACGGCCCGGAGGATCTGGCGCTCGTGCCGCAAACCAAGTGGCTGATCGTCTCGGCCATGGCGGGTGAAGGCGGCCTCTATGCGATCGACACGACGCAGGCGACTGTGTCGCGGATCTTCCCCGTCGGGGGCGCCGATCGTTTCGATCGTAAGGAGTACGGCGCGTGCCCGGGACCGCTGTCCGCGACGCAGGCGGTGACCCACGGGCTCTATCTCAAACCGGGCCGGCGTTCGGTGCACACGCTCTACGCGGTCCATCACGGCGACCGTGAGTCGATCGAGGTCTTCGAGGTGGACGCGAAATCGACGCCGCCAGCCGTCACATGGATTGGCTGCGTCGTGGTGCCGGACCCGGTCGGGATCAATTCTGTCGCCGCCCTGCCCGATGGTGGCTTCGTGCTGACGAATTTCGATCCCCGTACCCCTCCGCCCCCCGGCGGCGGCAGGGGCGGCGGCCTCTCGCAGAAGCTGATGGCGGGAGAACAGAACGGCGAGGTCTGGGAGTGGCACGCGAAGAGCGGCTGGGCGAAGGTGCCGGGCAGCGAATCGGCGGGCGCGAACGGCATCGAAGTCTCGCGCGACGGCAAGTGGATCTACGTCGCACAGTGGGGTAAGCAGTCGTTCGTGCGCCTCTCACGCGGCAAGACGCCGGCGGATCGAAAGGAGGTCCCGCTGGGCTACCGCGTGGACAACCTTCGCTGGGCTCCGGACGGCAAGACGCTGCTCGCCGCGGGAGCAGGCACCATGCCCCCCCAACCTGGCGCGCAGGCCGGCCGCGGTCAGGGGGCGCAAGCGACTGTCGTCTTCCGCGTCAATCCCGAGACGATGACGGCCGAGGAAGTGCTCCGCCAGCCTCCTGCGCGGGGCCTGTCGGCTGCCTCGGTCGCAGTCCAGGTCGGCGACGAGTTCTGGATCGGTTCATTCCGCGGCGATCGGCTCACCCGCTACCCGGCAAGCGGACTCAAGTAAGCGGTGATGTCGAAATCGGAACGATTGGTCGGCCGCCGCAAGTTTCTGAGAGGCGCCGCTGCCGGCGCCGCCGGCTGGCGGCCGCGCCTGTTGGTGCGGCACAACAACCGGAGCCGCGCGCGACCAGTGAAACCGGCGGCTCGGTGGAAATCACCGGCAACGAGAAACCGGGATCGGACTTCATGGTCGACGTGCTCAAGACGCTCGACATCGAGTATTGCGCGGCGAACCCCGGATCGAGTTTCAGAGGTCTCCAGGAATCGTTCATCAACTATGGGGGAACAAGAGTCCAGAGTTGACCGTCGGGCAAGGCGGTCTGGCGGGACCGCGTCTCGCGCAGACCAGGCTCGCGGAAGCGGGGTTCATCTCCTATGTGCGCAATCCTCGTCCCGGCAACATGCCGCCGTACCGAGGCAAAGTGATGACGGACCAGGAGCTCGCCGACGTGTACGCATACTTGCGATCCGTACCGCCGCCCGTCCCTCTCGCAAACATTCCGATACTCAATCAGTAGGCCGACAGGATCGATTGAAGACGGGACGCGCAGGTGGATGGACGCTGCCGGCGTCGCGATCCACCTGCGTCGGAAAACGGACTAGAACACGAATCGCCCGCCGAGCTTCACGTACGCGGACTGCAGAATCCCGGTCGGCGCCAGCCAGTTGGCCGCCGAATAGGTCGTCGTGTAGGTCTGGACCGGCGACACGTTGAACGCGTTGTAGTAGTCGACGAGGGCGTCCAGCCGGTACCGCCCGACGCGGAAGCCCTTGGTCAGTCGCAGGTCCAGCTGGTTGACGCGATCGGCAAAATTGCTGTTCTCGGCCGGGTTGATCAAGGGCGCGTTGATCACGCCACCGGCCGTCGCGATCGGCCGGCCCAGCGTGTTGCCCGGGGTGGCATTGTTCACCGGTAACGAGGCGACGGTGCCCGTCACCGGCGCAATGCTCTGGAACACGCCACTGATCTGCAGCTGCCACGGGAACGTGTAGCCGCCCGAAACGCGGTAATTCGGCAGGAACGGCTCCGCGACCTCGCAGAAGCGGAGCGTCTGCGGACTGTCGACGACCGAGCAGGTCTTGGTGACCGTCCGCCCGGTGCTGATCCCGGCCTGGACGAAAAGGCGCCCCGTCGGCCTGGCGTTCACGGTGAAGTCCACGCCGTCATACACCTGGCTCCGTTCGCCGGCATACTCCGACGAGAACCGGATGATCTGGTTGCTCGGAGTGCCTGCGACGCCGGCTTTCGCGGCCGAGATGTCGGCGAGGCCGCACACCTGACTTCCACTCACACTCCCCAGCCGTGCGTCGGTCGGGGCGGTGATGCAGAACGAGGTGAAGTCGGCCGGCGTGATGTCCAGGTTGTCGGTGACGGTAAAGTTGCCGAATACACGCCGGTAGTACCCAGCGTCCACCGAGACGCGCGGCAGCAGCTCGTGCTGCACGCTCACCGAGTACTCCCAGTTGTACGGCCGCTTGCCCCAGCCCTCGCTCACGGCCGGGTCGTACCGCGTCGTGACGAGCGGCGTGCCGAAGAGCGGGTTGATCGTCCCCGTGAACTCGCCGTTGGGCAGCGGGTTCAGCGGATCGCCCTGCGGAATGAAATCCTTCGGGTTGCCGTTCGCGCCGTCATTCCAGCCGCGCGTCGCGGAATTGACGCTGTTCGACAAAGGATTGATCGGACCCGTGAAGGCAAAGACAAAGCCGGTCACGTAGCGGCTGACGCTCGCTTTGAGCGCCGTCTTCCCGGTCCCAAACAGGTCGTACGCCACGCCTACGCGCGGGCTGATGTCCTTCCAGTTCGGGACGTTCTCAATGGCCGCGAACGAGCGCGCCGCGACAAACCGCGTCGCGTCCGCCGACTGCGCAGGGATACTGGTATTGAAGTAATCGAACCGGACGCCGCCCGAGAGCGTCATCCGGCGCACGGTCCACCGGTCCTGGGCATAAATGCCCATGTCGGCGTTCAGGTTGGTCCGGGTCGTGTACGGATCGGTGCGCAACACGACCGACGACGACACGCCGTTGAGCAGTTGCAGGCCCAGGTTCGAGCTGAACGGGTAGGTGCCGCCGGTGATCCATCCGTCGTGCCACGTCATCCCGACCTTGGCCGAATGCGACCCGGTCACATAGGACAACGCCGCCCGCCCGTTGCGCTGGCCCTGATCGCTGTTGCCTTCCGAGCCGCCATGAAAGGGCGCCCGGAGCCGCCGGAGTGTCGACAGCTCGAGGACCGACGCGGTCGCAAACGTAATGTTCGCTTCGGGCTGCGGTGAATTGTCGGTCGGTTGGCGGTTATACGAGAGGGCGCCGTCGAAGAGCAGCTTCGAGCTGATCGTGGACTGCCAGCTGATCGACGCCAAATAGCTGGGCGGATACGTCAACCGGGTCCCGGACTCGCCGGTTTGCGTCGCGGCGTCCGCGATCGTCGGACAATTGCACTTGTTGATCTTGTCGTAGAAGCCGGACAGCTTGTTGCGCGGCGACACCTGCGCCGTGACCCGCGCCTGGTTGTCCATGTCGAAGCCGCCCGCATTCAGCGGCCGCGTGAAGTCCGGGTTGTACACGTAGGCGAGCGGATCCTTCGAGAAAAACTGATTCGAGCCGGTCAGGTCGTTGCTGCGGTACCGGTGCGCGACGAAAAACCACAGCCGATCGCGGCGAAGCGGGCCGCCGAACGCTCCGCTTTCGTCCACGAGGCTGTCGAACCCGGGGCTCCTCAGCAGCGGGTTGCGCGCCTGCAGGTCGGCGGTGAGATTGTTCCGCTCCATGCTGCGCTTCGAAAAGTTGCCGAAGGCCGAGCCGCTGAACCGGTTGCCGCCCTCGCGCGGGACCACGTTCACCCGGACGCCGCCACTTGCTGCCTCGACGGAAACAGCCCCCGTTTCGAACACCATTTCCTGCGCGGCTGCGTCGTTGAGCGAGAAGTTCGACCACGCCGAGCCCGAAAAGGACCCCATATTGCCGACTGCGACTCCATCGAGTTGAACCGTCATGTCGAACCCCGAGCCGCCGTGGGCTGCCAGGACGTTCCCGCGCTCGCCCTGCGTGCCGCCCACATCGCGCTGGTTCGCCGTCACGCCCGGCAGCGTAGTCCCAACCGTTGCGAACGACCGCGCCGTCGGCAGCGCGTCCAGCGCTTCCTTCGCGAGCTGCTTCCGTTCGGCGCTGCTCTGCACGTCCACCACCGGCGCTTGCCCCTGGACCGTGATCGTTTCGGAAACCGCGCCGACTTTCATGGACGCGTTGACCGGCGCCACGAACCCCGCCGAAATCTCGATGCCGTCGCGACGGACGGTACTGAACCCCGTCAACGTAAAGGTGACGGTGTACACGCCGGGACGGAGCTGTGGCACCGAGTATTGGCCCGCGCTGTCGCTGACCGCCGCTCGCGTCTTTTCAATGAGCGCGGGACTCGCGGCTTCGACTGTGACGCCAGGAAGGACGGCGCCGCTGCTGTCCTTCACGACGCCGGCAATCGTCCCGAACTGGGCAAAGCACACCGCCGGGAAGACGATCACGGCTAACGCTCCTGCCGCGAGATGCCTGATGACCGATCGCATACAGTCTCCCTTCAACACTCGTTAAGACGCGAGTGAACGTTGTTAACGGCCGGACTTTATGCGCCCATTACAGCAGTGTCAACGAGGAAAGTGAGCTTTGTTTACTTGCAAACCAACATGTTGGATCTTCCCCGCGGCCCCGACCCCGCCTCGCTCGGCGCAGCGCTACCGCGCTGACTCGAGCGCGGTCGGTCTGCCGAACCTGGCGGCGTCGATCGGAACGTTCACCTGGATTTGGTTCAACTGGAACTCATCGCGGCCGTCGAGCCACGACAACGTGAAGTGGAACGGCATCTTGATGCCGTTGACATCGCGGTAATCGCTGTAATCGATCTGCGTCGGAATGCGGCCAATGGGCGACGGACCGAACCGAATCGTTCGAACGAGCAGCCCGGTGCCCTTCTCAAAGAACAGCGTGGCAAACGTGCGTCTCTGGCTGTCTCCCTGGACGACGTCGCAGGCCTTACCGTCGATCGTCGCCGGATCGAGCGTGCGCAGGTTGGTCAGGACCTGCTTGATCTGGCCGGGAAACGAGAGCTGCGCATCGAGCCTCGCGCCGTCGAACTCGCTACCGCTCAACTGGTACTCCCCAAGCACCGACAACGGTGTCTTGATCCAGCCAATCTTTCCGTCGAAGCTCCGAACGCTGGCGTCGCGGTCCGGCGCAGCCGGAAACCGGATGATGGTGCTGCGCTGATCGGGTGCCTTCGCAAACATCTCGACGCGGCCGGCGCCTCCAAAGCCGCCGAAGCCCATGCTCGTGCCCATAGCGACCCAGCTCGTCATCGTCGAGAGCTTCTGAGCGCCTCCAAGAACCTGGAGGTATCTGTCGACGATCGCGTCCGCTTTCGGCACTCCCGGCCGCGGGGCCGGAATCAGGTCGTCGCTCTCGAGCGTCGGCATGCCGTAGAGGATCTCGAAATTCGTCAGCGTCACAACGGGCCTGTCGCGATTACGGTGACACGTCCAGCACGTCACGAGCTGGCGGCCTCCGAAGTTATCGCGATTGATGGCCTGCACCATGTTGACCATTCGACGCGCGGTTCTTTTCCTCGGCGTGTCGGCGGCCCAGTCGACCTTGTCCGTGCCGGCCCCGACGTGACAGTCGGCGCAGTCGAAGCCGAGCGATGAGGTCATGATGCCCATCGTGAGCATGAAATCGTCGACAGAGATGGTCTTCAGCGCCGGCGCCTGGACGTTCTTGAATGCCTGTTCGGCAACCAGCGGCCCGCCAGACTGCGCGGCATGTGCGACGGCGATCAACGACACGCCGCCAATGATTACCGCGCACGCAACCGCTCGTTTCAGTCCAATCATCTCTTCTCTGCCCTGTGCCCTCTGCTCTGTGCCCTTCATTGCGGCACGTAGTCGACGGCGATCTGCAGCGGAAACCGGTCGACCGATGCCTTCATCTCGTCGGAGGAATCGCCGAGAGGTGTAACGCGCGCCTCGATCGTGCTGCCGCCCGGGAGTTCGATCGCCTCCTGCAGCCAGTACCGGCGAAACCACTGCGGGCGCGGGCCGCGCAGCTTCAACAACGGAATCTGCGTGCCGCTCGGTGTGATGGCGACGATGTCGACGCTGCCGTATGCCTTGTCGAGCATCGGCCGCAACGCGTGCACACGGCCGCCGCCCGGCAGCGTCGCCGCAAGAATCCTGACGCCGTTCGACTCGCCGCTCCCCTTCCTCTCGCTCGTCGAAATCGACTGGAGCTCGCGGCCGGACGGCGGTGGATCCGTGAAGTAGAGGCCGATGCGGCTCCTGTCCGACAGCGTGTCCTGCTCCTGCGTGTAATGCTTCTTGTAGTGGATCTGCAGGTGCAGCTTCGCGCCAGGCGCGACACGGAACGCGGCGCCGCTCGGCGCCGTAAGCGGATCGCTGCCCGGCTGCCAGAGCGCGAGCGTCGGCCCGTTCTCGACGCTGATGATCGCGTCGCGCACGATCGTCGGCGTCTCAGGGAACAGATCGGCCGCCCGCACCCACTTCACCTCGGTGATGCCCGACGGGATCGAGAAGTCCTTCTTCTCTTCGACGTCGTTCGCGCCGAGGATGTACGGGCTCTCCATCGAGACGACAAGGTCAGGTGGTCCGAGCTTCCACTGGTTCTGCACCGCGACTGTCGGGAGCTGCCTGTCGATGTCGCCGGACCAGTCGCGCGGCGTTCCTCCGGACGCCCACGTGACGATCACGTCGACGTCGTGTGCGCTGATGGGATGCATCCCTTTGACGGCGGGGCTTCGCGGGTCGATCGGCCACGGCGGCATGCGCCCGGCGGTCAGCTCGTCGCGAATGGACTCGCCCCAGGAGAACGCGTCCTTGTAGGTCATGAGCGACATCGGCGCGGCGCCGCCTTCGACGTGGCAGCGTCCGCAGTGTTCGCGGAGCAGCGGGAAGACGTCGCGGTTGTAGTCGTACTTCGACGTCACCGGTTTATGCGCATGGAGCGTGCGGATGAAGAGCGTCAGCAGGACGGCCGTCACCGCGAGGGCCATCCACAATCCGAGAGTACGAGAGGGGCGTCTAACGCGTCGCGCCATAGAGGCCCAGAATCTCGCCGACTGCCGCGCGGAACGCGTCGTACAGGACGGCGATCTTTTCCTTGTTTCCGAGGTCGCCGGCCGAATCGATCTGCCAGGCGGACAGCGTGACCTGCTGCACGGCGCTCGTGAGCTGCGCCTGCTTGCTGTCGGCGATGTCGTTCGCGTGATTCCGCTGCAGTGTCAGCGCGACATCCTTGACGCGGAGCGCTGGATACCAGATGGCCCCGAGGCTGCCGTCCTGCCACTCCTTCGTGACCGACTCCATGTTCTTCTGCAGCTCGGCCAGGAGGTCCTGCGTCGTCTCCGGCAGCGGGTCCAGCGACGCCGGTGGACCCGGCGGATTCGGCCGAGGATTCGCGAGTGGTGTTACAGCCTTTGACACGGGTTCTTTCGAGTACGACGTGAACGTGTGGTCGGTCAGCCAGTCCTTCCCGGACGGCTTGAGCTTCACGCGCAGCGCGAAGTACACGGATGCGTTCTCGCTCGGCACGGCGGCGTTCGGCAGACGCGTTTCCATCGCGTTGCCGTCCCTGATACGCGACAAGACGAGCGGGACCGGACTGCCGGTCGGCTTCCCGTACCTGTCCGTGGCGACGACCTGTGCCGACACGCCGCTCACGTGCAGCGGCCGCGTGTATTCGTCGTAGAAGTACACACGGAAGAGCGCCGGCTGTGTTCTGGTCGGCGCGACGAGCGTCGCTTCGACGTGATGATAGAGGTCCTCCGACATGAACACGGTGGGTCCGCCGTGCCGCGGATTGTGATCGCCGTGCGGTCGGACCTCGAACGCTTTCTCTCGCCGCGATCCGTCACCGCACGTACCCGGCTCCAGGTAATGCTTCTCGCGCTGCGGATCGTTCGTGCACACCCAGAAGACCGACGCCGTCACAGGCACCAGGTCGGTGCGATCTGTTGGGCAGGTACCGGGGCTCTCTCTGATGAAGGAGGTCTTCAAACACTTGTACGCGATGTCCAGCCGCACCGCCTGAAGCTGGGCGCCGGATTTCGGACACGCGCCGGGCCTGTCGTCGACAAAGCTCTCTTCGCCGGGTGACGGGCAGACGTAGGAAACCGGCGGCAGCGCGGTCTGCACCGGCTTCGCCGGCGACGCAGCGATGCGGACTTTGTAGAGCTTCGCCGTGTCCCCCGCGTACACCGTCGCTGTGATGCGGTCACCGCCTTTGAGCGTCTTGAGGACCGCCGGGACGTCGACGCGATACGTCATCGACATCGGGGCCATCCATCCCGGGATGTTGTCGTTCTTGACGTCCACGGTGCCGCCAGCACCGTTCACTTTCTCGACCGTGCCTTGAAACACGAAGGATCGCTGCGCGTGCACCGGAGCCGCGACCGCCGCCGCGAGGACGATCGCGAGGCAGCTGACTCTGCCCGTCATGCCGCGCGCGTTACTTGACCGGGGGCGCGCCGGTCGCGTCCGAACCCAGAAAGAGTTTGCGGCCGTCGGCGAAGGTGATGTCGCGGCCGTTCGCGCGCATCGACCGATCCTTGGCCTGATAGCCGTCGACGATTACTTCGGCGCCGATCGGCAGCGTGTCCTTCGTGAGCCCGCGCCGCATCAACACGGTCGGGGTTCCCCCTTCGATCATCCACTCTTCGGTGCCGCCGCCGTCTTTCGGCACCTCGATATGGATCCATGCGTGCGGATTCACGAGCTCCAGCTTGACGATTTTGCCGCGGAGCTTCACCGGCCGGTCCGCATCAAACTCCGCGCTGAACGCGTGGTGGGCAGTCACGCCGCTGCCCGCGGCGACGAAGGCCACGACGGCGGCCGCCGCCGTCAGTTTCAGTGTCATAGCTCCTCTTTTCGCCGCTTCGATCTGCCTATCGCGGCAGCGGATTCTTCCGCCACTGGCCGTACAGCAGTTCCTCGACGAACTCGACGCACTTGAACTCCATCAGCCGTGCGCCCTGCTCGATGCGCCGATACAGCGGCATGCTGATCTTCCAGGGCCGAGTGAAGGTGTCCGGATCCGTGATCGTCGCTTCGTACATGAGGTGATCTGGTGCGATGCGCGTGTAGCGCTCCGTGATCTTCGCGTTGTCGCTGGTGAAATTACCGGACCGATCCAGCCAGGCCATGCCATTCAAGCCGGTCACGTCGACCACGAACGTGTCGCCTTCCCAACGGCCGACCGACTGTCCCATCCATGAATCCGCGGCAGGCTTACCGGGATCTTTGAGGAACACGTTGCGCACAGCGCCGGCGTACTCGTATGCGATGAAGAAGGTGCTCTGGCTCTGCATGATCTGAAAGGGGTAAGTCATGTAGCTCGCGCGCGGCACGCCCGGCAGATAGCACTTGATCTCCGGATCGCGCTCGAGCCATTTGTCGCGATTCTCGTTCCGGACCTTCAGCTTCTCGGGCTTGTACGGGATCTCGCCGCCGTCGACCACTCCCAGGCCGCCGGGCACCGCACCCACTGCGCCAAGAGACAAGACCTCCTTGGCCGGCAACGGTCCGTAGGGCCCGGGCCGCGTCGCCATCGCATGACGCGCCATGTGCCGCTCGAGGTCGTAATTGGCGGTATTCACCGCCTCCCAGATTCCGTTGAGGTCGGGGTGACCGTCGGCAAGCCTCGGAGCCCGGTACGTCTGCGCTTGACCTCGAGCCTGAGCGTGAACGCGCAGCGGCACGGTGATGACGGTCGCCGCAACGGCTGACGCCACACCACCTGCGATGAGAATGCCCCGCCCTCGCGCCCGCATGCTCATTTCACCTGTGTGGCTTTCCCTTGTGCGCCTGCGGCCGCTTCCTTCTCGCGCATCCGCTCGCCGCGCATGATGCCTCCAAGCGCGTAGTTCGCTTCGTGACATGCGTACTCGAGCACCGGTTGATCGCTTTTAACCCAGGCATACTCCGCAGTCCAGGGCCGCGTCCAGGTCTTCGCGTCGTCGACAGTAAAGCGATACACGAGCGTGTCTGCGTCAGCCCGCGTCAAGCGCTCGACGACATGCAGATCCTCAGACGCGCCTCTGAATCGTGACTCGCTCCTGATGTTCTTCGTGTCGATGACCAGCGTGTCGCCTTCCCACTGTGCGACGGAATCGCCCATCCACGACTTCATGTCGCCCGGGAGGTGCGGCCGATTGATCGGAACGATGCGCGCATCGTGGTTCATCTCGTTCAGAATCGTCACGTACCCGTTTGTCTGAACGATCTGATTGAAATTGCCGTAGACGCCCGGCAGCCTCGGCGGCCCCGCGGGGTGCACGCCCATCAGGCAGCGCTCTGATACGGGCCGATCCTCGGGGTTGTCAGCGCACGGCTTCCCGGGATAGCAGCCGATGTCCGCCGACCCGGGGCCGACACGGGGCGCGGAGAACCGCGCCCGCGCGGCCGCCGTCATCGGCGGCACTTTGCCGTCGGGCGGATCGACGACCATGCCCGTCCGATACTCGCCGTCGATCCGCGTCAGCATCGATCCTCGATCGAGCCAGAAGTCGTTGTACGAAATGATTCGGTTGTATGGACCCGTGCCAGGTCTCTGCGCGTCCGGGTTGGGTCTGGAGGCATTTGCCACGAACGCCTTGGCTTCGGCCTCTGTCA
>Ga0326726_10005080_pt1 | contig 11954 bp, 8 predicted proteins | sample MHFenrmetagenome_2_FD_207603 | JGI IMG/M metagenome (GOLD analysis project Ga0326726, IMG submission 207603) | Lab enriched peat soil microbial communities from Michigan Hollow, Ithaca, NY, United States - MHF15MN | ecosystem: Environmental > Terrestrial > Soil > Wetlands > Peat | place: USA...
GTGGTTCAATTTCAATGCCCGTTTGTATGTTTCAATTGCTTCGTTGACCCTGCCCGCCTTTGTGTAGGCATCACCTAAATGTTCAGCAATAGTCGCATCGTTAGGTGTGATGTCCGACGCCTCTTTCAGATATTTTATTGCCAGATCCGTTCTGCTCTGTCTAAAATATACCCAACCAAGGCTATCAATCATATAGCCATTGCCTGGTTTCAAATACAGGGCTTTCTTGATCATTTTCTCTGCCTCGTCAAGACGGACACCCTTCTCGGCAAATGTATAACCTATGAAATTAAGAGCCTCTGCATTATCGGGATCGATTTTCAAAACTAACTCCATTTCATCAATACTCTCTTGAAAACGGTTCGTCTTTTCATAGAGGACGCCGAGACTATAATGCAGGTCAATACTCTGTGGCGATACTAAAAGTCCTTCTTTTAATATTTCTTCAGCAGATGACAGCTTTTTGCTTTCCTCATAAAGGGAGGAGAGATAAGCGTAAAGTCCAGGTATTTTCTTATTATTATGAATGGCCATTTTCATCACTTCTATTGCCTCATCAATCCTGCCACCCTTTTTCAGGATCGTTCCTATATTGATCCGTGCGTATCCGTAAAGTTCTGAATCCGCCGGGATCAACTTAAATTCTTCAATAGCCTTATTGTGTTCCTTCTCCTCTTCGAATGTTGAGGCTAGAAGATATCTGGCCCTGTGATCATTAGGATTACTTTTTAGTAAAGTAGAAAACTCAGTGATAGCTTGGTCATGCTTTCCTTTCTCAAGGTACAGGATTCCCAAATCAATCAGTGCTGGTTCAAATGTCGGTTTTATGACCAGCGTCTTTTTGAAGCGCTGCTCCGCTTCCTCGGAGCGTTTCATTTCAGTTAACATTTTGGCTAGATAATAGTTACCCATGAGATGATCGGGATTGATAGCGATCAGATCGTTAAAGGCCTGGATTGCTTTTCCATAGTTTTTAGTTTCCGCGTAGATAGTGCCGAGATATAGATAGGAAACAGTATTTCTTGGATCCAGCTTTATTACTTTCTCGTACTCACCAATGGCATTATTATAATCTTTCATATTCAGGTACAGCCCACCCAGGAGAAGGTGAGCATTTATATTAGCCGGGTTGTCAAGTAAGTTTTTTTTGCAAAGTACAATGGCCTTTTGTATTTCGCCCTTTTCAATATAAAGTGATATTAGTTCATATGTAAGGGATGGAGAATGAGAATCAAAACTCAAGGCTTTTTCATACTCATTAATGGCTTCATCAAGATTTTCATCAAGAATTTGTAGCACGCCGAGAGAGTAATGATATGTCGACGCTGATGATGGTCTCTCTCCCCCCATGGGGATGGCCATATCTTTTCCCTTGGCCGGATAAAATGCACACCCGGCAAGAAACCATAAAATTATGATCATCAAACATTTCTTGCTCAATTTGTTTCTCATATTATTCATTTTATGCAACTCGATTTTTTGTAAGTAGAAATTCCATATACTTCACACTGCCTCAATATTTTGCAGATAGGGAAATTCGATCATTAGCATCACTTCTGATTTCTGAATGGCTCCTGTTGATATAAATTAGACAGTTTTTGGAAAGCTGTTTTCTAATCAAGGTCATGGTCAACGAGTGTCTCTTGGGATAAAAGCATATTCCTGGTTTCTTGCAACTTCCGGGCCCTCATCAGGCTCCCTTGCCTTTCCATGTATTATTAAAAAATTTCCTCTTTTAAATTAAGTAAATACAACAATTAGGTTTGATTCATTCTCTATATACTAGAGCCTATGTGATTGTACACCATAGATATTAGGAATTGCATCAATATCTTTTCAAAAGAATTCCCTGATTTGATGTTCGTTTATGCTCGCTAAGATAGCTATTCGTTCCTCAATTTTCTCGTCCATGCGATTATATGGTCCCATTGAGAGGCGAATATGGAGTTCTCTGTTCGAACCAAACAAAATATTTATGGCGTTGACAGAATTTGCATAGTCGGGGAGAATGGCAAAGGTTGGGAGGGTATCTATTGTAGGAAGTTCATACATCGGTGATGGATCGTAATTGATATCATCTATTAAAATGATGCCCCTCTTTCTTAGGGGTTTATTTATCATTACAGACTGTTATTTATGTTTTATTCTTTTCCAGCAAACTTTATGAAAGCTTCTTTTAGAACGTTTCAATGTTTCTTTTTAGGGAATGTTTTTGTTTTGTCATCTCTCAGTATGAAGCTCTAGGAATATAGAGCATAAAAACAGCTATGATAACTGATAAAATTACTTCAAATTCTGTCCGCCCTCCTTTTCCCCTCATACCTAATCATTGCTTACACAGTAAATATGTTTACAATTCAGCTTTTCAAATTCTTTTTCATAATATCCCAACTTTTGATAATATCTATGGCACTTTTTAACTGATTGTCCTGTATTAAAATGTCCTGCTCTCTTTTTAGAGATTCTTCAGCATTCGTTTCCTGTTCTTTTTTTGATTTTATGTGACCCCTTAGGTCCCGCTCCCTGATAAAATCGTCTGTTGGTTCCTTATCTTCAGAGACTTTGATATGTTTTACTATGATATCTGGTTTTATCCCCTCGGCCTGTATTGATCGTCCACTTGGTGTGTAATACTTCGCCGTGGTCAATTTCAGGGCAGATCCTTCTTCAAGGGGAATTACGGTTTGTACAGAGCCCTTTCCGAAAGTTTGGGTGCCGATCACCAAAGCTCTCCCATTATCTTGAAGTGCTCCGGATACAATTTCAGAAGCACTGGCAGTTCCTTCATTAACTAGAACAACAATAGGACATGTCGGCTCGTCACCATCGTCTTTTGCAACTGCCTGGGAATCCATGTTTTTTGTCCTTCCTTTGGTAGAAACGATAATCCCCGATTTCAGAAAGATGTCAGTAACTCCTATTGCTTGATTTAATAAACCGCCGGGATTATTTCTAAGATCCAAGATCAGACCCTTTGCAACGCCGACTTTCGCGTTGATATTCTTTATTTCTTTTTTCAAATCATCCGCTGTTCTTTCCTGGAATGAAGATATCCTTATATAGCCGATATGATCATCAAAGATTTTTGATTTAATGCTTTTTATCTTGATAATGTCGCGGGTAATCACAAATTCTTTCGGTTTGGTCATATTTTCCCGCATAATGGTGATAGTAACCTTTGAATCTTTTGGCCCACGGAGTTTTTTTACTGCTTCCATTATTGTGATATCTTTAGTAGATTTACTGTCAATCTGTATAATCTGATCGCCTGCTTTAATACCTGCGTTGAAGGCCGGGGTGTCCTCAATAGGTGAAACAACTGTTAGGATATCCTTTTTTATAGTAATTTCAATACCGATGCCACCAAAACTCCCGCGTGTTTCTACCTCAAGTTCTTTATACATGTCCGCAGTCATGTACGTGCTGTGAGGATCCAGAGATTTCATCATGCCATTAATGGCACCCTCTATAAGTTTCTTTGACTCTATCTCCTCCACATAGTTTTTCTGCACTATGTCAAGTACTTCATTAAATGTCTTGAGATTCTTATATATACCCCTTTCCAGGGCAGCCGATACTTGGGAGTCTCCCTGAAGGCCAAATAGGACCAGAGACGTAAGTAAGCACAATAATAAGAGCACTCTCTTATACGCAATATTTTTCATTCAGACCTCCATAGACATGGAACAATCAATATTTATGATAACATTATTTTTGTTCAATTTTCCACAACTTTTTAGGTCACTAGCATACAGTTGGATATTTGGTAACACAATTAACAACAATCAGCTATAGAGTATAAATAAATGCAGGAACATGCAAAATTGCGGATATTGCTACTAAAATATTGGTCTTTAAAAAAATCAGATTATTCAGTTAGATTGGGCTATTGTGTGAACTTTCTTGTGATATGAATTTTACACTTCCATTTATAGATCCGCCTTCATCAATAATTAACTTATGACATCTAATTTGACCTCTTACATCTGCTGATTTTAAAAGCGTAAGAGTGTTTGTAACTTCAATGTCTCCGTCTAAAAATCCAGCTACTGTTAGAAAGGTTGCATTTATTTTTGCGATTACACGGCTTTCTTTTTCCGTAAAAACAGTTTCAGCCAGAAGTGTTCCTTCTATGATTCCTTCGATAATCAAATGTCCTTTGAAATGCATAAGTCCTTCAATTTTGCAATTTCTATTTATTATAGATATATTGTCCTCTCTGTCCTTCATTTATTATTGTTCCTCGCCCTTTTCTTCTTTTATTAGTTTTTTAAATTAAAACTTTCTCTTAATACAAGATTGCCATCGTTTGAAAAAACGAATATTTCAAGAGTGTTATAAATATATTGAGCGGTAATGTTCTTATTGATCACTTTATGTTTAATGATGGAAAAGGGATCGCCATTTTTAAAATTTTGTGGGACTCCATTTAAAAGATCCGTTTGTGGATGCACAAGCCAATTTTCTGATTCAAGACCTTCTGATTTTAAAATAACGAATATATATCCGGATGCAGTGGTGCTTTTTGAGTTCTTGTTTTTTAACAGAAATGTATAACGGAATGATTGCTTTGTAAGGTCAAAGCGGGCCTTAAAATTTTCTATGGAAAGACTGTAAGTTTGTGCGACAGTATTAAATTTAACACTATCAGCTTCTGATTCAGCATTTTTTACATCAGCCGGTTTATGTTGAGTTTCAAGCCTCGCAGTAAATTCTTCTTTACTTAAACTTCTCACTTGATTGTGAAACAGAACTGCGGCGAAGGAGACAATAATTAGCCCGATGATTGTTACGAGACAGATTGTTAGGAAGCTCATTGGGAACTTGAAGGAAAATAATCGTCTCTCGTCCTGAATTATAATGATTGTTAACTTTTTTTGCCTTTTGCTTTTACTCATTTAAAATATATTTTACTTAAAAATTATTCTAAAATTTCATTTTTTGAATTAAAAAGTTATTGCTCTTAATGTTTTGATTATATGTGTTAAAAAAATGGATATTTTATTCCTTGATTAAAAACCAAGATTAGAGATATCGGCTAATAATTTGATATATTTATAATATATATTTATAGATACTCGCAAACGTTGTCAAGGTAAAATGCGTGAAAAGGTTTTGCGGAATTTATATTTTATAATCAGAAATTTTTATTGAAGGGAACTTATTATTGTGTCACACTTTCCAAACGAAAATGCATTGATTACACCACTGAAATCTTGTATGAGCACATTATCAGAAAATTCCTTTTAGGATATATTATGGATGAAATAATTCGGATGAAAAGAACAATTATCAGCTGTGGCAGGATCGCACTCATGTCTGTTGCGGTTTTCATTTTTGTTACGGTGAATTACGAAGTGCAAAAAGAGGGCGGCTCCGATACGTTTTCATGGTCCGCTAACCTTGTCTCTGCCCAGCCACAGACAACTGAAACAGTACCTGTAATGGACGAAACAAAATCACCCTCGGTTCACGATAAAAGCCTGATGGATAATTTACTGGAAAAGCAGAAACAGCTTGATAATCGGGAGAAAGTACTAAAAGAAGAAGAGCGTAAAATCGAGGAGCTAAAAAAGGATGTTTCGGAAAAAATAGAAGCACTCAGGGTTCTTCAGGAAAATATGTCACCGGCGCTTGAAGTTCAAAAGTCAGAGAAAGATAAAAAATACCAGGTGCTGGCAAAGATGTACGAAATCACTCCTCCTGAGAAGGCTGCAGCGATATTCGAAAAGATGGATAGAAAAATGGCTGCTGAAATTATGTTACGTATGAATAGCAAAAAAGCCGGAGCTGTTTGGGCGCAAATAAATCGCGATGCTGGAGTTGAGATTGTCAAAGAGATAACCTCTTCGCAGAGTGTTGATGCCGCCAGTGCTGCAAAGATTGCTAAAGAAATCACTGAACAAGCAGCTATTAAGCCGGAAACAGTACAGAGCTCCGAATCTTTCAGTACTACAAAGACGGATAAAGAAATTGACAGATCACGAGTGAGTAAACAGGAACCTAAGCAAAAGGTGAATACAAAGAACTCCCCAAAAAAAGAACTGAAGAATGCACGTTTGAAGAAGGCTGATTTAGAAAATGTCAAACCCAAGGTATCCAAGCCATTTGCAATACAGATCAAAGCCGTTCGGGGTATCGAGATGGCAAAGGAGTATACAAAAGTGCTCAAAGAAGAAGGCTTCGATGCCTACTGGTCTGAAATGAATGTTAAAGGTGGTGGGATATTATACAGAATTTTAGTGGGTCATTTTGCCAGCCGCGAGGAAGCCCTGAGTTATATGAAAAATAAGCATATCGACGGTAACTACCCCGGCAGTTACATTCAGAAGAGCGAGCAGGTGACACCTACAAAGAAAAAAAAGAGACAATGAAAGATTCTTTACGATGTGTCATAGATTGAGCCTATAAGATATTTGTAAAACAGTTTACGATTTCTTCGTCGAACTGATGGTTAATATTTATTTTCAACTCGGAGACAGCTTCTTTTATTTCCATTGCCTTTCGATATGGGCGGTTGTTCGTCATGGCGTCAAAGGCATCTACAACGGTTATAATCCTGGAAAGAAAGGGAATATCAGAACCCTGAAGACCATCGGGATATCCTTTACCATCCCACCGTTCATGGTGATGGCGGATTATTAATCTTTCAGTATCTAATATCGGAAGTGGCTTCAGGATATTTTCTCCAATCACGGGGTGGTTCTTAATAATATCAAATTCTCCATCCGTAAGCCTACCAGGTTTAAGCAGAATATTATCCGGTACCGAGATTTTTCCTACATCGTGCAGGGTTGCCGCTATCTTCAGCGATTCGATTTCATGGGAAGAGCAGTTCATAGCTTCTGCTATTTTAATGACAAGAGCCGTTACCCTCGTAGAGTGTTCTTCCGTATAATAATCACGGACCTGAATTGATGTGACAAGAGATTGAAAAGTACTTAAAAGATTCATATACAAACTTTCGTACAAAAGCCTGTTTTCTATATTAAGAGAAGCCCTGTTAGCGATGCTTTGAATATAGTAAAGATCTCTTTCCGTATATACATGTTCGTTACTCTTTCCGGAAAGAGCTATGACACCAAAGACCTGGTCTCTTATTTTTAAGGGAGCACATATTACAGATGAATATGCTGTATTCTCAATAAGATTTAAAAGTAATGGGTCCTTTCTCCGGACTGTTTCCTTAAGGATTGGATAGATTGATGGTATGGTTATACTTTTGAAGGTAGATTGTAATACTCCCTTTACAACGATTGCATCAAATTCCTGATGATCTTTATCATATAACAGGATGGAACAAGCCCCCCCACCAATGACATTGAGGGCCAGATTAACCATTTCCTGAAATATTTCATCATTGTTTCTCGTATGTTCAATTGTGTCATATATGTAACTTCTTGTAGATAAGTCACTTATTTTGTTGCTTATTGTAGGAGATGCTGTTTGGTTATCGTATTCACCAAACATGTTATTTGCTCTCAAATAGACATCAATTTTACATAGTAAGTCATCGATGTTAAATGGTTTCGCCAGGAAATCTACGGCACCGGTCTTTATTGCTGAGACAGTTAGGTCGATTGTGGGATAGGCTGTAATAAGAATAACATGCGTCGTAGAATTAATTTCTCTGATCCTATCCAGAAGATCCATGCCATTCATGCCTGGCATCATGACATCGCATATTACAAGGTCAAAGCGGTTCTCCTCCAACCTGTCCAGACCCTCAACGCCATCGCAAGCCTCAATTACTTTGTAGTTATCCGACTGACTAATGGCATCTACAATAAGCGATCTGGTTGCAATATCATCATCGACGACTAGTATAGATTGTTTTTCCATGGCATTGCCATTCATTCTATTCAGACATAATCTATTGTGCATGTTTTCTGCAGAAAAGGGCACAGGATATTGCTCTTAGATATTATTTTTTATTGGATTTAAGAAGGATTTCCATCAAGCTGTATGAAATTTTATCATAAACAGCTGTTTTGTCTGTTGAGTCCAGAGAGACTATATCAACGTACTTTTCTCCGTTTGCTGTTTCCGGTGGCGGCGATGTACCAGCTTTGATTTTGTTCTGTTTGCTATATGCCTTTAGAATATTATCAATCTGGTAAGATGAGATTGTCATCGTTCAACTCCGCTACAAATTTGTTAAAATCCTTCGTCTATTTTATCGGAAAAAAATCAAAAAACTTTAGCTCTTTTTTATATAATGAATTAAGGTTATAAAAACCCGATTATAAATGGCTATTATTCTAATATTCTGTTTGACTATTTGCTGATTTTTGTTCATATTTGCCTTGCTATGCTTCAGTTGTTTTTTATATCGTCACAATTAAGAACCGCCTTGAGACTATTTTATGAAAAAAGCGAAGATATTAATAGCTGAGGACCACGAACTCAGCAGGGAAAATCTTTCTGAAGTACTGAGAAGACATGGCTATGAAGTTACAGCCGTAGAAGATGGCAGACAGGCCAGGGATGCCTTTATTGAAGAAAAGTATGACCTTGTCATTACCGATTTAAAAATGCCGCATCTGGATGGTCTCCAGCTTTTAGATTTTATCCAAGGAATTAATCCTGAAAACATAGTTATTATCATCACCGGTCACGGTACCATTAACACAGCTGTAGAAGCAATGAAGCTCGGCGCGTTTGACTACGTTACAAAACCGTTGAAGGATGATCTCGTAACATTGACAATTGAAAGAGCATTATCCTATGTAAAACTCAAGGAAGAAAATATAGCGCTCAAGAGAAATTTGAAAAAAAAGTATGATTTTGACAATATGATAGGTTACAGCGATGGAATGAAAAAGATCTTTGATACGATTGAAAAAGTTGCTTCTTCTGATAGTACGGTTATGATTTACGGTGAAAGTGGTACGGGTAAAGAATTGGTTGCCAAGGCTATTCATTTCAATAGTGAAAGAATCAATTCTCCCCTCATCGCTGTGAACTGTGGCGCCATTCCTGAAGAACTTCTTGAAAGTGAGTTGTTTGGCCATGAAAAAGGTGCTTTTACAGGAGCTATTCGCAGCAGGGTCGGAAGATTTGAATTAGCCAACGAAGGGACGATATTTCTTGATGAGATCGGGGACATGAGTCCCGCACTGCAGGTGAAGGTCTTAAGGGTACTGCAAGAGAAGCAATTTGAACGCATTGGGGGAGTTAAGACCTTGCAGGTCGATGTTAGGATTATTGCAGCAACAAACCAGGATTTGGAAAAAGCCATAGCAGAAAAGAGATTTCGGGAAGACCTGTTTTATCGAATTAACGTGATACCTATTCATCTTCCTCCCTTGCGAGAGAGAAAGGTTGATATCCCGATGTTGGCTAATCATTTTTTACGAAAATTTGATAAGTTAAAGAGAAAGACAGTGGAAAAGATCGCTCCCGAAGCAATGGAATGCCTGCTGAGGTATCCATGGCCTGGAAATGTGAGAGAACTTGAGAATTTGATTGAGATGATTGTTGTTTTAAAGGAAGAGGGCAATATTGAAGTCGCAGATCTACCTGATAAAATAATAATGTTGCCCTCCGCAGGGGGGCGTATCAGTGGTATAGAAATAACGGATCAGGGAATTAATTATAACGAGCTTATTGATAAACTCGAAAAAGACTTGCTTTCCCGAGCTCTGGAAAAAGCTGGGGGAGCAAAAAACAGGGCAGCAAAATTACTGAACTTAAACAGAACAACTTTTGTTGAGAAATTAAAGAGATTTAAAATTAGCCAGTAAGGCATACTGGTTTTAAGGATCATACCATGTAGTTTTTATCCCGCATAAAAGATCAATTAGAAATTAAAAGTTCTCCTCACATTTAGGCATAAGAAATCCGAGGATTCAAGAGTTCGAGCGTTTGGTATCGGGAGATTTATAAGTGCCTTTTGAATCCTTTTCCTCTTTTTAAAGTCATTTTTTTCAGCTTTCAATCGATGGCCCACGGCTTTCTGCGAATTTTCCAAGCATTTCAATTGAACACTTGATTCCTTAACCCTCCGATTACCGAAGATAACAACAATCTGTTTTGAAGAGAAACCATATTTTATGAGGCCGAAATTTCAGATGATGTTTCGGTCAAAAATTTGGCTAAAATGATGGCTATTTGACATCAGTGATTTGTAAAAAAGTCCTCCGATACAAATACAATATTCTTTTAAGCTTATGTTTATTGTAAGAAATAAGCGGTTATAGGCAGATGGTATATAAATTGCTCAAGTCTGTAGCTTGTATATTAATGAAATAGACATCAATTAAATTGTTTAGCCCTTTTTGTTATTATTTTTTAGAGACATTGAATCCGGCAGCGAGCACATTCCCCGTAACTTGCTGCGGGGTAAGCGAGCGAATGGGTAACATCATTATACCTTATGGATCGAAGATTCTCCGTAGCTTGCTACGGAGAATCTTCAATATTGCAATAGTTAAGAATAAAAGTAGGTGAACATTGTCAAGGCATTGTAAATTTTAAAAATATGAAGAAATTCATAATATCAATATTTATATTATTTATTGTTTACCAGCTTAGCGGGATAACTGAAGGTGGTGATGACAGTAAGCATGATCAAAATATAGGTCAAGCCGAGACAGGTAAAATAGTCAGTCATGGGACAGAATCTGACAGCCCTTTATATAATCAGGCGATGATTGATTTTCAATCAGGAAAATATTCGGATGCTTTAGATAAGTTTAGAATGGTTTTGAAACAGGAACCAGATGAGTCTGCCAAGAAGGAAAAAGTGTTAAGATTTATAGCCGACTGCTACTTTTTACTGGGTTTAAAGGGTAATAATAACAATCTATTGAGTGCCGTTGATCTTTATAAGAATATTTTACAGAAATATCCAGGTTCTCGTGATGAAAATGCTATTGCTTTATATAAAGTGGCGAATAGTTATGCAGTTTTAAATTTCTATTATGAAGCAAAACGTGAGTATGAAAATCTCTATACTATGTATCCTGAATCTCCTCATATACCAGAGAGTATATTCAGAATGGGTGAAATGCTTTACAAAGCAAAAAAATTTGATGATGCTGCTGGAAAGTTTGAAGAATATGTTCGCAAGTTTCCTGAGGGAGAATACATAAAGACAGCTCATTTTAACCTTGGCGATTGCTATTCCCAGATTCATCATGAGGAGATAGCTGAAAGATGGTATCAGGATGCTCTGAAAAAATGGCCTGATTTGGGAAACATTCCCGAAGATATCCTCCTGAATCTGGGTTTTCATTACTTTAAAAGTCAGAAATATCACGATGCACTGAAGATTTTTTTCTTTTATATTAATGTATATCCGGACAGAGAAAATTACAAAGAAGTGCTCTTCGTCATTGCCCGTTCATTCGTGGAACTAGATCAACTTCCTCTTGCCCTTAAGATGTTTAGCCTACTGACAGAAAAATTTCCCAACAGCCGTGAAGCTACAGAAAGTACCATCATTATGGCCAATATAGGTCTGAAGAAACCGGGAATGAAATTGCCTTTACATTTCCATGGAATGCAAAATTATCAGGATCCGCTCAAGACGTACAATGATATACTAACAAGATTTCCATCCGGCGACTATGCAGAGGAGATGCTGTTTCAAAAAAGTTATGTCCTGTATAAAAACAGCAGGTACAAGGAGAGCTTTGATACCTGTGCTCGACTGCTGGGCCAGTTTCCCCAGGGAAAATATAAGGGAGAAGCCTTTAAGTATTTCCTGGCGACTACTAATTGGCTGGTTAACGAGAATTATGCAAAGGGGGACTATCCAGCAGTTTCGGAGATATACTTTAAATCCCGGGAAAGCGGTCTGATCTCCGGAGATAATTTTAAGATGGCATACAATATGGGTGACAGTCTCAGATGCTTGGGGCTTTATGATGAAGCAATGGAAGTCTTTGAGAAGCTTTTGAAGACTTGTGGAAATATTGCTGACAGGAATAAAATTGTGCTGGCTATTG
>Ga0326726_10005081_pt1 | contig 11953 bp, 8 predicted proteins | sample MHFenrmetagenome_2_FD_207603 | JGI IMG/M metagenome (GOLD analysis project Ga0326726, IMG submission 207603) | Lab enriched peat soil microbial communities from Michigan Hollow, Ithaca, NY, United States - MHF15MN | ecosystem: Environmental > Terrestrial > Soil > Wetlands > Peat | place: USA...
GTCGTCGGCTCGTGGTGCCTCCGACGCCCACTATTCCAACAAGTTGCCCAGAGGACCGAGTTCAAGATTCAAGTCTTCGGGTTTTAAGCCGAACTGTCCGGCCATCTGGTGGACTTTCTGCTCCAGCATCATCAGGGCTTGGCCCATCTCTTCCACCTGCTGATCGGTGAGCGAGCCGCCTTCCATGCGCCGGATGGCCTGGCGCTCCAGCAGACGGCGGAGCAGCTCGATCAAGCTCAGAACCAGCTTGGCGAGGCCCTGCTCGATATTCTCCGGCGAACAGTCGATGCGCTGCGCGGACTCGGAAGCGTGCGCGTCCAGTTGCCGCTGGACGTCGTCCACGGCGGCGGCAATCTGCTCCGGCGAAACCTGCAGCGAATCGCTCATGCAAACACCGGAAAAAACTCAGTCGGCGGCCAGGGTCCGCTAATCGCGGCCGTCGCCGCCTCGGGCAATCGAGCTTGCTTGATTTGCTGTTGGAACCTACCCACCGCTTCGCGCCTGATCAGGACGAAGCAGCGTACCCCATACGCAGAATCACGTTGATGCCAGTCTATCACCTCGTGGTTGATCGCAACACGACACGCGGCGATTGTTTGTTCCGCCTGGCGGGCGCGCTGGGCGCGGGTTTGCAAGTAGTCGGTGCCGGTGGCGCCATCCCGAGTTGCCGGCGCTTGTGGAAGCCGAAGGCGGATTTCCATTTGCACTTGGTGGCGAAAATCCTGCAACGCGGCAAGGTACTGAGTGGTGTGGTCGCGAATGTAAGCGTCAACTTCCGCCATGGTGGGCAGGGTAGTGGGAAAACGAAAGGGGATGATGGCCACCTGCTGGAAAAGCTCGCGGGTGACGCGGTGAAAATCGAGGGCGTTGCGCTTCAGGGATTCGGGGTCGGCATTGAGTTTTTCGAGCGAAGAGTAGAAGAAGCGCAGGCCGGATTGTTCCACGCTCTCGACCGAGACGCCTTGTACGCCGGTGGGCGACGCGGTCAACGGCGGGCCGGATTCGGTTACGCAATAGAGCAGGAGCATGGAGAGTCTTCAGTCGTCAGCCTTCAGTCGTCAGGAAGAATGAAGCATTCAAGAATGAAGAATGAAGAATGCAACTAGCCACGGTTCTTGTTCAACTGGCGCAAGGCTGTTTCGACGGACGTCAAAACCACATTCAAACCCACATAAATCAAGTCCACTCCAGCGAGGGAGATCACCAGGCTACCGTGGATGACGACGCCGGCATTCAGCACGTGATCGAGGATGTCGAGCAGCGAGACTTCGTCCTGGGCATCGCTGCCGATCATGACGACTTCGCCGGAGGCGGCCACTAGCGCGCCACCTCGCGTCGTGCGCGCTGCGGCGGCCGGGCGTGCGCCTTCTCGCCGACAAAGGAGTACGGCGGCCAGGGTCCGGTACACTCCACGCGAAACCGGTCCTGCCACTTGCCGGCGAAACGAGCCAGCAACGCTTCCAGCTTCGGGCGGCGCGGTCGCGGGAGCAGCACCGAGGTCTGCCAGCGCAAACCGGGCTGGCCCGATGAGACCTTGCCGCCTTCGGCGGAGGCGGTGGCGAGCCTGGCAACGGCGTCGCCGAATTCCTTGATTTCGGGTTCGAGAGTGCGCGCGGGCCGGGCTTGCAGGAGCGCGGACTTGCGCTGGAGATATTCTCTCCCGGAGCGCGCGCTGGCGCCGACGGTAACGGTCGTCGGCTGGGCAAAGACGCGGATGCCCCACTCGTCGGCGTCGGAGATGCGGCGGAAACTGGCTTTCAGCGCGGCTTTGCGGTCGGCGACGTCGTCAGCGAGCGAATCCTGATTGAGGAACACGGTGCCAAAACGCGCCGGCAGGATCGGCTGTCGCTCATGAATGGCGCCGACCACCCGCTGGTGCCGGACGCTGGCGTCGGCGAGCCATTCGAGGTTCTCCATGTTCTGCGAGAGCTTGTCGCCGAACTCGTCGGCGCGGACGCGGCTGACCCAGCAGGTGAAACCGGAGCAATCCATGGCCTCGACGGCGGAGGTACCATCCACGCCGCGCAGCGTCGCCGGCAAGGTCTCAGGCGCTGGCGTGATGCCGTAGAGGTAGAGCAGCGCGCGAACAGACCCACATTGGCCAACCTCGGGCGGATGTGGGGCACCGCCGGAACTTAGAGGATTTGCCATAGTTCGCCGATGAATGATTTCAGCGCCGACGCGCCGCCAATTTCGCGCGCGCGGTTGCGCACCACGCAAATCTTTTTTCCCCGATGACGGCGGCGTAGCGCCGCGAGCGTCGTCAACTGCCACTGGCGCGCGTTGTGACAGCGGCGGCAGCGCTCCACGTTTCCAGTTTGATCTTGCGCGAGCAGCACGCGATTCACGAATAGCTCAGCGGTGGAGACCCCAAGATCGTCGAGCGAGCTTAGCAGGCGAATGGTTTCGCGGTCGGGCAGCGGTTCGGCAAGCATGACCGGAACCACCTGCGAACTGCGGCCATCCTTCAGCATGCCCGAAAGCTCGCGCACGCGGTGCGACAGCGTGGCGATCTGGACTGCCACCTCGCGGGCGAGCGCCATTCTACGGTGCGGGGCAAGGGTTTTCAATAAGAGCCGCGACCAGAGCAGGATTCGGTCGGGCATGCGCAGCAGTTCGAGGGCGTGGCCGGTGGGCGCCATGTCGATGATGAGCCAGTGAGGCTGGGCGCGTGGGAGCTTTTCATCGCCGAGCAGATCGAGGATGCGGAAGATGGCGGTGATCTCGTCCACGCCAGGCGGCACCATGTCGAGCAGTGCGGTCAGGATGCGGCGCTCGAAGGAGAGGTCGACGTGCAGGCCGCGAACGTCGCCGCGGAAGGCGTCGTTGATTTTGAGCTTCATCTCGTCGGCCCAGAGACGGAACTCGGCGGCAGCGTCGATTTCCGCGGCGAGGAGTTTCGAGTCGCCGAGGACGGGAAGCGGACGATCGCCGACGTCTTGCTGGAAGACGTCGGCGAGCGAAGGTGCGGGATCGGTGGAGCAGATGGTCACCGGGTGCGATGACCGAAGGCGACGCTGGTTGACGGCGAGTGCCGCCGAGATTGTCGTCTTGCCCACACCGCCCTTGCCCGTAGTCCATGTGACGCGCGTCTTCAGTGGCGGCCATGGGACGGGCGCGAGTTTTACTTCGCGGGCGGTGGCAGGCGGGCGTGATTGCACAGGCAGCGGTTTGCCGGCAAAGACGTGCGCGCCGAATTGCTTCAGTTGAGCCGCGCCGAGCACGGGCGCGCCGTGGTCTTCGCCGACGTGAAACGGAATGCGCGGGAAATATCGTTTCACGAACTGTCGAGCGGCGCGCGTGCGCCGTGCCTGCTGCTTGCAGAATGGACATTGGCTCTCGCGGCGAAGGGCGCGATTGATGACGAGGTCGGTAACGTGGAGCGGATCGGGCGAGTTGGCCATGGCCTGCGCGGTGCGCAGGGATTCGTTGAGGGCGAAGCTCTCGGGCGTGGTGACCATGACGATGCGCGACTCGGGCTGATGCAGCGCCTCCTGGACGGCGCCGACCATGGCGCGCCATTCGGCGATGAATGGATTCTTCGCCATGCTGGCGCCGCCGAAGTGTTGGGCCAGTACCTGGTCGCGGCTGCCGGCGATATCGAGCAGGTCGAGGAAGCGCGCGAAGTACGCCGGCATTTCGAAAAGGCGCAGGGTGTGGCCGATGGGCGCCGTGTCGACTACGATCTGGTCGAAGCTGCCGCCGGCGAGCATTTCGTGGATGGCCAACAGGGCCGCCATCTCCGCCATCCCGGGCAGGGCGGTATCGAGCAGAGGCTCGATTTCCCGGCGCGTGAAGATGGTGCCGCTCTCGAGCAGAGAAAAAATCGTGTCACGATATTTGTCGATGAATTTACGGAACTGGCGTCCGGCGTCCACCTGCCACACGGTGACGGCCGCCGATCGGGCGATCGGAATGGGCCGCGGCCTGGACCCGAGCCGCAATTGGAAGACATCGGCGAGCGAGTGTGCCGGGTCGGTGGACATGAGCAGCACCGGGCGCTGGGGATGCCCGGCGGCGCGCCAGACGGCGTAGGCCGCGGACACCGTGGTTTTGCCCACGCCCCCTTTGCCGACGAAGAAGGTCAGGGATGGCACGCGGGGTATTGTCTCAGATAGGGTGGACGGTTTACGGTTGTCGGTTGTCGCTCGCTGGTGCAAGTCGGGCGGTGGCAGAACCGGCGATCGAGGACCGACAGGGGTTTCATACAACGAAGCGGGTCTGACGCAGCTCTAAACAGTGCCGGGGTCGCAGCCGGTAGAGCGGATGGAGGATTGCATGCCCACCTGGAGAAAAGCACTGGTCATAGGCTCACTGAGCGCGGGCGCGCTGATGATCATCAAGGGGCATCGGCCGGCCGGAGTAGCGCTGGCGACGGTCGGACTGGCGGTGCTCGCCGCCGAATATCCGGAAAAATTCGAGACCATCTGGGACCAGGCGCCGGAGTACGTTTATCGCGGCACGCAGATTTTCTCCACGCTGTCGCGGATTGCCGAGCGCTTCGCGGAAGAGGCCGGACGGCGCGGCGCCATCGAGGCGTTCAAGCAAGTCAGCGCCGAGTACGCGCGGTAATCTCCGGGAGTTTTCAGTTTCCGGTTTTCCAGTTTCCGGTATGCTTGAGTTCGCCAGTTGGAAACCGGACACTCGAAACTGAAAACGGTCTCATGTCGGAACGCAGGCGATGGGTCGCGGTGGTGGTGTTCGGCGCTGCCATGGCGTGGATGGAATCGGCCACGGTGGTCTACCTGCGCATGCTGGTCGGGCGCGTCAATCCTTATCAACTCAACCCGCTGCCGCGACATGACGCGCTCGGCAACACCGAACTGGTGCGGGAAGCGGCCACCCTGGCAATGCTGGTGGCCGTTGGCTGGCTGGCCGGGCGGAACGGGCGCACGCGGCTGTGCTATTCGCTGATCGCATTCGGCGCGTGGGACATCCTTTATTACGTTTTTCTCGCCATGATTGTGGGCTGGCCGCAGTCGCTGCTCGATTGGGACGTACTCTTCCTGATCCCGCTGCCGTGGTGGGGGCCGGTGATCGCACCGGCGATGATCGCAGCACTCATGATTGTGGGCGGGACCCTGGTCACGCAATTCGGGGTGACGCAGCTTGGCGACGCGTGCTTCTGGCCGCGGCGCTGGTCGTTGGCGCTGAATGCCGCCGGGATCGTACTGGCGCTGGTGGTCTTCATGCAGGATTCCATCCGCGCGCTGTCCGGCGGCGAAGCCGCGATCCGCGCCACGCTGCCGGCTCGCTTCAACTGGACGTGGTTTGCGGTGGCGTTGGCGATGATGTCATGCGCGATTCTCGACTTGCTTTGGCAGATGCGGGGCCGAAGGGCGTCTTACGCGGCAAGTGCGGCAGCCGCGGACTAGGTGTCAGTCCTTTTCGAGCGTGATTCTCTGGCGCTCGGCTTCATCAATCTTGGCGGCGAAGGTGCTGAACTCGGGGAAGCGCTCGGGCGCGATCACCTGCACCGGGATGCGGAAGGAGCGCTGAATATCGAGTTCGGTGGGCGACGGCTGGCGGACGCTGAGCGAGTAGCTGCCGAAGGGACCGTTGACGTTCATGTCGGGCGCGCCGTGGAGCACGCTGACGCCCGGCGGCAGGTGCAGGCGGAACGCAGCGCTCTCCACCAGCGGCGTATCGATGAACAGCGGAAATTTTCTGCTCGGACTGGAGTACATTTTGCGCAGGCCGAGCGTGGGCACGAGTTGGTCCATATCGGCGATGCCCGGCGCGAGGTTGACGTATCGCGGCGCGCGGCAGTGCAGGACCAACTCGAGCGGGCGGTCGGGATCGCGCTCGTTGCGGGTGGAGCCGGTGACGTCGTCGGCGCCGGCGAAGATGCGCACGGCAAGCTGGTGGTAGAAACGCGGGCGCTGCGCCGGATCGATGCCGGCGAGAATGGAGCGCATCTGCGCGGCGCGCCAGGCGCCGAGGCGGATGGTGACATCGGCCTGGAGACTTCCATCATCGTCGAGGGTGACGTCGCCTTCGGCGACGCTTTGCTCCTCGGAGTTGGCGGGCAGCGAGAGGATCGTCGAGCCGTCAGCCGGCATGCCGTCATTTTCCTTTTCCTGCGGCGCCGGAACCAGGAGGGCATCCTGGCGCTCGAATGACGGCGGAACGGAGCCGAAGGCCATGCCCTCGGTTTCGGCGTCGGCGAACATCTCACGCCCGTCGCCAAAGCGGAACCGCACCAGCGGCCGCGAGTACAGCCCGAGCGAGGCGCGCGTGTCGTGCACAACATTGCCGGCGTTGCGCCCCAGCACCAGGTCAGCGTCCAGTCCGGCGGCGCGCGCTACGGCGAGCACCGCAATGGTACGGCTGCCGGAGAGGGAAGCCAGCGTCTGCTCCGCCGAAGTCATATTGTCGGTGTTGAAGGCGCCCGCGGGCCGTATGGAATTCGCGATGGTGCGGAAAATCTCGCGCGCTCTGGCCTGCGGCTCCTGGGCGCGGACGCGGGCGGCCACGCGTTCTACGCGCGGCCCGATGCGGAGGGCAGTCGCCAGTTCGTTGCGGAAGCGGTCGCGGACGTCAATCCATCCATTGTGAAATTCTGACTCCAACCTCGCGACCGGAAGCACGTCGCCGCGTGCGGTCGCCACTTCCTCGACCGACTGCGGGATGTCGTCCTTCTCCCAGGTGTGCACGCGCATGCTGTTCGTCAATTCATTCGGGCCGGTGGAAATTCCCGGCGCGGCTTCCGCGCGGATGCTGGCATCAGAAGCGGGCGTGATGGCGACGAAGCGCGAGTAGAGGATGGGCGCATTGAACGATCCAAGGGTGTGCCGAAATGCGGCTGCGTGTTCCGCGATGCCGCCGCCCGGATAATGAACCACGTACTCCTGATCAATGGCGTTGCCCGGCGCCAGCGCCGGCATGGAGACGGTGGCTTTCTGCGGCGTGAATTCCGGCTCGGCGACGCTGCCGTCGGCCTTGATGGTGCGCAGCTCGAGCACTTCGGCGCCGCGCGGAATGTCAGCCTCGCCATACTTCTCGATGCCGTCGCGGTCGAGCACGCGGGTGAGTTTGTGGATGTAGACCGAAACGCTGCCGTCGTCCCACAAGCGCGCCACGCGGTCGTTCACCAGCATGACCGCCGGGCCACCGGAAAATTTGCGCTGGCCGGTGCGGCGAACCATCTCCACGCCGTCGCGCCGGTACTTGGCATAGAACGCGGCGCGTTGGCCGAACTCGGAGGCGCGCAGGCCGGCGTCGTCGAGGAGCGCCTCAGGATTGGCGGCGGCGATCTGGGCCATGCGGCGGTACGACGGCGAGTTCGGCGCCAGCGCCGCCAATTCCTGTGCGGCGGTGCGGGCCTTGTCGAGGGCGCCGGTCAAGGCCAGCTCGCGCACCAGGAGCTCGCGCGCGCTGCGATCGAGCGGACGGCGAGCCACGGCCGCTTCCGTCGCGGCGGCTGCTTGTTGATGTTCGCCAGATTCGCTGAGACTCTTCATGTACGCCAGGGTGTCGGGCGCGCAACTGGCAAGCTTCCTCCGTAATTCCCGGGCGCGCTCGTAGCGCGCGTGGCCGGCGAAAAACTTGTAGCCCTGAAGCAGCACGTCGCACGACGGATGCGCTCGCAACTGATTGTCCAACGCCTTTTCCGCCAGCACCGGCCAGTTGAGGCGGATGGCGATCTGGGCCAGCAACTGCTGTCCGGGCTGGAAGTTTTCGCGCACGGTGATGACGAGTTGCAAGCGGTTGAGCGCTTCGTCGGTGCGATCGGCGGCGAGGGCGCGCGCGGCGAGTTCGTATTCCGCCGCCGTGGCCGACGGCGCCGCCTGCAAGGTCGCGTTCAGCATGGCGGTGGTTTCCGGCGAATCGTCGGATACATGCGTCCATGCCTTGTATGCGAGGAAGCTCATGGCTGCCGAGCGCGCGTTCCCGCTATCCAAACCGCTGATGACGCCGTGGTAATCGCCCGCCCAATATTTGTGTGCCGCGGCGACGTAGGCTGCTTCGGGCGCGTAATCAATTTCCGCGCGGGGGGATTGGGGAGCGGCCGGCGGCGCGGGAAGAAACGCGATGCGAAACGGCGCCGCGGACGCCAGGAACTTCACCAGCACGTGATGCCTGCCGGGCTTCAGCCGCAAGGCGCGCCAGGCGATCTCGGGACTGGCGCGAAAGCGGTCGTCCTTGCGCAGCGCGACCGCGCCGTCCACCAGCACCTCGATGGTTCCCGCAGTTTCGGCGCGCACGATCCAGCGGCCGGCGCCCGTCGTGGTTTCAGCGGCAGCATAGAAAACGCCGTTGCGGGCGAAGTAATCAGGCAAGCGGAAGGTGCCATCGGCAAAATGCAACTGCTCGATGGCGTGGCCATCGGACGCCGGCGGCGCCAGCGCATCCTGCTCCGGGGCCCAGTGCTGATCGAACTCGAGATTGCCGTAGTGGCCGAACGGGCCGGCGACACGCCACGCGGTCATCACGCCCGACTCGCGCGCCGCCTTCTCCAGGTTGATGCCGGGCGCGCCATCGGCGGCGGCGGCCGCCAGCGCCGTCCGCAGGAATCCGGCGTGTGGGTGGTCCCCAGCGTTGCGGAAACGGGCGAGCATCGCCTGGATGCGCGGAATGGCGGGGCGAAAATCCTCGGTGTTGGCGGCCAGATCGAGCATGCGGGCCATGGCGATGGCCACTCGCGGATCGCGCTGCGCCGCCCCGCTCAATTCGCCGAGGTTCAACGCCGCGTGCAGCACCGAGGTCGTGTCCGCCTGGAGCGCGGCGGCTTCCATCTCGATGAACAGCGTCTCAATGTCAGCCGGATTGTGCCGGAGCTCTTCCTGGGCCAATTGGCGCGCGTGGTCGAGTTGCGAATCTTCGAACAGGGCCTTCCGCGCCTGCACGACGGCCGTAGTTACAACCTGGTTCTCATGGCGGGCGCGCGGGTGGCGGGCGGGAACATCGCTGGCCGGCAACGCCGCCGCCGCGGCAAGAATCATCGCCAATGCGATCCGCCGTCTCATCCTTTCAAGCCCACCTTGATCTCGGCGCGAAACGCGCTCTCCACCTGCGCGCAGAAGTTGCGGAAAGCCCCATATTCGGAGGGAGTGATGCGCAACCTGCGAAATTGCACGGAGGTTGTCACGACCAGTTCGTTGCCCTGGCGCTGGTAGCGCAGCACGGCCGAACCGAAGGGCGTCTCCAGAATTTTGTCCTGCGGCACGGCTTCCAGGCGCGCGCCGTCGGGCAGCGCAAAGTGCAGCTCTTCTTCCGTGGTCCAGGGCGCCGGCAACACCAGGTCGTGGGCGCGCGAAGGCAGCGAAGCCAGGGTCTGCACGTAAGAACGCGGCATCCACGACGTGGCCAGCGCCAGCGACGGCCGGCCGGCGAACATCTGTACGTCGCCGCTGAATTTCACCGTGACGTCGCGCTCCAGGTCGGTGGCGCCGTACACCTGCACGTCGTCCACGCGCACGCTGGGCAGAATTTCCGCCAGCCGGCTGCGCACGGAATCGCGCTGGCGCTCGGCGACTTCGTACTCGCGCCGCAGGCCGGGCGCATCCTCGCCGCGGGTGTAGGCCGAGCCGCTGAACTCGATTTTGCCGTCCGGCAGAATGCGCGCCTGCACCTGGCGGTGGGTGTAGTTCTCCATGGGCAGCGTTACCGGGATGCGGCGCAGTTGCGCCTGGCCGTCGCGCGCCACGGTGAGCGCCATCGCGCCCTGATCGTCGATCGGCAACTCGCGCGATCCGGCATATTCGGCGGTGCCGTCGAGCCACAGGTCATACTTGGGCACGTAGACGACGGCGTGATTGAAAATGGAGATTGAGGTCGCCTGCTCGCCGATGTTGCCCAGTCGGCGCGTGCGCACCAGCGCGATGTCGGCGTCAATGCCGGCGGCGCGCAGCAGCGCGATCATCAGGCTGGCCTTGTCCTTGCAATCGCCGAAGCGGCGCGCGTACACCTGGCTGACCGGGTACGGCTTGTAGCCGTAAATCCCAAATTCCAGCGCGACGTAGTGGGTGTTGCGCAGCACGAACTGGTGGATGGCCTGGATTTTCTCCTGCTCGGTGGCTTTGTCCGCCAGCACCTGGCCCAGCGCCTGGCGCAACGCGTTGTCGAGCGCGAATTGCGGCGCGATCAGTTGCGCGTACCAGCGCCCCAGGTCCTGCCAGGTGGCGAAGCTGGAAACGTGAACGTAGGGCGCAATCTCGGTGAGCGCCGGTCCCTTGGGCTCGTTGGGCAGCGCGGCGACGTCGTGCGCGTCCCAGCGATAAATGCGGAGGCCGTCCAACTCGTGGACTTCGGCCGCCGGCATGCGCGCTTCCAGGATGTTGAACCTCTGCGACACCGGCGTGATCAGCACGTAGCGTTGAAGCCGCTGCGGCAGCGAGGAGCGGAAGATCACCAGGTCGCCGAAATACCGGCCATAGGGATTGACCCTGGCTTCGGGCGTGAGCCGGTAATCGAGCTCGATGACGTCGCCCTTCTCCACGCACGGAAAGCGCAGGGTGCGCGAGCGCGCGTCGTAATACATGGCGGCGGCGCCTTCTTCCACCGGCGTGTCGGGGGATTCCTCGGCGTCAATCACGCCAACGCCGCTCTTGTGGAGCCGCGCCGCGATGATGCGCAACTGCTGCGTTCCCGCCGCGTACTGCACCGTGCGGGCGGCGTACTCGCGCGCCCCCCGGTCGCTGGTGATCTGGATCACCTGCTGCACGTGCAGTGAACTGAGCCCGTTTTCCTGCACGCGCTCGATGCGAATGTCCGCCAGCGAGGTGGCGTTGGCGTTCTCGTCTACGGGCGCGCGCTGTGCCTGGCGCGCCAATTCCGCGGCGTCGACCAGATAGGGCGCGTCGGAATCGGCGTCGCCGCGCGCGCCTCTCTCAAAGGCGAGCCGGCGGCGCACCTCTTCCTGATGGGGATTGCTGTCAAGGACGTGGGCCAGTTGCGTCCGCGCCTGTACCGTCTTACCCGCAGCGGCCAACAGGTTGGCGAACTGCTGGCGCAGGGCTTCGTCATCGGGCGCGACGGCCAGAGCCTTGCGCATCAGAGATTCCGCCGCCTGGTAACGTCCATCGCCGGCGTCCACCTCCGCCAGCCGCGCCATGGCGTGGGTGTCCTTGGGATTGAGGCGCATCATGTCGGCGTAGCAGGCGCGCAACATGTCGGCGTCGCCGCGCTTCTCATAAATGCCGATCAGGATTTCGCGGGTGCGGCGGTCATCGAAGTTCTGCGCCAGAGCCGATTTCGCCAGCGCCACGGCGCGGTCGAGCAAGCCCAACTCCTGGTAGCGCGCGGCCAGTTCGCGGCGCAGCCATAACGGAGCAGGGAATTCGGCTTCCAGCTTGCGGTATGCGGCGAGCGCCACCGACTTCAGCCCTGCCGACGCATACAAGTCGGCCATCCGCTTGCGGGCGACAAAGTCGTTCGGATTTTTCTCCACCACGTTGCGCAATAACTCGCGCGCCTTTTCCAGTTGCTTGCGGCCGGCGTAGTAATCGGCGAGCGCAATTTTTGCCGCGGCGCTACTGGGCTCGGCCTTCAAAGCAGCGGAGAGGGCTTGATAGGTGCAGGAGCTGTCGCCACAACCATCAGCGACTTCGATCCAGCGCTCGGCCGTGGGCGCCAGCCGAGCCGCCGCTTCCAGGTGCTCCCGCGATGAAGAGCTTTCGCTGTCGCTTTCCATGAGACCCAGCATCTCCAGCCGGTCGGCGGAATCCGGCTGCTGAGCGACCGCGGCCTCGGCTTGGGCGCGCAACTGCGCAACCGGCGGCACGTCGGCGGGGTTCAGCTTGCCCGCGTGCACGCTCATCAGCACGGCGTAGTGCTGCGCCTGGTCACGGACCAGAGGGCTTTCCGAGGCGTCCAGCGACACGGTGGTGATCCAGGTGGCGATCGCCTCGGGCGCATTCGCGTATTCGCGCAGCGAATAAATCCTGCGCAAGGTGAGTGCGCGCTGCACGCTGTTTTGTGAACCCCATCGAGCTTGCAACGCGGAGAGCCA
>Ga0326726_10005082_pt1 | contig 11952 bp, 13 predicted proteins | sample MHFenrmetagenome_2_FD_207603 | JGI IMG/M metagenome (GOLD analysis project Ga0326726, IMG submission 207603) | Lab enriched peat soil microbial communities from Michigan Hollow, Ithaca, NY, United States - MHF15MN | ecosystem: Environmental > Terrestrial > Soil > Wetlands > Peat | place: USA...
GGACGGAACGTCATTCATGGTTCCGATTCGCCGGAGAGTGCAGCCCGCGAGATTGCGATCCACTTTAAGCAAAATGAACTTGTTACGTACACGCGGATAGATGAATCCGTGATTTACGAATACTAAAGTCTCTCTTTTTTTGGCTCTCCCCGTGCCTGACCCTTAATAATGCGAGTGCTGAAAAGCAATTATGATTGCTTGTTTGGGAGTTATCGCTTTCGGGGAGTAAAAGCGGGGAATTGCACCCTTGCGGGGGTTCATGTTTTTAAGAAATATTTTCTCTGAAGATCGTATTATTCCGATATGCTACTGGGATAGTTACCCTCCTGTCTATCAGGTTCGATGCATGCTGCCGCCCCAGAAAAGGGCGCATCCGCGGAGGATTGGTGACTAAAATTGGGAGAGGGTCCTGCCTTCCTGCCCTGCCTCGAACAGGCCTGAAGCGGGGTGCATCACAGGGGCCGTTCTTCACGAACCAATATAACCCAAATCAATTCGTGTCCTGTTTTTCAGAGCGGGTTTCTACCGTTACAGGCTACCAAAATAACTAATACTCTCCGACACCGCACTATGCTTAAGGAATACTACCCAAAAATTGCTGTTTCAATTTTTCAGGGGGATGCAATATCAATGCCATCAGACGCAGGCAAAACCCGGGATAACAACCACAGTATCAGGGTATGCAGTGCACAGATCGCGAGTGTCTGGGAAGACCCGGAAAAAACGCTGGGAAAAGCGGAAACATTCATACGGCATGCTGCTGATTGTGGCGCGAAATTGATCTGTTTTCCTGAACAGTTTGCTACCGGATGGGATCCCCGGCCCTGCAAAAATGTCCAGGATATTCACGGGAGTATAATTTCTTCTCTTCAGGCATATGCAAAAGAGTACAGGATTGGTATCATTGGATCATTGCGGGAAGCACATGACCCGCTCCCGAAAAACACTGCCGTCGCCATCGGGAGAGACGGGAGGATTCTTGCAAACTATGCAAAGATGCACCTGTTCTCTTTCTGCCATGAACATGAGGCAACCTCTCCGGGCATAGATCTGGGAATATTTACCTTTGATTCGCTTTCCTGCGGTATTGCGATCTGTTATGACCTCCGGTTTCCGGAACTCTTCAGGATTTATGCGCAAAAGGGGGTTCATGCAGTTATTGTCCCGGCAGCCTGGCCTCAAAGCCGCATCAGGCACTGGGAGTTGTTTATTACGGCACGGGCTGCAGAAAACCAGATGTATATTCTCGGGGTAAATACAACCGGAACTACCCCCGTTGATCGATACTCTGGTGCTTCGATGACTGCAGATCCCCAGGGGACGATTATCAGCCGGGCTGGTGACGCAGAGCAACTGCTTTTCACAGAAATCGATCCGGCAGAGGTAGAGAATACAAGACATTTATTCCCGGTAGAAAAAGACCGGAAAGATGCACTTTATCATTCACTTCTTTCCGGGAAAAAGGAGTAGAAAAAAGTATGCCTGTCTTTTTTCCACAGCCGGTGATAAAATTCCTGGAGAACACCTGTTATCGTGATAAAAACGCACTCCTATATGGTATCAGAAGACCAATACTATTCCATGTATCATCTGGTGTGCGTCAACTGTGGAACCACGTATCCCGCTGACGAGATCCTGTATAATTGTAAACAATGCGGTCATCTCCTTGCCGTGAAATATCCCCTTGACGAAATAACCGTAACAAAAGCAATGTGGGAAAAGCGCCCTCTCTCGGTATGGCGGTACCGTGAACTGCTCCCGGTCCGGATGGATCCCGTCACGCTGCAGGAAGGAGGGACACCGCTCTACCATTTAAAAAAGCTTGGGCAGGAAATGGGTCTTAAACATCTCTACGCAAAACACGAGGGCATGAATCCCTCAGGTTCATTCAAGGATCGGGGTATGACTGTCGGTGTCTCCATGGCCATTCAGCTGGGAAAAAAGAGTGTTGCATGCGCGAGCACAGGTAATACCTCTGCAAGTCTTGCTGTCTATGCAGCAAAAGCAGGAATCCCGGCTGTTGTGCTTCTCCCGGCTGGAAAAGTGGCGGTGGGTAAGGTAGCACAGGCACTCATGCATGGCGCTAAAGTGATCTCAATCCGTGGTAACTTCGATCGTGCTCTTGAGATGGTGCATGATCTCTGCCTGTCCCACGGGTTGTACCTGTTGAACTCCATCAACCCCTATCGTCTCGAAGGACAAAAGACCATCGGTTTTGAGGCACTCGACCAGCTTGGTGACGTCCCGGACCGGTTTGTTCTCCCCGTTGGAAATGCAGGCAATATATCGGCGGTCTACAAGGGATTTATGGAACTGCAGGAACTGGGTTTCTTGGAACGGTTACCGATGATGACCGGTATCCAGGCCGAGGGGTCAAGTCCGGTTGTACGGGCAATCCGTGAGAATCTTCCCGAAGTCATCCCAGAGCAAAATCCTGAAACGGTTGCAACAGCGATCCGTATAGGAGCTCCGGTCAATGCGGAAAAGGCCCTCACTGCCATCAGGAAGACGGGCGGACTTGCCGAATCCGTTACCGATGCAGAAATCCTGCAGATGCAGCGGGATCTCGCGCGAAAAGAGGGAATAGGTGTTGAGCCGGCATCAGCTGCTTCAGTTGCTGGTGTACGAAAACTGGTGGAACTAGGTATGATTGACCGGAATGAGCGGATTGTCTGCGTCGTTACCGGACATCTGCTCAAGGACCCGGATACGGTGATAAAACAATGCGAACCCCCAATAGAGATCGACGCAGATCTGCCATCTCTGCTCTCTGCATTGCACTTATATTAGTGCTGGCCGCAGTCCCCTCAGCAGGAGCGCTCTCAGCCGATTATCTGATATTCCCCAACGGAACTGCCTACAGGGCAACGATTGAGATTGCAGATTCGTCGCGGTATGAGTTTGTCGATACCGGCATGTTAGGTGAACCGACACCTTTGACAGCAGGAGAAATACAGCTGATGGGAAATTGTTCTCCCTGCCTTTTCAACAAGACCGGTCCTTCTTTTACGAGCAATGTCATGGTATTAACATTTGAAAGGGGAAATTATACCGTGTCGTATGTCTCACCACTTCGTGATAATCACATTCAGGCATCCTTCAAGAGCCCCTATCACGTCAATATCACGCTCCCGCAGGAATTCAATGTGAAGAATCCGCTGCTTGCCGGAATCAGTCCTGGAGCTAATATTACACATTACCCGGATAATACAACCCTGATCCAGTGGGATAAGACACTTTCAGTAGATCTCAGGTTTTATGACCAGGATCGCGAGATGCTCCTGTTTTTTTTCCTGCAATTCCTGGGGATCATCGCTGTCGTGATGTTGCTGCCCTTCCTGTTAACTATGAGAAAAAAAGAGTAAAGAAAAAGACTTTCCGGGATCAGGTTCGAACCGGAGGAGCAACCCTCATAACCCGGAATCGGATACTTTGGACCAAATCCCTTTCACATCAGCGTTTTCTGCGGATTATTGAGATGCTTTTTTGCAGCAGGTGTGACTTCCCTCCCCTGAGGGGTGCGTTTCAAAAACCCGATCTGGATCAGGTAGGGTTCATACACATCCTCGATGGTCCGAACCTCCTCTCCAACGGATATCGCAATGGTCTTTGCACCTACAGGGCCTCCATCAAAATCTTTGGCTACAACTGAGAGAATACGACGGTCCAGTTCGTCAAGTCCCAGCTCATCGATCTGCATCATCTGGAGCGCTCTTGCAGTTATCTCGCGGGTGATGGTGCCATCCCCCTTGACAATAGCATAATCCCTCACGCGCCGCAACAGACGGTTGACAATCCTTGGTGTTCCCCGGCTCCTCCTGGCTATCTCATCTGCTCCGTCAGTGGTAATCGGGATCTTCAGGATAGAGGCACTCCTCGTAACAATCTTTACAAGTTCTGGAAAAGAATACAAATCGAGCCGGGAAATTATGCCGAACCGGTCCCGGAACGGGGCTCCCAACAGACCTTGCTTCGTGGTTGCCCCGATAAGAGTGAAATGTTCAAGGTCAAGCTTTATCGAGCGGGCGCTCGGCCCTTCCCCGATCATCACATCGATAAAGAAATCCTCCATTGCAGGATACAACACCTCCTCGACAACCGGGTTTATCCGGTGGATTTCATCGATAAACAGAATATCGCCCCGTTTCAAGGGGGTGAGAAGGGCAGCAATATCTCCCGGTTTTTCCAGCACAGGACCGGTTGTGGCCCGGATATCAGCACCCATCTCGCGGGCTATGATATGCGCAAGTGTGGTCTTGCCGAGGCCCGGAGGCCCGGAAAACAGGAGATGATCAAGGGGTTCATCACGTTTCTGGGCCGCTTCGATCGCGATCTTCAATGTCTCTTTTACCTGCACCTGCCCGACGAATTCATCAAGCCGGGCCGGCCTGATCGTAAGATCGTCTCCTTCTTCCATGAGTGGCTCGGGTGAGATAATCCTCCCGGTCATGACTTTAGCGTTCCTTCATTTTTACGAGTGCGGCTTTGATAAGCTCCTGCACTGTCGGGGTATTCATCGTAAGGGCTGCAGCACTGACTGCTTCTCTTGATTCTTTTTCTGAAAAACCAAGCGAGATAAGTGCACTCACTGCATCGTGAACAGGCTGGCTGGCCCTGCCAGAGTCCCCTGCAACCATTGTCCCGCTGACTTTCTTCATTTTGTCCCGGAGTTCAAGGATGAGCCGTTTCGCACTCTTGGTGCCAATTCCGGAGATCCGGGTAAGCGACTTTTCATCCTCGTTGAGGATCGCCATGACAAAATCCTCGATTCCGATCTGGGAGAGGAGGTTCATCGCAATCTGAGGACCTATTCCGCTAACCCCGATCAGGATCCTGAACATCTCCAGTTCGCTCTGGTGCATGAAACCGTAGAGCGTTATCGCATCTTCACGGACCGCCATATAGGTGAAGAGTTTTACCGGCTCTGTAGTGTGTACCAGCAACTGAAGTGCGGGCTGGGTTACCTGCACCTGGTACCCGATGCCGCCGACATCGATTACCACCCACTTGTCACCCGTCTGGACCGGTTTTCCACGGAGATGTGCGATCATTGTACTATCTGAGGATATGGATATGACATAAGGCAATCGAAAGGGCATCAGCGGCATCATCGGGAGTAGGAAGTTCATCCAGCCGGAGAAGTCTTTTGATCATCTCCTGCATCTGGCGTTTATCTGCACGCCCTGATCCGGTGATTGCCTGCTTTACCTGGTTCGGGGTGTATTCCGCAATCGGGATAGTCCGTTGTTCGGCGGCAAGGAGGATGATCCCGCGAACTTCACTTACCCCCATTGCTGAGGAGATGTTCTTTGTGAAGAATAATTTTTCAAGAGAAACATAAGAAGGCTGGAATTTCTCAAAAAGTGCATCAACAGCGGTATATATTTTCAATAATCTTTCGGAAGCGCGGTGATCCTTACCGGATGTTTCTATACATCCATAACAGACAATCCGTATGTCCCTTTTGGTAACTTCGATTACCCCGTATCCCAGTCGCGCAAGTCCCGGGTCGATCCCTATAACAATCATCCCGCAAAACCTCCCGGACAGGTATATAGTGCTACAGCGTTATACGGCAAACGGTTAGCCGTGTGAAGGTGCCGGTGAAAAAACGATCCGGTTAACCACACCAAAAACATGGAACAAAAAATTGGTAAAAAATTTATTTCATGAATCCAAACGACTTCAGCGTCACATCTGTGTTTACGGCACCTACATGATACACAACGCCATCAGACAACTCGTTAATGACTACCTCTGCCGGTGAAAAAAGGGCAGTATCGATTTTATAGAAGTCGTACCCTGCTTCCTTGAAGATGTCATTGAACGGTTTGCCATATCCCTTGGACTTGCTGCTCGGGATCTTCTCAAGGTAGTCTTTGATCTCAGGGGCATTCATCGTGAGATTAATCCTGCCATGATAGATGGTAGCATCGTTGGTGACGCCCATTGCAGATTTTGCACCTCTGACCGGTGGGACGGGTGCAGTTCCCATTGCTGCGATGACCTTACGGGTGTCGAATCCGAGCTCGTTGAGTTTATAGATAGCAGTCTCTACGCACCGTCCTGAAACCTGGATTGAACCGACCATGGAAGATGTAGGAGCTACAACAGCACAGACATTTGCCACATCCACGTTACAGTCCTCTGCAATTTTTTTCATGACTTCTGCATTCGGAAGGTGATCACTCTCAAGGCAGATAACAGCCCAGTCAAAATCGTCCTCGTATTCTATCACTTCAAACGTATGCTTTGGTTTAAGAGAGAGTGCCCGTGCCGGTCCGCTGCCCATCGCAAAATAGTTGCCGACTTTAACCGTCCATCCTGCTTTCTGGGAACCAAGACATGAGATTGAGGGAAAATCCGTCATAACTTCAATGAACGGCATCGGGAATTCCCTGATATGTCCCATCCGGAAGTTGACCTCTCCCAGTCCACCCATACAAATCTCAGTGAATGCACGGCCGGCAGCATAACCCCCGGGGGTACTTACACCGCAGTCAACAATGCGTGCCCCGTTATCCAGTTCATGGAAGGTACAGTTGAATTCCTCTGGTATTTCGGCTAAATTCTCAAATATTTCCAGTGCCAGTTCATTAACACTCAACATTTACAAAAACCCCTGCATCATAAGAGAGGTTTTGAGAACAGATAATATTTTTCAAACTGATCCGGCGTCAACCGAGATATTCGAGGATCTTTAAGGGGTCATACCGCAGGGTGATAATCCGGGTTCGGCCTTTCCCGTCACGGTACTGCAGGTTTATCAGCCGCATCGCATCCAGTTTTTTTATAATTTCATAGAACCGGGTATAACCGATAGTCAGAGATTCCCTGAGGGATTTGTACACCTCGCCTGCGTTCATCTCATGTTCTTTTGCGCTTCTTTCTGCAAACGATTTGAGAATGAGTCGTTCTTCATCCTTGAGTGTTTTTAAGGTATAGGAAAGGTGAAGGTATTTTGACACTTCATAAGCCCCGCAGATATCCTCCCGCCCGATAGAGCGTCTGGCGGCATGTTCAGCACTGAGCGTCGCCCGTTTCAGGAGATCAATTCCCACACGGAGATCGCCGCTTTTAAGTGTCTGTTCAACGACGAGGTTGAGCAGTTCTTCACTTAAAACGCCCTGGAAAAGACCCTGCATGACCCTAGCTTTCATTATTTCCTGGATTTCGATATTGTCGTAAGGGGGAAAATAGATCTCAGCAGGACGAAAAACGGATGCGACGCGGGCATCAACTGCGCGGGTGAGGTCCACATCAAGATCACTGACAATCACGATAACTCCTATCCGTGTCCCTTCATAAGTCTCATGGGACCGGAGCAGAGTGTAGAGCACCTTGTTTATTTCGTTTTCATACAGGAGATAATTCGCATCGTCGAGCGCAACAAGCAATACAATCTCCTCTTTGACCAGGATGCGGGCAATGGCATCAAACACCTGCTTAAAGGATGTGCCTGAGGAAGGAGGGAGATGACCGGCGAGCTTTCTGTAAATCTGCGATATGATCGCAAATTTGGTGTTGTCGATCTGGCAGTTAATGTATACCGGCACAAGCTTTTTTGTTGTATCCTCGATTTCTGCAAAAAGTTTCCTTATACTTGTGGTCTTTCCCGTTCCGGGCAGGCCCTTGCAGACGGTATTGAGCGGTCTCCCCCCGCGAAGGCCGGGACGGATCTGGAAAGCCAGTTCGCGCATCTGGGTATCCCTGAATTCGAACTGCTCGGGAACATGATCTATCTCCATTACCTCAGGGTCGCGGAAGAGTGTTTCGTCCCACATCAGCAGGTTCTTTTTCATCTCACTAACCTCTACGCCATCGGTATTAACTGCATTGGATTATTTCCGGATTGAAAGATAGATTTTCCGTTCGGTAGTACTCGGGCAAATCTATATCTTCATGAAAAAAGAACGGAGCAAGGTGCGGCAGATGATGAAAGTTACCCCCACTGAATTATGTGATGAAGCAGGGGTCTGATGCCGCATTCCTTATGAAAACAGGAAGTCGAGGAAGTCCACGGCATTCCTTGTTCCCAGTCCGCCGGATCTGGCTGCCTTTTCTGAGAATTGGTCAGTCGCATCCTTTCCTTTGCCGGTAACAACAAAGGGGACGGGATCTCTCGTATGAGTCCGGACACTTATCGGGGTCGGGTGGTCGGGGAGCACTGCGAGTATACCGTCAAACTCTTCAAGGATCATGCCGATCACATCATCTACTCGTTCAATCGCATGAACCTTCTCTTCGATATTCCCCAGATGTCCGGCTTCATCCGGTGCTTCTATGTGAAGATAGAGAAAATCAAGATGTCTGATCGCATCGAGGGCATAATGTCCCTTCGCGTCATAGTCTGTATCGAGGTAGCCGGTAGCACCCGGTACGGTAATCACTTCCATTGCGGCACACTTCGCGATCCCGTTTAAAAGATCCACGGCTGATATCACCCCGCCTTTCTTCCCGTACTTTTTCTCAAAGGAGGGAAATGCCGGTTTATGCCCGCCACTCCATGGCCAGACCTGGGTCGCGGGCGGTTTGCCGGATTGTTGTCGTATACAATTCACCTTGTGTTCGAAAAAAACATCCGTACTTTTCTCCATACACTGCATGAGCAGCCCGGCATCCCCTCCTTTCGGAAGATAATCGGCAATGTTCTTCCCTACGATGTCGTGTGGCGGGGTGGAGGTGGCTCCCGTTCCGTCATGCACAACGAGGAGGTTCCGATAACTGACTCCCGGCCTGAACATCACCCCCCTGATCCTGTTTCCGAGCGAGGCTAAGAGTTCGGCACCCTCGGGACTGGAGATATGCCCCGCTGAGAAGTCTTCCATTATCCCGTTTTGCACGGTCACCAGATTACAGCGGTATGCAACATCACCTGCACCCAGATCAACTCCCATGCTCATCGCTTCGAGTGGTCCCCGGCCCGTGTAATATTTCTTTGGGGTATAACCGAGAATAGACATATTGGCGATATCGCTCCCTGCCTCAAAGTCATCGGGAATTGTCCGGAGCATTCCGCATGCACCATTTTTTGCCATCCTGTCCATGTTCGGGGTTTTTGCATATTCAAGGGGAGTTTTACCGCCCAGTTGCACGAGCGGTTCATCCGCCATGCCATCACCGAGAATGACCATGTACTTCATTGGAATCACAGCTGTTGGCGAATCTTTGGTACTCCTCTGCGCTGTCATCGCAGGTGCTGCCGTTCCGCGAGCATTGCTCTGACAGCGATCCTCACGCTCTCCCGTGAACCAGTCTGAGGCTTCCAGCGCAGCCCCTTGATCTTTTCGATTAAGAGCTGCATCTTTGGTACATCCCCGATCCACCCACGTTCTCCACCCGTGAACCTGAACTTCGTTAAGGGGAGCTGCATCTCTTCAGTGACAATCTCAGCGATACTTTTCACATCGATCCAGTCCTCTGATCCGATATTGAACGTGTTGACCGTATGCCGGGAATGGCCTACTCCGAAGAGCATAGCCGCTATACACTCGTGCACTTCAAGGTAGGATTTGGTCTGTTTCCCATCACCGAGGATCTCCAGTTCGGCCGGGTCCTCCTCAAGTTTCCGGATAAAATCGTTGATCACGCCATGGCCACTCCGCGATCCGATGATATTGGCAAACCGGAACACCCAGCCTTTCATACCAAACGAATGGCAGTAAGCGGAGATCAGCGCTTCACAGGCAAGCTTACTCGCACCGTACACTGATATGGGCTCGAGGGGAGTATAGCTCTCGGGAGTCGGAATAACTGTTGCCTCTCCATAGACCGTTGATGTTGAGGTGAACACCAGTTCGGGAACATCGTGCAGTCGCATGGCTTCGAGAACCCTGTATGTAGCAAGTATATTGTTCTGCATAGTCGGATCAGGGTTCACTGCACTCTGTCGGACATCAGGATCCGCTGCAAGATGAAAAAGCCGATCCGCTCCCTGGATGGTGTCCTGCCAACCGTCGCCAAGCAGGTCTTTTTGCACAAACCGGACATTACAGGAATCGATGTGGCGTGAAATCGTCTCCTTCTTCCCGGAACAGAGTGAGTCAATAACCAGAACCTCGTTGCCTTGTGCAACGAGAGTATCAACAAGGTGCGACCCGATGAACCCCGCTCCGCCTGTCACGACATCAAACATCACTACATAATATGTCATCCATGCTATAGGATTACTGTTATGTTCATAGGGATCGATCACGGCACAACTGCCATGCGCTTTGCCGGAGAGTCGGGAGAATTCAAGATCTCGCGGGAGGAGGCATTAGAGTTCTCGATAGAAGATCTTTCGAGGATTTGTCCGGTCGATAAAATTGAAGGAATTGCTCTCAGTTACTCAATGGGAGACAATATTTCGGCGATCACCCATATCAGCAAAGTGAAAAACCGTGGAATCGTCAGCCGTGATGGCGCCGGTCAGCATATCGGGGGCGGGACAAAGGTTTTTGACCAGGTTGCCGGAAGCCAAATCCCTGCCATAGTCATCCCTGGTCTCCACCGCGGGTCTCCCACCGATCCACGGTTCAAGGCATATTCACACCAGTCAAGCCCTGAAAAAATCGGGATTGCCTACGAAGTCAGTTGCGCTCTTGGTGATGATGTTGTTGTTTCTGATATAAGTTCCAACACCGTAACCCTCCTTATATCCGCAGGAAAACTGGTGGGAGCTTTTGATGCCTGTATCTTTGCACCGGGTAGTCTTCACGGTGCACTCGACGTGGACGCGATACGACGTATCGATGCCGGAGAATGTACTGCCAATGAGGCATTCCAGCATGCAGGAGTAAATTTCTCCCTTCCGGAAAAAGAGCGCATGCGGTCCGTTGCCATGTTTACTGCCATGGAATGTACTGCGCTCCTTCTGCTAAACCCCACTGCATCGGTAGCTCTCGCCGGCAGCCTTGCGCCGGTCATAGCTCCTGAGGTAAAAGCACTTCTTGGCTGTGATGTGGCAGTATTTGACGAATGGTGCGCATCAAAGGGTCTGGTCAGGATCGCCCGGGATGTATTCCACGGAAAGAAAGGGATTCTCGGGCTTGGTGTAGATCTGTAGATTTATATCGATTAATCATGTAAGATTATTGGGGATTTTTCTTGAGAGAGTTACGTATCCACGGCAGGGGCGGTCAGGGTTCCGTCACCGCTGCTGAACTAATTGCCGTCGCTGCATTCGAAGGGGGCGTTTTTGCCCAGGCCTTCCCGGCTTTCGGTGTCGAGCGGCGGGGAGCACCAGTCCAGGCTTTCGTACGGTTTGATGACAAAATAATCCGCAAACGGAGTCAGGTCTATGAACCGGATTATATCATTGTGCAGGACAGCACCCTGATCAAGGACGTGAACGTGTTCCAGGGGGTAAAGAAAGGGGGTATTGTAATTGTGAATACGGAAAAGGTTCCGGACTATAAGGTGCCGGATGGTGTAAAACTGATCACCATTGATGCAACATCCATTGCGCTGAAGGCCATCGGACTCCCAATCACCAACACATCACTCATGGGGGCTTTCGCTGCTGCAACGGGAGAAATAAAATTTTCCGCGCTGGAAAATGCTCTCAATCACCGTTTCCCAAAGGAACTCGCCCTTAAGAATATCGAAGCTGCCCGTCAAGCGTTCGAAAAAGTAAAGGATGGTGCATAATGTCACTGGCAGTGGGATGCAGGGCAAGGCCGGGGAAGTCCCGTGACAACAAAACCGGTTCGTGGCGCATATTCAAACCGAACTTTGACCGGGAGAAATGTACCCGGTGCGGATTGTGTGTGACGCTTTGTCCGGAAGGGTGTGTCCATGAAACTGAAGAGGGATTCGTGGCCCCTGATTATACATACTGCAAAGGATGCGGGATCTGCGCCGAAGAATGCCCGGGTGAAGCGATTGAGATGAAACAGGAGGAGAAGTAGATGATGGAGATAACTGAAGGGTCACATGCAGTGGCAGAAGCAGTCCGGCTCTGTCGTCCGC